>JAABUM010006947.1_pt1 | contig 10747 bp, 8 predicted proteins | sample 5559161 | NCBI WGS metagenome assembly JAABUM01 (sample SAMN10711868, study PRJNA513369) | rock metagenome | isolation source: Antarctica rocks | place: Antarctica: Victoria Land, Siegfried Peak nord | reverse complement strand
TCGACGCCCGCTACGAGCACGTCCGCGAGGACAACCGGGTGCAGGCGATGGCGGTGGTGGTGGCCTACGGCGTGCGCGCCGACGGGGTGCGCGAGGTGCTGGGCGTAGACGTGGGCCTCTCGGAGGATGTGGCGCTATGGCGCGCGTTCATGCAAGGCCTGGTCGCACGCGGACTGCGCGGCGTCAAGCTCGTGATCAGCGACGCCCACGTTGGGCTCAAGCAAGCCATTAAGGAGGTGTTCCTAGGGGCAGCTTGGCAGCGGTGCCGTGTCCACTTCATGCGCAACATCCTGGCGCGCGTGCCTAAGACAGCTCAGGCGATGGTGGCCGCCACCGTGCGCACCATCTTCGAGCAACCCGACCGCGCAGCGGCCGAAACGCAACTCCTCCAGGTCATCGAGGCCCTGCAGGCGCGCTTCCCCACGGTAGTGCAACTCCTGCTCGACGCCGAGGGCGAGGTGCTCGCCTACGACGACTTTCCGCCTGAGCACCGCCGCCAGATTGCCAGCACCAACCCGCTCGAACGGCTCAACAAAGAGCTCAAGCGCCGCAGCGCCGTCGTCGGCATCTTCCCCAACCGGGGGGCCATCCTGCGCCTGTTCGGGGCGTTGCTCGCTGAACAGAACGACGAGTGGCTCGTCGCCGGCCATCGGTACATGAGCGAGATATCGCTACGCAAGATCCTTTTCCAAGGAGAGGAGGACGCGGCCGCCCAGTTGGAGGTCAAGACAGCCTAACAGAGGCACGAAACCACGGTGGCTTTTCCACCACTTGACAGGACGCTATCTGCCCCGACCCACGGTCAGCGCCTCGATACCACATCACCCGGAGCGGACTATTGTTCGGGTCGGCGTCGTTGTGGTCTTGCAGCCAGGTGAACAAATCGACGAGGTACGTCCCGTCACAACCGGCATCCAGACGTGATCCACTCGATCTAGATGGCTTGGTGCCCGCTGAACCCCAGTAAGAGTTGCACATCAGGTTTTTTATCTGCTGGAACGCGGCACTCAGCGCCTCTGCCGCCGATGGCGGCAACGCCGTTACAGTATGTCTACCGCCTACGAGAACTACACCAGTTGGGCAGCTTGCCTTCACCCAACCAGTGCAGTCTGTGCAACTTTGCTCATCTTTACCTACCAATCCTTCCGTACGGCGAAGTTGCCATAGAGGATAGTCAGTTCGAAAATATCTGTGTGGATAACCGCAGCATGCCGATGGCCTTGTAAATCGATCGAAAAGCCAATCAGATTGGCTTCCAAATCCTTGACATCCTCCGGTCGTATGACTTCCCACCGTACATCATGGCAATCTTCAAATAACAGTTGATAAGGACGGCGCGATCCTAACGGATCATATAGACACGAAATTAGCACTTCGCTGCCCCATTTATCAACCGCCACGCTCGTTACCAGCGATGTCGCCGGGCCAAGACCAAGCAACTCATAGTCCGTACTAATCACTTAACTTCTCTCCAGTGTCATGCGAAGTCGTTGGCCGCCCATTCTGGTCGAGCCGGGATGCGTCAGGACTCGGAACGCAAGCGAGCCGTTGCACGCGTTAGCCCGCGGGTATGACTCGTCGGCGCTTGCCTACGCCGCCTGCATCAGCGCGCACACCTCGCCCCAACGGTCTTGGAACAGACGGCGCTGATCGGCCAAGGACACCGTCTCGTTTAGGTGCTGGCGGGAGCGGAGATGGTCGCGCAGTTCGTCATGGGCCGGACAGAAGCGCGCCGCCGCATCAAAGGAGCCGAAGCCGCGCATCGGATAGTAGCGTTGCTTGATACCTCGATGGTCCTGCTCCATCCGATTGTTCATATAGCGGCTCGTGCGATGCTGGACGTCGGGTCCCACTGTCTCGCGAATGGCGCGCGGGTAGGCGTCATGCCCGTCCGTGGTCACCTTCTCTGGCGCATGCCCGACCACCGCGCGGGCGCGCGTGAAGAATCGCTTGGCCGCTTCCATATCGCGCGTCTCGCTCAGCATGGAGTCGACGAGATTGCCGTCGGCGTCGATCGCCCGATAGAGGTAGCACCAGCATCCATCCACCTTCACATAGGTCTCATCCGCATGCCATTTTTTGCCGGCTTTGCCCCGGCGCTTGGCGCGCAGCCGCTCCGTCAGCAGCGGGGCGAAGCGCTCCTCCCACTCCCGCACGGTCTCGTGGGTGAACGTAAAGCCCCGCGTGAGGAACATGTCAGCGAGGTCACGCAGGCTGAGTTTGTAGCGCAACCGCCAGAGCACGACGAGCAGCGCGCTGTCGGTGGGGACCTGCAGATGGTTAAACGGCGTGCCCGTCCGCTCGTTGAACGGGCGCCGGCAAGGGCGACAGCGGAACAGCCGGTAACCCAACGCTGTCGTCCGCTCCACCTCCTGTGTCGCGTCCCCCTGGCAGTACGGACAGCCCATCGTCCCCTCCTCAACGCACCGCTATAAAAGGTGTAGGATATCCGACCCGTTGGCTCCCCGCCACCCGTGATTCTGAGTCCTGACGCAACCCGCCGGGGAGCGCCATAGCGTCCCCCGGCGTGGCGCTCCTCGTCCGTCCAGGGGCCTCGGATCGTGGTGCTATTGTGGTACCACGGTAGCTCCAACGAGCCTCAAAACGGAGAGTGCGTACTTGACGTTGGCACCCGAGCGGGCGCGGCACGGAACGGGGTGCAGAGACAAGCATAGGCCTGTAGGCGGAGCACGGTCCACGCGGCGAAAGCGGCCCCTCCGGAGGTGCCAGCGTGGCCGGCTTCCACCCGTCGGCACGCGACCAACGTCAAGTACGCACTGTCGCACAACACCCGTTGTAGCCCTGCCCCCTTGACAACAGCTCCCATCTCCGTATATGATAGCAACACGACGGCTTGAATCGTTTCAGATATTCGGGTTGGTGTTCTCTGAGTAGAGTTCACCTGTCCGGATGCGCCGGAAGTAAGCAATGCTTGAAAGCGTTCAAGACTATGAAGCACCGCTCATCGGTCACCATCCGCGATGTGGCGCACCTCGCCGGTGTGGCCGCGTCCACCGTGTCCATGGCCCTATCCGACCATCCCGACATCGCGGAGGGGACGCGGCGGGCGGTGCGCGAGGCGGCGGCCAAGCTCCACTACACGCCCAACCACTCCGCCCGTAGCCTGCGCGGGAGCCTCCAGCGCGCCATCGGCGTCGTCATCCCGCACAGCAGCGCGCACGTCTTCTCGCACCCCTACTTCATGGACCTGCTCGGCGGCATCGCCGATGTCGCCAACGCCCACGATTTCGTCGTCCTCCTCTCCACCGCGCGCGCGGAGGACGACGAGGAGGGCGCCTACCTCAAGATGCTGCGCGGCCAGCGCGTGGACGGCATCATCCTCGCCTCGGCGGCGCTGTTCGACCGGCATGTGATGGAGTTGGCCGTTTCCGGGTATCCGTTCGTCTTTCTCGGCCGCTATCCGCTCAACCCCGGCATCACGACGGTGGGCATTGACGACGTCGCCGGGGCCGATCTGGTCACGTCCCATCTGCTCGCGCACGGCTATCGCGCCGTCGCCCATATCTCTGGACCGCTGCGCCACCTCTCGGCAGCGGATCGCCGCGACGGCTACTGCCGCGCGCTCGCGCGCGCCGGCATTCCCGCCCTCGACGACGACATCGTCGAGGGCGACTACTCGGAGGAGTCGGGGCGGCGCGCCGCCGTGCGCCTCCTCGACCGTCCGACCCGCCCGCGGGCCGTCTTCGCCGGCAACGACGAGATGGCCTTCGGCGCGCTCGATGTCTTCCGCGGCCAAGGCTTGCGGGTGCCCGAGGATATCGCCCTGGCCGGATTCGACGACCTCGCCATCGCTCGGGTGATGACGCCCGCCCTCACGACCGTCCACCAGCCGATCCGAGCGCTCGGGGGGGCCGCGGCCGAACGGCTGATCGCCCTTGCCCAGGGCCACGAGGTGGCGGACCGTCAGACGGTCCTGCCCGTCACCCTCAGCATCCGCGACTCATGCGGCGCCGCGCCATCCCGCGCGCGCCATCCCGCGGCGGAAGGAGGTGGCGCGACACAGCGGTTGGAGTAGGACGCGCACGCATACGGCCTTGTCCGTGTACATCGGCGTACTTGTTTACCTACCACCATATCGAAGGAGAGTTGGCATGCGTATCAGTGGCCTCAAACAAGCAACGCGCCTCGCCTGCGCCGCCGGGATCGGCGCGCTGGCGCTCGCGCCGGCGCCCGTGACCCACGCGGCGCCCGCCGCGCCCACGGCGACCCTCACCTTTTGGAACGGCTTCACCGGCCCCGACGAACCGACTGTCCAAACCTTGGTCGACCGGTTCAACGGGTCCCATCCGTCGAGCACGGTCGCCATGAATGTCATGCCGTGGGCCGATCTCACCACTAAGCTGCTCGCCGCGTCCGCGGTCGGCCAGGGGCCGGACATCGCCGCCTTCCACCTGCAATATCTGCCGCAGTACGTCCAGTCCGGACTTGTCGCCCCCGTCGATGACATCTACGGTCACGGCATCACCCCGTCGTCGGTCCCCCCGGATTTGTTGCGCTCGCTCAAGATCGGCGGCCATTACTACGGCGCTCCCGCGAACTATGCCACGCTGATGCTGTACTGGAACAAGGATCTCTTCCGCAAGGCCGGGTTGTCCGGCGCGCCCACAACGGTGGCGCAGTGGCAGACCGACGCCGTCAAGCTCTCGCGCCAAGGGGGAACGACCCAGTACGGTCTCGCGCTGGCCGACCACGCCACCATCCCCATGTGGCCTGTCCTGATGTGGCTCAACGGCGGCGATGTCGTCACGCCTGACCACACGCGCTCGCTACTCGCCGCCCCCAAGACGACGCAGGCCGTCGCCACCTGGGCCACTCTTGTCCGCACGAACCACATCAGCCCGGTTGGGCTGGCCGGCGGGGACGCCGACACCCTCTTCCAGAGCCAGCGGGCGGCCATGGAGATCAACGGACCCTGGGCCACGGCCGGCTACACCAAGGCGCGCATCAACTACGCTGTCGCGCCCATCCCGACGGGCCCCGGCGGCCGCGTCACGCTCTCCGACGCCGTGATCCTCGTCGTCAACAAATCCTCGCATAACGCGGCGGCCGCCCGGACCTTCCTCTCGTGGTGGAACCAGAAGGCGCAGCAGGGCTACCTCTCGCTCCAATCGGGCTTCCCGCCAGCCCGCACGGACATGGCGACCGATAGCTCCCTGCGGAAGAACCCCTTCGTCGTCCAGTTCGCCCGGCAGGCCCCGTATGCGCGCTTCTACCTCGCCGGCCTGAAGAACTTCGACAAGATCGATAACGACGTGATCACGCCCGCGATCCAGGGCGTCGAGTACGGCAAGTCCTCGGCGTCCGCGGCCATGGCGTCAGCCGCCGACGCCATGAACAAGCTCCTGCCGTAGGGGCGCCGCGGCGGCGGGGAACGGACGGGTCGCTCCCTGCCGCCGCGATCCCACGGCGGCTACGGAGGGCTCCGCGCGACGATTCGGAGGGAAGGAGAGACGGTGGCTCATATCCAGAATAGAAGACGGACACGCCCTGTGGAATTGCGCGCGAGCCCGGCCCTCGCATTGTCGCCGCCGGCGCGTCGCCGGCGTCCCTGGCCCCTACGCGGCACGGCCCGCCGGGTCGCGGTCGGCTATCTCTTCCTGCTGCCTAGCCTGGCGGTGATCGGCGTGTTCATGCTCTGGCCCATCGTGCAGATCGTGTGGTACAGCCTCCACCAGTGGAGCTTCGTGGCGACGGACCATCCGTTTGTCGGCGCGGACAACTACCGCCAGATGGCCGGCGACGGTCGTTTCTGGGGCGACCTGCGCAACACGGCGCTCTTTACCCTTGGCGTCGTCCCCGCCAGCGTGCTGCTGCCCTTGCCCGTGGCGGTCGCCCTCCACAGCAAGCTGCGCGGGCGCGCCCTGTTCCGCGCGGCCTACTTCCTCCCGGCCGTCAGCTCCTACGCCATCGTCGCGATCGTCTGGTCGCTGCTGCTGCAGCCCGACATCGGGCTGCTCTCCTATTACAGTCGCCTCGCGCACCTGCCCGTCGCCGACTGGCTGCATAGCACGACCTGGGCGCTCCCCGCCGTCATGCTCGTGGGGATCTGGAAGACCTTCGGCTTTAACCTCGTCATCCTGCTTACCGGCATCCAGAACATCCCCGAGGGCTACTATGAGGCGGCCCAGATCGACGGCGCGGGCGCCCTTGCGCGGTTCGTCCGCATCACCCTGCCCTTGCTGCGCCCCACCCTGCTCTTCGTGACCGTTACCTCGATGCTCGCCTCCTTCCAAATCTTCGACCCTGTGTTCGTTATGACGGGCGGCGGCCCCCTCTTCAGTACCGAGACCCTCGTGTCCTACATTTATCACGAGGGCTTCCAACTCTTCGACATGGGCTACGCGTCGACGCTGGCCTGCGTCCTCTTCCTCGTCGTCCTCGCCGTCACCGTGGTCCAGCTCAAAGTCTTTCGTTTCCAGGACGAGGTGTAGTCATGGCCCTCGCACGACACCGCGCACGCTCAGTCACGCGGTCGCGCATCACGGTGCCGGGACTTAGGACGGCGGCGTGGTACCTCCTGCTGATCCCACTGGCGCTCGCCATCCTCTTTCCGTTCATCTGGATGGCGCTGACCTCGCTCAAGGCCGAGGGCGACATCATAACCTTCCCGCCGCGCCTGCTCCCCCAGCACTGGAGCCTCGCCGCCTACGGCGAGGTCTGGCAGCGCCTGCCCCTGGTGACGTTCTTCCGCAACACGATCCTCTTCGCCGGCGGCGTCACGGCGGTCTCGCTGATCTTCGACTCGCTGACGGCCTATGCCCTCGCGCGGCTGGACTTCCCCGGCCGCACCGCGGTGTTCGTGGTCATCCTGGCCACACTCATGATCCCGGCGCAGGTGACGATGATCCCGGTTTTCGTTATCGTCTACCACCTGGGCTGGCTCAACACCTTCGCGGGCCTGATCATCCCGCGCGCGACCAACGCCTTCGGTATCTTTATGCTGCGCCAGTTCTTTATGACCGTCCCGCGCGAGTTGGACCAGGCGGCGCGCATCGACGGTTGCGGCGAGTTCCGCATTTACTGGCGCATCATCCTGCCCCTGTCCACGGGCGCGCTGGCCACCCTGGCCGTCTTCCACCTTATGTACAACTGGAACGACCTGCTCTGGCCGCTGATCATGACGACCTCCACCGACATGCAGACGCTGACCGTCGGGCTGGCGACGCTGACCGGCCAGCACGAGTACGAGTACGCCATCCTCATGGCTGGGGCGACGCTAGCGCTGGCGCCCCTGATCGTCGCGTTCCTCTCCGTCCAACGCTACTTCATCCAGGGCATCGCCATGACCGGCTTGAAAGAGTGAGCGCCCACGAGGGGACGCGAGGGGACGCGAGGGGACGCGAGGGGACGCGAGGGGACGCGACGGGCGTGGTGGACGGGCCGGAATCGGGTAGCGCACGCGTCAAGGGAAGGAAGGATATGGGACTCATCGCGCCGTTTTCGCACGACCCGGATGGCTTCGTCTGGGCCGGGGGTATCGAGGACACCTTCGTCGCACATCCGCATCCACGCAGCGGCCGCGGCCTCGACGAGTATATGTTGACCGGCCACTACATGCACTGGCGCGCGGACTTGGAGCGGGCGGCCTCGCTGGGGCTGCGGGCGCTGCGCTACGGTATCCCGTGGTACCGGGTCAACCCGGCTTCCGGGGTCTTCGACTGGACGTGGACCGATCCGGTGATCGCCTACGCCGCGACAGACCTGGACCTGACGCTCATCCTGGACCTCGTGCATTACGGTACGCCGACCTGGTTGGACAACGGGTTCCTCAACCACGGCTACGCGGAGGCCGTCGCGGCGTATGCGCGCGCCGTGGCGGAGCGCTACGGCGACCGCGTGCGCTGGTATACCCCCCTCAACGAGCCCCTGATCACCGCCGAGTTCTGCGGGCTGCACGGCATCTGGCCCCCGCATCTGCGGGGCGGCGACGGCTTCGCGCGCATCCTGGACCAGATAGGCCGTGGCATCGTGGCCACGACCGATGCCCTGCGCGCGGTCGACCCGGCCTTCGGGATCGCGCATGTGGAGTGCTCCGCGCTCTATCGCGGCGGGTCGGGCTCCCACGCCGAGGATGCGGCGCATTGGCAGGCGCGGGCCTGGCTCCCCGGCGACCTGCTCACCGGCCGCGTCGACGCGGACCATCCCTTGGCCGCGTGGCTGGAGGGATGCGGACTGGGGCCCGAGCGCTGGGCGTGGTACGCGGAGCGACCGTTCGCACCCGACCTATGGGGCGTCAACTACTACCCTGAGATCTCGGTCCACCATATCGAGGGCGCGGACGGCGCCGCGCGGGGCCGGAACGATGACGCGTGGACGGGGGGCCTGAACGAGCTTGTGCGGGCGACGTACGATCGGTACGGCGTCCCCCTCTTCGTGAGCGAAACGAGCACGCACGGCGACGACGCGCGGAGATCTGCCTGGCTGTGCGACTCGGTGGAGGCGATCCGGCGGGCGCGCACGGACGGCGTCCCTGTGCTCGGCTATACGTGGTGGCCCCTGCTCGATCTCATCGACTGGTCCTACGGCGCCGGCGACCACCTCGTGGCGGATTTTATCGCGCGGCTGGACTCCCCCTCAGCTGGCCCGATCGTGCAGGGGCCAGACGCCTTCGCGCGGTCCATGGGGTGGGACAAGGCCCGCTCCCAGGCACTCGACCACTATCTGCGTCGCATGGGGCTCTGGCGCTTGACGGGAGACGGGAGGGACGGCTTTACGCGCCAGGAAACCCCGACAGCCGCGACCTATCGTTCGATCATACGGGAGGGCATCGCGATCTAATAGGGGTGGCCGCGCCAGTCGGCATGAGCCGCACAGCGCTGTGATGATCCGGCCCACGACGCGCGAGAGATCGGCGCATATCTGACGCATAGCGACGCTAATCAACCGCGGAGCATCGGCTACACGGGTGAGTAGTAGCCGATCAGCGCGTTCTTCGTCACCTGTATTGCTATGCGTGTTCTCGCAGATTTATGCGAGTTTCAACGCTTGTCACCAGGCGGCAGAAGTCGCCACGCGCCGCGAGCAGGGGTCGTTTGTGCAACCTTTATAGCCATACTTGGCGTAATCCTTCAGGGCAGGGATGACCGGCCGTGAGTGACAGAAGGGGCATGCCACACGACAGTAACGAGCGGCATCACCTGAAGGATTGGCGAGCCGCGGGATGCAAGGTATGAATGACACCCACGCCCGCGCCCGCGTCTGGACGCTCTGCCTGTGCGTCCTCATCCTCTGCGCCCTCACCGGCCCCCTCGCCGGCCTCCTCGCCCCGCTCGCCCATGCCTCCTCGACGGCCCTCCACGTCGTGGCCGCCGTCCTCGCCGCCGTCCTCGTCGGCGCGTATCTGGCCCTCACCGTCCTGCTCATCGTTGCCGTCCGGCGTGTCGTGCGGCCCCCTCTGGACGGCCACCGCTAGCCCTCCGACCAGGGCCGCGCGCACCCTCCCGGCGTGGTGCTCCTGGCCCTCCGACACGCCTCACAGCGTGGTGCTCCTGGCCCTCCGACACGCCTCACAGCGTGGTGCTATTGTAGTACCACGGTAGCTCCAACGGGCCTCAAAATGGAGAGTGCGTACTTGACATTGGTAGCCGAACGAGGATGCCTGCATAGCTGCACGCGACGGGGTGAATAGACCTGTATCGACGTGAAGCCAGCACCCGTGGCATCGTGCAGAGGTTCGGTGACGCAGCCTACCAACGTTAAGTACGCACTCTCTCAAAATGTGGTACCATCGGTGGCTCTAGTACCACAAGCATGGAGCTACGCCAGAGCCACGTTTCACACAGGAAAACGGGGGGTTCGCGCGCCTATGGAGCTACTCTTTACCCTGGGTGAGTCACCATCCATAGCTCTAGTACCATCACCGCGTTAGTACCATCGCCGCGCTAGCCCCCCCACACCGGCCACGCGGACGGGTAGCCCCGCGCGCAGCGACGGGGCACAGGGTATGGGCAGGGGAGCGCCCTCACGGCCGCTCGCGGACTGTGATGGTCGCGCGGCCGCCCGTCGTCGTCGCCCCACTCACTGGGTCCGGGGAGGGGACCGTTGCCGGCAACGACCGCACGACCTGCACGCCTCACCCAGCGCCGCGACGACGGCGATCCCGAGGTCGGAGACCGCGCGCCGGAGCGAGGCGAGAGCTGGATACCCCCGCTCGGCCCCGCGCGCACGGGCGGCGCGTTGGAGGCCCCCGCGTTCGACGATACGCTCGACGATGACGACGCGCCGGCCCGCCAGGGCGTCGACGACTCCGGCCGCGCGCCTACGGGCGGTCAGGGCGCCGACGAGGCGACGGCGGGCGAGAGCGCCGACGTGACGGAGGAGCCCGCCGCGGACGCGGCCGATGCTCTGTTCACGGTCGCCGTACAGGATCACTAGCCATGGGCGCTCAGGCGCGCTACAAGGCCGTATAACGGGCGTAGAGTCGGGGACGGGCCTCGACCTCTACGCTCCTTCATCTCTGCCGCTCGTGCGGCGTCACAGCGCCTCACGCCTCGCCGCCGCCGTGCTCATTGAGATCACCATGCCACCGTCCCGCGCGCGTGCGCCGCACGAGCAGCACCAGCGCCAGCGCGACGATCACCCCATCGATGGGCCAGGTGACCCCTGAGAGGGCGATGACGCCTTGCAGGGCGTCGTACCCGAGGTTGGCGCCCACCACTTGGTCGGCCGGGACGACGCGCAGGACCGCCTGATCGAAGGCAAACCAGCGGCGCGCGCCCCGATCATA
>JAABUM010006946.1_pt1 | contig 10749 bp, 18 predicted proteins | sample 5559161 | NCBI WGS metagenome assembly JAABUM01 (sample SAMN10711868, study PRJNA513369) | rock metagenome | isolation source: Antarctica rocks | place: Antarctica: Victoria Land, Siegfried Peak nord | reverse complement strand
GGTTGATGGGCTTGGACAAGTCGCTCTCCGATTGATCGCTGACCCACTCAGGGCGGTCCTGTGCGTAGGTGCACGGACCCATCCAAAGCTCGGGTGGCACTCGCCCCTCCCTGGGCGCCATGTCTGCCAAGAAGCCGCTGGCGAATGGCCAGCCAATCAGATGATCCCGACCGCTTGCAGCGGTGGTACCTCGGACTTGGGATCGCCAACATTCTGGTGGCAGTGGCGTTCGTCGTGGCGGCATCATCAAGGATCGGTTCATGCTCATCCTGGGCATGCTGTGGGCGATCATCGGCATTGTCCACTTGCTTCGGTGGCGTAAGGGCACTTCTCTCATGACTAGGAGCCGACGAAAAATCTGAGTGAGCCAGCTTGTCAGATTGGGCGCGGCCGGGTTTGACTGTCACCAGTCACGCCGCCGTCGCAACCACCCGATCAGAACCGTCCCCACGATGACGACTACGGCGACGATGCCGTCATTGACAACGTGGTCGGTGAGACTGATCGTGTTCACCCTCTGCCTGTAGTCGTGACGGGGACCCCTCCGGCGGCTTCGCTTCGGGGGCACTCACTCCTAGTCCTCGAAGGCAGGGGTCGCTCTGAGCACGACCTTATCCTCCCGCGGTCAGGGTGACGCTCCCGAATTCAAAAGTCCAAGTGCCTCGTTTTCCGGTTACCTCAATCTGAATCACGTTCACCCCCAAACCGCGCGCCGCGTGCGCCCGCGACGATATTGAGCCGTTTGACCACAGCTCATGACGGCGGCTGTAGCCCTCGTAGCGGCGCCGGTGCGTCGGTGCGTCGGCCAGACAGTGAACTGATCAGGCTTGGGCACGTCATGCTGCTGCAGCCACTCTGCCCGGTGGTCGCCATGGCGGCGCTTCGCCAAGCGCACGAGGTGCAACTCGCAGTCGGCATATCCACCGCTTGCGTGCCCTGGCGCTGGGCAGTCCGGGCTGGAGCTGTGTGAGTCGATCTCGTCTGAGCTGATCCAGTCTTCGACGAAGCAGATGCGGGTGTCGGCCGGCGGGGCGAGGTCATCGGTCATCACCTGCTGTGCACGCCTACGCACTGGGCGCCGCCGAGGGGGTCTCGCATGCATTGATTGACCCGTCAGGCGCGAGGCGAATGTGTCCGTGATAGCCGCGAAGTTCTGGGGCGTACCGGCGTGGGATGTAGAACGCCGGCAGGATGATCGGGTCACCCGCTTCGAGCGCTGCGACCTTGGCACTGTAGTAACCGCGACGCGTCGGCCCTGAGTCCCAGCCGCCCCCTACCGGGGTTGAGCCGGCGTTGAGGCGGCGCCGCAAGCTGGCGAGCAGAACGGCGCGAATCTCCGGCTGATCCGTCTGCGCGGCGCGCCTACGCACTGGCAGCCACCGCAGACAACGGCCGGGGCCGGTACGGCGCACGAGAGGCCCCGCGGCGCTGTGGGCGGTCCTCAGCCTCGCCGGACGGCATCCGCAACGAGGCAATCAACCGTGACAACACGATTGATTGCTGCCGCGATTCGGTTAGTGCCGGGTGAGCGACACGGTCACCTTTGACGTTGATCACTGTCACCGGATTCGCGCGCGCCTCAACGTCCAGCCGGTCCAGGATGTCGGCCGTTCTGCACGCCTGGGTCAGCAGCAGCTCCTCGTGCACGTCGAGCTCGAAGCCTTCGGCTACCGAGCGCCACAGTTTCGCCCCCGCCTCGGCCAGACCAGCCGGGATCGCATCACCAGCATCCTTGGTGTTCACAAGTTTTCCCTTTCAGTAACGGCTAGAAGCCAATTCCGTGGTGGAGGGCGCCTCGCGTGCGCGCGCGAGGGATCGTTTCAGGGGTCAGCCAGCCCTAGCCGCAGCACGTTCCGGTGCTGGCGTGGGGGGTGGAGGGGGGTTCCGGCACCCCCTATCGACGGCGAGGTGGCGCACGCTCATGCCGCTCGTGGTCCGTCGTCGGCTGTGTCGCGGTGGTGTTGCTGGGCGATGTGGCGCAGCGCGCGGTCCAAGTCGGTCAGCGCTTGCCTGGCTGAGTTGTTGTCGTGGTAGCGGGCAGCGGCGTGGGCTGCGCCTCGCGCGCCGTCCTCGTCGAGCAGGTCCTCCATGCGCCACTGGTGGTTGCTGTCGACGGGGATCACCGGGTCACCGCGGTCCGGGCTCGGGTGCGTTCCTTGGCTGCGGTGATCTTGTCCTGCGCTTGCTGCACGACGAGCGCTCGGTCGTTGGCCCGCTGGTCGGCGGTTGCCTGCAGGAGCTTGCTGGCACGGGTGAGCGCTTCACCGGGTTCCAGTTCGGGGGTGTCGGCGGCGACGGCGTCGGCCAGCGCACCAAGCGCCGAGGCAGGTACCGGCGGCTGGCCCTGACTCGCGTTGCGCAAGTCCACCTCCGCCTGGTTGCGGTCGTGGATCTCCATCACCGGGTCGGCGATGGATTGCAGCAGTCGCCGGTCTGCGGTGGTCCCGGTTCCACCGCGCATCGATGAGGTCAGGGTGGCCAGCGTCTTCGCGTCCTCGAACGAGACCTGACTGGGGTCTCGCGGGAGCCGGTCCAGCCAGGCGAGTTCAGCGGGCGTGAGCGGGGTGGTGCGCGCAGGCGCGTAGCTGGCCGTGGCTGCGGGGTGGGTGTATCGCTCAGGCGGTGTCGGCGTGTCCTTCGCCGTGTCCTGGACCTCGCGGACCAAGCGTGTTTGGTTCGGCGTCAAGGTGCTGCCACGCATCGGGGTTTGGTGGGCGCGCCGGATCGCTTCGAGCCGACCGTTCATGCCGGGGGACCTCTTCAGCACCGCGTCGACGAGGCCGAGCACGTGGTGGGTCTGCATCACTAACTGCTCCTAGGGGTTTCGTTGATGGCGGCGTCGATGTCTGTCACGCGGAAGCGGACGATGCGGCCGTTGCGGACCGGGCTCAGATGCCCGGCTGCCACGCGCCGCTGCAGGGTCCGCTCGCTGCATAGCAGTCGGCGCGCGGCCTGCTTCGCGGTGAGTAGCAGTGGGCTCATGGCTTCACTCTCAGCGATGGATTCGAGCTGCCCAAGTTCTGTCGGCTCAGGTCGCGTCATGGCGCGCTCTGACAGCAGACCCTCCAAGTCGGTGAGGGCAGCGGGGACGGCGCGGCCGTCGCGGCGGGCCGTGGATCGGTAGTGGCGGATCGCCACCGCGACGTGGCCGCACACCTCCGGCGGCAGGTCGAGCAGCATCAGGCCGGCGCTCACCCTTCATCACCGGGCCATGCGACGATCCCTCGCCGCCGATCAGCGCAGCGACGGCACACCGAGCAGACCATCCGCCGGACCCGGTGGCAGCCGGCGCAGCGGCGACGGGGGTGGGTCCTGCGCGGCATCAGTCGGCCTCGTCAGACCGGTTGACGGGCGCGAGCCCAAGCGTGCGGGCGATTGCATCCAACGTGGAATCTCCGGGACCGGTACCGGTCAGGCGCAAGGTGCACTCAGCTCCGTTCTTGTCGGTGTAGGTGCCCTGTTCGGGATCGGTGTGGCTCGTTTCGGTGTTGCTGTTCACGGATTCACTCCAGTTGATGTCGTGGCGGGGGTGGGTATGGGGATAGCGGGAACTGCAACCGCGCCAGACGGTGGCACGGCGCCCGCGAGGGCCGTGAGTTCGGCACCGAAGACGGGGGCTGCGAACATTCCGGTGGGCGTGCTCGGAACGGTGACGTCGATAGGTGGCGTGGTCATGAGGGCCACCCCCAGGCGCCAACGACCTTGCCGCCGACTGCGCCGGTGCCGGTGAGGCGTTGCGCCTGCAGCCGCAGCTGTGTGATGCCTTCGTTAAACTGCCAAGTTCCGGTTGGCCATGCGACCGGTCCGAGCGTGACTTGAGTGAACGCGCCTGCCGCGACGGCGATCGGTGTGCCGATGACGTTGCCGGCGCCGTCCACGATCTGGACGGCGCCGGTGGTCGCGGCGTCCGCGCGGACCAGGATCGAGGCCGCGATCCTCGGGTGCTGACGGATCGACGCCGCCCACTGCAGGTCCACATAGGCTGCCGATGTCGTCGTTTGCACCGTGCCCGAGCCGATGTCTACGAACCCGCCCAGATTGAGCAGCGGCCATGAGATGCCAGTGCCACTGTTCGCGTCGTCGGCAGACAAAACATTCCCAGCACGATCGAAGGTCTGCCAGGCCTGTTTGTACGGCGCCACCGTGGCGCTCAGGTCGCCCAGGAACGCGGCGACCGACCCGTCTTCGCGGTAGAAGGCCACACCGGGCTGAGGGCTGCCGTCGGCGCGGTTGTAAGCGGCCGGCAGGGCGCCGATGAGTGCCACGGTGTGCCCGTCGGCGTCAACGACGGTGACGGCGCCGCCGTTTCTGACGGCGATCCCGCCCTGCGAAATCGACGCGTTTTGCAGGGTTGGCGCGGCGGCAAGTTCGCGGACCTTCCGCTCCAAGTCAGCGAGGCGGCGACCGAACCAGCTGATCGGGTCGCCCGGTGAGATGTTGTTCAAACCGATCGGCATTCAGATCACCGACCCAGTGCTGGGGTCGCCTTGGCGGGGTGACCCGTAGCGCAAGCTGCCGTCTGCCAGCACCTCGGGGGTAGCGGCGGTGACTGCCTGTCGCAGCAAGGCGATGAGGTCCTCAGCGCCTTGAACACTGGTCGCGTGGTCGCCGATCGTCACGGACCCGTCAGCGAATTCGCTGAAGAAGGCAGTGACAGCGAGGGAGCCGAACTCGTCGGACGGCTCGTGCAGCACGTCGGCGAGTTCGGCGCGGTACATCTCCACGCGGCTGTCGTCGTGATCGTTGTTGAAGGGGAAGTGAAGGATGGTCACGCTGATCTCCTGCGTTTGATGGTGGTTGGTGAGATAGCAGCGATGGGTGAGTGAGCTGTCAGCTCGTCGTCGCTGCCGTCTTTTGTCTCGTCGTGGTCGGGTGAGACGCGGCTGTGGTCGTGGCCGGTTCGCCGGTCGCGGTCGTCGTTTACTGCTACGCGCTCGCTGTCGCTCGCCCTTGTCTTATTGATGTCGGCCACCAGATGGCGCACTCCGATGGCACGGGAGTGCGTAGTTTCTGGCTCACTGGTTTGGCCAGAAGTGGCGCACTCCGATGGCACGGGAGTAGGCCACTTCTGGCTCACTGGTTCGACTGTCGGGACGGCAGCGCGGAACCGGACCCGGCCCCCGGTCCCACCCCTGGACCCCTTGACGAGCCAGCCGCTGTCGACGGCTGCGGCAAGGTGCCTGGACACAGTCCGCCGGGGCAGGCCGGTGTCCCAAGCGATGTCGGTGTCAGTCGCCACGATCCCGCCCGCAGTGGTCATCGGCAGGCACAGCAAGGTGCCCCGCATGATCCGCTGACCGGTCGGGAAGCGGCCTCGCTGCAACTCCCGGAGCCATTGACGCCGCGACACTGGCAAGGCGCTCACCGGTCATCGTGCCGCACCAGCTGGACTGACTGGCGTCGGAACTCGGCGTTGGCCTGGACGTCGTCGGCGTACTTGGCGGGGAAGCACATTAGCCCTCGTCGGTGGTCCTTCATCCCCCTCACGCCCAGTCGTTCGAGAATGCTGCGAACCGTCGGCCAACCCGAGACGACAACGGCGGTGTTGCTGCCGACCTCGATGACGACCTGGGCCGTCCCTGGCACTGTGCGAGACTCGGCGTTCCGGTCGTACTTGGCCGTTACTGCCCGCCGAACGGTGCCGAGGTCCAGGTAGTACCTCCGCGCGGCGAGCAGGACCGCCTCGACGTCCTGCTCGATCACCTCGACAGACCGGTCGGTGTAGATCTCCGACAACTCAGTCGCCAACATCTGGATGGGGTCAACGGCCTCGCGCTGCCGGCGCATCGCCTCCACCAGCTCGGCCACCGCCGTTGCCGCGATCAGGGACAACCCTTTGGCCTCCGCGACCCGCAAACGCTCCATGCTCACTAGCCGTCGTTCTTCCATCTGCAGGCGGAAGGAAGCATCGGTCAGGTCACCGGGACTGTCGAGCGTGTCCTCGTCATCCTCATCCTCATCCGGTGCAGGTGCAGCAGGTGCAGGTCGAGATGGAGATGCAGGTGCTGATGGTGTCGGCCTTGATGATGACCTCGGTGCCACCATCTCGTTCCTGGCGTCCTTGATCGCCGTAGCCGTGGGCTTTCCGCCGGTGGCCTCGTCCGCTGCCAACATGACCTCGGCTGCGACGTGGCCACTCAGACCGGCTAACTCCCGAGCCTGCCGTTCGTTCGCCGGGATGGGAATCTGTCCGCCAATGGCGGACAGATTCACGACGGTCTCGGATGCCGCGATCATCTCGTAGGCCCGACTACGACTTAGCTCGAAGTGGTCCTCCAAGTAAGCGGCGAAGGTGCTGTGCGTCGCCCTGTACAGCTTCGACGTCTGGATCTCGGCCAGTGCCCTGCCGACCGCTACGAACGTGTCCATCCCTCGGATGACTACATCCTCCAGTTCCACCAGGCGCATCGACTCGGTGGCGGACAAGGGGATGGTGGTGACGTCAACGGTGCTCATGCCGCCACCCGAACGTTGAGCACGCTGGTGATCTCATCGACCGTCCACCCGGCCCGGTACAGGTCGCGTGCGTGGCGGCGAAGTTCGTCCTCCGACAAGCCGAACGTGGACGCGCTGGCGTCCTCGGTGATGTCAGCGCGCTGACCGTCCCGACGCGTACCCGCAACGAAGACAGCACGGTCACGACGCACGCGGCGAAACTCCGAGACGGCGTGGCGCCTCCGCGGGAAGATCGCGGGAATGTCAGCGCTTAGCGGTATACTGAAGGCGGTCGCCGCAATGACCTTCGGAAGAGCCGCCTTTTCGCCGGGGCGGCTTTTCTCTGTGCTCATGCGGACCGTCGCGCGGATGGTATCGGCCGAAGCAGCGCGTCGAGTTCGTTGCGGTCGACTCGAACCAGGCGCGGCCCGAATCGGTAGCCGGCGAGGTGGCCTTGGGCGATATAACGTCGGATCGTTTTGACGTGCACGCCCGCATGATCAGCAGCTGCAGCGAGACTGATCGGGATCGGAGTAGTGGACATGGCTGGGTCGGCCCCCAAAAGGGTTCCGCTCGCAGCCCATTTCACAGGCGAGCGTCTGGGCGCAGCCCCTGACTGATGTCGAGGTTATCAGACCGTGCGTCCACGAGTCCTCTTGTGAGGCTTCATGGGCGTGTCTCGCCCGTCGGGGCCGGACACGTCCACTTCTTCACACCCGACGTCAGCAGTTCGAGGATCTTCCTCTCGGACAGGGGGACCTCACGACAGCGGCACGACACAGACACCGACACCCGATGCCCGGTCTGCGGTGGGATTGCGAAGGGCTTTGCTAGCGGATAAAAGAACCGCTCACCCCGCCTCGTTATGGCTGGACCTTCAAGCATCCGCGAGATGTAAGCCGCAACGGGTGCACCCTCGGGGATCGAAGTGGACCCAGGGCGTCGAACGGGCCGACGAATGCAGACCGCGGCGTACGGCTCAGTGTCCATGACTTCGAGGAGCAGGTCGCCACATCCTTCGCATGGCACTTCCAGCAGTCGGAGCCGCTTCCAGACCGCCGGTTTGGTTCGCATCGCGGCGAGCTGCTGCCTGAGGTGGTCGTTCTGAATCCGCATTTCGTCGTCATGCCAAGAAGCAGCATCCATCACTTTGACCTTTGGACTAGGGAAGATAAGGCCGCGGCTATCTGATGGTCGCGTCCTTCGGCGGCGTGCTGGTAGCGAAGAGCCGCGCCAGGGGTTGAGTGCCCTAAGCGGGACATGAGTTCGGCGAGCGTGGCGCCGGTGGAGGCCGCGAGTACCGCGCCGGTGTGCCTGAGGTCGTGCCAGCGCAGATCGGGCCGACCTGCCTTCGCCCGCGCGGGATAGAACGATCGGTACAGGGTCGAGGGCGAGATCTGCGCCCCGGTACCCGATGTGAACAGCAGCCCATCGCGGCCACCGGTGATCCGCTCGCTCAGGTGCGCCTTCACCATCGGCATCAGGTGCGGGGGGATGGCGACGTCGCGGACCCCGGCCTCGGACTTCGGGCGACCGACGACGGTCTCGCCAGCGACTCGCACGACACCGCGCCGGACGTGGATGGTGGACCGCTTGAGGTCGATGTCGCCCCGTCGAAGCTCGGTGAGTTCGCCGAACCGCAGCTGTGTCCAGGCGGCGAGCAGGGTCATCAGCCGGTAGCGCTCGGGCATCGCGGCGACCAGGACAGTCAGCTCCTCGAGGGTGGCGGGCTTGATCTTGCGAGCCCTCTTGGCTTGGCCAGCACCCCGGATGCGGCAGGGGTTGGCTGGGATCACGTCGTCGCTCACTGCGGTGTTCATAATGGTGCGCAGCACGGCGTAGGCGTGCGCCCTGAGCGTGGGGGTGGACGCGGCGGTGGTGGAGTGCCAGCGGCGGACCGACTCGGGCGTGATGTCCTTGACGGCGACCGCTCCGAACGTGGGCCGGATCTGGCGGTCGACAAGGCGCTGATAGTGGTCGTGAGTCCGCGGCCGCAGGTCACGCTCGGTGAGCCAGGTGTCCGCGTACTCGCCGAAGGTCATCGGAGCGCCGGTGGTGCGTCCGGCCGGCTTCCAGACGCCTCGCGAGATGTCTGCGCGGATGGTGGACAACCAGGTCTCGGCGTCGCCCTTGGTGTCGAAGGTCAGCGGGGCGCTGTACCGGACTCCGTCCGGGCCGAAGTAGCGCGCCTGCCAGCGCTTGGAGGGCAACTGTCTGAGTGAGCCGAACGGCTTGCCGCCACGCTTGGTCATCGATCGCCCCCTGTCGGCCGTGCCCGCTACGTGCCCTGACCAGAGTGTACGCGTGCCCACTTGTGTCCACTAGAGTCACGCGCTACTGTTCTGGCAACGGCGGAGAATTGGCCGTAGATGCAGGCTAAATCCCCGTACTCACGGGGCGTTTCAACAGTGGCGCTTACCGATGGGCGCCACTGGTTCAATCCCAGTATCGCCCACCAACTATAGGCCCCGGTTTCCGGGGCCTATAGTCGTTTCAGGACCAGACTCAGATTCGCTCTCGGGCGGCGCGTGCAACAAACGTGCAACACGAGCGGACTCGCGCAATACGTCAAGGCGGTCGGCGACGGCTTCCAGGTCGTCGTCGAACAGGTCGGCGTAGAGGTCAAGCGTCATCGCCGCGGACGCATGACCGAGCATCCTCTGGACCGCCTTGACATTTGCTCCGGCTGAGACGGCCAGACTTGCAGCAGTGTGCCGAAGCTCGTGAGGCGTCAGGCCAGTCTCGCCGGTGGCGGTCGCAGCGCGGTTGAACCAGGCGCGGCGTGCGTTTCTGTTGCGCATCACGCCACCTTCGGGTGCGGTGAAGAGCAGGTCGTCTGTTGTACGTTCGCCGATGTGCGCGCGGAGATCATCAACGAGGAAACGCGGGATCGACATCCACCGCACCTCATGACTCTTCGGCGTGCCCCAAACGAGACCGACACCGCCTACCTCGACCACTGCGGCCCCAACCGTAAGGCGGCGTTTGTCCAGGTCAACGGCGCCGACGTGGAGCGCGGCGATCTCTGACCACCGCAATCCGCAGTACGCCAGGACAAAGATCACCAGGCGGTACTGCGCGAACGAGGCATTGGAAGCTAGTTTGGGGCGTCCGGGCTCCAGCATCGCGGCGGCGTCTGCCATGACCTCTACCTGCGCGGCGGTGAGGTAGCGCTTGCGCTTCGACGTGGCGCGCGGTCTCTCGACCCCGGTCGCAGGGTTCGCAGGCAGACGTTTGCCGCGTACTGAGAGGTCAAGGACGCCGCTGAAAACACCGACGATCTTTCGAACGTGTGCGCCAGATAGTCCCTTCGCTACCAGCTCTGCTATCCACGCTTGGACGTCCTCATGCTCGATCGCGGAGAGTGGGATGTCCGTCCACCGCGGCAGAACGTGGTCAGCCATCACGGCGGCGTAGACCGCGCGCGTTGACGCCTTCAGCCCAACCTTGGACGCAGTCCACTTGGTCGCCATCTCGCCGAACGTGAGACGGGACCGGGAGGGATCTACGAAGGTGCCAGTACGGGCGTCAGTAACCGACCGATTCCTTCGATCTTGAAGCGCCAGGGCTAGGCTTGCGTGGCCAATGGAAGACTCATGGTGAACCGGGAACCTGATCCTGGCTCGGTATGCAGGTGCGCAGTCCCTCCATGCCCGGCTACCACTGCGGACACTATTGCAAGCCCCAGTCCGGTGCCGCTGTTGGTGGGCGAGCGGGCCGGGTCGATGCGGTAAAAGGGCTCGAAAACACGAGAAGCGTGCTCGTCGGCCATGCCCGGGCCCTTGTCGGCGACGAAGACCATAACGACCGGGTCGTTAGTCAGTTGGTCTAAGCTCGTCTCGACTCCGACGGACACTGGTGTGCCCGACAAGGTGTGTCGCAGCGCGTTGGAAACTAACTTGGCTAACGCCTGACGCAGTTGACCCTCGTCGCCGTTTACAAGGGGGGGCGGGTCGATACCACCGATTTCAAGACTGATCGGCCGGCCTGGTTCGACCGCCCGTGCCTCTTGTACTGCGTCGCTCGTCACGGCGAGCATATCGACGATCCGTGTCGACACCGATGGCAGTTCTTGATCTAGCCTAGTGAGCAACAAAAGGTCTTCGACGAGCGAGCTCATCCGCATCGCCTCGCCCTCGATGCTTCCCATTATGCGCCGAACATCATCCTCTTCCGACACCGCACCCTGACGGTACAACTCCGCAAAACCGCGAATGGACGTCAGTGGGGTCCGCAACTCGTGACTTGCGTCAACCAAAAAGCGGCGCATCCGCTCCTCTGAACGCTGCAAGACCCGTTCGGCTTCCGCGTGCA
>JAABUM010006944.1_pt1 | contig 10753 bp, 14 predicted proteins | sample 5559161 | NCBI WGS metagenome assembly JAABUM01 (sample SAMN10711868, study PRJNA513369) | rock metagenome | isolation source: Antarctica rocks | place: Antarctica: Victoria Land, Siegfried Peak nord | reverse complement strand
TTAGTAAAACTCGCGTAACACGTTGCAAGGGCCGTTTTCAAGTCCAGCGTGCGCGCTGGCTCATCAGCGTCTCACCGACTTCGCCAACAATATCATTAGATGAGCCAAACGTCACAGTAGGTGAGCCGCTTGCGTCACAGTACGTGAGCCATCTCTCACTATGGCCCCGTCACCGCCTCTCTCGACGTCAATCTGAGCGTCACAACGCCGCTGGGGACACCGCGCGCTGCGCGCCGACGCGCACCCCTCACGCGCGGATTGGCTCACCTACTCTGACGCACCGTGCGGATTGGCTCACCTACTCTGACGTTTCCCGCTCACCTACTGTAAGGCGTCAGATTAAGTGCGCCGTTGGTCACATTAGCTGCGCCAGAATGGTCACATTAGCTGCGCCATCCTCCACCCGCACCCTCATATCCCTCCTTTTGAGCGTGAAAACAGCCCCGCACCACCCCCGCGATGCCGGCGACAACAGACACATTCTGTGCCGATTGGCGCACCTAATGTGACCATTCTGCAGGATCGGCGCACCTAATGTGGAAATTTCGGCGCGCCTAATGTGGTTTAAGGCCTCGATGTAAGGGTGGAACCCGCGCACCTAATGTGAAAACTTACACCTGCGCCGGAAACGTCACAGTTCCTGCGCCGTCTTGCACGCCACCCCTTTGCGCCCCCTCATCCCCCTCTGTTTAAGCGCGATTTTGCATCTCTAGAGATGCAGTACCTCCGCTCACCTGAGATGCACGCCGCGCGGATCGGCGCAGCAACTGTGACGTTTTTGAAGGATGGCGCACGAACTGTGACGTTTCTGGCGCACCTACTGTGACGTTTTGTGCTGCGCCACGTGTCAATCCGGCGCAAAAACTCTGACGTCTTACACCCGGCTAGCCCCCCTGTTTGCAGACGCGCGCCGGCTAGCCCCCCTGTCTGCAGACGCGCGCCAGCTCTCCCCCCACCTTCGGATGGCCGGCGACGTGGCCACCCCGCGCCTAGCCGTCAAGGGCGCACCGTCGAGGGCACGCACGCCGGCAGCGTGGACCTGCTGTGTGCGCCGTGTGGAGCCTGCCCCACGCTCGCGCGCCCGCGCCCACTGGGGCCGCCAGGAGCCACAGGAGCGCCCCAGGGCCGCCAGGGCGCCGGTGCCCACGTCCCACACCAGCGTCCGCCAGCGGCCACCACGGCGGCCCAGGGACGCCCACCACCACCACTACGCCGCACGGCCGGGGCCATCGGGCGCTACCAGGGGACCGCGCCACGGATCGCCCCGCCACGCCGGTGCCGACGCCGACGTGTCGGCCAGCATGTGCCGGGATAGCAGGCCCTCTTTTGCCCCGCTTATCGCTCGTTTCACACTTGTAATTGAGTGATATATTATGCTATAATGCGGGTGTAGGGCAAACGGTCCCTGCGCACACCCCGCCTTGTCAGGAGGTCAGCACGAAAGATGAACCACGCACAAGCACCGGCGATCACCTTAAAACCTCGGCCCACCCACGTCGTGGGCATCTTCGAGGTGCCCAGCAAGAGCTACTCCGGTCAGTCATACACCACCGACATACGGAATACGGAGCACCCCGCGTGCACCTGCCCGGCTGGACAGCACGACTTCGAGAACTGCAAGTACGTCAAGACCTGCTGGCATGTGCGCGCCTGCCTTGAGGCGCAAGCCGAGCTAGACCGCATCCGCTCCCGCGCCCTCATCGTCCGCCCCCAGGGTATGACCGCGCGGCACGAGGCGTTCGGCCCCGCCACACCCGCCTAGCACCACAAACACAAATGGCCGGTTCCGTTGTCAGGACGGAACCGGCCCGAGCGCGAAAGGACCAGCACTTATGACCCTCGCACCCGCTCCCCGCAGTATACCAAGCGCCGACGCCAGTGGTGGCGACGTGTCTGTTACCGTGACCTTCCGCCCCTGCTCTCCCATCGGCTCAACCGAGGTGCTCACCTCCCCGGACCCGCTGGACGATACCGCCCTGCTCCACCTGCTCGATGCCACTATTGCCCGGCTCACCGTCTACCGCGACGCCTACCACGCCGCGCTGGATGAGGACACGCGGCCGGCACCCCCCGCACTCCTCCCGACCCCGTGGTACGGCTGGGACGCTCACCGCAACGAGGCCGACCCGGCCACCGACCGGGAGGCGTTGACCTGGCAGCACGCCTATGGGGACGCCCAGCACTAGCGCCGAGCGAGACACGCGGGGGAGGGCCGGCCTCTCCCCGCCATGATGAGCACCAGAGGACAAGGGAGGGACCGAGACAATGGCACTCACCAAAGAGCAGAAAGACGCCTTACGCGCCCGCGTTGCCGAGGCGGTGACGGACCCCGCGGCCACCGCGCGCGCCATGAGCTACCGGCATATCCGCGTCAGCGACCCCATCAAGGGCTACAGCGTGCGTAATACCTTGATGCTGCTGATGCAGTGGGCCGAGCGCGGCGACGACACGCCGTTAACGCTGTGCGCCGGCTTCCACGAGTGGCGGCAGCATGGCCGCTGCGTGCGCAAGGGCGAGCCCGGCCTCTTCATTCTCGCCGGAGGCGGCGAGCCCGGCGACACGGGACCGGCCGACGCCGAGCCGGCCGGCGACAAGGCTGGTGCGCGACGCTTCTTCGGCGGCGTGTATGTCTGGAACATCTCGCAGACGGATGGGCTACCCGCCGACCCCGCCGACCCCGCCGACCAGGCCGCGCCCCCGGCCCTGGCGTCGCCGGCCGACCGAGCCGACCGAGAGGAGGCCGCATGACCGCCCGTCCCTTGCGTGCCACCCCTGCGCCCTGGGCCGCCCTCGCGGCGGCCCTTGGGAATCACTGGCGCTACGTCGCCGACCCCGCCGCCTCCGGCTACGCCCACTCTGGCGACTATGCTCTCCTGGAGGGGCGCAGCGACGAGCTGCTCCTTGTCACCGACCCCGACGGCCGCGCCGGCTACACCCGCGACGAGCGCGACGCGCTGCCCCCGCGCGTGCGCGTCGTCGGCCTGTTCGACCGCCTGAACCGCCGCGCCGGCGTGACCGCCGTCGATCATGCCTATGTAGACAACCCCCACGTTACCCAGACCCTCAGCAAGCCCGCACACGTCATCGCCCGCGCCATCGCACGGGAGGTCCTGCCTGGCTACCGCGCCGCCCTCGCGCAGACCGTCGAGGCCGCCGCCCGCCGTCAGGCGCGCACCGCCGCCGCCGATGCCCTGCTCGCGCAGCTCGCGGCCTACCAGCCCATCGCGACGATCACCTGCCCCAACGGTGGCGGCGCCTGGGGCGACGGTAGCCGCCGCCTCTACCCCCGCATCCCCGGCGACGGCTACGCCACGGTCGAGATTGCCGAGGGCGAGACACCCCGCGTCACCTTCAAGATCGAGACCCGTGACCCCGGTCAGGCCGTGACCCTCATGGCCGCCCTCATGGGGCCAGCGGTCGAGGACGCGGACGCCTAGCGCCGCCCTGGCCGACGCCGATAGGCGCGGACAGGACGAGGACGGGGCGCGGCCGGGTGCCCCGTCCCCCCAGCCCCATGACACCCCCCTATGTCGTGCCATGGACAGTACGGCGAAAACCATATTTTAACCTTGCAATTGAGTGATATATTATGCTATAATGGGTGTGTAGGGACAAAGAAGCGGGCTGCCCCCTCCCTGGAAAGAGTCATTGGGCAGCCCGCCAGAAGCCCCCCTACAGGAGGACCACTTCCATGGTAGCAGAGGCTAGCGCACCCGCCCCTCGTCTATCCTTTGTCCCCCCGCTCCCGTCGGTCATGCCGTCCACGCCGCGCGCCCGCCGCGCCCCACTCTCCCCCGAGGCCCAGGCCGCCCGCGTCGCCCACTGCCGCCGCATCGCCAGCCTTGGCGGTCAGGCCACGGTCAAAGCGCGCGGGACCTCCTGGATGAGCCAGATCGGTAAAGCCGGCTTTCAGGCTGCCCTCGACCTGGGGTACGGTGAGTATCTGCTGACGAAACTCGCCCCGAGCTACCGCGCCAAGTTCGGGCGCGATCCGGTGGTGGGCCGCAATAAGGCCGGCGATAAGGCCCGTGCGCAGGCCCGCCGCGCCACGCCCACGCTCGGGGCCTGCCAGTGGCCCGCCTGCACGGCCCCGGCGACCGAGCGCCACCACGTAGACGGCTGGACGGTCAGCGACGACACCACGGGCCTGTGCACCGCACACCATGACGCCTTCGACCGCGCCTACCGCGCCACGCGCAAGGTCTGGCGGCCCCGCACCGCTGATCCGGTCACACCGCGTGCCGTGGCCATCTCCATTGGCATCGGCCTGGATCAGGGCATCCCTTTTTAATGGACGAGGAGCGGGCTGGCTGCCAGGGACGGCAGCCGGCCCCACGGGAGGAACGCACGCGATGATCCCGATTGGCTACGTCCGGCACGGGCACCCGCTGTGCCTGCCCTGCGTCGACGGTGATTACCACCTCGACGCCGATGGCCTGGCCTACGCGCACGACGGCCAGGCCGTCACCGACGACGTGGCGCCCGTCCACGCCGGCGACCCGGACGACGGCGCGCCCTGCGTCGGCTGCGGCCAGCCCCTCGTCGCACCGCCCGAGGCGAGCGTCGTCTGGACCTGCCCGGAGTGCGGCAGCGCCGACCTGCACGCCTTCTACAGTGAGCACCGCACCTGCCGCGTCGGCACCCGCGACGACACTGGCAATGGGGCTGACGCCGAGCCCTGGCCGTCCTACGCCGGCGACGAGTTCGTGGACATCGACCCCGCCACGTTCGCCTTCGCCTGCAACACCTGCAACACCTACGGTATCACGCCACACAAGGGAGGAGGGATCAATGACGTGGACCATCGTCAAGCCGCATAGCGCCTGGCTCGCGCAAGCCACGGACGCCTGGGCCGCGTTGGAACCGCAAGCCCCCCAGGGCACGCACCTACGCAACCTCGCCGCCATCGACCATCACAACTTCGCCCGGCTGATCGAGGCCCTGGCGGCACTCACGCCGGGCCAGGTCAGCCAGGAGCTACAGGACCTCGCCACCCTGCGCCCCGTCGGCGAGATCCTGGGGATGCCCGACCGGGACGACGCGCGCCTAGACGCCCCCGACGACGACGATGTAGAGGACTGGTAGGAGGGACACGCGATGAATATCATTGACATAACTCCGACGCCCGAGGCGTGTCGCCAGATCGCCCGCTTGTTCCACGCGCAGCGGGCGGACGCCGAGGCGTTGGCCGCGCGCGCTCTGGACGCCCTGGACGCCCTAGACGCCACCGCCGACGACGCCCTGGCCCCCTGGGGCAGCGCTCTCCTCGCCGCCGCCTTCGCGGCCCTGCACGACGCTGAGAGCGCGCGCGTCCGCCACATGGACGAGGGCTTGGAGGCATTAGGCCCCTACGCCGACGCCACCGATGGGGAGGGCTCCGACGATGCAGCCTGACGGCCTGGACGCGGGCCAGCGCACGGCCCTCCGGCGCCTGCGGCGCGCTCAGCGCGCCGAGGCCCGCCGCATCCGCCAGGCCGTCGCCGACGGCTACGGCGTGCCCGTCGCCCGGCTCTGCGCGCTGGGGCGCACGCGCGCGGTCTCCGAGGCCCGGCAGGTGGCCATGCACGCGATGCGCGCCCGCCTGCGCTGGCCCCTGGCCGTGCGCAACGCGCCCGTCCCCTTCGAGCAGATCGGGGCGCTGCTTGGGGAGCGCGACCACTCCACGATCATGCACGGCGTCGCCGCCATCGCCGCGCGCCTACGTGGCGGCGCCGAGGCCGACGAGTGCTTGCGCTACATGGCGCGGGCCATCCACGCGGCACTCGACGCGACGTATGAGGGCGACATCGCTCGCCGCGCCGCCTACAGTAGACACCAGGCGGGGCCGCCGATGCTGGTGGCCCCGCCCCCCGAGCCAGGAGATAGCCATGGGACGACGCACACAGTTGACCTGGGCGCTGGAGGCGGGCCGGCACTGGACGCTCGCTGAGGCGACCCGTACCTGCGCGCGCGAGAATCAAGCACCGCTTCCTCGACCCGCCCGAGCGGCAGGAAACGCACGCCGACGCCGACGTGGACGGTGTGCGCCAGGCTGTCGCTGCGGCGCGGGAAATTGTGCGCTGCCGCGACGGCCGCCGCTTCCTGTTCATCAGCCAGCACGGTCGCCCGTGGGGACTGGCTGTGCGCGAGATGTGCCGCCTTGAGGCGCGGCAACTGGCCCGTGGCCTGACGGCCGCCCCATGAAGGAGTCCTCGACGATGACACCGACGATCACGCCTGCAATAGCAGAATCCTCCATGCTTTTTCTGCCGCCGCCGCCATGGACGGTCACGCGGTACGCTAGGGGCATGCCTAAGAAACACGACGACCCGCTCTACAGGACCCCGCGTTTCACGACCACTCAGGCCGCCGAACTCCTGGGCGTCAAGCGCGCGACCATCTACAGCGCGATCCAGCGCGGCACCTTGGAGACCGCGCTGGGCAGTCCGGGAACCCACCTCATCTCGCAGGCCACGATCGACACGTACCGGGAGAACCACCTGGGACAAGTCGGGCATCCCACGCGCAAGAAGCAACGGCGCACGAAGGCGACCACTGAGGCCGCTAGAGCAACATCGGCCGCGGAGGCGAGCGGTGAGGCGCACGAAGGAGACTGACCATCACCACTGCCAATGCCGCGTGGGCCGAAATCCGAGCGTTCGTGCGGGAGGCGCACACTCCAAACCCATGCCCCTCCCAGCGCCGGCACCTCGCCCGCCTCTAGCCGTGGCCAATGGCGACAAGATTCCGTTCTAGATGTAGCGACCCGACTCAGTACCATGTAGGGCAGAGACTATCGACACACGAGGACCATATGTTATAAGCAAGACCACCATCGTTGCCGTCGCCAATCAGAAAGGCGGCACGGGCAAAAGTACGACTGCGCACGCCGTGGGGACCGTCCTCGCCGACCGCGGTCGGCGCGTCCTCCTCGTCGACTTCGACCCCCAAAGCAGCTTGACCGACAACACCGGGACGGAGATCGCCGAGGGTAGCGCGACGGTCTACGACGCTCTAGCGCAGGCGCGCGCGACGGGCGACATCGCGGATCTGGCCCCGTATGTCCGCGCCCTCGGCGAGCGCCTGGATTTGTTGCCGGCCGACATCGGCCTGGGCCAAGCCGAGATGGAGTTACAGAGCGCCGTGCGCCGCGAGTATGTGCTCCAACAGGCCCTCGACCCGGCCGCGGACGTCTACGATGTCGTCCTCATCGACTGCGCGCCGAGCCTGGGCCTGCTCACGATCAACGCCCTGACCGCCGCCACGGAGGTTATCATCCCCGTGTCCCCGGAGTACCCCGCCGTGCGCGGGCTGCGCCTCATCCTCGACTCGCTGCAGACGATCCGCCGCACGCGCCTCAATCCGCGCCTGGCCGCCCGGGGCGTCGTCCTGACCATGGTCGATGCGCGCACCAACCACGGGCGCACGATGGTTCAGACGGTCAAGGACGGCCTGGGCGCGGTCCCCCTACTTGGCGAGGTCAAACGCGCCGTGGCGGTGAGCGAGGCCGCCGAGCGGGGCCTGTCGATCACGCGGTACGCCCCGCAGAGCGAGACTGCACAGGCATACGAGCGCATTGCCGACGACCTGTTGGCTGCCTGGGGACTCGACGCCGACGCGGGCGCCCATAACTCCCCTCGCGACCGTATGCGCATGGAGGTGGCCGATGGCGCGCACTAACGTCCCGCCCCGCCGCAACCCGCTTGGCCCTATCGGCTACCTCGTCGGTGGCCGCGAGGCCGACGCTCTCGACGACGCGCGCGCCCTGCGCGTCGATCGTCTCTCGCCAAACCCGTTCCAGCCGCGCCAGACATTCGACGCGTCGGCGCTGGACGAGTTAGCCGCCTCGATCCGGGAACATGGCGTGCTCCAGCCCCTGCTTGTGCGCCCCGACCCCGGCGCGGCCAATGCCTACCAGATCGTCGCTGGTGAGCGCCGGTGGCGCGCCGCGCAACGCGCCGGCCTGGACACGGTGCCGGGGATCGTGCGCGACCTGGATGACGCCGCCATGGAGTTGCTCAGCCTGCTGGAGAACATCCAGCGCACCGACCTCAACGCCGCCGATGAGGCCGAGGCGTTCAGGAACCTCATGGAGCGGCGCAAGCTCTCAACGCGCGACCTGGGCGACCTCATCGGCAAGAGCCACGCCCACGTCGTGCAACGCCTGCGCCTGCTCGACAACCCCGACATCACCGCAGCGGTGCGCAGCGGGGCACTCTCGCCCACCGTCGCCCTCGCGGTAGACCGCGTCGCCGGGCCGGCGCGCGACGACCTCCTCAAGCGCGCTCAGGCCGGTGAGCACATCACCGTTGAGGAGGCCCGCGCCGCGCGCACGGCGGCGGACCAGCCCAAAGTGGAAAAAAATTTACCAGCTGTCCCCGCCCTCGCTCCCCTAGATCCACCAACGCGCACGGATTCCGGACAGCGCATGGAGCTGCCGACGGCCACGATGACGGTAGATCAATTACCGCTCGCTAAGGCCACGGCGCCGGGCTATCCCAGCGAGGAGACCGGCGACCGTTTCGACCAATCCGAGGGACGCGACCGCCTCGCCCCCCCACCGGTGGTAAATTATTTACCACCCGAGCCACCATCGCCATCGAGCGGGTCACCGGACGATCACCCCACGACACAAGCCGGCGCGTGGGAGGATGACCGTGCTACCCTTGGCATAAACGACGCGACGCCGATGCGCCACCATCAGGCCACTGAGGAATGGATGCGTATGGAGGGGTTGCGCACAATAATCCTCTTCCAGTCTGCGAACGGTCGTGCGACGAGAGAGCAGCTGCAGGCCGCGTTGTGGGCCGACTTGGAAGCCTTGGACGGGTAGATAGGAACATGGCCCACCTGCGCGCGGACGACACGACAGACGACGCCCGACCGACGCATGTCACCCTAACCACGGATCACGTCACGGCCGATGCCGCCGGCCCGCTCGCCGTCGCCTTGCACGCCGTTGGTGTCGCGGTCGAACGCCACGCCTTCCTGCCCGTGCGCGATGAGGAGCACCACCCCTCGGGCGTGCTCCTGCTGGCCGCGTCCGGCCCGCCCCTATCCCTGGCCCAACTCGTTGTCCCCGCCTCAGCCCCGGCCGGCGTCGCCGCTGCCCTCGCCGCCGCCCTCGCGGGTGGGGGTGGGGAACGTCCGGCGCCGGCCACGCTCCAACTCAAGGCCGACGGCGTGTTTGTCTCCGTCAAGGGCCATGACTTATTCGACATAACGCAGGCGCTCGACGCGCTCCCGGCCCAGCTCGCACGCCTGGACGACACTCCGCCACTATTAGGTTGACACATACGTGCAGTCCATGATGAGACGGAAAACACCAGTTTGACCTGCCGGTTAGAGCGATTTCACGCGTGGTAGGGCCGCATCAGGGGCCACTCACGGCCCAAAACCGTCTCACCGTCCACTGCAAATATGTGTAAAGGGAATCGTGGCGGAGCGTGCCTGGACACGCGCCGGGACGAACGTCGGCTGGTGTACGCCGAGGGCGCGTGGCGCATTGATCCCTAGCGAGAGGATAGAGGATGGAACACGACATAACGATGAGAAGAGACCGGGCGAGCCGGCAGCGGCAGCCCCACCGGAGCCAGCCGCACGACCACACCCCGCGCGGGTGATGAGCCCGAAGGCACCGGCGCTGGCCGCAGAGATCGCCGCCGCGCTCGGCGAAACAGAGCCGCAGCCGATGGAGCAGATCACCTGTGCCGTGGACCGTCTTGGCGCCGCGCAGGCGCGCGCGTTCCTCGCGCAGGTGCAGGAGATCGAGGCGGGGGGCGGCCGCATGCTCCCCGACGGCAGCCGGTGCCGCACGTCGGGGGTCCTGTTCTTCCTCCTTGTGTGCCGGAGCGCGAACGTGAGCCGCCGCGATCGGCCCTGCTCCGCCTGCCCTCATTGGCATCCATATGTGTGTCTGTATAGCCACACACCTTACTGCACACAGGAGTACCTGGCCGTTGTCTTTGATGGTGGCCGCGACATCACACGATAACACCCAGGATCGCCGCCGCGACGAGCAGCATCAGCGGGGTCACGAGCAGGCCCAGGCGCAGGTACTGCAGAGAGGAGACCGCGAGCCCGCGCTGGCGCAACAGGAGCAGCCACAACATCGTCGAGAGCGAGCCCGTCGTGGTCAAGTTCGGCCCCAGATCGCACCCGAGCAACGACCCGTACACAAGCGCGCGGCCCGGCGCCCCATGGGGGGAGCCGGTCGCCTGCACGAGCACCAGGGCCATCGGCACGTTGTTGATCAGGTTCGTCCCCGCCGCGCTCACCCCCGTCGCGAGGAGCGCCGCCAAGACGGTATGGCCGCTCGCCAGATGTAGCAGCGCGCGTATCGGCGCCGTTACTCCCGCGTTCTCCACGCCCTGCACGACCACGAACAGGCCAGCCACGAACGGGAACAACCCCCAGGAGAATTCGCGGGCGAAGCGCCGGGCGTCGACCGCGCGCAGCGCCTCCGCGCCGCCCAGCGTCAGCGCGGCGCCGACGATGGCCACGACTCCCGCCGGCACCCCGGCGATGCCCCCGCCGACGAAGGCCACGGCCAGCAGGAGCAGCACGCCGACGGTGTAGCGGAAGAAGCGCGGGTGCGCGACCGCATCGTCCAGCGTTGAGAGCGCGGACGGATCGAAGGCGCCGGCAAGGCGTGTGCGGAAGAGGAACAGGAAGACGATCACGTTGATCGCGATCGCGGCGAGGCTCGGCAGGAACAGGTAGCGCAGGAACCCCGCCGTGGTCAGGCCGAAATGCTCGCCGATGATGATGTTGA
>JAABUM010006943.1_pt1 | contig 10754 bp, 13 predicted proteins | sample 5559161 | NCBI WGS metagenome assembly JAABUM01 (sample SAMN10711868, study PRJNA513369) | rock metagenome | isolation source: Antarctica rocks | place: Antarctica: Victoria Land, Siegfried Peak nord | reverse complement strand
GCACGGCCAAGTCGCAGCATTCAGCAGCCTGAAATCTAAACCCCGCCAATGTGCAGGTGTCGTCCACGGAGACGGGCGCCATTTTCGGCAACATCGTGTACGAGGGTACCGGCGCCGTCGACCGCCAGGTGGTGGTCCTCAACGACATCCACATCGACATCATGGACTACATCTCGCCCGCCAGCGTGCCCGACGTGCAGTTCCGCTCCATGTGGGCCGAGTTCGAGTGGGAGAACAAGGTAACCGTTCTCTCATGTCATCCTGAGAAAGCGGCAGAAGACCCGAGTATCTTGACAACACGGACTACATCTCGCCCGCCAGCGTACCCGATGTGCATTTTCGCTTCATCCGGGCTGGAGTCCGAGTGGGAGAACAGGGTGAAGATCCGCGAGGTTTTGAGCTTTGTCGCGCACTCCTCCGGCGTTTGTCCCCGGCATGCAGACCCGCTCTGCAAGTTCTGAATTAGATCTCAGAGCGGAGGGTTCAAATGTGGCAGGTTTGCACACACGGAGACCCTGCCTCACGATCCAAAACCAACAAGGGTTTGATCGACATCGTGGACCAAATCTCAGTCGAGCGCGCGCCCGCCATGTGGTTGGGAAACCCGCTTTGGTGATATGTGAATGAGGTGGGCGCCTCGGAGTCACACCCGCCAGGGTTTAGGGTTTCAATGAAGCGTGAACGCTGCTTGCGTGCTCTGCCGGGGCCGTGCTGCCAACCTACATCAGCGTTGGGAGTGTGGGCGCAATTGGAACAAGCCTGCTCCGCTGTGTGATGCGCAGGTCCTCCTGCATTGGTCATGCATGCAGTCCCGCTCTGACAGGCAGCTGCAGCCCGCCCTAGCAGGCAGCTGCAGCGCGCATGCCATGCAACAGCCACGCCTATGGTATGGCGACTCCGCATAAGCCTTGGGAAGTCGCCTGAGTTACACCAGTCACCCGAGTCACACCAGCGTTGCAATCACAGTGCTCCGGCTGAAACGCCGGTGGCGGTCAAGCAGCATCAAGAGGCGGATGGTGTCCTGGTGCACATGAGGCGGCGACCAACATGAACCTTGTTCGACCCGTCCTGGCTGCAGCCAGCAACCTGTGCTGGCTGAAAACTCTCTATCTCAATTCTGTAGGTGGCGGTCAGCACGAGCATCACGGAGGTGGATGCGTTCCTGGCGCACACTGCGGCGGCAGTTCAAGCACGAAGTCGGCACCTGACTTTGCCTAACCTCCTCACCTTTCGTTCACTCTCAGGTGGCCGTCAACACGAGCATCACGGATGTGGACGCCTTCCTCGCACACATCGTGGCGGCGACCAACATGAAGTGCCTGACGCCGCCCGCCGCGCTGGCGGGCTCCTGCGACTTCCTGGCCGCCAACCTGTACGCCAGGTGAGTGTCTTGGGTTCAGGGTTTAGGGTTTGAACCCTTGTACCCTCGTTCTGTACACTCCTATTCAAAGACTGCGAGCAACACGGTGCTTCGATCAGACATTGCTGCAGGGCCGCGCCGAAGCGGCTTGACCAGGCCATTCTGTTCTGGTGGTGCGGAAGGGCGGCTGGATAGAGCAGCCTCGTGCATCCCCTCGCGAAGACGAAGGGGCGGGCCAGCTTCCGGATGTTGCAGCATGGTGTGGACTGAGGACATGTCGATCCACGTAATTCATGCTGCACGGAGCTCGCAGCCAGAGCATGCTTTGTAGACCAACTCTCTCCCACAAGGCTGCACGAGTGTGGTCTGGGGAGGACGCGCTAGTGAACGTGGGCGTGGAGAAGCAGGCATACTTAGACAACACCCTCAACCATTGCCAAGCGTATGTTATGATCAATTTCACAAGTCGTCAATCTGCCTCGGGGAACGCTTTGGTCAACGTGAGTGAAGAAGTAGAGAGGCCCGATTATTGCTTCTCTTGCACGCGATTTCACAGCGTATTCCCACTATACAGGAGCGTGTTTGGGGAGGATGCGCTGGTCAACGTGAGCGTGGAGAAGCAGGCGGACGGCAAGCTTGCGGGCTTCATCCGCATTCGCTCCAAGACGCAGGCGCGTGCTGTCTCTGGTCCGACATAGCTTTTCTCAGGCTGCCACCTCGCTGTTGCTCTGAATCATGAACTTCAGCTGGCTTGTCGCCAAACTGGCCGGCAGTCATGTCGGGCAGTCATGTCGGCATGCCCTCTAGCTGTGGCCAGTATCCGCAGGCCAACTCTTGCCTCTAAACGAGCTGGCACGGACTGAAACTTCTTCTGATGCTAATTGTGTTGTCGCTGCAGGGTATCGCGCTCTCGCTCGGCGACAAGCTCATCCTGAAGCAGAAGGCCTGAGGCGCAAAGCTACCCGTCGCGGCGGGACGGACCAACCAGTTCGTGGCCAGCAGCGGACCCAGGGCGGCCGCCCAATGGATGGCATGTACTGCGCCGCGAGAAGCAGGCCCGCCGACAGATGCTGTATCTGGCACAGAGGCGGCTGCTGCAGTGGTGCGACGAGCAGCAGCGCCACAGCAGTGGACAGAGTCTGTGGTGGGGGCCCTGCTGTGTGTCAGGCATAACAGAATGGCGACATGTGTAGCGGCGTGCCGCTCTTGTGTGGCTAGTGAAGGCCAAGCTGCTGAAGATGCAGCTCAGTGAAGATGCAGTTTCACGCAATGCGTCGCATTGCTTTGAGGATTGGACTGCGCTAGCAGACAAACACATGCTTGCAATGAAACTGAAATCGAAATCACAGCCTCGAGTTGGCACTTCCTTACTCCACATCCTGGAAGCACCCTCTTGCTGCGAACCTCTAAGCAATTTTACCTGCACAGGCTGCCCCAGTCTTGTTTATATCGCCATGCACAGGTCCTGCCTGCATGGGAAGGTCCGTTTCTGAACATGCGCCGAGTGTGCGCGCAATGATGCTGAGCACTATATGGAGCTCTCCGCTGAATCACAGTACTACTGTAGCAGTACTAGTAGTGCTGCTGCTTGCATCGGTGTTGTTACACAGTCGATCGAAAGTTGCGCCTATCCTGTGGCGCATAGAGGTGCTGGTCGTGAACTTGCATCCAAGACGTACTACACCAGGTCAAACAATCGGGTCGTGGCATGATGCCATTTCCAAGACCTGCTGCACACAACCGCGCCTCTACATATCATGCGATGAGATGCAAGGTATATCAAGCGATGCGTCAGCACTGCCGCTGCGCCAGGACTGCCGCCTTCCAGGCTGCAATCACTGCCGCGGCCGCCGCGGCCACTCCGCCGCTCTCATGCTTTGTCAGCGGCTTGAGCTTCCTGCCCAGCCCTGCAGGGCCAGCCCGAGGAAGGACGTCAGCATGTGCCAGGGGCTACATTGCGCGACTGTCTTCCGGGCACAATATAGGCCGAAACCCTTCCGCCAAATCAACCTAGAACAGCTCCGCCGAAAATTTGCACGAGCCTTGTGGAACAACTCCACGTAAACTCCATTCAATAATTTCCTTCATCAGATAGAGGACTTGTTACGAGAAGTCCGCCTGTATGATCTACTGGCTGCACTGCATCCTGCGGCAAACCACACACCTGTCTCCGCCAGTAGCGCAGCCGTGACGTGCACGTCTGCCAGAGAACTCAGCGTCGCCGCGGCCGCGGCGGCGCTGCCGGCTGCCAGCTGCTCCAGGGCCGCCTCGTGCAGCGACGTCAGCAGGGCCGCGCCTGCGCCAGCTGCTGTGTCTCCTGCCGACGCCGGCGCCCCTGCCATTGCCTCCGCTGATGCTGCCGCTGCTGGCGCGGCGGCGGCCGGTGCCGATGCCACTGTCGGCGATGGCGGCGCAGGCGGCCATGTGGGCGCAGGCGCCGCTGCAGAAGCCGCCGCTGCTGCGGCAGCAGCAACATCGGGCAGCGCAGAGAGGGCGGTGGCTGCCGCGACAGTCCGCACCGCCGCAGCCAGCTTGGACCGGTACACTCCGGCGCTGCTGCCGCCGCCGCCAAAGGCGGAAGCCTCCAGGGCCTGCGGATGGACATCTTTCGATTCACAGGATGTGCGCAACTGCAGTCTGGCCAGCAGCAGCCAGCTCACAGCGGTACATGCCGGCGCAACTGCCGCCGTCGCCAGATGCGTCCAGAGGCTGTACATAACAGGGAGATTGACGTGTGCATATGGAAGCTGCATGTGTTTAGAGGCAGTCAACGGCAGTCGCCCTCGGGCAGAGACCTCGCATTTGGGCAACTGCTGAGAGCTGTGACACTCGCGCTAGCGAATAATTACCCCCTATGGCCAAAAGAGCAGCACAGGCTTGGCGATTGCTGCACGGTTTCGGCATGTTGTACTCGGAAATCACTCTGACCTCGTGCCTGTGCGACTTTTGAGTGCCCAGCCTATTACGGCAGGAGTCTGCCCCTGAGGCCTGACTCTGGCACTGCACTAATCCACAAGTGCAATGCTCAGGCAAAGCAATCCTATGAAACGGACACCCGAGCCGCCGCCTCTGCCTGCGCTGCACTGAGCCCCAGCCGAAGTACATCGCCGATACGTCCGCCCCTGCAATGTCTGTTTTGACAGTTCTGTGTAAATTCCATCAAACACGCACCTGCGCTGTTGCCTCTGCTTGTGCAACGCTGAGCCCCAGCCGCGTGTTTGCCGCCAGGCACTTTGCGAGGTGCGTCCGCCCCCGCTGCCGAGCCGCAGCATCCGCGCCCTGCGCCGGCAGTGCTGCTGCCACGCTGCAGTTTGCCGCGCCGATCGCTGCGCCGCCACCACCGCCGCCCTCCAGCCGCTTCAGCAGCCGTGCTGCGGCGCCGCCTGAAAACACAAAAACAAGCACAAACATCATTCAGTGACAGGCCTGACATTCGGTTGCGCTTCAGGTGCATCTGCTCATGCGCTGCCGCCACCGCCAGCCTCCAGTTCCTTCAGCAGCTGTGCCGCGCCGCCGCCTGCAAACACAAAAAACAAGCACAAACATCATTCAGTGACAGGCCTGACATTCGGTTGCGCTTCAGGTGCATCTGCTCATGCGCTGCCGCCACCGCCAGCCTCCAGTTCCTTCAGCAGCTGTGCCGCGCCGCCGCCTAAAAACACAAAAACCAAGCACAAACATCATTCAGTGACAGGCCTGACATTCGGTTGCGCTTCAGGTGCACCTGCTCAAGAGCTGCCGCCACCGCCAGCCTCCTGCCCCTTCAGCAGCCGTGCCGCGGCGCCGCCTGCAAACACGGTGGTGCCATTCAGCACAGCCTACTTCACCTTTGGTTGGTTCCGAGCGCAGCCAGGTTCCTATGCAGCCGAGAGAGAGGTTTAGGGTTTAGTTCCCGGAAGCAAGGTGTTCAGGATGCATGCAGTGCATCGGCAGCCTGAAAACTTGAACTTTTCAAAATTATATTGATATTGAATATTAAAGAAAACTATTTAAAATAACTCAGTCGTTCACAGCGGCATTTAGCCCTGCCCGGTGACGCTGCGCCGGCTTTTTGGCTTTTTTCCCTCCACTTGCACCAGCGCCGCCAGAGTCGCGTCGCCCGAGCCGCCAGAGCCGGGTTCACAGAGCCACCGCCGGCGATCCCGCAACTGACGATTGCTGGAATTTGACTTCCAGCAAGCTGTTTGTGGCTGTCCCCATCTTTTAGGGTTTTTAGGGGTTTTGGAGTTAGGGACGCGGCCCCGCCCTTCTGAGCTTCTACCGCTGGTTGGAGCGCCGCCACAGTCGCATCGATCGAGCCGCCGAGGGCGCGCGCCCGGCGCCGCGAATTGCAAAATGCGTCAAGCTCGTGTGCCATCTTCGTGACTGTTGTGACTTTTTGTGACTCGCCTTTCGTCGCAGCGCCGGTTCTTTGGCTCTCTTCCGCTCGCTGCAGCGCCGCCAGAGTCGCGTCGACTGATCCTTCACCGGCGCGCGCCTGACGCGCCACCGTCGCCGCGACGCCCGCCGCTGCCTCCTCGTCAGAGTCTTCGTCGTCTGGAGACTCACTGGAGGCGGCGTTGGCGCCAAAGCCGTGGTTCGGACCGGCGTCGTCTCTGTCGGACAGACCTGCAACATAAGGTGCATGTGTATGTACACATGAAAAAACACACATAATCTCGAGATCGATTCGATGGCGATCTCGAGCGCCACGAAAAGCGCCGTCATGTGCGGACGTGTGCACACCATAGGTGATGATGAAACCCTAAACCCTGACACACACACAGCTCAATATCGCTGCAGGGTGCCCTTGCACACGACATGCTGTTTGTCTGCTCGCACCGGCAGGCTCGGAGCTGGTTCCGAGGAGAAGCAAGGATGTTCGGAAATGCACACGTACCTGCAGCCCAGCCTTCTGCGTCATAGTCGTCCAGGCCGCCGCCGCCGCTGCTTCCGCCACTGCCGCGCCGCCGCTTCCTGCTTCCGCCGTCGCTGCTGCCGCCACCAAAGTCCAGGCGCTGCCCGAAGCGCCCGCTCTGCTTCGACTGCAGGTTGTTGGCCTCCATCTTCGCCAACTGCAACCAGACCTCACCAGTACCCCTAAGCTGCCGCTCTGGCGGAGGCGCTCCCTGGCCACAGTGATATTCGAGATTCTATCAACTATCTGTGCTCTTTATGCTTTTCTGAGGTTAGAAAACAGCAGTATGATCGACTCCTACCTGTAGCTCCACGGCGGAGGCGTCGCGGCACACGTCGCAGCCGCTGCAGCTGCCCGGCGGCAGCCGCTCCCCAAAATGCGCCAGCAGCGTCCGCCGCCGGCACCTGGCTTGCGTGGCATACTCCACCACCTGTGACAGCGGCGGGTTTCCCGTAGTGAGTTCTATTAGCGCTTTTCTACTCACTTTCAGCCAGCGTTCAGATTCTTATGCATCTCCAGATTCTTATGCATCAGCATGCGCCGGCTGGGCGTCCGGCTGGACAATGTCCCAGATAGGGTTTGCGCGTGCTGTGCGACTTTGCAGATAGGTACCCCACACTCCCTCACACAGGTGCGGGCATCAGGACTGCAGTGGAGCAGAAGAGTAGGGTTTAGGGTTTTAGGGTTTAGGGTTAGGATGACCGGCACAAAACACGTGGCGTCACAATGCCAAGCCGCACCTTGCCGAAGTTGCGGGCTGCCCACCTAAGTCGTCATTGCGCCGCTTCTTCTTCTGCCGCTTGTCGCCCTTTTGCGTTAGGTAGTCCATGCTGCGGCGGTCCACGGTGGCATAGTACAGCACGCTCTCTGCGGGCAGCCCATCGCGCCCCGCCCGGCCGGATTCCTGTTCGAAAAGATGGGACTCTGTGTGAACAGGCGTAGAAGATGCTTGGGGCACAGCCGTGCGACCTCGTAAAATAGAGCATGCTCCGTACGGGTTTAGGGTCTAGGGTTTAGGGTTAACCTGTTTTGCTTCGCTGACCAGACTCTTAGACCAAGAACCTGGAACTGGTTTTGCGGCTGAGGTCTGGCGGTAAAGCTGCGCTTGGAAAGCACAGGCATGCTCAACGATCCGCCGCGGCGTGCAGAGGCAAGCACATGCCCAACGCATTTCCTGAAAAAGTCTGGTGCAATGCTCACCTGGTAGAACCCTTCAAGGGTCTTGGGCAGATTGTAATGCACGACGAGTCGGACCGCTGCACGATCGATGCCCATGCCGAATGCCACCGTCGCCGCGACGCATCGCACGCAACCGGCCGTCCAGTCGGTCAGCACCTTTGCGCGTGCAGCGTCCTTCATGCCTGCGTGGTAGGACGCGCACTGCACACCTGCATGCACAGGAACGTAGATTGCGACACTTTTGGCGCTGATAGCCGGCGAATGCCGGCCGCCCAGCCGGTCACCACCTTGGCAAGGGCAGCATCCTTGATCCTGGCGGGGCTAAACCCTAAACCCTATAGTTGTCGGCGGAGGGACTGGCCGCCCTGGCGCCGCTGACGCGCACTGCACGCCTGTCGGCGCAGAGAAAAACTCCCGGTGCATATCAGAGCTCGAATCTCGTGGATTTGCTGGCCGCCCAGTCGCTCAGCATTCTAGCCTGATGAGCGTCCTTCGGCCCGAGTTATGGTATGATGCGCACTGCACGGCTGCATGCAACGGCAGAAATTACACAGATAAAATGTGTGGCTGTGCGGCGAACCATTTGGGGCGTTGGTGACCCATCCTTCATGCAGACCTGTTACAAGCGTGCTACGCTCTTGCAAAGACACGTAAATCACACCTGTACGGGTAAAGGCCACCGCGACCTCAGCCGCCATGCTGCGCTCCAGGGTGTCCACGATGGCCGACAGGTGAGCTTTTGGTGTTGACCCCTCAAATCTCCACAGGCTTGAGAGGCTGTACGCACCTTTGCGTGTGAGGGCCGCTGCCACTTCCGCCGCGGTGCTGCGCTTCAGGGTGTACACGATGGCTGACGGGTGCCGCTTCTCGGGATCGCTGCAGCGAAGCGTGTCCAGCATCGCCACGATATCGGGTATGCGGTCCTGTAGAAACCTTGATGATCTCATTGGTCATCCTTCTTTCTTGAGTGCGATTGGTGGCTGACGAATGAAGCTTCTCTGGTATGGCAGCACGCAGCGCATCCTGAACCGCCACAAAGTTGCGAATTCGGTCCTGCATGCGTCATTGTCCTTTTCATAAACCCTGCCAGCGCAACCTTTAGGAGCCACTTGATCACGAAGCGCCAGGGGCGACGAGCTCATTCCCCGCTGGAAAAGCGACCTGATGCAGCAGGGCGTCGTCCCATGGCAACAGCCCTGTGGCATCTGATCACAACTGCGCTGGTGCACGGACAGCAGCGGCGGCGGCAGCAGCGGCGTTGGCGGCGGCGGCGGCGGCGATGTCAACCCTCAGCAACAGGTTCGGGGGCTTTTGTCCTGGTGCGGCAGGTTGTCGATGTAGCGCACGCTGTATGCGATGTCGGGGCAGCCAATCTAAACACTTCTACAAGCGAGTGGAGAGATTCGATAACAAATTGGGCTCCATTAGGGCTATGGGCTTTATTAGGGTTATGACCCACCTCGTGAGGCAGGTTGTCCACATAGCGCACGATGTAAGCGATGTTGGGACGGTCGAAAGACGACACGATGCGTGCGGCGCTGGCGCCAAAGCGCAGCTGCGCCGCAATGTCCTCCTGCACCTATCGCATCACAAAGCGTCTGGCGATTCGCAATCGTTGCACTGGGCACATTTGGTCTGGTCAACAAACTGGGCACTTTTGGTCTGGTCAACAAACTGGTTCGTTTCTTATGCTACACTTTTTTAGGCCGCCCCTGCCTGTGCCTGCGCCCACATGCCCCCAGAGACACTGTGTGGGAGCATAGGCCCACCGCTCGTCGTCCGTGGTGGCAGAAGGTAGAGATGCAGAAGGGCAGAGGGTGAAGTACTGACAGGCTGGCGCACTTCAGACGTTTTGGTGCCGCCAGCTGCCTCCAGCCGGTAGCTGGGATCCATGCGGTACTACAGGGCAGCATGACGTGGCTGCAGATACGGCATGTGCAGCTGCACCTCGAGGGAAGCAGGAAGCAGGAAGCACCTTCTCTGCAGCCGTGGCAGTGAGCGCGAGCACCGGCACGCCCGGCAGGTGTCGCCGCGCCACCGCCTGCATGCATCGATGCGTTCGTGGAAGGGGGACCGTGAGAGCGCGGCCCCCTTTTTGCGAAGCTCCCTTTGCTCATCGTGTCAGTGGTCCTGACGGCCACATCTGCAGCCTTTGTCAGCTGGCCACAGAACTTAAAACGAAGTATTTTTTATTACTTTTTAGAAAAAGTAATAATTTTTTTTTCTTACAAAATCAAATTATAAATTAATATAAGCTGCTGGCCTGCTCGGATGGGACAGCAGCGCAGCATGATGGCAGAAGCACACACGACGTGCAATACGAGTCGGGTTAGTACTATTTAGGGTTTTAGGGTTAGTACTGTTTAGGGTTTAGGGTTTTAGGGTCAGTACGAGTTGGGGGAGGACTTGACTTTCAAACCCGGCTTCATGGCAGCGCGCGGCAGAGTGTGCGTGAACATTCATACACACCAGGCGCCGGTAGCTGGGCCGGAAGTCGTGGCCCCAGCTGGAGATGCAGTGAGCCTCGTCTACGGCCAGCAGCGACACCCGCTTCTGCTTGCCCAGGCCCTGCAGCCGCGCAAGAAACCTGCGGCGACGAGTGTACCATCCAACTTGTTTTCCTGGAGCTCCAGGACCACAAACTCGCGCTGTGGCACTCTCAAGCATGCAAGCTGCAGTAGTGTTTGTTCATAAGGAAAAATCTTGGTTAATGAAGTCCTTTTTGTTTTAGGTAACAAATTCGTCGAAAAATCCAAAATCAAGTCTCCTCTCCCTGCCACCCTGACGGACAGCACAGCAGGTTGAAGGGTATCCGAGATCTCTCACCCTTCCGTCGTGAGCAGCTCCGGCGTGACGAACAGCAGCTTGGTCGCCGGCGCGTCGCTCGAAATGTCGGCCAACAGCGATTCCCGCTCCGCCGCCGGCGTGGCGGATGACAGCGCTGCCGCACTGAGGCCCGCCGTCTGGAAGCCCTCCACCTGGTTTTGCATTAGCGCTGCGACAACACACATACACGTGTGATGCCGTGTGCACCTCACGACGGTTTGAGGCTGCTGCTTACAGTGCCGCCGAGTTGAGCCCTGCATCATGAGATCCCTCCGCTTGCCGCATTTTGATTTAGATATCTCTCCTCTCTGCAGCAGCACAGGAGGCACTTGGTATCGCCATCTGGTATGGTACTGACTCCGCTTGGAATCGTGATAGCTGCTCAGCGCTCAAGACATGTAGGCCCCCGGCCGCTCTGTCCTCCAGGTGAGCCCCTCTGTTGTGCGCACTTCCCTCGATCAGGACCACTTCACATCTCCCAATGTCGAGACA
>JAABUM010006942.1_pt1 | contig 10755 bp, 7 predicted proteins | sample 5559161 | NCBI WGS metagenome assembly JAABUM01 (sample SAMN10711868, study PRJNA513369) | rock metagenome | isolation source: Antarctica rocks | place: Antarctica: Victoria Land, Siegfried Peak nord | reverse complement strand
CAGGGCCACGCCAGCGGCGCAGCACCGAGGGCTGCAAACCCAACTCGGCAGCCACCTGCGTCAGCGGCCGCCCGCTTCCCCGCAGCAGCGACACCGCCTCGCGTTTGAACTCATCCGTGAAATCCCGTCGCGTGTTCTTCGTCGTCATCCAGCACCTCTGCCCCTTAGGAGCTTACACGAGGTGTCCACCATATCGGGGAAGGGTCAGCGCCGCTTCCGCGGTACTCAGCTCGCCTGATGTCCAGGCCTCGCTTTCCGTCGCCTCGGTCAGCGCATGCTCCGCAAGAGCGAGATCCCCGGCCCCGGTAGCCCGGCGCCGGGTTTCGTCCGCAGCATCCGCTTGGTGTCGCTCTGCCAGCTGTAAAGCGGTCACGGCCTGACGCAGCACGTCCATGTGCCGCAGCACTACGTCGCGGCGGGTCCGAGCGTCGAGTAGATCGATCGTGAGCTGTGCCTCCACGTTCGCATCACTGGTCTGGGCGAGGACGCGGCGCAACCGGGCCAGTTCGTCGATCGTCCCCTCCAAGGTCGTGCGCTTACCCCGCAGCTGCTGCAGCTCAATGTCGCCGGCGGCCTTCTGTTCGGCCACTTCCTTGAATCGGGCTTTGGGCTTGCCATAACCGTCCAAGAGCCCAGACAGCTCGGCCTTGACCTGGCGGCTCAACATGCCGCTCCGGTTGTCGCTGGCCAGTGTGCCCAGCTCTGCTTCCAGGCAGGCGTGCAGCGTCGCGCGCCCGATGTCCGGCAAGGTTGGCTGCTCCATCGCCGCCTGTTGTTCGACCCACATTGCCCCCCATAGACCGATGCTGTCGGCGGTCGCGCCCTGCTTGCCCGCCGGTCCGAAGCCCAGCAAGGCCTGCAGCCGCTCCTCCGCGATGTCGCCCTCAAACCGGGACCCGTCCGGCAGGGTGAGCCGGGCATAGGGCTCGCGGTGCATGAAGCGCTTCTCGATGTGATGCAGCCCGTCAGCCACTTCGAAGCCCAGCCGGACCCACGGCGAGGTCGCGTTACGATGGTGGAGCATACGTTTGGCGACGCTGGTCTTGGCGCTGTGGCGCTCGAACAGCACGGCCTTGATGGCGGCGAGCAAGGTGGATTTTCCGAACTCGTTCGGCTCGCCGAGGACGTTGATGCCGTCGCCGAGTCCCTCGAGACGGACCGGACGGTCGAACTTGCGGAAGTCACTGACTTCCAGAGACCGCAAACGCATCAGGCACTTCCCTCCTGGCGGGCATGAAAGATGTAAAGGCGTTGCAGCGCCGCGCGGGCAAGGTCCTGCTGAGGGTCGGCTGGATCGTCGGCACGATGCATGAGACGTTCGGCTGCCACCCCCAAGGAACCGGCCCTGGCTAGGGAAGCCAGGTCGGCCGCGGAGGGCTGGAGGTGAAGCTCGCCGTCGTCGATGCGCATGGCGCGCACCGCACTGCCGACGCCGTCGCGGATGTCGCGCTCGAATGCTTCCCGGCCTTCGACTGACAGGGTGCCGGCGACGTGTAACTGCACCAGCAGGTGGCTGAGGTCGGAGTGCAGGCCACGCAGCCTGGTTTCGAGGGCGGCGACGCCGGCAGCGTCGTCCAGGGTGGCGGTCTCACGACGCCATGCGAAGCGCCCGGTTGGCAGAAAGCTGATGGACGGAAGGGCGCGTGGCCCGTCAATCTCCACCAGCAGCGCCTCCCCGCCCCCCCCGGCCACCCAGGTCGAACCCGTCCGGCTCGGGAGTGCCAGAATAGGCGCTGCGTGGTCCCATGAGCTGCGCACCATGCCAGTCACCAAGAGCGAGGTAGGCAAGGCCGGCGCGTTCCGCCCGATCAAAGGCGATCAGGTTATGGGTGGCGCCCGGATCGGAGCCGAAGTTGGTGAGTGAGCCATGCGCTAGGTCTATGCGTGTGGCGCCGTCCGGGGTCGCCACTAAGTCCATATCCTCCGTCGGGTCGCTAACGGCGTGGCGGCGAGTGAGCACGGCAGGCACTACGAAGGCCATGCCGTCACCCAGGGACATCGGCTCGGAGGACAGGTGAGGGATGACATTGTCGGGCAGTCCCAGCCGGGTCAACCGGTCCCACGGCCCGAAAGATGTGTGCGGGTCATGGTTGCCAGGAATCACGTGCCAGCGAATCCTGGGAAACTGACGCATGCGCTCGACGGGCTGGCGCAGCGTCCGGTCGCTCGGCGACACGACGTCGTAGACGTCGCCAGCCACCAGAATGGTCGTGATACCCTGTTCCTGGGCGAGGTGGCCGAGGCGGACGATCACCTCGAGGCGCTCCTCGCGCAGGATCTCCCGGGTAGCATCGTCGGCAAAGCCAAATGCCTTACCAATCTGCCAGTCTGAGGTGTGGATCAGGCGCATCGCTTCCTCCCTTTTCTACAACATACATTTTCTAGGCGCGCCGTCTCAGAGCGAACAACGCCAGCGATATCTGTGTGACGTGTCGCTGGTGCCGGCTTGGGCCGAAAGGCTCGACCACGGTCTGGCAACCGGTCCTTTGCGATTGGCCGGCGGCGTTCGCGGCCTCCAGGGCCAGCTTGCGCGTTCTGCCGTCCGGCTGCTGCGGCCTGGCGGGCACCTACGGGCACGAGGCCGAGCATCGCGCCACGTCCGAGCGCATATGCCTTGAGCTAGGCGGCTCATGGCAGCGCTCACGCGGAGAGGGCAGCTGCCTCCTCGCCACCGGTTACTCCATCCGCTTCCAAGTCAAGCTGATCTACGGGCTCAGGCTGTCTCATCCGGCTTAGGCATTGCCGGCCTGCCTGCGCCCGCAGTGCTGAGCGGGAAACCCAGGCTATGCGGCGTGCGTGACTATCGGCAAGCCCGGCTTGTCCAGTTCCGCGCAGAAAGATTGGTAGTCTGGATTTCGGTAATGAACAGACCTCAAAGAAGAGCCTGCGGCCACATCGCCTAGGGGCTGGTCCACGGTTCACGATTGTTATGGCGTCCAGAACCTTCACATGGGCGGTGAAGAAATCCGCGTTTGTGGAAACGTTGTTGACGCTCTGCATCGATCATCACGCCGGCTAGCGTCAGGCCTTTGGGAAGCCATAGAGTTCCGCAGGATTGTCCACCAGCACCCGCTTTCGCGCGGCCTCGTCCGGCACCCAGACCGTGAGCAGGTCGAATAGCACCGCGTCGTCCGGCTTGTTGTCCAGCTTTTCGGTCGGGTGCGGCCAGTCGCTGCCCCAGATCATGCGGGTTGGCGCGGCGGCGGCGAAGGCACGGGCCACAGCGCTGCTGTCGGAGTAGCTTGGCGGTCCGACCTTGGTATCGGCATAAGCACCGGACAGCTTGACCCAGGTATTCCCCTTGTCGAGAAGCCGGCGGATCAGCTTGTAAGTCTCGCTCTCCACACCTGCCGGCTGTGGGCAATGCGCCAGATGGTCGAACACCAGCTTGCCACGGATGCGCTGAAAGGTGTCGGCCGCCGCCGCGATCTTGTCTCCAGGCATGTTGATCTGGCAGTGCCAGCCGAGCGCATCGACGCGCTGAGACAGCGGCTCCAGCATATCGAGCGTGGTGGCGCCGGCCTGCGCCAGGTTGAACCGGATCCCGCGTATGCCGAGGCCATGCAGGCGCTGCAGCTCGGCATCCGTAACAGAGGTATTCACGACCGCGACCCCGCGGAAGTTCGGGCCGAGCGCCGTCATTCCTTCGAGCGTCGGGCGATTGTCGACGCCATACAGCGAGGGCTGGATGACGACGCCGCGTGTGGTGCCAAGACGCGCTTGCAGCGCGCGGTAGTCGGCTGGCGAGGCGTCCGGCGCCGGCAGGCCACCCGGCGTCGGCGGGAAACGGCTGTCGTAGATATGGAAATGGCAGTCGGTGGCATCCGCCGGCGCGCGGAACTTCGGTGCTTCAGTCCCGACGGAGTAGCGGACGGTGCTCTGGGCAGCGACAGGTCGTGCCGTTGTGCCGATCGACACGCAAACGGTGACGGCAGCCGCTCCGGCCAGCAAATCTCGCCTGCTATGCAGGGGATGGCTCATGTTTTCCTCCCGGTTGCCGTTTTCGGCTGTTGGTTGGAGCCTAGCCCCGACCAAAGCTTGGCTGCAACGCAGGGTGGCTCATCCTGCCGGCGATCGTAACCGCAGTGCTGCATTTGCCGGTTAGCCTTGCCGAACTGGTCGTCCTCATCACCGCAATTACTCCGGCCCTGCTCATGGCCTATGCGACCGCCGTCGCGCGTGCACGGCGTCTATTCACCTCTCCTCCTTCGTCCGCGCACAGTGGGATGAAGTGATCGTGGATGAAGCCGGGGCAGAGCGGGAATAAAACAATGACGAGAGGAGATGCGAGGAAAGGGGAATGGATGGACTGCCGGCTCGTGCCGTCCCGTGCAACGGGTGGGTCCTCCCCATGCTCCCCGGGCCAAGCGGCCCGGCTGCGCGTGGGTCCGGTCCCGCTCCCAAGCGGTCGCGCCGTTGCACGCGACGGCACGAGCCAGCCGATCGGGGAAGTCTTCAGGAAGAAGACGGAGAATGGAGATCCCCGACATGAATGCCGCAACAAAGCCGACCAAGTTCCCCGAAGCCGCCTGGACAGAATGCTGGACCGTCTCCGAAGGCGGTCAGCACCCGAGTAACAGCGCCGTGGTCCAGCTTCAACGGTTGGACTCTCCCGGGTCTAACGCCATGAATTTCGCCGAGGCCGCGGTGCCCTGCAGCGCCTGGTAGCCCGCTTCTGAACCGACCCGGCTAACACCCGATCCATCCGCTCGCCCTCAGCAGGCGAGCCTCATCCGTATCCGATCCCCCGACCGCCTCCCCAGGCAGCCGGGCGGTCGGCGTTCGTCCGAAAGGCTGACACCCTATGTCCCAGCTCACCCTCTCGCTATTCGACACCACCGCTTTGTCCGGCGGCCTCACGCTGGGAGCCACCTCCAGCCCGCGCTTCCGCGAGGACGTCGTGGCCGTTCCCCAAGCTCCTACGCCCGAGCGCATCCCGGCCCGCACCTACCGCCTGGACGGCGAGCGTTCTCTGGCGAAGGGCTGGAAGGCCCGTGCTGCCGACAACGTCGCAGCCATCCGCCTGCTGCGGGAGATCGAGGCCGAAGACCGCCATGCCACGGCCGACGAGCAGTACCGGCTGATCCGGTTCGTGGGCTTCGGCGCGAGCGATCTGGCCAACACCCTGTTCCGCTGCACCGGGGAGGCGTTCCGTGCCGGCTGGGAGGAGGTCGGCAACGAGCTGGAGCAACTGGTGTCGCCGGCCGAAATGGCGGCGCTCGCGCGCTCGACCCAGTATGCCCACTACACGCCGGAGTTCATGGTGCGGGCGGTGTGGGCCGCGCTGGCACGCATGGGCTTTGCCGGCGGCAGCGTGCTGGAGCCCGGATGCGGCAGCGGCCTGTTCTTGGCCATGATGCCGGAGACGATCGCCGCGAAGTCGGCGGCCACCGGCATCGAGATAGACCCGACCACGGCGCGGATCGCCGGGCTGCTCTACCCGGACGCCTGGATCCGGAACGAGGACTTCACCAAAGCCCGCCTGCCCGAGAGCTTCGACCTGGTGGTCGGCAATCCGCCGTTCAGTGACCGCACGGTGCGGGCGGACGATCCAGCCGGCAAGCTCGGCCTCAGCCTGCACGACTACTTCATCGCGCGCTCGATCGAGCGGTTGAAGCCGGGAGGCCTGGCGGCCTTCGTGACCAGCCGATACACGATGGACAAGTCGGACCCGAAGGCGCGGGCGCACATCGCATCCCTGGCCGATCTGGTCGGAGCGGTCCGGATGCCGCAGGGTGCCATGTCGGCCGCGTCCGGCACCGACGTAGTGGTGGATGTGCTGTTCTTCCAGCGCCGCCAGGCGGAGCAGCAACCGAGCGGCATTGCGTGGTTAGACCTGGTGGACGTGCTGCCTGAGGAGGACGGCGAGCCGGCGCTGGCGGTGAACCGCTACTTCGCCGAGCACCCGCACATGGTTCTAGGTTTGCACGGCCGCACCACCAGCCCGTTCGGGGTCGTGTATACCTGCCACTATTGCCCGTCCGTGTCGCTCGAAGCCGACCTTTGCGCTGCCCTAGAGCGCCTGCCGCGGGGCATCCATACACCGCCACCAGAGTCCACACCCGTGTCCGCCCGTCAGCCCGGCGGCCTGCGCATCAAGGTCGGCACCGCGGCCGAGGGCGCCACGGTCAAGGAGGGCAGCTACCTCGTGCTGGACGGTGTGCTGACGCAGGTGATCGACGGCGTGCCGCGGCGCGTGGCCGTGAAGTCGGCGACGGTGAAGGAGGGCATTTTCGCCAAGCACGCCCGCATCATCCAGTCGCTGCTGCCGGTGCGTGACGCCGTGCGCGCGGTGCTGCGGGCGCAGGAGGCGAACGAGCCCTGGGGCATGCTGCAGGGCCGGCTGCGCACGGCCTACCAGTCCTTCGTGCGGCAGTTCGGGCCAATCAACCTGACCACCGTCAGCACGGGCATGGACCCGAAGACGGGCGAGGCCCGCGAGACGGTGCGCCGGCCGAACCTGTCGCCGTTCCTGGACGACCCCGACGTATGGCTGGTGTCCTCAATCGAGCAGTATGACGAGGAGCGCGGCACCGCGAAGATGGGGCCGATCTTCTCCGAGCGGGTGATCCATCCGCCCAGCGAACCCGTCATCACGTCGGCCGCCGACGCGCTCGCGGTGACGCTGCACGAGGTCGGCCAGGTGGATGTCGCCCGCGTCGCCGAGATGCTGGGCCGTCCGCGCGAGCAGGTGCTGGCCGAGTTGGGCGATGCGGTGTTCCTCAACCCGCAGGACACCACCACGGCGCACGAGGCGTGGGAGACGGCCGATGCCTACCTGTCCGGGCCGGTCCGCACCAAGCTAGCAACGGCGATCGCCGTCGCGGCGCTCGATCCGCGCTATGCCCGGAACGTGGACGCCCTGCAGCGCGTGCAGCCCGAGGACCTGAAGCCGTCCGAGATCACCGCACGCCTTGGGGCACCTTGGATACCGGCCAGCGTGGTGGAGCGGTTCTCGGCCGAGGTGATCGACGTCGCGACGCGGGTGCGCCACACCGTGGAGGTGGCGGCGTGGTCCATCGACGTGGACGCCTTCGCAGGCCAGGCCGCCGCCACCTCCGAATGGGGCACCGCCCGGCGGCACGCGGGCGAACTGCTGCACGACGCGCTGAACGCCTGCATCCCGCAGATCTACGACACCTGGCGCGATGCGGACGGCGACCATCGCGAGCTGAACGCGTCGGAGACGGAGGCGGCGAAGGAGAAGCTCGGGAAGATCAAGCAGGCGTTCGAGCACTGGATCTGGACCGACGTGGAGCGCACCGAGCGGCTGGCCCGCCGGTACAACGACCGCTTCAACAACCTCCGGCCGCGCACGTTCGACGGGCGGCACCTGCAGCTCCCGGGCTCCAGCAGCGTCATCAGCCTGCGCGAGCACCAGAAGCGGGTGATCTGGCGCATCGTCAGCGCCGGCGGCACCTACATCGCCCACGCCGTCGGGGCCGGCAAGACCTTCAGCATGGCAGCCGCGGTCATGGAGCAGAAGCGCCTGGGGCTGATCAGCAAGGCCATGATGGTGGTGCCCGGCCACTGCCTGGCGCAGGCATCGCGCGAGTTCCTGCTGCTCTACCCGAACGCCCGCATCCTGGTGGCGGACGAAACCAACTTCAGCAAGGACAAGCGGCAGCGCTTCCTGGCCCGTGCGGCAACGGCGACATGGGACTGCATCATCATCACCCACTCGGCGTTCAAGTTCATCCCGGCGCCGGCCGAGTTCGAGCGCCGGCTGATCCAGGACGCGCTGGCGAGCTACGCCACGCTGCTGGAGAAGGTGGACGGCGACGACCGCCTGACCCGCAAGCGCATCGAGCGCATGAAGGAGGGCCTGGAAGCCAAGCTGGAGGCGCTCGGGGCGCGCAAGGACGACCTGCTGACCATCAGTGAGATCGGCGTCGACCAGCTGATCGTGGACGAGGCGCAGGAGTTCAGGAAGCTGAGTTTCGCGACCAACATGAGCGGCCTGAAGGGTGTCGCGCCGGACGGCTCGCAGCGGGCGTGGGACCTGCACGCCAAGGCGCGCTTCATCGCGCAGGCGCAGCCGCACCGCCCGCTGATCCTGGCGTCGGGCACGCCGATCACCAACACGCTGGGCGAGATGTTCACCCTGCAGCGCTTCATGCAGCCCGAGGTGCTGGCCGAGCGCGGCATCCACGAGTTCGACGCCTGGGCGTCGTCCTTCGGCGACACGCGCACCGAGCTGGAGCTGCAGCCGTCCGGCGCCTACAAGCCGGTCACCCGGTTCGCCGAGTTCGTCAACGTCCCGGAGCTGATCAGCATGTTCCGCTCGGTCGCCGACGTCGTGCTGATGCGCGACCTGCGCGGATACCTATGCCTGCCCGGCCTGCGCACCGGCAAGCGGCAGATCGTCACCGCCAAGGCGAGCCCTGCGTTCCGGGCCTACCAGACCGTGCTGGCCGAGCGCATCCGCAGGATCGAGGAGCGGAAAGGCCGCGTCGAGAAGGGCGACGACATCCTGCTCTCCGTCATCACCGACGGCCGGCACGCCGCGATCGACACCCGGTTCGTGATCATGCCCGACACCGTGGAGGACCCGCGCGCCGGCGACGAGCCGGGCAACAAGCTGAACGCGCTGATCGGCAACGTGCATCGCATCTGGCGGGAGACGGCGGAGAACCGCTACCGGCAGCCGGGCACCGGCACACCCTACCCGCTCCCCGGGGCGGCGCAGATGGTGTTCTCCGACCTCGGCACCGAGGCAGCCGACGGCAAGCGCGGCTTCTCGGCCTACCTGTGGATCCGGGACGAGCTGGTGCGGCTTGGCGTGCCGCGCGAGCAGATTGCCTTCATGCAGGACTACAAGAGGTCGGAAGCCAAGCAGAAACTGTTCGCTGCGGTGAACAGCGGCCGCGTGCGGGTGCTGATCGGCTCGACCCAGACCATGGGCACCGGCGTCAACGCCCAGCAACGGATGGCGGCGCTGCACCACCTCGACGTGCCGTGGCTGCCGTCCGACATCGAGCAGCGCGAGGGACGGATCGAGCGGCAGGGCAACCAGAACGCCGAGATCGACATCTACGCCTATGCCACGCTCGGCAGCGTCGATGCCACGTCCTGGCAGCTGCTGGAACGCAAGTCGCGCTTCATCGCAGCGGCCCTGGCCGGCGACCGCAGCGTCCGCCGGCTGGAGGACGCCGGCGCCCAGGTGAACCAGTTCGCCATGGCCAAGGCGCTCGCCTCCGGCGATCCCCGCCTGATGCAGAAGGCCGGGCTGGACGCCGAGCTCGGCCGGCTGGAACGGCTGCGGGCTGCGCACTTCGACGACCAGCTCGCCATCCGGCGGCAGATCACCAATGCCGAGCGCACCATCGCCAGCTCGACGCAGCGGATCGGCAGCATTGAGCAGGACATTGCAGTCCGCACCCCGACCCGTGGCGACCTGTTCACCATGCAGGTTGGGGGCAAATCCCGCACGGAACGCAAAGTGGCCGGCGGCTCGCTGCTCAGCCGTATTCGCCTGATCGAGCGCAACAAGGAGAAGGGCACCTGGACTCTGGGGGCGATCGGCGGGTTCGAGATCAAGGCGTCCGGCGAGCCGTATGGGCTGAACTACCGGCTGGACGTGTGGCTCGACCGGCACGGCTACGAGCAGGAAATCCAGATCGACGGCGAGCTGACGGCACTCGGGCTGATCGCCCGCCTCGAGTATCAGCTCGACCGCTTTGAGGCCGACCTGGCCGAGCATCGGCGCCGTGTCACTGAGGCCGAAGGGCGCCTGCCCGGCTACCGGCGCCGGATCGGCGAGGGGTTCGATCTGCAGGAGGAGCTGGACGCCAAGCGCGCGGAGCTGCAGGCGCTGGAGGCTGACCTGGCCGCCAATGACAAGGTGGCCTAGCCGACGATGCCATGGCGGACGCCGCCGCGGCGTAGCGGTCAGTGCCGGGCGTTCTCGATCTGCTTGAGGTCGAGAACGCCCTTCTTGCCCCATCCTGCGGCGCCGGCCGGCACCTCCGGGCGGAAGTGCTCGTAGAGCCGGAAGCCGATCCGGTTCAGCTCCTCGGGCGGCAGGGAGTCTGCCAGCGCCTCCATTGCCCTGCGCACGGCCGGCAGGTGCTCGCCAAACGCCTTTTCTACGTAGGCCTGGGCCGGGCGTGGCGAGGCCGGCTTGTCGTGGTCGAGCGCGTATTGGCTGCCCTTCTGCTCGACCACGGGCACGTCGCGGCCGAGCAGGTGCACCGTTTGCCGTGGAGCCGGCTTCGCCGCGTCGCGCACGCCGCTGTCCTCACGCTTCTCGTCGAGCCCGATCGCACGGGCCTTGACCCGGGCGCTCGACCCGGCAACGGCGCGGCCCAGCGTGATCGCCGCGTCCGCGTCATGCCCAAGGCGCTCGGCGACGATTGCGGCCCAGAGCGTCAGCACCGGAGCACGGTTGACCCGGATCTCGCCGTCATTGTCCGTCATTCAGCCCTCTTCGTCCGCCTGCTTGCTGACTACAACGCCGGCGCCGACATCCAGCTGCTATTGCTCTGACCCAAACGAAAGCTGCAGGCAGTCGGCAGACATTCGCGAGGGTGATATTCCGTCGCTGATAGTACATCGCTGATTTTCATCGGAATCAGGAGCAATCCGATGATCCGCGGTCCCACTTCAGGGCGATATGGCTGCTCCCTGCTAAGGCCTCATCCGGAAACAAGTGCTCAGACTGACGGCGTGTTTGGTTGCATGATGTAGTTCCATTCGCCGTGGAAGGCGTCGCGGCTGATGTTGAGGCCGTCCATTTCTCGATCAGACACGACG
>JAABUM010006941.1_pt1 | contig 10755 bp, 6 predicted proteins | sample 5559161 | NCBI WGS metagenome assembly JAABUM01 (sample SAMN10711868, study PRJNA513369) | rock metagenome | isolation source: Antarctica rocks | place: Antarctica: Victoria Land, Siegfried Peak nord | reverse complement strand
CCAAGATCGCCACGACGAGCGGCGCGGATGGCGTCGACGTCACGGCGAGGGACGGCTTCGCGCTGATCACCCCGAAGGGCAGCTCGGCGCTCGCCGACCTCGACAAAGGCTCGCTGGCCACCAACACGGGCTTCACCGCCGACATGAAGGCCATGGGTGACCAGGGCATCGCGTCGATGTGGTTCGACGGCAAGGCGCTCGGCGACCTGGCCGCCAAGGTGGGCGGCCCGGTCGTCGACCCCAACCAGCTCGGGGGCCTCGGCAGGGTCTCGATGGCGCTGCGCTTCGATGCCGACTTCGTCGAGCTGGCCGGCATCACGCGGGGAGCGACCACGAAACCGGACACCGCTCCGCCGACCGGAGGGGCGGCCAGCCTCCCGGAGGACACCATGGTCGCCCTCCAGTCCAATGGTCTCGGCGACGCTGTCGCCAAGGGATGGCCACAGCTCGAGAAGTCCATCGGCTCCAGCCTGGGGGCCGACTCGATCTCAGGCATCGAGAAGCAGTTGGGCGTCAAGCTGCCCGACGACCTGCAGGTGCTCCTCGGCAAGAGCCTGACCCTCTCGCTACCCGACCAGGATCTCTCGAACGTCAGCAAGGCACAGGACCCGCCCCGTCTGGGCGCCAAGATCGTGACCACCAACGGCGCGCGCGCCGACGAGGTGGTCCAGAGCCTCGTCGAGAAGGCCGGCGTCGACAACTTCGTCAAGCGCAAGATCGACGGGGACAAGGTCTTCCTCGCGACGACCGACGACTACCTCGCCGCTCTCCAGCGAGACGGCAAGCTGGGACAGACGGACGCCTTCCGGAAGGCCGTCCGGGACGGCGACACGGCCACTACGGCCATCTTCGTCAACCTCGACCGGCTCGAGCCGACCTACGTGCGTTCGGTCCCGGCGGACTACCAGGAGTTCACCAAGGCTCTCCGGGCGGTCGGCATGTCCGCCTCCCAGAACGCCGACGGCGAAGGGACGTTCTCGCTCCGCCTCGTCGGGAACTGAGGAACACCGCTAGCCGCCCCGGCCGGTAACCCGCCGGACGGCTGTCTGGTGGGCTGGCGCCATGCCCGGGTATGCCGTCCGCTTGCCCTCGTGCCTCGGTAGGGGGATACCTCTCTATGCCTCGACGAGGTCATCGATGTCGCCGTCGGTGCGAGATGGCAGGCTGGACCTCCTGATGACCGAGGACGTGCTCGACCGCTTCTCCCCCGCGACCGCTGAGTGGTTCCGCGGGTCCTTCTCGGCGCCCACGCCGGCCCAGGAGGGCGCTTGGTCGGCGATCAGCTCCGGCCACCACGCGTTGGTCGTCGCGCCCACCGGCTCCGGCAAGACCCTGTCCGCCTTCCTTTGGGCGCTCGACCGGCTGGCCAACGCACCCCCGCCGGAGGATCGGTTGAAGCGTTGCCGGGTCCTCTACGTCTCCCCCCTCAAGGCGCTCGCGGTGGACGTCGAGCGCAACCTGCGCTCGCCACTGGTCGGCATCGGCCACGCGGCGACGCGGCTCGGGCTGACCGTCCCCGACCTGACCGTCGCCGTCCGTTCCGGAGACACACCGGCGGCCGAGCGACGGACCTTCGCCCGGGCGCCGTCAGACATTCTCATCACGACCCCGGAGTCTCTCTTCCTCATGCTGACGTCGAGTGCCCGAGAGGCGCTGCTCGGTGTGGAGACGGTCATCCTCGACGAGGTCCACGCCGTCGCCGGCACCAAACGTGGCGCCCACCTGGCCCTGACGCTCGAGCGGCTCGACACCCTTCTGCCACGCCCCGCGCAACGGGTCGGGCTCTCGGCGACGGTCCGCCCCGTGGAGGAGGTGGCCCGCTTCCTCGCCGGGGGCCGCCCGGTCGAGGTCGTCCAGCCCCCCTCGACCAAGGAGTGGGACCTCGAGGTCGTCGTCCCCCTCGCGGACATGACCGCCCTCGGTGAGGTCACCGAGGACCTCAGCGGTCCGGCCGCCGGTGAGCAGCAGCGGGCCTCCATCTGGCCCCACGTCGAAGAACGCATCGTCGACCTCGTGTCGGGCCACCGCTCGACCCTGGTCTTCGCCAACTCCAGACGCCTGGCCGAGCGGCTCACGGCGCGGCTCAACGAGATCTGGCAGGACCGGGGCACCGCTGCTTTCCTGGCTGCCGGAGATGGTGGTGAGCCGCAGGACGCCACGGCGGGAGGTGCGGCTGCCCGGCATACCCCGTCGCCCGCGAAGGTGATGGCGCAGTCCGGCGCCTCGTCTGGCGCTCCCCCGGTGCTCGCCCGAGCCCATCACGGCTCGGTGAGCAGGGAGCAGCGCGCCGAGATCGAGAACGCGCTCAAGGCGGGGCTCCTGCCGGCCGTCGTCGCGACGAGCAGCCTCGAGCTCGGCATCGACATGGGAGCCGTCGACCTCGTCGTCCAGGTCGAGTCGCCGCCCAGCGTCGGCAGCGGGCTCCAGCGGGTCGGCCGGGCCGGGCACCAGGTGGGGGCGGTCTCGCGAGGGGTGCTGTTCCCGAAGTTCCGCGGCGACCTGGTCCAGACCGCGGTCGTCGTAGAGCGGATGCGCGCCGGAGCCATCGAGGCGCTGCGGATCCCGGCCAACCCGCTCGATGTCCTCGCCCAACAGGTCGTCGCGATGTGTGCCCTCGACGACTGGGCGGTCGACGACCTGGAGGCGCTCGTCCGACGGGCCGCCCCCTACGGTGGCCTCTCGCGCGCAGTGCTCGAGTCGGTCCTCGACATGCTGGCGGGGCGCTATCCCAGCGACGAGTTCGCCGAGCTGCGGCCGCGGATCGTCTGGGACCGGGTCACCGGCACCCTCGCCGGTCGGCGCGGGGCGCAGCGGCTCGCCGTCACCTCCGGTGGCACCATCCCGGACCGCGGCCTGTATGCCGTGTTCCTCGCCGGCTCCGAGGGCGCCGGCCGGCGGGTCGGCGAGCTCGACGAGGAGATGGTCTACGAGTCGCGGGTGGGTGACCTCTTCACCCTCGGCACCTCGACCTGGCGGATCGAGGACATCACCCATGACCGCGTCCTCGTCAGTCCCGCGCCAGGGCTGCCCGGAAAGCTGCCGTTCTGGAAGGGAGACACCCTCGGGAGACCGTCCGAGCTGGGGCAGGCCGTGGGTGCGTTCGTCCGCGAGGTGGGTGCCCTGTCCCCGGCAAGAGCGCGCGAGCGCGTGGGCCAGGCGGGGCTGGACGCGTGGGCCACCGACAACCTCCTCGCCTACCTCGACGAGCAGAAACAGGCGACCCGGCACCTGCCGAGCGACCGGACCATCGTCATCGAGCGCTTCCGCGACGAGCTCGGCGACTGGCGGGTCGCCGTCCTGTCCCCCTTCGGAGCACCGGTGCACGCCCCGTGGGCGCTGTGTGTAGCGGCCCGAATGCGCGAGCGGTTCGGGGTGGACGTCCAGGCGATGCACGGCGATGACGGCATTGTCTTCCGGCTACCCGACCTCGAGTTCGACGGCATCACCGAGGAGCTCGAGGGGGCAGCTGCCGCCAGGCCCCGCCGTGGCCTCGGCGACGATCTGGGCTCGCCCCGTGACTCGGGGACGGGCGAGCTCTTGTCGCTCATCCTCCTCGATCCCGACGAGGTGCACGACCTCGTCACCGAGCAGATCGGCGGCTCCGCACTCTTCGCCTCGCGCTTCCGTGAGTGCGCAGCCCGGGCTTTGCTTCTCCCGCGGCGTCGGCCCGACCAGCGCCAGGCGCTGTGGCAGCAGCGTCAGCGTTCGGCCCAGCTGCTCCAGGTGGCGAGCCAGTACCCCTCGTTCCCGATCATCCTCGAGGCAGTCCGCGAGTGCGTCCTGGACGTCTTCGACGTGCCGGGGCTGACGGAGCTGATGCGCCGCATCCGCTCCCGTGAAGTGACTACCGTCCACGTCGAGACGGCCCAGCCGTCACCGTTCGCGCGCTCGCTGACCTTCGGCTACGTCGCCCAGTTCATCTACGAGGGTGACTCACCCCTCGCCGAGCGCCGGGCCGCAGCGTTGTCGCTCGACCCCACCCTGCTCGCCGAGCTGCTCGGTCGCGGTGACGGGCTCAGCCTGCGTGACCTGCTCGACCCGGACGCCGTCGCCCGTACGGAGGGGGAACTCCAGCGACTCGACCCGGACCGCCGCTGCCGTGACCCCGAGGACGTCGTTGACCTGCTGCGCACCCTCGGCGCGCTGCCCCTCGACGGCATCGTCGCCCGCACCGTCGACGACGCCGGCCCGCGCGCCGTCGGGGGGTGGCTCGTCGAGCTCGAAGGCTCCCGGCAGGTGATCCGGCTCCGCGTCGCCGGTGAGGAGCGCTGGGCGGTGATGGAGGATGCCTCGCGGCTGCGGGACGCGCTGGGTTCGTCGCTGCCGGTCGGCGTGCCCGACGCCTTTCTCCAGCCCGTGGCGGACCCGCTCGGTGACCTCGTCGCCCGATACGCGCGCACCCACGGCCCGTTCGCGGGCTCTGACGTCGCGACGTGGCTTGGCCTCGGGCAAGCTGTCGTCAAGGACGCCCTGCGCCGACTCGTCTCGGCCGGTCGGGTCGTCGAGGGCGAGATCCGACCCGACCCGTCAGGGGCCGGCTCCGGAGGTCTCGACTACTGCGATGCCGGCGTGCTGCGCACCTTGCGCCGGCGTTCGCTCGCAGCCCTGCGCGCCGAGGTGGAACCGGTCACCGGGGCCGACCTCGCCCGGTTCCTGCCGGCCTGGCAGGGCGTCGGAGGGGCGCTGCGCGGTCAGGAGGGGCTGGTCCGGGCCGTCGAACAGCTCGGCGGTGCCGTGCTTCCGGCCAGCTCTCTGGAGACGCTCGTCCTGCCGGCCCGCGTAGCGGGGTACTCGCCGGCAATGCTCGACGAGCTGATGTCGAGCGGCGACGTGCTGTGGCGGGGCCACGGCTCCCTTCCGGGGGACGACGGGTGGGTCTCCCTCCACCTGGCCGACGTGGCGCCGCTGACCATGCCGCCGCCCGACGAGTCGCTCGAGCTCGCCGACCTGCACCACGCGGTGCTGGGCGCCCTGGCCGGTGGCGGAGCCTTCTTCTTCCGCACGCTCTCCGACAGCGTCGGCAGCCTCGACGACGAGACGCTCCTCGCGGCTCTCTGGGACCTCACCTGGGCGGGGCGCCTCACGAACGACACGCTCGCACCGCTGCGGGCGCTGCTCGGCGGCGGTCGGACTGCGCACAAGCGGCGATCGGTCGGCCCACGCCGAGGACGGTATGCCGGTCGGCCCAGCACGCTGGGCGGGCTCGCCGCCGGGGCGGGCGGCACCCGACCTGCATCACCCGTGCGGTCCGGTCCACCGGCTGCGGCCGGTCGCTGGGCCCTGCTGCCGGCGACCGAGCCCGACGCCACTCTCGTCGCCTATGCCAACGCGGAGGTCATGCTCGACCGGTACGGCGTCGTGACTCGCGGGAGCGTCGTCGCGGAGTCGGTGCCGGGTGGGTTCGCGGCGGTCTACCGCGTCCTCGCCGCCGCTGAGGAGTCGGGACGAGTCCGACGGGGCTACTTCGTCGAAGGGCTCGGCGCCGCCCAGTTCGCGTCCTCCGGCGCGGTCGACCGGCTGCGCGCACAGAGCCGGCCACTCGGGGCGTCGACAACGACCGCAGAGCGTCGTCGGGCCGTCGTGCTGGCCGCCTGCGACCCCGCGAGTCCCTTCGGCGCCGCCCTGCCGTGGCCAGAACGCGCCGGCACGGACCACGGGGAGCCCGAGCCGCCAGCAGTGGCCGAGCGAGCGCACCCGATGTCGCGAGCCACCGGCGCACAGCCCGGTGCCATGGGAGCGCAGTCCAGTGCCAAGGGAGCACAGCCCGGTGCCATGGGAGCGCAGTCCAGTGCCAAGGGAGCACAGCCCGGTGCCATGGGAGCGCAGTCCAGCGCCATGGGAGCGCAGTCCAGCGCCATGGGTGCGGCGACGGCCCTGAGTCGTGGCCATCAGCCGGCTCGCAAGGCGGGCGCCCTCGTCGTCCTCGTGGACGGCGAGCTCGTCCTCTATGTCGAGCGGGGCGGGCGCACCCTCCTCACATGGACCGACTCGGCTGAGGATCTACAGAGTGGCGCCGACGCCCTTGCGCTGGCGGTCCGCGAGGGCGCCCTCGGGCGGCTGACCGTCGAGAAGACCGACGGGGCCAAGGTGCTCGGATCCGGGCACCCGCTCGAGGAAGCCCTGGCTAGAGCGGGTTTTCACGCAACCCCCCGCGGGCTGCGACTTCGGCGCTGAGAAGGTCTCCAGCTATGAAGAAGCCGTTAGGGGGCCGACGTGCCCGAGGGTGACACCGTCTGGCGGACGGCACACCGGCTCGACCAGACGCTCGCCGGGCAGGCGCTGGCCATGGCCGATCTGCGGTGGCCCGAGCTGTCGACCGTCGACCTGTGTGGCCAGGTGACCACGGAGGTCATCGCGCGGGGAAAGAACATCCTTCACCGTCTCGATGGCGGAGTGACGATCCACTCCCACCTGCGGATGGAGGGCCAGTGGCGCATCGCGGCTACGAAGGACCTGACGCCCAGGTCGCTGCGCAACCCGCAGCTACGAGCCGTCGTCGGCACGTCGACGTGGACCGCCCTCGGCCTGAGGCTGGGCGACCTGCACGTCGTCCCGACCGCTGACGAGCACACCCTCGTCGGTCACCTGGGCCCGGATGTGCTCGGCCCGGACTGGGACGCCGCCGAAGCAACCCGCCGGCTCGCCGCCAGCGAGGTGACCATCGGGGCTGCCCTCCTCGACCAGCGCAACCTCGCCGGGGTCGGCACTCTGTATGCCGCGGAGGCACTCTTCCTCGAAGGCCTCCCACCATGGGTGGCGGCCGCCGAGCTCAGCCCCGGCGCGGTGGCCGCGCTCGTCGACCGGGTCCACCGCCTGCTGGATGTCGGCCGGCGCAGCGTTGTCCAGTCGACGACCGGCAGCGGCCGGCGCGGGTCCACGCACTACGTCCACGGCAGGTCCGGACGGCCGTGCCTGCGGTGCGGCAACACAGTGCGCGTGGCCATGATCGGGGAGCCGCCGCGGGAGCGGACGATGTTCTACTGCCCCACCTGCCAGGGCGGTCTCGCACCGACGGACGACGGTCGCCCGCAGACGCCGTTGGGTTCATCCCGGGGTCCGGGATCTGCCACGTCACGACCAGGAGGCTCGTAGCGGCACGGAGCGCTCAGGCCGGCCAGGTGTGCGGTTCGCGCGAGGGACTCCAACCACCTCGCGACGGCCGCCTCCACCGACCAGCACCCGGATGAGCGTGCTTCTCCTCACCCGCCGCCGATGCTCGAGTCGTCACTGATCGTTCGTCCAGCCGGCAGTGACGGCGACCCGGTCGCGCCATTCTCGGACGCCCGCTCCGGCGGGGTCCCATCTCCGCGAGAAGTCCTGCAGCCAGAGACATCGAGCGATCATCGTCTCGTGCCGCTGGGACCACGTGGGTTCCCAGCCGTACGCGTCGTACAAGACGCCGACGGCGGCGACGACGTCCGGATGGTGCATGCGGACGATCCACTCGCACCAGGCGAGATCCTCGATGGCCTGTCCCGGGCCGCTGAACTCCCAGTCCAGCACCGCCGTGATCTCCAAGGTCTCGGACGAGAGCAGGACGTTGTTCGGGCCGAAGTCACCGTGGCGGATGACGAGGCCCTTCGCGTGCGTCCCCGGATAGACGGTCGAGACATCGATCGCGTGCAGTCGCGCCAGCACGCCACCGCAGGCGCGGAGGACGTGCTCAGCCTTCCCCGCATCGATGAGCTCCTGGCCATGCTCACCCTCGACGAACTGCATGGTCAGCGAGGTGGTGTCGCCGCCGTCGACCACCACCGGCACGGGAATCCTTCCCGCGAGGAGTCGCAAGGCCAGACGCTCGCTCTTCGCGCGGTGAAGGGCATCTGGGCCTTGGTACGTCTTTCGCACCAGGCCGCCGTCCCGCGTCGTCAGGTTGGTGTAGCCGTGCTGCATGGCAGCATCCTCCCCACCGGGACCTCCTGTCAGCCACAACGGCATACCCACCTGCGAGCCAGCGTGCGGTTCCCAAGACGGCTCCTTGACAGCCATCGGGATTGTCGCAGCAAAGGTCGTGGGATGAGAGCGGCAGCTCCGGACGTTCGGAGCCCTGCCGGCATCCTCACGATCTAAACGGAGGTGATGCCTGGTTGCGAAGTTGGTCGCCGATCGGTCCCGTGCGCCAGTTCTTGTCGTAGAGGCCTGATGTGGATGCGTCGGGTCGCCCGGTCTCCGGGCAGCGAGGCGGGCAGTCGCATGGGTTTGCCGGTGCTACTCGGCTCGAGGAGTTCGCTGTCGGACAGGCGCAACTCCTCGACCGGCAGGAGCAGCTGGTGCTTACGGCGGTTCACTCCGGTGACGTCCTGCCACCGAGTCACGAGGGCGCATCTGTCACGCTGGACCTGAAGCCCGATGGCGGTGACGCTCAGGTTTCGGCGTCCTACCCTGCGGAGGTTGGTCATCGTCATGACACCGTGAAGGCGAGCCCGACCGTTAGGCCTAGCCATGCCGACCCGATCAGCAGCGCGGAAAGGGCTGCGAGGGCCAGCGGGAGCGAGGCGCTCGTGCAGATCGCCCAGCGCCATCGATTCCTCAAGTCAACGGCAGACCATCTCCGTCGGTCCCTCGGCCTTTTCACAGTTGGCATACCGCGGTGATCGCTCGTCGGCACCACCGATCGGCGGCAGATCCAGACGTTCAGTAGGGGGCACCCCCATGCCCGCTCAGCAGTCAAACACTGACCAGCAAATGTCGTTCCGCAGCCTCTGGTCGTCAACGACGAGTTCGCGAATGGCCTCCGGGAGCTGGTCACGCTGCCATTGTCATTCGAGTCGACCGGCGGCCTCGGCCGCCCCGAGCTCATGCGCGGCGACGTGTGCGACGGCCCCGGCTTGGCCAGCGGCGTAGGCGGCATTCCGTTCTGCCCCATGCAGGGGTCTGGCCGCGCCCATTGCGTGGCCGCCGGCCGCGCGAGCCTGCATCATCTTGACCTCGCCACGGGCCCAGGCGCGGGCGTGCTCGATCGCTTCATGTGGTCGTGGGTCCTCGGGCTGAGCCGACTCGAACAGGTGAAGGACGTGCCCCGCGCACGATGCGGCCCAGAGAGCGAGCAGATGGTGATCCGAATCAGTGAGGGTCCCACCGCGACGGATCGTCACGAAGCGAGGGTCCCGAACCTTCGGGAGGATCATTAGTTGGGCGCTCCTCTCCTTGTGTCCGTCCGACACCACAGGGCGCCGGGGGCCAGTCTGCGCTCTCGACCGTAGCGTCGTTCGAGGATCAAGGCGGCCCTTCGATGCCGTGCAGCCTGGCCGGAACCGTCGCGTGCGCCCTGTACTCGGTTACGTGCGCCGGCAGGCGGCGGTATGACGCGGGGTTGTGGGGTCTGGGCTGGCTCGCCGGGGTGGCTCATCAAGAAGGGATCCGCCACATGGCGGACGCTTTTCGTCCGCTATCTGTGTGAGGCTGCGGACATGAGCACGTCGAGCGAGGTCTCGGTCACTTGGCCGCAGGCGCTGGCCTGGCGGTTGGAGCGCCAACTGCTCGACCCGCTTGGGTCTGAGTCGGTGACGGGCGTCGTACGCCGGCTCGGGGCGGTGCTCTCGATGGACGAGTCGCTCGCCGAACTCGCTGTCCGGACCCGCTGTGCGACGTCTCGCCCCGGCCAGCTCGCGAAGGCCCTGGCGGAGGGGACGATCATCAAGGCATTCGCTTTCCGCGGGTCGATGCACTATCTCTCGCCCGAGGACGGTGGTATCTATCTGGCGCTGCGGTCGGCGGGGCGCCAGTGGGAGCTGCCGAGCTGGGTGGAGTACTACGAGCTCACTGCATCGGACTGGCCCGACTTCCGTGCCGCGGTACGCGATGCGCTCAGCGGCGGACCGTTGACCGTCGTCGAGCTGGGAGAGGTGCTGACGAAGCGCCGCGTCTACCGGCATCTGAAGCCGGTCTTCGACGAGGGCGCTTGGACGCTGATCAAGCCGCTGACGTGGCAGGGGGACATGAGTTTCGGTCCGCCTCGCGACGGACAGCACACGTTTCAGCGCCTCGACACCAACCCACGGTGGCACGGCATCCCGGACGTCGACGACGCGGGTCCACGCGCCATAGTGGCGTACCTGCGGACGTACGGGCCGGCCACGCTCGACCACGTCCAGTACTGGCTCGGCAACGGCCTGAGCGCGGGCAGCAAACGGCTCAACACCTGGTTTTCCGGACTCGGCGACCGGCTGGTCGCGGTCGACGTCGATGGCACCGCGGCATACGTCGCTCGCGACGACGTCGACGCCCTTGAAACAGCGCCGCCATCGGAGGCGGTGCGGTTCCTTCCCGGGCACGATCAATGGGTGATGGGTCCTGGCACCAAGGACGTCCACGTCACCCCGCCGTCAAGACGGGACCTGATAACCCGCAAAGCCAACCCGGTGGTGGTCGGCGGGGTCGTGTGCGGGACCTGGGCGCGAAACGGCGACGAGCTCACGGTCACCTGGCTCGACGAGCGGCAGCGACCCGACAAGCCCATCAAGCAAGAAGCCGCGCGCCTGGCCGGCATCCTCGGCCGCGACCTGCACGTACGACTGACCCCATAACCGACTCTCGAAGGACCACCGTCCTCTAGGGATCGACCGACACCGCTCCAATTGGCGGGACGTCGCCTACCGATCCGGATCGCGATGGCCGCCCTCACTCCCGCTTCGCGGCGGTATGACGCAACAGTGAACGTTGATGCCGCACCGCCGGTAGGGAAGGGCAACGTCCGTCGACAACCGAACCGCAGGCTCGGAGACCCAGAAGCGTTAACGCCAATCGGGAAACCCG
>JAABUM010006939.1_pt1 | contig 10756 bp, 10 predicted proteins | sample 5559161 | NCBI WGS metagenome assembly JAABUM01 (sample SAMN10711868, study PRJNA513369) | rock metagenome | isolation source: Antarctica rocks | place: Antarctica: Victoria Land, Siegfried Peak nord | reverse complement strand
CGGGAACGGTCAGGTCTTCGTTGAGTCGGCGGCGTTGAGGGGAAGCGGTCGTGGTGGTACTGGGGTGGAGACGACGATTGAGGTGACGGTCTGTCCGTAGAGCCCGAATGATCCTGGGTCCCTAGCTGACAATCCAGACCTCGCCACCGGCATCGCGGCTGGTGACAGCAGCGTTACCGACACCCCTAGCTGAACCCGAGGCCGGCGCCGCCTTCGGCGATTACGCCGCCGCTGGGGGTGCGTTCGTAGTCCGACCGCTAACCGATCCCCATACGGCTACCCATGCGCTCTACTCGGTGGATGATTGACCCACTAACGGTGCTTTTCCTTACCCTCGAGAAGACCTATCACAATAAGTGCTATACCACTTATAGCAACGATGTAGGTAAGAAGATTAATACCGCCCGAGAGAAAATTTGGACCGCCCCACTGAGCTACAAAGACTCTCTCCGCGATGTGATTTATGACCGTAATTGTAATAGACACGATAAGAAGTGAAACTCCCCACTTCAGGACTCCCGACAAGGCCGTCTCCTTCCACTTCCTGTATAGATATATCTAAGAGGAGTCATCGTCCAGCGACGACGACGCCAAAGTAGACATTGGCCGTGCCCTCGCAGGCTGCTCGATAAGGGTTAAAGAAGCCGTTCGGTGATCGACGGCGCGATCGTGAGGACGTAGGGCGCCTTGCGGGCGAAGCCCCAGGAGAAGGCTCGCCTACCGACGAGCGGAATCCTGCTGGCGCGCTGGTAGAGATCGAGAACCTTGGTCACGACGTGTCCCTCGCTCGGGTGGAAAGTCGGTCGGTTCCGCTGCCTACGCCTTGGGCACCTCGAACATATCCATGAACCCGGCGGCGAACCCGAGCGATCCGGCGACCTTGACCTTGCGCCGCAGGAACATCATCTTCGCCGAGGCGTTGCCCGTGGCCAGCTTCAACAGGTTGGTCGGGCTGAGGGTAATCGTGGTCTTCGCGTCGTCGCTGGGACCGGTGCACACGGTGCACTGCCGGTCCTCGATCTGCACCGCGTAGTGATCGAACCCGTCCTCGCCCGAGCCGCCGCTGACGCGGAAGGCCATCACCACCTTGCCGTCCCGCGCCCGGTCCGGGATGAAAGGCACGGTCATCCTGCGGAAGAGTTCGTCCAGCACCATGCCGCGCAGCGCTGGATCCGCAGCTGCCGCCTCGACCTGGTCGTCGGAGGCCCGCGCGATAATGCGGGCGAAGTTCTGCGGGTCCATGGTGGACAGATCGACGTCCGCTCCGGCATCGGCGAGGCGGCCGATGGCCGAGAGCAGGTCGACGAACTGTTCCTTGCTGAGCTTCTTCGGGTCGATCCGGCGGGCGACGACGTCGATGTCGAGACTTGCGACTGCCGGGTCGTCCGGACTCAGCTCGGCGAGCGCCGACACCAGTTCGGCCGGACTGAGCTTGGCTACCGCCGCCTCGCTGAAATCCAACTCCGTCATCGTGCGTACCTCCACCGGATCGCCGGCCGACCGGGGACCGGACCCGAATGCTGGGCACCTGAGCGTGCTCGGTGCGTACCTTACTCCAGAGTAAGGTACGCACCAGGAGCGCGCGGACCCCGATGGACAACTCAGTGCACAGTCGTGCATTATGTGAGTCGAGTCACCCAGGCCGTCCACTCACAGCGAGGAGATCCGAGCGTGCCGAGACCTGCCCCCGCTCCCCCATTGCCCCGACGCACGCTGGCGGCCGCAGGCGCGATCGCCGCCGCCGCCGGAGCCACCGCACTCGAGCTTCGCCGTCGGATGGCCGACAGCGAGCCCGCGGAGGCGCTGAAGCCGGACCCGGACCTGCTGCGCGGCGCTGCCGCCCGGATGACCACCCCGCTGCTGCCGGATGACTACCTGCACCTGCTCAATCCACTGTGGAGTGCCAGGGAGCTGCGCGGCAAGGTGGTCAAAGTCCTGAAGGAGACCGACAACGCCGCAACCCTGGTGATCAAGCCGGGCTGGGGCTGGTCCTTCGACTACCAGCCCGGGCAGTACGTCGGCATCGCTACCCAGCTGGAGGGACACTGGTACTGGCGGTCCTACTCGCTGACCTCCTCACCGCGCCGCGACCAGGGTCACATCTCCATCACGGTGAAGGCGACCCCGGAGGGCTTCATCTCCTCCCACCTCGTCAACGGACTGGAACCGGGCACGATCGTCCGGCTCGCCGCGCCCAAGGGCGACTTCATCCTTCCCGACCCGCCCCCGGACAAGGTCCTGTTCCTCACCGCAGGCAGCGGATCACGCCGGTGATGGGGATGCTGCGCACGCTTGATCGCCGCGGCACCATGCCTGACGTGCTCCTCGTGCACTCCGCTCCCGAGGCTGGCGAGGTCTTGTTCCGCGAGGAGCTGCACTCCCTTGCCGAGCGGTACCCCACCTTCCGGCTGCACGAGCAGCTCACCAAGCGCAAGGGCAAGCTCGACCTGGAGCGGCTCGCCGACGTCTGTCCGGATTGGACCGAACGCGAGACGTGGGCCTGTGGACCCTCGGCCATGCTCGACTCGGCGGAGGAGGTCTGGAAGGACCGCAAGATCGCCGAGAAGCTGCACATGGAGCGGTTCACCGTCGCGTTGGCCGGCGGGGGCGGCGAAGGCGGCACCGTCACCTTCCAGGCCACCGGCAAGACCGCGGAAGCCGATGGGGCGACCACCCTGATGGACGCCGGCGAAGCCGCTGGTGTGCAGATGCCCTTCGGCTGCCGGATGGGCATCTGCCAGTCCTGCGTCGTGCCGCTGCTGGAAGGCAGCGTGCGCGACCTGCGTTCCGGCGCCGAACACCACGAGGGCGACCGAATCCAAACCTGCGTCTCCGCGGCCGCGGGCGACTGCATCCTCGACGTTTAAGGAGAACCTATGGCCATCACCGACATCAAGGCGTTTGCGCACCTCACCGAGGCCGACGTCGAATCCCTCGGGCGTGAGCTGGACCAGCTCCGGCGCGACGTCGAAGACTCCCGAGGCGACCGCGACGCCGCCTACATCCGCAAGGCGATCCAGCTCCAGCGGGGCCTGGCCGTCGGCGGTCGCGTCACCCTGTTCGCCAGCGCCTTTCCGCCCGCCTGGGTCGCCGGAACGGCGATGCTGGGTGCGGCGAAAATCATCGAGAACATGGAATTGGGCCACAACGTCATCCACGGCCAGTGGGACTGGATGAACGACCCGGAGATCCACTCCACCAACTGGGAGTGGGACACCACGTGCCCCTCGTCGCATTGGAAGCACTCGCACAACTACGTCCACCACAAGTACACCAACGTCGTCGGCAAGGACAACGACGTCGGCTACGGCATCCTCCGCGTCACCCGGGACCAGAAGTGGCACCCGATCAACCTGGGTCAGCCGCTGTACAACGCGATGCTCGCCATGTTTTTCCAGTACGGCGTCGCCCTGCACGACCTGAACATCGAGGCCATCCGCAAGCGGCAGAAGCCGATGAGCGAGACCTGGGCGCAGTTGAAGGTGATCGGCCGTAAGGTGGCTCGTCAGCTCGGCAAGGACTACGTGGTCTTCCCGCTGCTTTCCGGGCCGAACTTCGTCTCCACCATCACCGCGAACGCTACCGCGAACCTCATCCGCAATTTGTGGTCCTACACCGTGATCTTCTGTGGGCACTTCCCCGACGGTGCCGAGAAGTTCACCGAAGAGGAGCTCGAGCGCGAGACTCCCGCGGAGTGGTACCTGCGGCAGATGCTGGGTTCGGCGAACTTCCGCGGTGGCAAGCTGATGACCTTCATGAGCGGCAACCTCAACTACCAGATCGAGCACCACCTGTTCCCTGACCTGCCCAGCAACCGCTACGCGGAGATCGCCGAGCGGGTGAAGGCGCTGTGCGAGCAGTACGCCATCCCCTACACCATCGGATCACTGGCGCACCAGTACTCACAGACGCTGCGCACCATCTGGAAGTTGTCGCTGCCCAACCGCTTCCTGAAGGCCACGGCCGACGACGCGCCGGAGACGGCCTCGGAGAAGAAGTTCCAGCTGCGGGCAGCTGCCTGACGGCTGAGCTCAGCGGTCAGGGGTGCCGCCGACGAAGTCCCTGGCACGATTCCACCGTGCCTGGTAGGCGGCGCCGAACCGGCGGTGCGCGCGAGCAAGTCGCCGCGTCCTGGTGGGGTACCTTCTCCGGCCCCACCAGGACGGCGGCTTCGCGAGTCGGATGGCGCCGATGAGCGCCACCGGCTGCAGGAACAGACCGATCACTCCGGTGACCACCTTGCCCTTGAGCACACAGATGATCGACAAGGCCAGTCCGATGAGCAGCACGACGATCGAGCTCCACCAGCTTCCCGACCCGACGTCCCCGGTCACAAAGTCGACGCCGCCGACCAACAGCCCGGTGATCGACAGGACGCAGAACATCGCGTCCACCGATTGACGTCCCTCGGCGCTCCAGTACACATCGTCGAGGTGCAGCCACAAGGCGAATTCGTCGAAGGTGAGGCTGGTCCCGACGCCGAACAGCGCGGCAACGACGTGCAGGGCCACACCCTCCGGTGTCACGGCGATCAACGCCAGTCCGGCGCCGAACATGAGCAGGATGCCGAACACCTGGTGATGGATGTGCACCCCACCGACCGTGATGTCGTTGAAGGGTCCGCCCGGTTGGGCTTGCGAGCGAATGTGTCTGGTGACGAGGCGCGTGCACAGGAAGGTCACCAGGACGGCGATGAACATCGTCATCACCGGACGCAGGGCGGCGGGCTGGCCCGCGTCCGCGGCGTCGACCAGGGCAGCGCTCAACACAGCCATCGTTGGATCACCTTTCCGTCACGGGTGCCTGGACCCGCGTGCCGAGCGCGGCGTTGAGCAGGCTGCGTGCCTCCAGCAGTGATGGCCCCCACCAGGTCAGGTGCCTGCCCGACACCAGGGCGCACGGCGTCGGGGCGAAGTACTGCGGGCCGTCGGTGGCGGTGAACGTGTAGGGCTCGTCGGGCAGCACCACCAAGTCGGCCCCCTGCAATTCGGTGACCGGCGGGCGTGGATAGCGCTCGGCGTGCCCGGCGAAGGCGTTGCCGATGCCCAGGCGCAGCAGCACGTCGCCCGCGAAGGTGTCGCGGCCGAGCACCACCCAGGGCTTGCGCCACACCGGGATCACCGCCACCGCCCTGGTCGGCGGCACCTCGGCCCACAGCCGTTGCGCCTCGGCCAGCCACCGCGGTACCGGCAAGCTGAGTGCGGCAGTGAACATCCGGCGCAGGGCAGCGCAGGCCTCGGGCACCGATCCCGCCGCTGCCGTGGTCCACACGGTCAGTCCTGCGCCGCGCAGCGCCAGCACATCGGATTCCCGGTTCTCCTCGGCATTGGCGAGCACCAGGTCGGGCGCACAGGCCTGCACCGCATCGAGCGAGGGGTACTTGGATCCGCCCACCCTGCGCACATCCAAGCCCGCCGGGTGCACGCAGTAGTCCGTCGCGCCGACGAGCAGCCCGGTATCGGCGACCGTCTCGGTGATGGAGGGCACGAGGCTGACCACCCTCCGCGGCGGCGAGGGCAGGACGACTTCAGCGCCCAGATCGTCGAGCATGCGTCGGTCAGGTGTTCCACTCGCGGTCGGCGGCGTCGGCGGCGTCGTTGCGCTCTTTCGCCGTCTGCAATGCACGCTCGGCGGCGGCCTTATCTCGGTAGGGCCCCATCCGATCCAGGGCGGGCGCCTCCTTGCCGCGGCGCACCGAATGATCGGAAAGGCAGTAGTACCACTGGTCGTCGTCATCCCTCATGCCGTCAGCATGGCACTAGTGGCCCACGACCGCACCCGCTCCCGCAGCGCGGCAGTCGTGGTTGAGCCGGATGGTGTGCACGCGCCTAGGGTGGCGCGGTGACAGCATCGAGGGACAAGCAGGCCGCCAACGAACCGCCCGTGGCGGAGGACTTCGACCGCCTCGTCGACGAGGGTGACGAACGGCTCTCCCGGCCCCTGCTTCCGCTGCTCGGCACAGGGTTGCTCGGCGGGATCGACGTGGGCACGGGCGTGTTGGCCTACTTCGTCGTGCAGCACTACACGCACAATCCCTTACTCGCCGGCATCGCGTTCTCCGTCGGCTTCGTGGCCTTGCTGCTGGCCCGCAGCGAGTTGTTCACGGAGAACTTCCTGGTTCCGGTGGTCACGGTGGCCTCCGGTCATCGCAGCATCTGGCAGCTGGTGCGCCTGTGGTCGTTGACCCTGGCGATGAACCTGGTGGGTGGCTGGGCGATCGCGTGGTTGATCGTCACCGGACGGCCGGATCTGAAGAAGACCGCCGTGGAGGTGTCTGACCACTACTTCGAGCTGGGCTTCAACCTGCACTCGTTCGTACTGGCCGTGCTGGCGGGCACGGTGATGACCTTGATGACCCGGATGCAGCACGCCAGTGAGGAGCTCCTGGTGCAGTTGATACCTGCTTTCCTCTTCGGGTCGCTGCTGGCCGGCAGGCAGCTCTTTCACTCGGTGCTCGACTCGTTGTTCATGTTCGCCGGCCTGCACTCCGGGTCTCACTTCGGTTACCTGGACTGGTTGGGGGCGCTGGGCTGGTCGGCACTGGGCAACCTGGTCGGCGGGGTGGTCCTGGTAACCGCCATCCGGCTGATGCGGACCCACCGGCGAGTGCGCCAGGAACGGGCCGACCAGCGGCACTGAGTGGGCGAACGCTCGTCCGCGATGACTTTCCGCAGCGACGGAGGTCTGAGCTGTGACAGCTACCGACCCGAGGAGTGGACATGCTCAATCTGGAACCTGCCACCGTCGTACTCGCCCGCCTCGTCGCCGGCGTGCGCGACGAGCAGCTGACGGCACCCACTCCGTGCCCCGAGGCCACGCTCGGTGATCTGCTCGACCACGTCGACGGACTGTCGTTGGCGTTCACCGCTGCCGCAACGAAGACGCCGCCGCACGGGGGCAGCCAGTCCCCCTCCGCGGATGCCACCCGCCTCGGATCCGACTGGCGTACCCGGATCCCCCAGCGGCTGAGCGCACTCGCCGACGCCTGGCGCGAGGAAGCGGCGTGGCAGGGGATAACCCAGGCCGGTGGGCTCGACATGCCGGCTGACGTCGCCGGCGTCGTCGCACTGGACGAGGTCGTCGTGCACGGCTGGGACATCGCTGTCGCCAGCGGCCAAGACTTCAGCTGCGAACCGGACCTACTGCACGCCGCCTACGGGTTCGCCGAGGCGACGGCTGCCCAGCACCCGCAGGGCAGCCCCGGTCTGTTCGGACCGCCGGTGCAGGTGCCGGACACTGCGCCGCTGCTGCACCGGCTGCTCGGCCTGACCGGCCGCGACCCCGGATGGCACCCGGCGCCCACCGCATCGACGTAGCCGGCGCGAGGCTTGCGCACGCCCGGCGGCGTGGTGGACGAGCTGGCCTGTAAGCCGGATCTTGTGACCAGCACTCGTGCTGGCCGGCGACCATCCATCTGGGTGCATCGTCACCGATGCCCTCACGCGGTCCACCCGCAGGCTCGGGCGAGCAGCCCTCTGGCACCTGCGCAGCCGCACCGATGAACCGATGCGGCCTTCGACCTTGCTCCGGGTGGGGTTTACCGAGCCGCCTCGGTCACCCGAGGCGCTGGTGCGCTCTTACCGCACCGTTTCACCCTTACCGGCGCGAGCGCCGGCGGTTTGTTTTCTGTGGCACTTTCCCGCGGGTCACCCCGGGTTGCCGTTAACAACCACCCTGCTCTGCGGAGTCCGGACTTTCCTCGGCAACAGGCCTGACAGGACACCTTGCGGTTCCTGACGGTTCCGATTGCCGCGGCCGCCCGGCCAACTCGTCCAAGGTTCAGTCTATGCCCCGGTGGTCTTGCGCCTTACCTGGGACCACGCACAAGGCGCGTGTCGGCCTCTTCTTCCCTTCCATATCTTGAGACGGATTTCTCATTTTACGAGACGCTCGTGCAGAGTGGGTTTGTGCCCACCGCCGCCGTAGCGCCCGAGGTCGCCGCTCCGAACAGCTACCGCTGGGTGGTCCTCGGAGCGGGCACCCTCGCCCAGGGCTCCACCGCGGCGATCTTCCTCGGCTTGGCTTCGGTCACGCCGCTGTTGCGCAGCACCTACGGTCTGAGCGTCTCCGGTGTGGGCATCCTGCTCGGTGGGATCTCCGCGGGTATTCTGCTCACCCTGCTGCCGTGGGGTGTGCTCACCGACCGTGTCGGCGAGCGCCCGGTGATGGTGACCGGCCTGCTTGGCGCCGGGGTGGCATTGGGTGCGTTGCCCTTGGTCCACTCGGCCCTCGCCGTGGCCACGGTTCTCCTGCTCGCCGGCGCCTTCGGGGCCAGCGTCAATGCCGCGAGCGGGCGTGCGGTGCTGACCTGGTTTCCGCGCCGCGGACGAGGCGTCGCCATGGGCGTTCGCCAGTCCTCCACTCCCCTCGGTGCCGCCGTCGCGGCCGGGGTGCTTCCTGGTCTCGGAACCGCCCATGGCCTGGCCGCGGTGTACTGGGCCCTGGCATCGGCGTGCCTGCTCAGCGCGTTGCTGGTGGCGGTGGCGATCCGCGAGCCGCCCGGCGGACGCCCGCGGGTTGCCGGGCGGGGCCAGATGAGGTCGGTGCTCACCCACCGGGGACTGTGGCGCCTGTCGCTGGCCAGCGGTCTGCTTGTGGTGCCCCAGTTCACCCTGGGGACGCTGTTGGTGGAGTACCTGCACGAAGCCAAGGGCATGGCCGTCACCGCGGCCGCCGCCGTACTGGGCATCGCGCAGCTGAGCTCGGCCGCGGGCCGCCTGGCTGTCGGTGCGTGGTCGGACCGCGTCGGCAGCCGGGTCCGGCCCTTGCGCACCATCGGCTGGGCAACGGCTGGTTCCTTCGGCGCTGTTGCCGTCGTCGACCACGTCGGCACCACAGGAAGTTCTCTCGTCCTGGTCCCGACGCTGGTCGTGGCGACCGTCCTTGCCACGTGTTGGAACGGCCTGGCCTTCACCTTGGCCGGGGAGATCGCGCCGGCCGGTCAGGCCGCGGCGGCGATGGGGCTGCAGAACTCCGCCAACTACCTCGCGGCGGCGCTGACGCCGATGCTGGCGGGCGTCGTCGCCGCCGAGAGCGGTTGGCTGGCAGTATTCCTGCTCGCCGGGCTGGCTGCGCTGCTGTCGGCCACCTTGTTGCGCCGAGCCGGACACCTCGGCCACGAGCCGAGCCCTGAGCGCTAGAGTCGCTCCCCGTGCCGGTTACCGAGATCCTGCTGCTCGGGCTCGTCGGTCTCGTCTCCGGCGCCGTCAACGCCATGGCCGGTGGCGGTTCGTTGATCGTTTTTCCCGCCCTGCTCGCCGCGGGGCTGCCTCCCCTGGACGCCAACGTCACCAACTCCATCTCCCAGTGGCCCAGCTACCTCGGGGGCACCGTAGGACAGCGTGCAGACCTGCACGGTCAGGGCAGGCGGCTGTGGCTCGTGTTGCCCACGGCCGGGGTCGGTGCATTGTGCGGCGCGCTGTTGCTGCTGGTGCTGCCCTCGTCGGTGTTCGATGCCGTCGTCCCCATCCTGGTGTTGCTGGCCAGCGCGCTGATGGCGCTGCAGCCGCAGATCAAGCGCTGGACGGGCGATCCGCAGCCGGGCCACCCCGACCGCACGACCGCGATGCTCATCGCCATCTTCTTCTCCGCGATGTACGGCGGCTACTTCAGCGGGGCTTTGGGCGTCATCCTGATGGCGCTGCTCGCCGTCACGGCCAACGACACCCTGCGCAGGCTGAACGCCACCAAGATGATCCTCTCCCTGGTGGCGGCATCGGTGACCATCGTGGTGTTCTCTCTCGGCGCTCCCGTGCACTGGGCGGTGGTGGCCGCGGTGGGCCCGGCCACCCTGCTCGGCGGTTTCCTCGGTGCCAAGGTCGCGCAGCGGCTCAACGACCAGTGGCTGCGCTGGTCCGTCGTGGTGCTCGGCATCGCCGTCGGCATCTACCTTCTGGTGAAGTGACCGGTGGTCGCACCGCTGCTGCTGGCCGCTGTACTGGCGTTCGCGATCGCGGCTCCCCGCGGTTGGCCGGAAGCCGTCGTCGCCGTCCCGGCCGCGGGCCTCGTGGTCGCGTTGGGCGTGCTCACGCCGGACCAGGCACTCCGGCAGCTGCGCGAGCTCAGTCCTACGGTCGGGTTTCTCGCCGCGATCCTGGTGTTGGCGCACCTCGCCGACGTGCACGGCGTGTTCAACTGGCTGGCATCTCTGCTCGGACGCGGCTCGCGGGGTCATCCGCGGCGGTTGCTCGTGCTGGTCTTCGCCGGCGCCTCGGTCACGACCGCAGTGCTCAGCCTGGACGCTACGGTCGTGCTGCTCACTCCGGCGATCTTTGCGACGGCGGTCGCCGTGCGGGTTCGTCCCGGCCCGCACGTGTACGCCAGCGCGCATCTCGCCAACTCGGCATCGACACTGCTGCCGGTATCCAACCTGACGAACCTGCTGGCCTTCTCGGCGTCCGGTCTGACCTTCCTCGGCTTCACCGCGCTGATGGCGCTGCCCTGGCTGCTCGCTATCCTGGTGGAGCTGTTGGTGTTCCGGCTGTTCTTCGCCGCCGATCTCGATCGCCCCGCTGTCACGTTCGACCGTCCTGACGCGGTCGATCCGCCGCGGTTTTCGTTGGCGGTGCTCGGCTGCACTCTGCTGGGCTTCGCCTTGTCGGAATTCGTGGGCATAGCGCCGGTGTGGGTGGCCGCTTTGGGCGCCGTCGTGCTTGCCGTGCCTGCGGTGCTCGGCCAGCGCACCACAGCGCGACGGATTGTGACGGAGGCGTCGCCCGTGTTCTGCGCCTTCGTGCTGGCGCTCGCCGTCGTGGTG
>JAABUM010006938.1_pt1 | contig 10757 bp, 11 predicted proteins | sample 5559161 | NCBI WGS metagenome assembly JAABUM01 (sample SAMN10711868, study PRJNA513369) | rock metagenome | isolation source: Antarctica rocks | place: Antarctica: Victoria Land, Siegfried Peak nord | reverse complement strand
ATGCTGCGCGGCGAGGCCCCAGCGGCGCCGACGCGCGAGCAGCTCGAAGAGCCCGACGCAGTGGTGACGAACTTCTTGGGGTTGCCCACCGCGCTGGCCGCGATCGCGAGCTCGCGGGCGTCGGATCTCACCCCCGAGAGGCGGTCGTGAATGCCGTCCGCCGAGGCGGGCGCGATCGCGCGCGAGCCGCGGCGGCAGCGAGGCACAACCCAGAGCGAGCGTGTCAGAAGGCGAGAAGAGATAGCGATCCCCGCAGCCGCAATAGTTTGTGATTGTCAGTGAGCACGGTGGCCTTGCCGTGCATCATGGGCCAAGAAGCGGAACTGCCTCGTTCTCAAAGCGCGCCCCTAGATCAGCGTTGCATTGGGAGCAAAGGAAAAATGACGTAACGCTTTCCCTGGCCCGTTACAAGGTGATCGACTCGCCGGCGCGCCCACTGAGGGATGATGTCCTCGTTGGTCAAGGGCCCAGGGCCAAGGCATAGGGGGCAAACCTTCCCGCCGTTAGGCAGGTTTGGCATGGTCTCGAAAGTGGTCTGGTCCGACGCCCTAACAAGCAGTTCTCATTACCGGCCCCCATGTCGGTCACCGCTGATGCGCTGCATTGTCGCTAGATCGCGTTGGTTCTGACAACCGCGCCCACCTGACATTAGTCAAACATCTATAGAGAAGCAGGATATAAGTGTTGGAGTCCAGGCCGGACTGGATAGAATGTAAACGTAGATAACGGGCTGATTTGAGTCTGGCGAGTCTACGAATACGTGTCCGTTCTGATCGCGCTCACGGGGTATAGCTTGTGCTGGGCCGCCACGAGCGGACGACTTCTACCTAATCGGAATGGATGGAAATCATAACACCATCTGGGAAGGAAACGAAGGCCTTGACGTACCCACGCCGGAACTTCCACACTCAGAATTTGGATCGTCCGACCCCCGACCACTGAATCAAGGTGAAACCGTATCCGGGTGGCTCGGATTCCCTTCGCCCACCGGACACGGGCAGATCGCCTATGGCCCACTGGGACGCCAGCTAGCACGAACCCGCGAGCACGAACCGGCACGGGGCTGGAAGTCTCGACCAACACGAGCCCGCGAGGTCGAGCGCCCGCGAGGCGTAAGGAAGCTGCAACAGAGATCCGATCATCACTGCTCGGCGACGAAAGAAGGATGCTGAGCGCTCTCATAGCCCCACTCGACAGCGAGATCGATGCAGTCTCGGTCTAAGCATTGCCCGGGGGTTGCTGTCCGCTCTGCTGGGTTTGAGCCTCCGCCGGATTATCCAGTGCGCCTCTGTTCCGGGCGCCGCAACCGGTGAGTATTGCCGTAACCGTTGCCGCCAGGATCATAACGTAGAGATTAGGTGTGCGTTTCCCCCTTGTAGTCATGCTACTTTCCTCTTATTCGTTGTTGGTCTTACGGGTATATCGGACTGATTTATCAGGTCTCTACACCGCTGGCCGGGCATTTGCGTCTTATTGGCATTCTTACGGAGTTTGTCGAGTGCTGTCTGCGTTTTCGCGGGGATCATTTCATTCCGGGCTGCTGCACGTTTCCGCTCTGCACACTTTCGACATGCTGTAGAGTAGTAAGCGGCCTTTCCGGTGACAGCCCTTCCGCATCCACCCGCGCAGGAGCGGCTCCCATCCAATGCGGGCATACTGGCATCTCGCCACCGGGCTAATACGATAAGTGGTTCGGCTACCGTGTCGTCAGCGCCGATGCCGTCAAGCACATGTGCGGCCCGGCGGGCAGCTACCCGGTTGAGCGCGGCCTTCGCCGGTTTGTCGGTATCGCAACCGTTCCGGAAACGGACGACCTGCCTCTGGCTGACCCGCACCGGTCGGCCGTGGCGGCGCAGTACTTCATCCCCCAGTTCCTCGACGTATCCGGCAATCGCGGCAGTACGTTGCGCACCCGTCAGTTCCGGCTCGATGTTGTACCGGGCCTCCCGCTTACCGGCCGACCGTGCTTCCTTTACGGGCTCTCGATACGCCGGGCGTCCGACTCGACCGATTCGACTACCTGCCGGCTGGACAGGTCCGCGAGCGCGGCAGTGGTGAGCTGCCGCAGGTGGTCATCACCGTCTCCGTAGTCGGTGACTACTTCGTCAATGTTCTCAATCAGTCCGTTCAGCTGGTCCTCGATCCGGTTAGATTCCTTTCCGATATGCACGAATCTCGCTACACGCACGGTCCGCCTGGACAGGACACCCCGCGTCTGCGGCCGGCAGGGACTCCCGGCACTGTCTGCGGCTTTCTCCTCGGGGTGTGTACGATAATGGTCGATGACCTTGCGAAATGACTGCACTATTATTTCTTTTGGTTCCGGTTGTTCTCCGGTGCTGATGTGTACCGGTGGGCTTTCCGGGTCGTACAGTTTATGCCATTCGCCGGCCGTCCAGCGTTTTGGGTCGGTCGCGTAGGGGGCCAGTAGCCGCTCGGGGCGTTCATCGGAGATTGTGTTCCGTTCGGTTACGGTCAACACGAAGTTGAACGGCTTCACCTGCTCGGCGTACGGGTTCCCGGTGTTGTAGTAACCCAATTGCCCGGGCGATAAAGGGTGAGGATACGACCGTCTTGGTAAGCGCCGGCCGGTCGGCCCATTCCGGCAGCGCCGGACGGAGCCCGTGTGCTTCGTCAAGGAGGTACTGCCAGACCTGCCGCATCCAACCCCGGTCGTCGCTTTCGGGGTCGGTCGGGTTGAGGTACAGCCCCAGACCGTGCTCGGACCACTTGTGGCGTTCCGGGTCGATGACAGGCCGCCCGGCGTCGTCATAGTCGAACAGCACCTAACGTTTGGTGGAGATCGCATACCCCCAGCTGTCGCTTTCGAGTTTGAACAGGTTGGAGGCAGCGTCCGGGTCGTACGGATTCAGCCGGTTCAGTGTCGCCCGGATATCTTTGACCTGCTCTGTCGACAACGCGAGGACAGCCGGCCGCCCGTCCGGTGTCACGTGTGGCCCGCCTTCGCAGGGAATGAGCCGGCCGGTCCCGGTGGCGACGATCGCCACGGAGTCGGTGTCGGCGAACAGCCACGCACCGCCCGCATCGGTCACGAGCCGCTCGACCAGGGCGAGCATGAGCCGCGCCGCACCGGTAATGGCGGCGCCGACGGGCGGGTAGCAGAACTCTTGGGCAGTTTCAATCGCAGTCGTCCTCGTGGCCCAGGCGTCATCCCACGCGCCGTGTACGGTCAGCTCCTGCGGTTCGGCGGAATCCTCGCGGAGCATTTCAACATAGATGCCGTATGATCCAGAGTTGGCGAGGACTTTCAGGAAACGTTGCGCCCGGCAAAGCTCACACGGGCACGTTCCGGGATGCTCCTCCGTCTGCGTCTTCAGCCGTTGACGTTGCTCGACGACCGTCTGGAAGAAGTCGACCTTTTGCGGGTCGACCGGGATGGTGCCGGCGAGCTTGACCGGTTCCAGGGATGCCAGGCGTTCCCCGGCGGGCACGAACCGGATTGCGCGGACAACCCTCGGCGGCTTCCCGGTGAGCAAAGTCGATGCGATAACGTCAGGGATTGAATACCACAACGTGCGCGGCGAGTGCAGCCTGTTTACGCCGACGTGCATTGCCCGGGGATATTGCCGTAGGTGGCACAACCGGGAGAATGTCGCCCGCCGGTCCAATCTGCACACTGCCCACGAATTTCGACCACAACGCCGGGTCGAGGCAGTCAGCCAAGTGAGTGTGTCGAGCGTGCGCCGCAGCTCGTTGGTGCAGTCGACGACCTCGACCCGTTCGAAAGTGAGCAGGTCCCATATCCGCATAAGAATATCGACCGTCGGGTACAGCGACGTGAAGTCGCAAACCGAGACCGGCACCGGGGTATTCCTAATGTTGCATTCGGCTCGGCCTCCGTAGAACGTTGAGGTAGCCGCCCCCAACGGTGCCGGGTTGGTCGGCACGCCCACACGGTCGAGCATCGGGGTAATACCCATTCCCCGCAGGTAGGCTTTGGCAATCGACGCGGGCGAGTACGACTTTGTGGCTTGCAAGTTGACGGGGTGAGCCGAAAACTCCGCGAGCACTTCTTCTGTCAGTTCGATCGTGGCGAGCACGTCCCGGCGGTTATAGTCAATATACTCAGACGTAATAACACCGTGCTCGGCTACTTCCATCTTCCCGTGCTCGACCTGGAACATGTCGCAGCCGCGGGCGAGGGTTACCGCTTCGTTCGTCAGCGACCATATCAGCTGCGGAGGTCGAGAAACTGGCCTCGGTCGCTCGGCGCATCGGCGCTGCCACTCTCCCGCGTCGTCGCCCATTTGATGAGTGCCTTCTTTGAGTCGAGATGCTTTACCAGCAGTCGCGGCCTAAAGGCGTTCTCTTTGCCGTCGTGTAGTGGAGCCATACGGAGGGAGAACCCGCCGGCCATGTCGCCTCTGGCGCCGCCGTAGTCCTCGGCGAGACGGGACAGGTCGAACGGTGCATTGAAAGCGACCAACGTTGCCGACTCGTAACCACGATCATTCCTCGTTCCAGGTTCCCGGTAGCAGTATTTGAACAGCCAACCCGCAACGAAGGCTGCCCGGGACACAAGTTGCAGGCTTTTGGCAGCGGCGTATTCGACAAGAGCTGCATATCCGGCCGGGTCGGTGTCGGCCAGGTCGTCGGCGTGAAACAGAACCTCCGCGACGGTCTCGACCCGGCGGGCACGCAAGCGGGCAAGCCGGGCTGAGCCGAACGTCAACGCCTGCGCCGGGTCGGTGCGGGTCTCAGTGTCCAGGCCGAGAAGCAGCCGGGGCAGGTGTGCCTTCCGCGGTTGTTTCCGGGGCTCGCGGTCCAGCTCGGGCCAGCCGCGTAGCGCCAGCGTCAGATACTCGGAGTCAGCCATAACGCTCCTCCGGTGGCACAGCGGCAGCCAGGAGGTCGAGTATCGGACGTTCGGCGTGTACCGCAAGGGCAGCGCCGACCACGGCCGGGGGTATCTCGTCGACCTCGCGGGCCTCGACCTCGGTTCGGTCGAGCCGGTTGACATGATCGGCGAGATACCCGGAGGCGCAGCACACGTCCCGGGCGGCCCGGTCGAGCGGCATCATCCACCGGTTCGGTTCGGCCAGCAGTCCGAACAACCGGGCGGCATTCGCGGTTCTCAGCCGGGCGCAGAGCACCGAACCGGCAACGAGCCGAGCCACTACCTCCCTGACGACCCGGTGCAACTCTGCGACCCGCTCAGGGGCGCCGGCCGGGTCAGCCTCCACGGGTTCGACCTCGACGAGGGACACGTACGGCGGCACCGGAACAGACACGCGGAGCAGTCGGCGTGCGGCGGCCAGCAGGTCGACCGCGACCAGGGCGAGGTCACCGCGCCCCTGTCTCAGACAGGCGAGTCGTAGCAGGTCGAGGCTGCCCGCCAGCACCGCGTACTTCATGTCAAGGTCGGTATGGGCCTGGTCGCGGCGCAGGATCACTCCGTTCTCCCGCTGCCAGTCGGTCAGTATCCGGTGACACCCGCGGCACGCCCTGACGGTCAGCGGGTCGTTTACCCGTCCCGCGACATGGTGCCGCTCAATGCTCGCTGCATAGGTTCCGCACGCGATACACAATCCGGCCATTAGATGCCTCCTCCTTTATGCCGCTGCTGGCATGGTCGCAGCATCCGGGTAAAGCGACTCAAAGCTGAGATCGCCTCGTGTTGCCCACCAGTCGAGCGCGTTCGTACGGGTTTCCAGCTCGACACCGTTTACCGTCCTGCCCTCGAACGCCGCCAGGCCGTCCCCGTTCTCATCCCGGCCATTCAGATAATCCTGGACCGCGTTCGAATGTCTGCCGACGACGGACCGCTCGGCTTTCGACAGATGCTGTACGTCCTGCACCCCGGACGTGGAAACAACACGCATCGTCTTCCCGCCGCGCCGGGTGTAACGCGAATATCGCCGTGCGTTGTTGCCGGCCCGTTCCGGCCGTTCGGGTGTCTGCGAGTGGCCGCGTGCAGCCGACAGGGAAACGCCCCGCAGATAGTCCGACCGGGTGATGCCGGCCTTTTGGTACCGCTGTCGGGCGCGTCGGGCGCTTTCGGGCGCCCCTGCGCGGCCGGCACGGTGTACCCGTCTCTGCTGGAGGACTGCCCGCCAACACGCCGCGACTTATCGAAGTCTTCCGACGTGTTCGGGATCAGTTCCCAACGGGCGTCGTGCCGGCGCACCAGTTCCCCGCCGACGAGGACTGACACCGAGCCTGTAGCGCTCCGATACCTCCCGAACAGAGGTTGTCCCGGGTCTCGTGGGAGTTGAGGTGGCGGTTCCCCCGCCTGACTCCTGCCTTGCGGTAGGTGTTGGGCATCCGCCAAGACACCACGCCAAGAAGGGGACCGCTGTGGGCAACAACTACCAGAGAAGGCTGTCGAAGGACACCACCAGGACGCCGGTGAGCGTGCCTGAGCAGGTGACGGTCGGGTTGGGCGAGCGGAGCCGGGCAGCTGGCTGAGGGGCTGCTGTCGCTGGCGGTGGCGACCGGGTTGCAGGTGATGAGCCAGGTGATGGAGGCCGACGTCGAGGCGCTGGCCGGACCCCGGGGTCGCCACGACAAGGGTCGGACGGCGGTGCGGCACGGGTCCGGGGCAGGGTCGGTGACCTTGGGCGGCCGCCGGGTCCCGGTGGTGCGCCCGCGGGTGCGGGCTGCTGACGGTTCCGGTGAGCTGCCGGTCCCGGCCTATGACCTGTTCTCCTCGACCGAGCTGCTGGGCCGCCTGGCGATGGAGAAGATGCTCGCCGGTCTGTCGACCCGGCGCTACCCGGCCGGCCTGGAACCGGTCGGCATGCAGGTGGAGCAGACGGCGAGGTCGACGTCGAAGTCGGCGGTGTCGCGCCGGTTCGTCGCGGCGACCCAGACCGCCCTGGCGCAGCTGATGGCCGCGGACCTGTCAGGGTTGGAGCTGGTCGCGCTGATGGTCGACGGGGTGCACTTCGCCGACCACCTGTGCATCGTCGCGCTGGGCATCGACACCGACGGCGTGAAGCATCCGCTGGCGCTGGTGGAGGGGTCGACGGAGAACACCACCCTGGTCCGTGAGCTGCTGGTGGGGCTGCACGAGAGGGGGTTGGACACCACCCGCCCGGTGCTGGCGGTGCTGGACGGGTCCAAGGCGCTCGCGGCAGGGGTGCGGTAGGTGTTCGACCGGCCGGTCATCGCCCGCTGCCAGCTCCACAAGATCCGCAACGTGCGAAACAAGCTGCCCGACAAGCTGCGGCAGGTGGTCGAGAGCCGGATGCGCGCCGCCTCGGGCGCCGGCTCCGAGCTCGGGGCCAAAGCTGCGCTGCTGGCGCTGGCCGGCGAGCTGGACAAGACCCGGCCCGGTGCCGCCGCCAGCCTGCGCGAGGGGCTGGAGGAGACGCTGACCGTGCTGCGCCTCGGGGGTGCCGCCGACGTTGGCGCGCGCGCTGCGCTCGACCAACGCGATCGAGTCGATGATCGGGATCTGCCGCAACCACGCCCGCAACGTCAAGCACTGGCGCGACGGGCAGATGGCGCTGCGGTGGTGCGCCGCCGGCACGGTTGAGGCCTTGCGGGCAGTTCCGCCGGCATGGTTGAGGCCGGCGGGCAGTTCCGCCGGGTCAACGGCCACCTGCACCTGGCTAAGCTCGCCGCCGAACTCGAGCGAGTCACCGCCGAAACCGTCGGCGCCGACCAGCACAATGAGACCGTCCAAGCCGCCTAGATGATCAACGGGCCGCTACCGAAGTTCCACGGACTTCGGGACAACCTCCGGCACGGTGCGCATCGGCTGCGTGCGCGGAATGGCGATCGAGGACGTCCCGCCCTCGGCGCTGATCGCGATCGCGCGTACCGCGCTCGAGCTGGACCGCCGTCCGCCGGAGGAGAGGCCTGCGGCGCTTCCGCGGTCCTTGACGTCGGAGCCGTGGGATGGCCAGCAGTCCCGGCCCCGCGCAGAATGCCCGATGACCGAACCGGTCGCCACACCGCGACCGGACGAGCAGCGCCGGCGCTGGCGTTGGCCGTTCTCGCGGTAGCTGCAGCAGTGTCGCGCTGCCGAGCTGGGCCCCGCCGACGACCGGTGATGATCGACCATGGCCACGAGATGGCAGCCGGTAGCACAGGCCGGACCGACCCTCGGCGTCCACAACCGCCGCTCGGCAGGACGGAAATGTCAGCCAAGCGTTCTACGCTGGTCCCGTGTCGATCGCCGTGCACCTGCCCGAAGAGCTGGCCGCGCGGCTGACCACCGAATCGGCCCGTCGGGGGATCAGCGTCGAGGAGTTGACCGCCGAACTGCTCGGCGAACGCCTCGCCAGCACCGGCCCCGACAACTTCGCGCTGGACGCGTTCATCGGCAGCGGTTCCTCCGGGCACCGCGAGCCGTTCGACATCCACCGGGCCCGGGCCGAGCTCGCCGAGCACCTCAAGGCCGCCGAGAGCGCATGACCTGATGGTCGTGCTGGTCGACACCGGCGTGTTCGTGTCGGCCGCGGACACCGACGAAACCCGGCACGCTGCGTGCGCGCAGCTGCTGCGGGCCCACCGCGGCGAACTCGTCGTGGCCGCCCCCGTCGTCCCCGAGACCGGCTGGCTGATCGAGTCCCGGCTCGGCCCGGCCGCCGAGGTCCGCTTCCTGCGCCTGGTCACCAGCGGCGAGCTCCACATCGTCGACCTGACCCTGAGCGCCTACCAGCGGTGCATCGACTTGATCGAGGCCTACGCCGACATGGGACTCGGCCTCGTCGACGCCAGCCTGTCACCACGGCCGAAACGCGCGGCATCACCACCATCGCCACACTGAACACCCGCGACTTCCACGTCGTGCGCCCCGCCCACACCGACGCGTTCACCCTGCTTCCATGACCCCCACGACACCCGCGATCGGCCGTCCACGGCCCGCCCAGGCCTCACGCCGGATGCGCTTGCGTGTTCCTCTCTTAAAGGACGAGTTCGGGACCGGTCAGATGTTGGGTGCGGTGGGGTCAGGCAGGGGTCTGAGTTGCCGGTCGGCGAGGTCGGCGCCGCGGAATTGGTAGCGGCCGAGCAGGTTGATGTGGTCGTGCTCGAGTGGTGACAGCCGCCGGACGTCGTCACCTCAGTAACCCGCTCCCATCGCCGACCCGACCTGACCCCGACCCGACCCCGTCCGTGCGTGGGGGGCCCGCGCCGTCGGTGCGGATCAGCACCTTGCGGGCAGGCCGGCTGCCGGGACGGTGGCCCTTCGTGGAGCAGCACCCCCGAAGGAGTTGCCGGCGGTCGCCTCGTAGCGGATGGGGATCACCACGGCAGGGCCTCACTGGCTGCGTCGCCGCGTCGGCAGGCGACGACCCCGGGTGCGCGTGCCCTGGACCCGTCGTCTGGTGAGCCCTGCATCCGTCATGCGGGATCAGCAGTCGAGGAGGGAGGCACTGACGTGGTCGGCCGAGCCCACACGAGCAGTTCAACGACGTTGTCCTTGACGGTGCGATGCTCGCTGCCGATGTGCTGGAAGCCAGCTCGGGTGGCTGTTTTCTGACTAGCGGCGTTGCCAGGGTAAGTCGTGAGAATGACGCGACCGAGACCGGCGTGGTCCGCCCAGTCGGCGAGGAGGCGTGCGGCCTTGCTGGCACTGCCACGGCCGCGTCCCTGCGGGAGCAGGCCGTAGAAGAGCTCGATCTGGCCGTCGTCGCGTGCGGTCAGCCCCGCGGTCCCGACGACGTGGCCGTCTCGCTCAATCACGTAGACGGCCCCTGCGGCGTCGCGACGCCACTGTGCTGCTCCTCCGACTCGTTCCTTGGCCTGCTCGACGGAGAGGTCGGGGCGCAGCGTGGTCCATTCGACGATGTCCGGGACCCGGGACATCTGGTGCTCGAGCGTCCAGTCGTCGCCGGTGAGCGACCGGAGCCGGAGGTCACCGTCACCCAACACCTCAGGCGGTTCGCAGGGCAGGACCGCTCGCTCCTTCTGCATGGGACCTCCTCTGTTGGCCTTCTGACGGGGCCTTCCATCTTGGCTGAGCCTGCCGCTTCACCGTGAACCAGCCTGGGCGGAGCTGCACCACCTGGCGGCACGCGCGGTCGCCGCCCACGGCCGGAAAGGTGGACAGCGGGAGCTCGCGGCCCTCGGAGCAGGGGCGGTGGCAGGGCCGGCACCGCCGAGGGCCCAGTGCGGCAGCGCTCAGGAGCTCCGGGGACTTCGTCTCACGGCTGTTGGACCTGCCGATCGCTGCTGGGCACGTGCAGCCGCTGTCGCTCGACCTTGTCAAGGACAGCGTCGACCAACCCGTCCGTCAGCGCGGCAAGGTAGCTGTCTTCTGGATCGGCGTGCCGGGGTTGCCGTGGTCGGCGTACATGCCCTTTCGGCTGGGTGGAAGGCCGGTGACCCGGGTCAGCGGTCGCCGGTGGGTTTGTGCAGGACCCCGGCGCTGTCGGGGCCGAGCGGGGCGGACGCGCCCGAGGCGGCCGCCTCGATGCTCTCCCGGGCAGCGGCGATCACGGCGTCGGCGGTGAGGCCGAACTGCTCGTAGAGCACTGTGTAGGCGGCGCTGGCGCCGTAGTGGTCCAGCCCGACGATCCGGCCGGCGTCGCCGACGAACGCACGCCAGCCCATGGACACGCCGGCCTCCACGCTGACCCGGGCGCGCACGGCGGGGGGCAACACCTGCGCGCGGTAGGCGCGGTCCTGGGCAGCGAACCACTCCCAGCACGGCACTGACACGACCCGGGTCGCGACGCCGTCGGCCTCCAGCGCCTCGCGGGCGGCGACGGCGATCTGCACCTCCGAGCCGGTGCCCATGAGGATGACCTGCGGGCTGCCGCCGGAAGCCTCGACCAGCACGT
>JAABUM010006937.1_pt1 | contig 10757 bp, 10 predicted proteins | sample 5559161 | NCBI WGS metagenome assembly JAABUM01 (sample SAMN10711868, study PRJNA513369) | rock metagenome | isolation source: Antarctica rocks | place: Antarctica: Victoria Land, Siegfried Peak nord | reverse complement strand
CGCCCTGATCCTAGCCCACCAGGAACTCGCCGGGGCGCCGGACGAGATCGCGGCCGTGCCGAAGCTGATGGTCGAGCTCGGCGTCACCGGCGTGCTGTTCACCGCCGATGCGCTGCACTGCCAAAAGAACGGGTTCGCCCAGGCCGCCGCGACCGGCAATGCCATGGTGGTCCGCGTCAAGGACAACCAACCCACCCTGCACGCGACTCTGGCCGGGCTGTGCGCCACCGGGTGCTCCTTCGACAGCTACGAGACCGTGGACCGTGGACCGCGGCCGCCACGGTCGCCAGGAGCACCGGTGCGTCAAGGTGTTCGACACCGCTGGCCAGCTGGACGCGCCCTGGCAGACGCTGGTCAGCTGTGTCGCCCGGGTGTCGCGCCTGACCTACATCAAGGACACCCGCTCCGGCCTGTGGGCCACGCGCGAGGAGGTCGGCTACTACCCCTGCCAGACCCGTCACGGCGCCAAGGTCCTTGGCTGCGCCATCCGTGCGCACTGGGGCATAGAAAACCGTGCCCATTACGTCCGAGACGTGACGCTCGGCGAGGATGCCAGTCGCATCCGCACGCGGCCCGGCGTGATAGCTCGCATCCGCTCGGTCGCCCTCAACATCCTGCGCGCCAACGGCGTCCAGAACATCAGCCAGGCGCTCTACAACAACGCTCTCAACCTCGACATGCTACTCGCACTTGGGGAACCTCGTAATTAGAACTGAATGGCCCTGCCCGCTCCGGCGAGCTGCCCCTCGCTACTTCGCGGTTCACAGCAGCGATGTTGAGAGGCCCTTGTAGGGCAGCTCGGCCGGTCAGGTCAGTCCAGTCGCTGGACAATCGGGCAGTTGATGATGATGCCGGAGTCGCTGAACACGGTCTTGTTCGGGCCGGTGATTACCCCGTCCTGGACAAAGGTCAGGATCTGGAACTCCTCGCGCAGCTGGCCGCGATAGCCTTTGTCGACCGCGTCCTTGGTCCACTCGTAAAACTGTGCGTTCCACGCCGGGCTGTAGTCGAGCGCAATGGTGGGGATCCCGCCGAGCACGTTGTTCGGTCGGTGACCATCAGTCAGCGCCGCGTCCAGGCCCTGGCGCAACGGGTTGGCGCAGTCGCGCGGTCCGTTCGTGGAGATGAAGATCCGTTCTACAGGGCTTGTGAAGCTGTCGTCGCCGCCGCTTTGCAGCTTTTTCAGCAGGGGTGCGTAGGTTGCACCCTCGATCGCCGCCACATCAGGATCGCTGGCGTCCATGGACAGATACCAAACGGGGCGGCCGAAGCTGAAGCCGTTCACGAGCTGCAGCGTGACCGTCCCCTTGACGGTGTCGATGGCGACCACCTCGTCGTGTACCTTGGTGTAGTCGACGTTGCCGTTCGGGAAGTTGATCTCGCTCGCATCGGCGCCGAACGCCACGATCGGCGCGTTGTAAACCGTGCCGCCCTGGTTCGAAATCTGCACGTACGGGCTATATCCGGGACCGCCGACCGATCCCGGGGAGGCGTCCTGGGGCGGAAACGGCGCGTCGGCCGGACCCGGCGTCACGGTGCGCCGCGAGCTGAAATCCACGGTGCCGCCGGTGAACTCCAGAACGTTTTTGGAACCCAACACTGCCTTGCGCGCGCCCCTGGCGGCATACTGCAGCTTGGTCGAGAAGTTGAGGCCAAGCTCCGCTGCTATGTTCGGGTCGCTGACATCGGTCAGGATGTACCACACCGGGACCGAGGTGCCGCGGACATATCCCTTGTACAGCGGCAGCGTGATCGTGCCCTTCTGATCGTCCAGCTTGCCGGAATTCAACAATTGCACTGGCCCGACCAGGCTCGGGTTGACGGTGGACGGCGACGGGCCAAAATAGCTCAGCCCGACTGTGGTTCCGACCGAGGCCGGTGCCGGGAACAGGTCGCAGCCGGGACCGTCTCCGCGTGGGGGGCCGCCAGGTCCATCGGCGGCCAACGCCAGGGCAGGCATCGCCAACAACATTGCCGAAGCAATACAAGCATATATGTGCGTCATCGGATAGTCGCTCCTTCGTTTGGACCCTTCGTTGGGGGCCACACGAACTTCGCGGCCGCGAGCCGTTTGGTTACTGGTCCACCCGATATTTACCGTAGATTGAAGTGTCGTATCTGCTCAACGCCCCCTGCAATCTGGCGTATGCGAGGCTGTGCGAGGTGGCTTGACGTGACGGTGGCGGCTGGGATTCAAGGCTGGGATGACCGAGCTTCCTGATCTTAGCCGTCTGACATACGAGGAAAAGGACGCGCTGATCCGGGCGCTATGGGGGCAGGTTCAGGCGCTGACCGCGCGTGTTGCGGAGCTGGAAGCAAAGCTCGATGTGCCACCAAAGACGCCGGACAACTCGAGCCTGCCGCCGTCCTGGGGCCAAAAGACGAACCGGCCGGAGAAGGGCAAGCGCCACGGCCCGCGCCCGGGCAGCCTGGGCCGCATGGGCGGCGGGCGGGCGCTGACCGAGAACCCCGACGAGATCGTCCGTGCGAAGCCGGTCCGGTGTGTGCACTGCCAGGCGACGCTGGGTGAGGCGGACCATGTCCTGCATGGGCGCTACGACAAGATCGACCTGCCCCCGGTCGCGCCGGTGGTGACGCGGGTGGAGCGCTATGCCGGCCATTGCCGGTGCTGCGGCGGCACGACGCTGGCGCCGGTGCCGGAGGGCCTGCAGCCGGGCACGCCGTTCAGTGTCGGCATCGTGGCGCTGGCGATGTATCTGCGCTTCGTGCATGCGATCAGCTACCAACGGCTGAGCCGGCTGTTAGGCGAGCTGTTCGGCTTGGTCATCAGCGAGGGTGCGCTCGACGCCGCGTTCCGCCGGGGCAAGCTGCAGGTCGACGCCGATGTCGCCGCCATTCTTGCCCGCCTGCGCTGCGCCCGGGTGGTGTGCTCGGACGAGACCAGCGTGCGCATCGATGGCCGCACCTGCTGTTGGTGTGGACGGCCCCCGGCGGCATCGGGTGTGCCAGAATGAGGTCGGTGTTGATCTCAAACAAAGGAGACCGTCCGTGGACCAGATTAGCCGAATTGGAATGGACACGTCGAAGCATGTTTTCCAGCTTCACGGGGTAAACGCCGCCGAAGCGGTGGTGCTGCGCAAGAAACTGCGGCGCAAGGAGATGGTGGCGTTCTTCGAGAAACTTGCGCCGACGGTGATCGCGATCGAAGCCTGCGGTGCGAGCCACCATCGGGCAAGATTGCTGCAGTCGTTCGGGCATACGGTGAAGTTGATCCCGCCTCAGCTGGTCAAGCCCTACGTCAAGCGCGGCAAGAACGATGCAGCCGACGCTGAAGCGCTGTGCGAGGCAATGAGCCGGCCGACGATGCGCTGCGTGCCGGTCAAGTCGCCTGAGCAGCAGGCGGCCTTGATGCTGGTCAGCCTGCGCGACCGGCTGATCCGCAATCGCACGCAGCTGGCCAACGCCATTCGCGGTCACGCCGCCGAGTTCGGCCTCACTGCCGCGCAGGGCATGGCCCATCTGGTTCCGCTGCTCGAGCGCATCCAGGCCAATGAAAGCCTGCCCGCCTTGGCTCGGGAGCTGTTTGCCATGCAGGTCAAGGAATACGAGCAGCTGCAGACGCAGATCGGTGAGGTCGATACCCAGCTTCTCGCCCGGCATCGCGCCGACGAGTGCAGCCGGCGGCTTGCCAAGATCCCGGGCGTCGGCCCGGTCGGCGCGATGCTGCTGAGGATGAAGACCCCGGAGCCCGAGCTGTTCCGATCGGGGCGGCAGTTCGCGGCCTGGATCGGCTTGACGCCAAAGGATCACTCGACCGCGGGCAAGGTGAGGCTCGGCGTCATCACGCGAGCCGGCGACGAAGGCTTGCACAGCGTGCGGGTTGTTGGGGCGACCGCTGCGATCCAGCAGGCGCAACGCCGCGGAACGGCGTCGCCTTGGCTGGCCGCGCTGCTCAAGCGCAAGTCGCCGAAGCTGGCCGCGGTGGCGCTGGCAAACAAAACGGCGCGCATCGCGTGGAAGCTGATGCTGACGGGGGAAGACTATAGCGCAAGGCTCTTATTGGGTTTCGGGGTGGTGCCGGGTCCGTCACGCAACCAGGCCGGCGATGAGGGCGCCGAGCAGGGCTTTGCCGCGTCGGCGAGCGTTGTGCACGAACTGGAAGAAGCCGAGATAGAATGGCAGCTTGTCCTGCGAAAGACCCCGATGCGGGCGCAACCAGGAGCGCAGCAGCGACCAAAACCCTTCCATCGTGTTGACGTGGACCCCGCAAAAACCGTCGCCGTCCTCGTCGCGGGCATACTCGCCGCGCCCATGGCAGACCGTCTTGTGCCGGTAGCCCCAAGCCGGCAAGCGGGCGTAGATGCTGTGTTCGTCCGTGTGGACGAGAGTGCCCGGGGCGACCGCGGCGGTGATGACCGGCTTGATTTTGGCTTGCTGCACGTTGGCCAGCATGCGCAGCACAACTTGGCCGCCACGTTGGATCAAGCCAAGGATCGGTGGTTTGTCCTTTTCCAGCGTGCCGCGTCCCGGCGCGCCCGCCAGCCTGCGACGCCGACTGAACCGCCCCTTTTGGCCATTGCCGCTGGCTGGCCCTTGTGCCCGGCCACTACGTAAGCCTCGTCGATCTCGACCTCGCCCTGCAGCTCAACCGCTGGTGCCTTGGCGACCAGCCCGCGGCGCAGCTGCTCCGTCATCGCCTGCGTGTCCGAAGCATCCAGGCCCAGCTCCAGGGCGATCTGTCGGTTCGAGAGGTTCAGGCCCATGAGGTAGAGGCACAACACCCACACGCGCAGCGGCTGATGGTGCCCGGCCAGCACCGTGCCGGTCAGGTCATCGAAACGGCATGCACATGCCTTGCAGCGACAGCACTGGCGACAGGGCTGCGTGTCGTCGTGGCTGTCCCGGATGACGGCGCCGCTGCCCCATGCGGGGTAGCGCACGCCTTCCGGCTAGCGGTGCTCGCGCACCAGCGCGAAGCACTTCGCGTCGTCCATCAGGCCCGAAAGGTTGATCAGGTCGGATACCGCCATGACAAAAGCTCCTCGCGCGAGCCGGTCAGCTACTTCCGCTTTTGCTCGCGCACCAGATGCCCGCAGCCCAACCTCCCGGTCCCGGCCCCACCACCCCGGAACCCAATAAGAGCCTCTCGTCCTTGCCGCCCGCCCCAGGCTGCGTTGCCTGTTCCATGCCGGACGGCCGCGACGGCGGACGCGGCGGCAGGCCCTTCAGCCGCGCCACTTCGTCGCGCAGCGCCTGGTTCCCGGCGCGCAGCGCCGTGATCGTCGCCTGCTGCGCGTCCACCCTGGCCTGCAGGGCCGCGTTGTCCAAGTGCAGCCGCCGCACCTCGCCGACAAGGCGGCCCACCACCTCCCGCAACTCGGCAAGCGAGAACGCCTCCAGCCTCCCTGCCGCTTGTGCTCGGGTCCGTGTACCAGCGCCTCATGGCAGAGGGGTCCAGCGGACAAATCAGCCACAACCGGCCCGAGATGTTGCCAACATGGTGTGCGCAGCCTAGCGTGACCGTCAACGCGGCGAGCACAGCCGCGAGTTGGGGGCGTACATGGTCCATATCATCACCCGCCGCAGTGCAATCGCGGTTGGCGCCGCTTTGGCGGGATCCAGCTTGGTCAGCTTCAACGCATCGGCAATCCCCACTGCCGACGTGATGACACCGAAGCTGCCGCTGGAGAACGGTGCCAGCCTGCGCGTGCTGCGGCCGACCAAGTTCGTGGACAACGACGAGACGATCTTCCGCGAGAACATCAAGCGCTTCAGCGAGGCGATGAAGGTTCCGGTGCGCGTCGACTTCGCGGGGTGGGAGGATCTGCGGCCGCAGACTGCGGTGGCGGCGAACACGGGGGCCGGGCCGGATATCATCGTCGGCTGGCCGGACGATCCGCATATCTACGCCGACAAGCTGGTCGAGGTGAGCGAGGTCGCCGAGTATCTCGGGCAGAAGTACGGCGGCTGGTATTACCTGGCCGAGAGATACGGCAAGAAATGGGGCACCAACAACTGGCTCTCCATCCCGATGGGCGGCTCGGGCGCTCCCGTCGTCTACCGCCAGTCCTGGGTGAAGGAGGCCGGGTTCGATCGCATCCCGACGGATTTCGCGCAATTCTTGACGCTCTGCAAGAACCTGAAGAAGAACGGCCATCCCGTGGGCTTTGCCCTTGGCAACTCGGTCGGCGACGCCAACGGCTATTGCAGTTGGATGCTTTGGGGCTGCAACGGCTACCTCGTGGACGAGGACGGCAAGGTTGCCATCAACAGCCGCGAGACGCTGGAAGCGTTGCGCTATGCCAGGGAAATGTATCCGACGATGATCGAGGGCACGACCTCTTGGCAGGATTCCAACAACAACAAGGCTTATATCAACGGTGACATCGGCCTGACCGCGAACGGGGTGTCGATCTATTACTCGTTGAAGAACGACCCACGAAAGGCGGAGATCGCGGCCGACACCAACCACGAGCCGCTGCCTACGGGGGCGTTCGGCAAGGCTCCCGAGGCGGCGCTGATCCTGAACGCGATGGTGCTGAAGCACACCAGGTATCCCAATGCGGCAAAGGAACTCCTGCGCTTCATGATGGAGCAGCCGCAATACGAGAAGTGGCTGGCCGGCACCGCCGGCTACTGGGCGCAGCCGTTGAAGGCCTATGCCGAGAGCGACGTCTGGAAGGGCGACCCCAAGCTTGCCGCCTACCGCGACACCTGCGGCCACCCGTGCTGGAACGGCTTCAAGGGTCCGATCAGCCCGGCGTCCGGCGCGGTGACGGCGGACTACGTCGTCGTGCAGATGTTTGCCGCCGTCGCCTCGGGCGAGTCGACGCCGGAGGCCGCAGCCGCGGACGCCGAGCGCCGGACCAAGCGTTACTACAAGGGTTGATGCCATGAGGATCACGGCGATCGAGACCCTGCGCGCCGATGCGGGCTGGCGGATGTTCTCCTTCCTCAAGGTCATGACCGACAGCGGGATCGTCGGCTGGTCCGAGTACAACGAAAGCTTCGGCAGCCCCGGGCTGTCCGGCGTCATCGAAACGCTGGCCCCGTTGCTGACCGGGCAGGACCCGCGGCGCAGCGAGCGTGTCACCGCCATGCTCCATGTCAACACAAGGCAGTCGCAGGGCGGCCTGATCGCGCAGGCGATCGCAGCCGTCGAGAACGCGCTCTTGGATATCCGGGCCAAGGATCTCGGCGTGCCGGTGGCGGCGCTGTTCGGCGGCCCGGTGCGCGACCGCATCCCGGTCTATTGGTCGCACATGGGCACCTACCGGGTGCGCAACGCCGACGTGCTGGGCGTGGCCCCGCTGCGCAGCTACGAGGACGTGTCGCGCCACGCGGCGGAGATCCGCGCACGCGGGTTCAAGGCGATGAAGACGAACACGCTGGCGATGCGGGACGGCGCCCTGGCGCCGTTCAGCCCGGGCTTCGGCCGCACACCGGGCTGGCCGGAGCTGAACTGGACAGCCGAGACCATGACGGCCATCGAGCGGACGCTCGGCGCGATACGCGAGGGCGCCGGGCATGACATCGGCCTGATGCTGGATGTGAACTTCCACTTCAAGACGGAGGGCTTCGCGCGCGTGGCCGACACGGTCGCGCCGTTCCGGCTGTCGTGGCTTGAGATCGACACGCACGACGCCCGCTCGCTCGCCCTGCTGCGTGCCCGGGCGCCATGTCCCGTCGCCTCCTGCGAGACGCTGTGCGGGCGGCGCGACTTCAAGCCGTTCTTCGAGCAGTACGCGATGGACGTGCCGATCATCGACGTGCCGTGGAACGGGCTTGCGGAGTCGGTGAAGATCGCGGCGATGGCGGACGCCTACGAGATGAACGTGGCGCCGCACAACTTCTACGGCCACCTTTGCTCCATGCACAGCGCGCATTTCTGCGCCAGCATCCCGAACCTGCGAATCATGGAGATCGACATCGACAGCGCGCCCTGGCGCGACGAGTTCGTGACCTCCGTGCCGGTGATCGAGGACGGCGAGCTTGTCTTGCCGGAGGCTCCGGGCTGGGGAATGGATATCAACGAGAAGGCCGTGCGGGCACGGCCCCCAAAGGGATAGGAACGGAGACATATGGCGAGATACCGGATCGCGACGCCGGCTGGCGCGAACTTCACCACAGCCGGCGGCGGCTACGAGCTGGAGATGGAGGCGCTGGAGGGGATGGACGCCGAGATCGTCGAGGTGCCGGCCGATGAGGACGGGTTCATCGCGGGCGTTGCGAACTGCGACGCGCTCTATGCCAAGGGCGCCACGTTCTCGCGGCGGATGGTCGAGGCGCTGCCCGACCGGTGCAAGGGCATCGTGCTGGGCACCGTCGGCGTCGATTACGTGGACGTGGCCGCGGCGACCGCGCGCGGGCTGCCGGTGACGAACTGCCCGGACACCTTCATCGACGAGGTGGCCGACCACGCGATGGCGCTGCTGCTGGCTGGCCACCGCCGCATCATCGAGCAGGACCGCATGGTGCGGGAGGGCCGCTGGCGCGAGGGGCGGCCGCAGCTTATGCAGGTGCCGCGGCTGATGGGCGCGACCCTGGGCTTCATCGCGTTCGGGCGCGTGGCGCGCCTCACCGCCCGGCGCGCGCAGGCGTTCGGCCTCAACCTGGTGGCCTACGACCCGTTCATCGAGGAACTGGTCATCCACGAGCACGGCGTCCGGCCCGGCACGCTGGAGGAGGTGCTGCAAACCTCCGACTTCGTTTCCATGCACGCGCCCGCGACGCCGCAGGCACAGCGCCTGCTCAAGGAGAAGCACTTCCGGATGATGAAGCCGACCGCCTGGTTCATCAACACCGGCCGCGGCCCGACGGTCGATGAGGCGGCGCTGATCCGTGCGCTTGAGGAAGGATGGATCGCCGGCGCCTCGCTCGATGTGCTGGAACAGGAGCCGCCGCGCCAGGACAACCCGCTGCTGCAGATGACGAACGTGGTGCTCAGCCCGCACAACGCTTCCGCGTCGGCGCGCTTCGATCTCGCGCGCAAGCGGCGTGTCGGGCAGGAGCTGTTGCTGCTCCTGTCCGGGCGCTGGCCGATGAGCTGCGTGAACCCGACGGTCCTGCCGGGCTCGGCGCTGCGGCGGTGGCAGCCCTACTCGATGGATCGCGGACCGAACAGCTGAGGGGAGGGCTGTGCCGCATCGGCCCCGTGCATGACCCGGCTGGGTCTGCCATGGCGTGGTCGCAACCATGGAGCGTTCCACATGAAGATCACCGCCGTCCGCCTGCGCCGGCTGCGCGGGACGATGCCGACGCAAGGCAGATTCTGGGAAGAGCGGCTGGTCCGGCCGATCGACGTTTATCCGGAATACCGGGCACGAGACGATTTCGAGGGCCTACCGCAAACGGCGCCGGACGCCATGCCGATTGAGGCGACGTTCGTGCAGATCGAGACCGATGACGGCGTGATCGGCATCGCCGGCCCGATGCCGGAGTCGGTGGCCTATTTCATCGGCCGCCGCCTGCGCCCGATCCTGCTGGGCCGCGACCCGATCGCGCACGAGATGCTGTGGGACCAGATGCACCGCATCATGGTGCACGGCCGCCAGGGCGACGCCATGCTCGCCATCAGCGCGATCGACTGCGCATTGTGGGACCTGAAGGGCCGCTGGCTGAACCAGCCCGTGTATCGCCTGCTCGGCGGTCCGACCCGGCCCTCGGTTCCCGCCTACGCCAGCATGCTGGGCTTCAACGTGCTGGACCCCGGCCGGATGCGGGAGCGGGCGGCGGAGTATCAGGCGATGGGCTACACGGCGCAGAAGTGGTTTTTCCGCCATGGCCCGGCAAGCGGCGCCGAGGGGATGCGCAAGAACGTCGAGCTGGTGCGCACGCTGCGCGAGACGCTCGGCGAGGACGACGACATCATGCTGGATTGCTGGCAGTCGATGGAGCCGACCTACGTGATCGACCTGGCCGCGCGCATCGCCGAATACCGGCCCCGCTGGCTGGAAGAGTGCTGCATGCCCGACCGCATCGACAGCTACCGTGCCATCAAGGACAAGATCAGCATCCCGCTGTCGGGCGCCGAGCACGAGTACACGCGCTGGGGCATGAAGCGCTTCATCGACGCACGGGCGCTCGATATCCTGCAGCCCGACATCTACTGGGTTGGCGGGCTGTCGGAGACGCTGAAGATCGCCGCCTATGCCACCGTGCACGACCTGATCACGATGCCGCACGGACATTCGACGCCGGCCGGCATCCATTTCTCGGTCACGCAGTCGCCGATCCACACGCCGTACCAAGAATACCTGGTGAAGTGGAACGCGATCCACCAGCACTTCCTGGCCAATCCGGTGACGCCGGTACGCGGGCAAATCCACGCGCCGGACGTACCTGGGTTGGGAATGGACCTGGACATGACGAAAGTGGAGGAGGAAGCCGAGATGTTTGGCTAGACGCCCGGGGCAGCCTGTCCCGGCGCTGCCGCGTCCTGCAAAACACGGTTTCCACAACCTGTGAGACTTCTTTATGTTGCTTTCAGAGGCGTCCGAGAAGTGCCCAGATCGGGAGGGTGGAATGACTTTGCTGTCACGCCGCGGCCTGCTTGCGATGGCCGGAATTGGAAGCGCCGGACTTGCGCCATCGGCATTGGCCGACGTGAAGCCGCGCGTGACCGTGATCTCGCAATGGTCGGCCTGTCAACGCCGGAGAGAAAATGCATCAGGGCTTTCGCACCAAAGACTCTGTCGTGCTGAGCGCCCTACGAGGCGTGACAAGCTGCTGCACCTGGCATAGCCGGGCGCTATTGTTCGCGCATGTCAGGGGCGTGCGCTATGGTTCCATCCGCT
>JAABUM010006934.1_pt1 | contig 10764 bp, 19 predicted proteins | sample 5559161 | NCBI WGS metagenome assembly JAABUM01 (sample SAMN10711868, study PRJNA513369) | rock metagenome | isolation source: Antarctica rocks | place: Antarctica: Victoria Land, Siegfried Peak nord | reverse complement strand
TGCTGTGTGTCATGGCATCGTCTTCTGTCGCCAGCGCCGCCTCATAGGCACCGCATGCCGCCGCCAGCAGCAGCGCCGCGCTGCTGGCATCTCGTAGCTCCGCCGCGGAACAGAGGGCATTGCCGGCGGCGACCGCCGCGTCCGCTCGCACCGACCCATCTGGCTCGTGGACCTGCATGATGCAGGTGCAGGGAGGTCATGAACCCCTTGAATACAGCATCTTGCAGCTCCGCCATGGAACAAAGGGCATTGCCTGCGGCAACTGCAAGCAGCACGATAACGCAGCGCACCTGGTAAGTGGAACATGCAGGAGCTGCACTGGCGCTGCAGGCCTGGCCGCGTCCGCCCACACCGAGCCGTCTGGCTCGTGCACGTGATGCATATCGCAACTTGAAACATCGACCAAACAAGTCGCCATTCATGGCCCCTAAAGACGTGGAGGTTCATGGGAAAAGCCTGATACGTTTCGGCTTTTGCGTCAGGAAGCGGCGGCGGCAGGGCCGGAGGATCAGTCCGCAGCGGGCGCATCAGAGGACGCGCTGGAGCGCGACCAGCTGGTGGCAGATACACAGACCGAACCATTTCTGTCGTATGTTCTTCAGGAAGCAGCGGCGGCAGGGCCGGAGGATCAGTCCGCCGCGGGCGCATCAGAGGATGCCCTGGGTCGGGACCAGCTGGTGGCGGTCATGGGCGGCCTGCGAAACTGCCTGCGCAACGAGCACTCCCTCATGACGGCGCGCACTAGTGCCTTATGACTCCATCGCTTCAGTGTCCTCGCTGATCAATCCGGCGACAGCTCAGCGACGCTCACCGGCGCGCAATTCCGGGCAGCTATTCCAACGCCGGCGCGCTCTTGCAAGCTGCAGGGGAGTGGTAAAACCGCCGCTGATCCCCAAACCCTAAGCTATTACTAACTTCACCCCGGGCCGCCCCACAGGTGGTGGCGGCGATATGGCTGCACGTGCTGACGCCGGCGCAGGTGGCGCACCTCAGTGTTGGCATGGACCCAGCGCCGCCCGACATGCTGTGCGTCGCCGAACTGCTGGCGCTTGCGGCGGGGCAGTCCGACCCCGAAACTGTGTTCCCAGAGCCGGGCGCAGGTGTGGCACTTTGCTGCAGCGCGGCACATGTGTGTTGAATTGCAGCTCCACAGGGCTGCATTGTTTATCATGTAAGTCCTGATGTCACAGTCAGTTGTCCTTGCTGAACATAATGTCAGTCCTGGTGGCACGGTCGGCCGTCGTGGTGACCGATACGGCTGCTGAGTGCTCCCTGCGTACGCTCGGCAGGGCAGTGCCAGTTCGGCAGACTCGCTGCCTTTGGCACTCACTCGTGTGATGTTTGTGTCGATACAATGCCACTGGCAGGCAGATGTTATTAGTGAGCTCTGCCAGATGTGCGCAGTGGCGAGAACCTTTCTGAATCCAGCATCTGGCAACTGTCAGCGCTGGTCATCGCATTCTGACGGCTGTCTATAACAGGTCACTTCCTGCCGGCTGCAGAGGAAATGGATGATGTGACGTCGCTGCCCGCGAGCTCTGCACCGCCAGCAGCATGAGGCAGCGTGCAGTACCTTTCCAGCCGAACGGCTGGACTTGCAGTGCCAAAAGTGAAGCTCAGCAGCGTGCTGCTTGATGTATCTAGAGAAGTCATTGACAGTAAATGTGGGCGCATGTGGTGCACTCCCGGAGGACATGAGTCACGAGTTCCGCCAGACCGGTGAAGCCGCACCAGCAAGCCGGCATATGATTGTGCTGATCTCACCCCTGCTTTTGACGGGCAGATTCAGGGTGTTCTCTGGCTCCATCAAGGCAGTCGCATGCTGCAAGGCTGTCGACATAGGCGTCATGTTGCCGTCCTCCGTCCGCGGTTTTGTAGGAGCCACTGCATGGCGAGGCTCGCTGTTTCAACTTGTTGCGGTTGTGACTGCGATCGATGAGCTTGCTTATGATATCTCAGTCAATTCCAACTTGAATCCTTAGTGTGCACCTCTGACATATAGCACTGTCATACACAGGATAGCTTCCTCCCCAAGAATATCTGCAAGTTCTTTCCTGCAGCAGATTCCCGCCTGTGCAGGCAAAACACCGATGACGGTTGCTGCACAGTACGACGCAGGCACCGAGGTGGTGCCGCAGGAAACCGCTCTGTCTGTGACGGTGCAGGCCTCCGCTGCTGGCGGCGCTTGAACCATCGCGCGAGTGTCGCTCTTGAGGAAGCGCCGTACAGGCAGCAACAACGTGGCAACAATGTGCACAGCGTGACGATCCGCATCATGTGCCACTAGCAGTGCTCGTCACGCCGCCGTGCAGAGATCATCAGGAAACTGGCGCTGCTGACGCTCAGGGGCTTCAGCCAGAGACCTCAGGTTCGGAGAGAGGACAGCAGAGTGCAACACGGTTTAGCGGTCCTCATGCGGGCGAAGCATGTGTGGCAGGGCCGCATGCTCGAGCGCCAGAGTGAGAATCTAAATGGCCGTACAAGCGGCAGAGCCATTTTGCATGTCAGCAGTCTCATCAGGAAGGACAACTTGTCCTGCGTTTGAAACGCATTGTCTTGCGTCTTCAATACAGAGATCTGGCTGCCCACAAATGATATTCAGCATTCGTTCTGCGGTCGGTAGCTATAGATGTCAGCAGTTACTTGTGCAAGTACAACGATCTGATGTGCGCCGCAAAGGAGGTCAGAAGGACAAATACAATTGGAGCTGCTTCAGTAGATAAACTCTTACTTAAAATTTACAAGTAAACCATCCCACAGTACCTGCCACAAGATGATAAACAGGTACACTGACAAACAGCTGTCAACACACAAGGTTTAGGTATAGGTTCCACGTTCCAGAGTCCGTGCGTGACCAAAAAGGATGTTCTCCCGGTGAGCTCGGCCTGGTCTGCAAGCAGTGCGAGCAATCGGTTGTCCTCAGGCCATGCTCTTACCCGTCATGCATGGCGCACGCGCAGCGCCAGGACAGCGCGGCCGAAACAGAAGCCACTTTGGACCTGCAGCGGCTGCGACGCCGCAGCAGCAATAATTCCCTCATGACTGATCATATGCGCGCCCACGCGTACAAACCACCCTAGGTCATCGCTTTCAGCCGTCAGAGCTCCCGTCGCTCCTTGCGGTTCCCCAGTTGGGTTTTACGCACCCTTTATCGCCACAAGCGGCATTGCTGTCTTTCATAACCAAATGATCATACGCCCAGGTCGATGGCATCGGCCGGCAGCAGCTGTGCGTCCAGAGATTGCACCTCAGCGCCTGACGTCACTGCAATCCACGCAAAGGCAGAACGTCATCCAGAACGGCAGTTCGAAGCAGCTGCGGCGTTGACTGAGGAACAGAATCTACCCTCACGCGACGCTTGAAAATTAGCTGTAAATTGCCGTGCTGGCGACGATCTGGCTGTGCTGGCGTACATTCCGGAAGTGGAAGGCGGATGCATAGCAGATCAGAGGTTTCGAAGCAGAGCTTTGAGTTGACGTGCACGTCCATGCAGGAAGGCGCTGCAGCTGCTGCCTCACCTTGGGCAAGGGCGAATGCGGTGTTGGGTTCGCCAGTGCGCAGCGCAATAAACTCGACGAAGCACAGCATGTCCGGTGGCAGTGGCGAGGCCGCTGCATAGAGATGCGCCACTTGCGCCGGCGTTAATATGCGGCGCCACAGCAGCAGGGCCACCTGCCGCCCAAGATGCAGCCGTCAGTGCACATGTTGATATGTTAGGGTTTAGGGTTTCGGCACATGTTGAGTCAGTGTTGCAGGAGACGCACAAGCTAATTGGATTGACACCTGCTTCGAGTTTCGCAGGAGGCACACTGATTCACTGCAGGGGGGGTGCCTATGTGCTTGACCTAGCAGGCAGATGATCATGTGCATCTATGATGTGGACGATGAGACGCTGCCGCAGGGCGTACCTGGACGACGTTGGAGTGCTCGTCGCATAGGCAGGTGCGCAGGTCGGCAATGGCTGCCACCAGCTGATTGCGGGCCATGGTGTCCTCTGAGATTCGGGCGCCGCCGGCGCCGCCCGCCGCCTCCGGTCGCGGCGCCAGCGCCTGTGCAGGCGGCCGGTCGGTGGAATGTCATGGTCTTGCGGAGGCTGGATGTCATCTGCCATCTCCCACATGGGAGGTCGTCCTGTTGCGACATATGCGACATATGCGACATATGCCGGGTGAAGCACATCCGCTTTGCACAAGAATGTCAACACTGCAGTCGGGCAGGCGCCTCACATAGCACCATAACGAGCCGGTCAGGGTTTAGAGCTCTCACCTGCAAGCGGTAGGTGAGCACGGTGCGCTTGCGCGACAGCACCGCCAGATTGGTGAGGTACGCCGCCCGCAGCCGCACCACCGCCTGTCGCTGCTCTGCGCTCAGCTGCGTTGCCTCCACCACATGAACCAGCACACAGGACTCCCTAACCCTCAAACCCCTAAACCCTTAAACCCTCACATCGGAAACGTTCTGTTGGTGAGGTACGCCGCACGGGCACGACCACTGCCCGCTGCTGCTACGCTCAGCTGCTTTGCCTCCACCACCTGGAAGGCACATGTGGACTGTAGATTCGAGCTTCACGGTAATGTGTTGCTGATTGTAGGCCGCGCGAAGCCGCGCCGTCTGCTGCTGGCCGCTGCTGCGCCGGCCGCTGCGTCGCTTCGCTCTGCCACCTGGATGAGCAGGCGCAGAGGCACTCGCTGCTTCAGAATGAAGGGCGTCGCGAGCCCATCCAACACAAAATCCGGGCTCGTGCCCCACCTGGTCTGTAGATGTGGTTCTAAATTTAGAGTCTACTAGAGAACTAGAGAACTTGGAGACTACCTTTAAAGTCTACAGACTGCACGCTTCCGATCGACGCAGAGTGATGTCTGCAACAGTCAGCCGATGAAACAACTGTCCAGGTGCACACTCGGGTCCAGGTTTCATCGCTGATTGGGACCTGTGGCTTGGCGGCGGTGGCGACGGCACTGTCTGCATGAAAGCGCGCTCGCAGCGCCGCCCATTGGTCTGGGAACGCCAGCAGCAGCGACGCCCGCAGCTGCCCGACCTCCAGCACCAGTTGTGCCTGCGGACATGAAGCGAAACGTAGTAAAGCCAATTGGAAGCCAATTGGGAGCCTACTGGTTGGTCAGGGCAACCTCTCGTATCAACTGCCTGTCGCTTTCGTTTTGATCCGTGCAGCTGATGTAGTTTCAGACCGGAGCCAAGATGCAACTGCACTGCAAGCAGTGCGACGGCCAGATTCATTGCGTAACTGTCAGATATTGCTTGATTATAGCCTCCCACGACCCAGTTTGTACGCTACAGTGCCTTGAGCATGCAGTCAGCACGACGCCTGCTGAAAGTTCTCGCCAGCCGTTCGTCGCTCTCCGCGGATTCACATAGCGGTGCTGAGCGCAGCAGCAGGTGCCCGGCGAATGCCACAGCATAGTCGTGCAGCAGCTGGCCATATTGCTGGTGCGGCATCGCCACCACCTGCACTTGAGAATAATAGGCTGCGTCAATATATGTTCGGGAGCATATCTGTCAAGTCACGGTCCGACAGGCCGCTGTGGCGGACCAGAATATCGCCGACAACGGAGCACGTCCGGCGCAGCTGCAGGCGGCTGCCTGCCGCAAAGTCTGCCCTCACGATTGGCTATAGAGGCGTTGCACACGATCCCAGCTTGCTGTGGAAAACAATTTCGGAAAAAATTTTCCTATTGAAAAAGTCTAAACTTTGAGACAAAATGCGCGCCTCCATCTGTGTCAGATGGAGCGGCTCGCCCGAGCCGACGGTGAATGACATGCGCCCCGAAAGCTGCAGCTCCTCCCGCAGGCGCTCCTGCAGCGCAGCAACCTGCACGTTCATGCCAGAGAAGTTCACAGGACAGAGTAATTCTTTTGGCACTAGGAAATTGCACTGACAGCCGCCAACGTCAGAGCCGCCCCTGTGATCCAGTCCCTGGTGTCGACGCCGCCACAGCGGCGATTGGAGACAGAACAGCAGAGGCACCGCAAACTCGACTGGCTTCCAGCGCTCGAGTGCACCTCTGATGCCCGCCTGATGTAATACTGATGTAATCCTGATGTAAGCTAATGTAATGCTGATGTAAGCCTGGTATAAGCAGCTGTGCCGCCAAGTTTTCCATGGAGAACATCTGAGCAGACCTGCATGGCGTCTGTCAACCACCAGGCGGTGGTCTGGGTCTCGACGTCCGCCCTGTGGCGCTCGGCCGCGTGCGTCGCCACGGCCGACTCTGCAGCCGCCTGGGCCATGGCGAAGGTCCGTTCCAGCAGCGCGTTGCGCTGCTCCAGCAGCCCCTGATGCCCATGGCCATCACAGCAGTCAGTGTTTAGGGTTTAAACCCTAAACCCTAAGTGACTCGTGCATCAGCCAGCAAGCAAATGCAGTGCATGCCTTGCGTTGGCCGAAGGAGGGGCGCATCTGTCGCACAGAAAGTGATGCCATAGAGATAGGTTTCTGGAGGCTGGCAGGGCCTGTCGTATCTGCTTGTGACATAATAATAAGGCGATTGAGCTGTGTACTGAGCATGCAGGATCGTCTTGCCTGCTGCAGGTGCATGTCCGCCATTTGCTGCGTCAGGCTGGCCAACTGCTGGCTGCTGCTCTGCACACGCTCCTGCAAAGCCAGGAAATGCTGCAGGATCAAGCTTCTGTATGCGGCGGCGGCTTAATCCGACGTTTCTCGAATTCAAATGAACAGGGCAGTTGGCAGATGCACAAGGGACAGTGATGCACGGCCCGGTGAAAAATGTGTGGCGTCGCAGCGGCAGCAGTGACATGGCGTGTATGCACACTGCTGGCAACCGGTATACACAGCAAGCGCTTGACTGCAAACCCTAAGAAACCCTAAACCCTAAACCATAAAGCCTTGCTCACCTTGTGACGCGCACGCCAACGCTGCTGCGAGACGCGATTTGTCCGCCGCACCTTTGTCAGCCTGCCGTCACCCTGGCCCGCCTGCAGACAGCATGCGGATCTTCTCGGCAAAAATGCAGCCAAGCACTGGGAGCAGCGCAGCCGACGCAGTCTGAGCGCGCAGTGTTCTGCAGCGCGAGTTCGACAGAACGTGCACAGCCATGTGTGCTCAGGCGCAGCGAGGCGGCGGCGCCGCTGCGATTTACTGCCCAGCATGGCATGCCCAGTGTACGATGTCAGATGACCCACCGGTCCGCCCAGCAGGTTGCCGGAGGCGCTGCGCAGAGAAGACGCTGTGCCAGTGGTACTGCTGATCCGGTGGAGCCTGCCGGGCGCCGCGCTAGCGCTCGCAGCGCGTTGAAGCATCGTGTCTCCGCTGGATGAAGACGGCGGCGGCGGCCCCACCAGAGTCATCCCCACCGCCGCCGCTGCCGACAGCAGCGGCGGCGGCGGCGGCGGCGATATGCTAGACGGGGGCCCGTAGAAAGACGAGATGCGTGACGGCAGCAGAAACGCATCCCCCGGGCCGAAGGCAAAGTCCTGAAAGGAGAGCAAATATTAGCTAATGACGCTTATGACATAAACTATATCAGGTAAGGAAGATTTACGTCAGGGTTGATGCCCCGCCTACTAGGAGGCCGTGCATAGTATGCACGGCCTCCGCACCTCCCGGGTGGAGGGAAGCAGCTCATCGCCTGAGCCATACGACTCCGAAGGGTTGCCTGGCAGCGTTGATGGCAATGCGCGATCAGACTGTGGATGCACCCCGACCTGACGCTGAGAATCTTGCCGACCACCAGGGTCAGGAAGGCCTGGCCCACGCGGCGGGTCGCCCATGTTTGACATCTGAAATATTTCCTGTGACGATTAGCGAGCCGATCGGACGGGTTGCATGGCCTTTGGGCTAGGTGTGAGCGCCTGTACCGCACCGCCTGGCGAAAGTGCGAGGGTGTCTGTTTTGGGTGGATCGGCCGGCCGGACGAGCCGCAAACTTGGCTAGATCGGACATCAGTATGAAGAATAATGATTTGAGAGGAAAGGGGGCCGCAGAACACTTCCTATCTCCTCGTAAGACGGGCATGAGCGAAGGTCCAGGATCTCCCCAGCTTCCGATTGCCAGGTGGACCATAAAAGAATTCATAAGAAGACAGGTCGGGTCGGTTATGCCGCTGTTGTGCCTCCAAAAAGGGCCTCCGATAGATCTTGGACCAACGAGCAGAGGACTGAGCTCCAAGGGTCAGGGCCATTGAACCTCCTACACAGGCCACTTTCTACTGCTGTATTTCATCTGTGGCGCGACCCTGCTGGTTGACCTTTTGATAGCGCGACATGGGCATGACGCAATCGTACCTTGGCGGCCCTGAACGCAGCGCTGTTCGTTGTTGCGTCGCTGCGCGCCAGGAAGCAGGCGCTTCCTTGCCAGCGCTGAGCTTGGCTGTTGCTGGTGCAATCTCAGTTGCAAGAAGCAGTGCGCACGGCCCCAGAAGCGGCACCATCGCGCCATCCATTCTCTTGCAGGTACTTTCATGCATATGCTGCATGCATTTTGCCATGCAGACATGGACTTCGCAAGGCAAGTTGTGTGGCAAGTCCTCGCACAGATGAACAGTAACAGTGTGTATACGCTTAGGGTTTGGGGATCCTTGGAGTTTGGACCGAGCAGTGCAAGCCAGGATCATACAGCACGAATCGATCATGAGTGGAGGGCAGCTTTCTGCACATGTGGGCGCTGCGGCACAAAGCAACCAGACGTGACACCGCAGCTTGAACTCAAACCCAAATGCGCAGCCAGCAGCTTGCCAAACCGAGATGAAGTGAGACCGTCAACCAACGAGACCACGCGAAGACATGAGCAGAAAATTCCTGGGAAGGCATGCCGACAATGAGCCGCCATTCGCCCCCCTGTCCGTCAAGGGATTCGCCGACAACGAGACTGACAACGCCTGACAATCTCGCTCACCGTACTGCCTCCCCCTACCCTAAAACCAACAGCCACTGGCGGAGGCAGCGGACGTCCGGTGCCGCCACGCACGGCAGCCACCGCTGCAGCCCCGTATGCAGCATGTAGCTATTGGTGTAGCCCCGCAACACCTGCGCCGCCGCCAACTGCTCAATCCAAGAAATCTGCTCAGCCCGGGAAGCCGGAGCTCGTACGGTCGCCGCCGCTGGCCAGCGACACACGCCCGAGGCCGCCAGAGGCATCGAAACCGCCGCTACTGCTCAGCCCGGGAAGCCGGAGCTCGTACGGTCGCCGCCGCTGGCCAGCGACACACGCCCGAGGCAGCCAGAGGCGTCAAAACCGCCGCTACTGCCATCAACCATGCCGCAGCTGCCGCCGCCGCTGCCGCCACTGCTGGCGGAGGAGCGCCGCAGCAGGCCGCCGCCACCGCGGCCCAGCGCCAGCGGCGCCAGCTTCGGCGAGTCTGGGGCCAGGTGCGGGTACAGCGCCGCCAGGTCGGCGTCCGGCATTGCCACTGCCGCATGGAAGCCGGAAGCACCTCCTCCAGCAGTTGCAGCGGCGCGTCCGGCTCCGCGATGGCTGCGGAGTAGGGTTTCAAGGCTTTCGGATCGCATGGCCTCAGCGTGGCTCAGGAAGGCCAAGGGCACCCGCGCATTCAGATCAGGCACATGGCACTGCAGGGCGCTGCACCAGTCCGGCCTTGACCATTCGAACCTTGGTAGCATCATTCACTGCAAAGCGGCGTCGAGTGCATACCTTGCGCCAGCACCTCGTCGCTGGGTAGCTCCCCCGCCGCACGCGACACCACCTCCGCAATACGCAGCAGCTCTGTGTGCGCGGGCCACGCTGCCACGTTGAGGTGCGCAAACTGTGCGGAGCCAGTTTAGGGTTTTAGGGCAAAACGTTTGTCACATCGGCTCGACCAGTTGTCACGCAGCTGTACACTCAGGCAGGACATGACCAGGAGGGCCGGGCTGCAAATAGCGAGGTCTGCAAAGGTGTCGATGGCGGCAACATTTTCGGTGCGGGAGAGAGCCCACTAGATTTGTCTTGGCACATATGTACCTGCAGCGGCGTCAACACCCGCCTCCACATCGTGAGGATGAACTGCGCAGGCAGCAAAGCATGCTGTCAGACTTCCTGCACCGACATACACTGCGCTAGGCTTTCCTGGGAGGCAAATACCGCATTGGGACGCCAGCTGAAGGGCGAGTGCCGATAGTGCCGGCATGCCCCACGCGGCATGCTCAAAAGCCACGTGCTTGTCCAGGCTTGTTTGCGAGAGAACTACCTGCAGCTGGCAGGACTGCTCCTCCCGCAGCGACTCGAGCAGGCAGCGTATGAGGCTAAAGGTGCGTCGCTCCACGGCAGGTTCTCGAGCCGCATCCCCCGACTCTGCGTCGAGGCTGCTGCATCGGGGGCTCGCAGCCTGCAAGCAAATTTGCACGCTGTTCTGGAAACAGTGCTGCGGCCGCAGCTGTGTGGCAGCCGCTCGAATGTGTTGTGTGCAGCCGGCAACCGCCTACTGTCTTTTTGGTTTCTTTGGAGCAGTGCCTGCAGAGGCTCCTACCCAGTGCTTGCAGATGCATGCATGCAAGCGACATCCGACGATTGCTTGCGGAAGGACAAGCGTCCAGGGGCACGCCTCCAGCTCTGCGACGCGCGCCTTGCGGCGGCCAGCATGCGCATGTTCTCCAGGTGAACGGCATCAGGCTTCGATCCCGTCTGTTCTTCTCTCAAGGATTATACAGTCTCCCGGGGAAAACACACCTCCAGTTCTGCAATGCGAGCCTTGCGGCGGGCTGCCAGCGTGCGCATGTTCTCCAGGTGCACAGCTCGGAGCTGCACGATCGCCTGCTGCTGCTGCGGGCGCAGCCGCGCTGTCAACACGA
>JAABUM010006932.1_pt1 | contig 10769 bp, 12 predicted proteins | sample 5559161 | NCBI WGS metagenome assembly JAABUM01 (sample SAMN10711868, study PRJNA513369) | rock metagenome | isolation source: Antarctica rocks | place: Antarctica: Victoria Land, Siegfried Peak nord | reverse complement strand
GGAGCGCTGGGCGACGGCTATGGCCGAACTGACTGCCGCCTGACGACAGGGAAAGAGCACGTTCACGCCACCCGCAGCACCCCATGGCCACGATCGTCGCCCCAGTTCTGACGCATCCCCGCCGAGAGGAGCACGGCCAGCCCCGCCAGCGCGCCGCTGCGCCAGAGGAGGAGGAGCGGGGGCCAGCGCAACGCCTGCCAGTGCCGCCGCCAGCGGTTCGGGCGTGATGCAGCTGCCGACTCCCGCACCGCAGATCTCCGCCGCCATGGCAGGCCGCTGGGGTGTAACCGCACCAGCTCGCTCAGCGCCACGATGCCCAGCGCCAGCCCCGCCGCCGCCAGCCCGAGGATCGAGCGCGGGTTGGTGTAGACCGCCAGCGTGGCGCTGAGGGTGGCGAGGATCAGGCCGCGCCGCTCGCCGCGCCGGAGCCAGTCGGCCCCCCAGAGGATCAGGAAAAGGGGGAGATAGGAGGCGAGGGTATCCGGCCAGAGGCCGTAATCGACCGCCTCGCGGCTCCCCCCCGCCAGCCAGTTCCCGCGCACGAAAAGGTGCAGCAGCGTGGCGAGGACCGCCACGCTCAGCGGCAGGCGCTCGCGCCGCGCGAGCGCCCAGTAGGCGAGCGGGGGGAGCAGGAGAACGCCGATCACCACCAGCTTGTGGACCACGGCGAGCGGGATCGCGCCGAAGGCGAGGAAATATAAGAGCGCCACGATCACGTCACCACCGGTCGGATAGAACTCGGCGGGGAAGCCTCCCTGCTGCCCCGAGAACCAGGCGGGGAGGTGCCCCGCACGCAGGGCATCGACCGTGGCGCGCTCTTTGGCGATGTGGAAGGGGTGATCGATCGAGGTGAAGGTGTCGGGCAGGCGGATCGTGCGACCATCCGGGAGGACCAGCGGATAGGCGGTGTACCAGTGCGTCGCGCCGAGCTTGTAGGCGAAGCCCCACCCAGCAGGCCGAGCAGCACGAGCGTCCAGAGTCGGCCCTGCCACGCGGGCCGCGCCAGGTCTTCCGCGCGCCACGCGGCCCGCAGGCGTCCCAACGCCCGCAGGTAGGATGAATAGTGAAATACGTGTTTGAAAACCACGGTTGATCGCTTCATAGGTTATCTTTCTCCTTGCATGCACAGTGTAGGCGAGCGGACGAAAGGCGAGCAGGCACTATAAACTGCCGTACCACATCAGCGCTCACAAAATGCACATTTTTCAACATAACTTCTCGAGTCAAGATAGACATGATCGCTCAGCTTTGACACCAAAAGCTCTCAAGATTGGGCTCCTGAGACATATTAGGAATGGTGTTGTTGGGTTGTGCGGGGATGATGAGGTGAAGGGGTGCGGTGCAGCAACTGAAGCGCACGAGCCCGGTCGTTACAGGCGTTACCGCGCCAGCAGGGCACCGGTCAGCGCGTCCCACGCCTGCACCAACGGTGGCCTCGCGGGGGCGGCTGCGGCGTCGACCGGTCGCCCGAAGTCGTAGAAACCGCCGCGCAGGTGGCGCAGGAAGGCATGCCCGGCGCACAGCACGCGCGCCCCGCCCAGGGTCTTGAACCCGCGCATCGGGCGCAGCCGCCCCTTCAGGTGCTGGTGGTCGCGCTCGATCCGTTGCTGGGCCCGCTTCCCCGCCTCATGCAGGACGCCCGGCAACACCGCGGCCAGCGCGGGCGGGTAGGCGGCCGCGCCGTCGGTGGTCACCTCGTCCGGGAGGGTGCCGGTGGCCGCGATGGCGCGGCGGAAGCAGGCTGCTGCGTCCGCCGACGCGCGCCGCTTGCTCACGTACACATCGACCACCTGGCCGTGGCCGTCGATGGCGCGGTAGATGTAGACTGGCTTGCCGGCGACCATCCCGTAGGTCTCGTCGACGCTCCAGCAGGTGCCGACGGCACGGCGGAAGGCGCGGGCCGCATCTTCGTAGCGCGGGGCGAACTCGCGCACCCAGTCGTAGACCGTCGAGGGATCGACGCGCACGCCGCGCTCGGCGAGGAGTTCGGCGACGTCGGCATCGCTCAGGCGAAAGCGCAGGTACCAGCGCACGGCGAGGGCGATAACGTCGGGCGGGAAGCGCTAGCCCGAGAAGGGGGTCGCGCTCAGAGCGGTGAAGCGCCGGGGGCAGGTGCCACAGCGGTAGACCTGGCGGCCCTTCCGGTCGCGGCCGTCTCTGCGCGCCGAACCCGCGCTACATCCCGGACAGATCACCCCGTGGTCAACCATTGCGCTCCCCCATCGCTCTTCGCACGACGACGGAGGATAGCACCCCCCAGCACAACACAAGAGAACCCCGCGAACCGCTCATTCCGACCTTACTTGACAATGCTGTCGGGGGTAGCACACGTCCACTTCGCGGTCTCTCTCAGGGACGCCAAGCGGCCAAGCGCGCGGTAACCCACGCTTCATCCGCCGGTTGGAGGCGCGGCGCGGGTGGTGCCTCGCGATACGCCAAGCGTTCGGCGTAGAAGCGCCCATAGGTTCGGGCGAAGGCGTCTTGGAGATCGAGCACCGCGTCGGGGCGATCGCTGGTCAGCGGCACCGCGATGACCGGCAGGGAATCACGGAGGTCCCAATACCACACCGCGAATTCGTTCGTCGTCTCCGCCCGCTTTAAGAGCGCATAATAGTCGCTCATGCCCGCTACCTCAGGGGGGCGCTCGCCCGCCCGCAGCAGATCGATCTCGATCCAATGGGCCGGGGCGGCCATCAAGTCACGCCGTTTGCGCAGGAATGCCTCACGCCCCGCCGTGCTCGCCGCCTTATTCGTCGGGGAGAGCACCTCGATGACGGCGACGACGGCGTGGTTGCGACCATCCCGAACCTCCAGGTACCGTTGGCGCAACTCCTCCGGGAAACGGGCGGTCACCCGCACCGGCTGCGTGATCGGGCGCTCCGCGACGGCGGTCGCTCCCCCGCCAAGGGCGCGCTCGGCATCGACCAGGTACACGTCCGGCTTCACCAGCGAGCGCGGCGATGCACCAAGATCCACGATATAGACCGACGATTGCTCCTCGACGTAGAAGTCGGGCCGCACCTGGGCGCTCAGCGCCTCATCGAGCGCGCCGATATAGCGATTGTGGAAACTCTCCCACAGGCGTGGATCTTCGAGGAAGGGATCCATCCCCGGGAATGGCGAGGCCATCATGTTCGCCCTTGTCTCTCTGCCGCAGCCGAGGCGGCGCGGTGCACCAGTCGCTCCAAGAGTGAGTATAGCAGGGCGGTTGCCCTGGCCGAAACATCTTCCCATCCAGGGCGAACACATCTCATATGGTGCGGTCGGCGCAGGGCGTGTCAGGCGCAGCCTAAAGTACTTCTTGTGGCACTTTGGATGGCACTGTCAAGTTAAGCCTTTTGGGCACCGACGGCGGTCCGAAAGTGGGGAACGAGCGGCGCATAGGAGACCGGATCCGGCCTGTACCAGCGCTAGCGCCGGCCAGAACTGGCTCGGTGTGGGGAGGTTTCGTCCAGTCAAAACTTAACGTGACAGTACCGTGCTTGCCGCGTGGTGTGCGAGGGGAGGGCAGGATGATCACGACCGGGGTCGATGCGCACAAACGCATGCATATAGCCGTCGCCGTGGATGGGGCCGGCCGCGAGAGCGCGCGGTGGCGTGGCGCGAATAGTATCGCCGGCTGGCACGAGCTCACGGAGTGGGCGGCGGCGCTCGGGCCGGGGTGCCGGTGGGGCATCGAGGGGGCCTGGAACTACGGGCGCGCGCTCGCGCAGCACCTCGTCGCCGCTGGCGGGGAAGTCTACGAGGTCAACCCGCGCTGGACGGCCGAGGGCCGTCGCCACGCGCGGCGTCGCGACAAGAACGATCGGCTGGATGCCCGCGCCGTCGCGCTCTACGTCCAGAGGGAAGTGGCCGCGCTCACCGCCATCGTCGCCGAGGATGACACCACGGTGCTGGAATTACTGGCCACGGAGCGTGACGCGCTGGTCGCCGAGGCCACACGCCTGCGGAACCAGCTCCACCAGCAGCTCCTCCACCTCGATCCGGAGTATGCCGCCCACCTCCCCAGCCCACGCACCCAGGGCGGGCTCCTGGCCCTGGCAGGCTATACCAGTCCCGATCCTTGCCCACTCCGGCAGCAGCGGGCGGCCGGGGTCCGGCGCCTGGCGCAGCGGCTCCGCCTCGCCGTCGAGCAGGCGAAGGCTCTGGCCGCGCAGATCCAGACGCTGGCGGCCCAGCGCTACGCGCGCCTGACCACGATCTGCGGCATCAGCCTGCTCACGGCCGGGGCGCTGGCCGGGATCCTCGGGCCCGGCCAGCGCGTCGCCGGCGACGCGCAACTCGCCGCCTTCGCCGGGGTGGCCCCGCTGGAGGCTTCCTCGGCGGGGCGGGTGCGCCATCGCCTGAACCGCGGCGGAAATCGGCGACTGAACGCCATCCTCTAGCGGATCGCGCTCTCGCAGGCGCGCCATTCGCCGCAGGCCCAAGCCTATCGCGCGCGCCGCGTCAGCGAGGGGAAGACCAGGCGTGAGGCGCTGCGCGCCCTGAAGCGGTTCATCGTGCGCGCCATCTGGCGCCAGTGGGAGCAGTGCCAGGATACACGGTCGCTCGCCCCGGCCCCGGCCGTGGCCGCCTGACCCGGCACGTCGGGGTCGCGGCATCGCGCCCGCCACCTGCGGCACGCCCCGAGCGTGGCCGCCACTTCCGCGCGCCCGCATAACGCGACGTGCATCTTCCGCCCGATTTGGCGAGTACGTACTCGACCATCGCCGGCAGCGGAGCGAGAAGAAGGCGACCTTTCCGCGTCCCGCAGTGCAGAGAGAAAAGGCGCACGTCGCGCTGCAAAGGAAAGGGACGACTACTTCAGCAGCCGTTCGCTAGCGTGAGCGACACGCGCGTCCGGACGTACGACGATCATCCACCCTGGCAGTGCCGGTGAAGGTTTCCTTCACCGGCACTGCCAGGTATTTACCCCGCGAGCAAGCCACCTACCCTCACGCACTAACTGCGCGCCAGAGGGCTTGACATAGGAGCGTCAGTGCCGCCAGCACAGGTACGCCGGGACGCCCCGCGCCAAGCCACGGCGCTCGCCTTTCGCCCGCCTGCTCGCCGAACCCGTCGCCGCCTGAAGGCTACGGAGGGTTGCCATAACGAATTCGCCAGCGATTATAGAAGCGGATCAGCCTCACACTCCTCCTTGCCGCCACACTCTGAACTCTTACGCCTGCGCCTGCGATGCTGCCCCCCTTCCCCGCCGACCCCGCCCGCCGCCCCCGCGTCGCACCGCACCACCGCTATCCCAGCCTTACCATCAGTGCCCGCCCGCCACCATGCCCATTCCTTGCTCGCCGCCCGCGCGAACTTTTGAATCGTGCCCATCTGTCCCTCAGGAGCTTGACTTAATAAACGTATACGTTATAATTTTATCATGGTGAAGGTGGCGACGGATGGGCAATTCGGTATCTACGTGTACCCTGAAGGGGGTCAGCCACACCACTTGCCGCACTGCAATGTCCGCTGGCCGGGTTGCTCGACGCAAGTAGCACTACCAACATTATCTCGCCTCGTCGGCCCTCCCCTACCACCCGCCGCACATACGCTACTCGTTGACAATCTGGAACGACTTGTAGAGGTATGGAATCGTCTCAATCCAACGAGGACGATCGGATGAACACTATGCTGACCGCACCACAGTGGGAAGCCACTGAGTATCAACGCATCGCCTCGGTCACCCTGGATGGGGATCGTCTCATTGTGTTGTTCGAGGATAATTCTCGTGCGACTGTCGAAACCGGGCGCTTACTACCGCCAGGCGTTGAAGCGGCGCGTTGGGCAGACTTGACCTTTAACCCATATGAAATCCTCGTTGCGACGAATGGCGACGTCGTTGAGATCCCCTGGTCCACTATTCGCGTGCTGACCGATCGCGACTACAGCGTCTACCTCGCCGACGCGGCTGAAGAACAGGCGAGGCAGATCGGTCTCCGCATCAAGGAGTTGCGCGAGGCCCGTAACCTGAGCGGCAGGGATCTGGCGGAGCGAGCGGGGATCACCCCGCAAAGTCTATCGCGAATCGAGCATGGCCGACATGATGTGGTGTACACAACCTTGCAGCGCCTACTCAGCGCTATGGGTCATGATCTTCGAGCGCTCACCGTCCCGCCTCAGCGACAAACAACAATCTCGGCGTTGATGAAGCGAGTGACTGGTGTCGGAATCGACCGGGACTTCCTGCTCAGTCGGCTCCTGCCTTCATCTGCCCGGGAGCAGATAGCCAAGCGCGCGGACCTCCCTGATGAGGCACCCTTGGTCGAGCAGGTGGCCCGCGCGATCAGTCGCGTCTTCGGCTGGTCGCTCCACACGATCCTTGGCAACGAGCCGTTGAAGTTCGATCCCGCCTTGCTACCGGCCACGAAGTTCAAGGTACGCGGGCGAGTCAACGAGACGCGCGCGACGGCCTACACCGTGTATGCACACTATCTCGCTCTCCTCGTCCTGGAAGCGACGCCGGATCGTGTGCAGCGTGAATTGCCCAGTGAGCCAGCGGCGATACGGCAGGCGATCCAGGCTGAATACGGCACCCTCAACTTTGCGAACACGCTCCGCTTCGTGTGGGATTGCGGGGTACCCGTACTCCCCCTGCGCGACCCTGGGGCCTTCCACGGCGCGTGTTGGCGCGTCGATGGCCGGGCAGTGATTGTGCTCAAGCAAGGTACGGATTACCTAGCGCATTGGCTCAACGATCTCCTCCACGAGTACAAGCACGTTGCGAGCCATCTGGATGGGGGGCGGGCGGCAATTGTCGAAACCACGCTGATCTCGCCATTCACCAGCCAGTACAAGGATTCCGCAGAGGAGCATGAGGCCAGTGCGTTTGCGAGTGCAGTTGTACTCGCCGACCGCGCTGAGGAGCTCGCACAGTTGAGTGTGCAAGCAGCCAACGGCGCAGTAGAGCAACTGAAAAGTGCGGCCCAACAAGTAGGTACTCGCGAGCGGGTGCCGGTTGATGCACTCGCGAACTATCTCGCGTTCCGCCTCGCGTCCCAGAAGATTAATTGGTGGGGTGCGGCGAGTAACCTACAGGTAAAGGCACCCTCCCCTTGGCACACCGCCCGAGAGATTTTTCTCGATCGCATCGATATCGCACGCCTGAACGCACAGGACCGGGATTTGCTCCTGCGTGCGCTCGACGGCTTCGAGGAGAACTGAGTGATGTCCACCACACCGGGAGGGCAACAGGAACTTGCCCCGCTTGCCATCAGCTGCACACACTCCGACTGTGGAAGCGGGCTGCACTGCTTCCGCAAGACACGCCAGATGGCACCCGATCAGGTGGGCCGGTGTCGCTCCTGCGGGACGGAGCTTGTTGATTGGCAGCGCGTCTATCAACGCAATCCCCGTGACGCCGCGTTCACATTTCAGGCCCTCAAGAGTGAGTGGATCCGGCATCAGTTTTGGCATATGCCCATCGATGAGGTCGCCGACCTTCATGCGCGGAGAAAGGGCCGGGTGAAGCTTCGGGAGGCAGCCGAGAATCGACTGCGCCGATCAATTGGAACGAAGGATCCCGTATGGGATGGCAGGCAGACCCCGAAGCAGGGCAACATCCTCTACTACGCCCAGCATGCGCTGGCGTGCTGCTGCCGGACGTGTATTGCGTACTGGCACGACATCCCACAAAGCGCTGAACTGACCCAGGAGCAGATCGATTATTTTGTCGAGCTTGTGATGCTGTTCGTGGATGAACGCATGCCTGAGTTGACGGAGGAAGGCGAGAAGATCCCGCCCCGGAGAAGATCACAGAATAGGGCTAAATTGGCCCTGAAGAGGTGAATGGTCATGCCCATATCGACGATAGACACCGACGCCTACTCGCTGAAACTGCGCGCTAGAGCCATCGACTCAGAGCGACAACGGGTACTAAATCACCAATTTCACCGGGTCCGTACAGGCTGCCGACCTGTCCGAACCGGCTAACTGCAATGGTGTGGGCCGGATTCGTCACTTTCGCTTGGCGACGAGTCCTGGCTGGCCGCCCAACCCGCTTCCTCTTGCACCGGCCAATCGTGCCCTGGGCAACGCCCCGACGGCCGATCTGCGCGCGCAGGTGTTCCAGAACGCCGCGTGCAATTGGCGTTGCTGGTATTGCTTCGTCGACTTCACCCTCCTGGCCGCCGACCCAAAGCGCGCAGCGATGCTTTCAGCAGCCGAGCTTATCGACCTCTACCTCGCTGAACCCGGACGACCGGCGGTGATTGATCTGACCGGTGGCCAGCCCGATCTCGTGCCCGAGTGGGTACCATGGATGATGCGGGAGTTCCGGCGACGAAGCCTGGACAGCACTATCTACTTGTGGTCAGACGACAACCTCAGTAACGACTACCTCTGGCGCTTCTTGAGCGACGATGACCGCGAAACGATCGCCGACTATCCCCTATACGGTAAGGTCGGCTGCTTCAAGGGCTTCAACGCCACCTCATTCGCGTACAATACCCGTGCTGATGCGCAACTCTTCGACCGGCAATTCGAGTTGATGGCGCGGCTGCTCACGCTCGGACTCGATCAGTATGCCTACGTGACTTTCACCACTCCGTCGGCGGACAATCTACGGAGTGACATGGCGCGATTCGTGGAGCGTTTGCAACAACTGGACCCGAACCTGCCGCTGCGTACCGTGCCACTAGAAATCCAATTATACTCTCCGGTAGAACGTCGCCACATGGCCGCTGTTCATGAGGCGATTGCCCATCAGCAGTCTGCGGTCGAGGCGTGGCAAGCCGAGATCGAGCAGCGCTTCTCTTCAAACGAACGAGCAACAGCGATTACGGAGGTGCCGCTTCGCCATCGAAGGAGGCCGAACTCTTGGTAGAGGCTGAGTCGGCAACCTCGGATACGACGAGTTGGGGTTCGCTCGTCGCCGACTTCTCGCGGGCGATTCGAGATGACCGCGACTGGGCAGGCCGACTTGTCAAGCTCGACCATCGGGAAATCGGCCTTCACCTTGCTGTTTTCATCGAGCCCTACCTCAGCTACGTCATGCAAGGGCGGAAGACGGTCGAGTCACGTTTCTCACAGCGCCGCTATCCCCCTTATGGCCGGGTTTCACAAGGGGATCTCGTGCTCATCAAGAAGTCGGGCGGTCCCATTGTCGGTGTATGTGAAATCGGGGACGTCTGGTATTACCAGCTCGATCCTGATTCATGGGCAGAGTTGCGAAACTCGTTTACCACGGCGCTTTGCGCCCAAGATCCCGCTTTCTGGGAAGCACGTGCGGCAGCTTCGTTTGCAACGCTGATGCGCGTCACTGCGGTACAACCCCTTAACCCGATTGTCTGTACGAAGAGGGATCGTCGAGGCTGGATTGTGATCCGCCCAAGTGAGCGCGATGAGGAGAGCATGTGAGCGCCGCTATTGTAGCCTTCGCGGGAGCTATCGGCAGCGGAAAGTCGACCATCTCTACGGCCCTAGCGAAGGAACTTGGCTGGGCAAGGACAAGCTTCGGTGACTATGTACGCGAGGAAGCAGCACGGCGCGAGCTGGACCCGACCTCACGTACCGTGCTGCAAATACTCGGTGAACAGCTGATCGCCGAAGGGTGGGAGCCCTTCTGTAGGGCGGTGCTCAACAGGGTAAGCTGGAGACCCGGCCAAGCGCTGATCATCGATGGAGTCCGTCATGTGAAAGCACTGGAAACTTTGCGGAGACTCGTGGCCCCGCTGCCGATTCGCCTGATTTATCTTGCACTTGATGATGGTAGTCGTGCCGCAAGAATACACGAAAGAACACCCAGACAGGAACCGGCCGCAGGTTCCCCAGAGCAGCACCCTACCGAACATGAGGTTGCAACCCGATTGTCCCCACTCGCGGACCTTCAGGTTAATACCTCGCGTGACGTTCACGCCTCACTCGACCTGATTATCTCCCACTTGGCGTTGCATGAGTGGTGAGCGAACGGGCTGATGCAGGCCATAGCCCGCGTCAACCGCGTCTTCCGCGACAAGCCCGGCGGCCTCGTCGTGGACTACATCGGCCTCGCCAACAGCGTTAAACAGGCGCTCGCCGCCTATGTGGATGAGACCGCGAAGTTACGGTGGGCTGAGGAGTGCGGTAGCGCCGCGGACTGGGTTGCGGCCCGCACTCTGCCCCGGTCAGGCGGCGACGCGCAGGCCGTCCGCGAGCCACAGGAAGGTCGGCGCGGCGGCGCGCGCCTGCGCATGGTGTCCGGCATCGCCAGCTGACAGCGTGGCGGGCGCGGCGACATGGCCCCGCCGCACCGCCCGCGCCAGCTCGACGCCTTCCGCGACGCGTTGCCCGGTGCGGATCGACTGGAGGCCGCGCATCGGTCGCAGCCGGTCCTTCGTCGGCACAGGGGACCGCTCGATTGGCTTGGTGTCTGGCCCGCTCGTGCGGTGCAGCCCGCGCTGGATATGCGTCGCCCCGATGACCTCGTCGCGGATTGCCCGGACATAAGCCGGGTGCTTGTCAGTGATCACCTCGGTCGGCGTAGCCCGGCGACGGTACGTCGCGAGGACCAAGAACGCGCGGGCGCTGTCCAGGTCGCGATGCATGCGCAGCATGACAGCCACCTGTCCTGGCCGCTTGGCTCATCCAGGGGTTTCATGCGGCGCGCTGGTAGGCATGGTGCAGGCCACCGAGGATCGGGACGGACTGCACACTCCTGCCTTGCCCCGATCGGGGCGTCTCTCCGGCGGGTGCGTCGGGGACTTGCTGGCGCCGGCCCTGATGGGGCCGGTCGCGATTGTAGTACGCCGCGTACTCGCGCAGCACCCGCCGAAGGTGCGCCTCGCCCAGGATCAGCAGATGATCCG
>JAABUM010006929.1_pt1 | contig 10770 bp, 8 predicted proteins | sample 5559161 | NCBI WGS metagenome assembly JAABUM01 (sample SAMN10711868, study PRJNA513369) | rock metagenome | isolation source: Antarctica rocks | place: Antarctica: Victoria Land, Siegfried Peak nord | reverse complement strand
TCATCCTGCTGGGCGCGCTGCTGTGCGGCGTGGCCTCGGCCAATCATTTCGATTTGTGGGTGTTGGCGCTGCGCGGCGGAAATTGGGGCGTGCGCGAAGCGGCGAGCGGGCAGGACATCGGGTTTTTTGTGTGGGTTTTGCCCGCGCTCGGCTGGGCGTGGAACGCGCTGGGCACGTTGCTCTTGTTTTCTCTGGGCTTGGTCGCGGCCATCGCCGCCTTTGAAGGCGTGCTCGATTTCGACACGCGCGGGCTTCGTGTGGGAGAAGCGACCGCTCGCCATCTCGCGTTTCTGGGAGCGCTGTTGCTCGCCTGGATCGGCGCGCGCACCGGACTTTCGATGCTGTGGGCGCCGGTCAACTTCGGCTGGTCGCCGAATGGAATCTACGGTTTTTACGACCGCACTTTCACTCAGCCCACGCGCGTGGTGTTTCTGCTTTCCGCGCTTCCACTCGCGCTTTGGTTCGCCCGCGCGGCGAACCGGCGCTTTCGGCGCGCGTGGCTCATCGCCTGCGCGTGGAGTTTGTGCGCTTTGCTATTTCCGTTGATGGCGCCCTCGTTCGGGCGCGCGACGTGGCCTTCCTCGCCTTCGCTCGATGCGGTTACACGCGGCGAAGTCCAATCGCACATCGATACCACGCGCCGCGCGTGGGATTTGGAAGGCGTTCAAAGCCGCGCCTTGAAAGTTGCGGCTATCGACTTTTTGGCGTCGCCCGAAGGCGCGAGCGCGACGCCTTTGCCCGTTGTGGCGTGGCCCGAAGATGCTTTGCGACACGCGCTCGACCGCAACAACACCGACTCGAACAGACAACCCGGCGACCTGTTCATCGCGCGCGAAGGCGAGCGTTTGGTCGCGCGCGTGGTCGAAGTCAACCCGACGGCTACGCAGGAAACTTCGGCACTGGCGCTGGCGAGCGACCCGTCAAAAGCGGGAACGGTCGCCGCCAAGCGCGAAACTTTCGCCGCGGTCGTGATGGCGCCCGCCGATGCCGGACGCGCCGTGCCTCTTGGCCCCGATTCGGTTGCGCTCGCGCCGCTACCGGGCGACGACGTGGCGCTCGCGCCCGCCGCGCGCCTGCGCCAGACGAATTCCGGAGCCGGAGTCGCCCGACACAACGCGCTTCAGGGTTTGGCGCTGGCGCTGCGTTTTGGCAACGGTTCTCTCTTGGAAACGGGGCCGCCTGTGACGTGGCATCTTGATCCGCTTGAACGCGTCGAAACGCTTGCGCCGATGGTGTTCTGGCAGGGCGCGCGGCCTCACCCGGCGTGGGTTCGGGTGCCCGGCGACGCGCAGGCGCATTTGTTCTGGCTGATCGAAGGCTGTTTCGCGTCGCGCTCGTTTCCCGGCGCGGCGATGGCATTTCTGGCCGACGAATGGAGCGGCATCACCTACGCGCGCCAGAGCGTTCTGGGGGTTTGCGACGCTACGACCGGGCAAAGCCAGTTTTTTCTGTTCGACCCCGACGAGCCGTTCGCGCGGGCGTGGAACGCGCTGTTGCCCGGATTCTTTCGGCCCGCGAGCGAACTGCCCGCCCCGCTTCGAGCGGCCACGCGCCTGTCACGCCCACTGGTAGCGGCGCAAAGCGTGATGTGGACGCGCTACCATCCGGCGCCAGCAGGAACGGACGAAGCGCTGGAGTGGACGAGGCGAAGCGACGAGTGGCGCGCACTACCACCCGACACCAGCCGGCGCGAGCGGTTCGATCAAAGCGTGTTGATACGTTTTGGCGGGCGCACCGGCTTGGAATCTCTCGTGACGTTCGCGCCCTTCACCGGCACGTCGGCATCGGTGGAAGCCGGGGCGTTGCAAACGACGCCGGTCATCGCGCTGTTGAGTTCAAGCGATGAAGGCGACGATTTGTGGCGCGGGCGCGGCCACGCGCGGCGCATCAGTTGGCGCGCGCCTTCGGCTCTGGCCTTGCCGGTCGCGCAGGGTTTGGTAAGGTCGGCGTTCGTTTCGCCTCTGGGAGTGGAAACGTGGCAAAAAACTGCGCTCAGTCCCGAACTCGACGCGAAGGGCGACATCGCGGGTTTATCGCTTTCGCGCGGCGAAGCCTCGCCCCTCAAAGACACCGCCAGCCAAACGCAGTGGACGCTGTTGCAACGCGTTTCTTCGACACAACCCGCACGCCTCGACGACCCGGTGACACCGCTCGCCGGCCCGACTCTATCACGTGCCAAAACACTGTGGTCGGCTTGGAAAACCGCCCGGGCCGGAGGACGTTGGGCGCGCGTGGAAGAACTTGAACGCGAACTCAATCGCCTTCTGGCCCCGTGACGGGAAAATCCTGAGAAGCTGTTGCAAAAGTGGTTTGTAGGGACATAGCTTGCCATGTCCGCAACGCCACGTTGTGTGAGTTCCTCGTTGGACAAACCAAACATTCTCGCGCGGACATGGCAGGCCATGTCCCTACAAACCACTTTTGCAACAGCTTCTCACACCGTGTCTCACGCCACCTCAATGGCCCGTTTTCCGGCGTGACTTCGCAAAGCGGCGCTCCAAATCTGATGGCTCGCTACCGCTTCATCGGGCGACACCATTCCCAACCGGTCGCCCAGTGTTCCTGCTCGTTCGCTCGCAAAAGCGGCCAGCATTTGCAAAATCGAATCGGGAAAACCGAACTCGAAGTTGCCGCCCGTCACGGTTTCAAACGCCGATTTGTGGCCCAGATCTATCGAGTTCCAGCTTTGCTCGCCGTTTTTGATTTGGAAGACGCGCAGCGTTTTCGGAAATTTGGTCGAAAATTCCACGCCGCCGCGCGTGCCCACAACTTCCAGAAACCACGTGTTGGTCTCAGTTGGCGCCATCCGCTTGAATTCCCAGCGCATCGGCACATTCTCGCCATTGATGAGCACGTCGCAGTGCAACAGCGCGTTGTCCCACGTGTCGCATTGCACCGTTCCGCCGCGCCCGTCGGGCCGCTCTGAAACGCCTTTTTGCAATTGCGCGTAAACCCGGGACGGCTTCCAACCGAGTCGAAGCGGCAAGTGAGCCACGTGCATTCCCAAGTCGTTCATCGCGCCCGCTTCGCCACAAGTCGCGTTTTGGCGCTTCCAGTTCGCCGGCTTGTGTTCGTCCAAATCCGAGCAGTGATGAAAACCGGCGCGGATTTCCAAAATCCGACCGAGGGAATCGAGGTTCGAACTTAAAACCGTCCAAACGCGTTGCGCGCCGGGAAAATAGGGCATCTCGCTCGAGCAGCGCACGAACCGACCGAGTTTCGCGGCTTCGTCGCGCACTTGCGTCGCGGCCCCCAAATCGATGCCGAACGGTTTTTCGGCGAGCAAATCTTTTCCGGCTCGCAGCGCCTTTAAGTAGAACTCGCGGTGCAAGTTGTGCGGGAGCGCGATGTAAACCGCGTCCACGTCGGGATTAGCGAGCAACTCGTCGGCATCGGACGTGAGTTGCGTCACCGTCGGAACGCGCTCGAACCACTTGAGCGCCGCCGGGTTGAGGTCGCACACCGCGACCAGAAGTGCTTCGACGCGAACAGCGGCGTCGCCAAGGGCGAACCATCGGCCCAGAGCCGAAGCGAATTCATGGCCCATCAAGCCGCCGCCGATGATACCCCATCTTAATGTGTTCATGGTGTCAGTTGGTTGCCCTTAGAAAAATCAAGACCTTCGAGAAGAAAAACAGGCGCCGCGTGGCGCCTCAGACCACGGGATTGGGACACGAGCCGCTCGTTTGCCAGCCGTTCAGGTTAGCGAGCGTGGTTTGCGCGATGTTGTCCAGAGCCTCGCGCGTAAAAAACGCCTGATGGCCCGTCACGAGCACGTTGGAAAGCGAAATCAAGCGGGAAAACTCCTCGTCTGTTCGCGGCGATTGCGAACGATCTTCAAAAAACAACGGGCCTTCGTTCTCATAAACGTCTATGCCCAGCGCGCCGAGTTGGCCGCTTTCGAGCGCCTTTATTGCGGCACTTGTGTCGATCAAGCCGCCGCGCGAAGTGTTGATGAGGAACGCGCCGCGCTTCATGCTCGCCAGTGTTTGGGCGTTCAGGAGATGATGCGTTTGCGGCGAAAGCGGGCAATGGAGCGACACGATGTCCGATTGCTCGAACAGTTCGGGCAACTCCACCAAGTGCGCATCGAGGTGCGCCAGTTCAGGACTCGGAAACGGATCGAAACACAGCACGCGGCATCCAAAGCCGAGCATGATGCGGATGAAGCACAACCCGATTTTGCCGGTTCCGACTACGCCAACAGTTTTGCCGTATAAATCGAAGCCGAGCAAACCTTCGAGCGCGAAGTTGAACCGGTGAACGCGCGCGTCGGCTTCGCGGATGCGCCGGTTGAGCGTCAAGAGCAAAGCGACAGCGTGTTCGGCGACGGCGTGAGGCGAATAGGCCGGAACGCGCCCGACTTCCATGTTCAGTTCGCGCGCGACTTGCAAATCCACTTTGTCAAATCCCGCGCAACGCAGCGCGATGAATTTCGTGCCGTTTTGCGCGAGGGTTTCGAGGGTTTTGCGGTCGAGCAAGTCGTTGACGAACGCGCAAACCGCCTCGTGATTTTTGGCTTGAGGAGCGCTTTGCGCGTCGAGCCGCTCTTCTATCCACGTCCACTCGTGCAAGTGCGCGCCATCCGCGGCTTGCAGCGAGCGGCGGTCATAAGGTTTGGTCGAAAAAACAGCGATTTTCATGGGGTCAAAGAGAAGTCACTTGTAGGGGCTAAGCTTGTCTTCGCCCTCTGACAGTTCGTTTAACGTTGCGATTGTTCTGTCGCTCAAGCTTTCAGAGGGCGAAGACAAGCTTAACCCCACTCCCTGTTGGCGTTCATAAAGTCCAGCGTCTCTTCAAAGGAACGATAGCCCGCGACGGTGCCAACCTGCGTCACGACGAGCGCGCCGCAAGCGTTGCCCAACCGGGCGCACTCTTTCAAATCGAACCCTCGTAAAACGCCCGTCAGAAACCCGGCGGCAAAAGCATCGCCCGCGCCCGTCGCGTCGCGCGCTTCGACCCGGAAGGGCGGAACAAGGTGCGACTCGCGCCCGTTCGACACGAAGCAACCGCTCTCGCCCATCTTCAACGCGACCGTTTGGACGCCTGCGTCCAACAACTTCTGGCACAGCGTGATCGGATCGCTCGATTGGCCGAACAAATCGCGCACTTCGGCGAACGAAGGCACGAAGAAATCGAGGTGGGGCAAGCACATTCGCAAGTTTTCGCGCCACTGCTCGTCCGGCGCGCCCGCTGTGTCGAGACCGGTTTTGATGCCGCGCTTTTGCGCTTCTTGCAACAAGCGCGCGCACTGCACGCCGTCGAAACGCGGCATCAAGCCGTGCCCGGCGATGTGAAGTAAGACCGCGCCGTCGAGCAAATCGCCGGGTAAATCGTCGCGTTCAAATGTCGCGTTGGCGCCGGTGCAGTGCAAAAACGTGCGTTCGGCGTTCGACTGAACCAAGACCATCGTGGCACTGGTCGGCGCCTGTGCATCTTCAACGACGCGCGCCGCGACGCCGCGCGATTCGAGTTCGCCGCGAACGAAAGCGCCAAAACCGTCGCGCCCGACTTTGCCGGCAACGGTTGTCGGCGTGCCAAGGATTTGCAGTCCGATGCCCGTGTTGGCCGCGCATCCACCGATGCCCGTCGAAATCGAAGGCACGAGGGCAAGCGTTCCCGGAGCGGGAATCGAGTCAATCGGGCGCCCGATGACATCGGCGACCAGAATGCCCAGACAAACAACGGAAGAGGTCATAAAAGTTAAAGTTGTTGATTCGCGCGCGCCGTGATGACGGGAGCCTATCACATCCGCTGCGACAACGAGTCGGGTTTTGAGGGCGAGCGCCTGAACCCGAACCGCGCCCGCGCGTTGGATGAACTTCTGATGGCGCAATCTTCCTTTTCTCTTGAACAAAAACACGCGCGCGCAAGCGAGTTTCCCGACCGGGATTGGCTCGAACTCCAGTCGCCGCAAACCATTTTGCGCTGGTCGCTCGAAACCTACGGTTCGGGACTGACAATGGCGACCGCTTTTGGCGCCGAAGGCTGCGCGCTTCTGGGGATGCTCGCGCAAATCCGCGATGAAACCGGACTTATGCCGGACATTTTCAACCTCGACACCGGCTACCAGTTCGACGAAACGCTCGATTTGAAGCGGCGCATCGAAGACCGTTACGGCTTTTCGATTCGCGCCATCGCGCCCGACGCCGGAATCGAAGATGCCGAGAGCGATTCACGTTCGGAGTTCGAACAACCGCTGTATCAATCAATGCCGAACTTGTGCTGCTACTTTCGTAAAGTCGTGCCGCTCGCCTCAGCCGTCGAAGGCTTTTCGGCGTGGATCACCGCCATTCGCCGCGACCAGACGCCCGAACGCGCGGGCGCCCCAATTGTCGGCTTCGACGCGCAGTTTCCCCTTGTCAAAATCAACCCGCTCGCCAACTGGACAAAAGCGCAGGTGTGGGATTATATTCACCAAAACCGCGTGCCCTACAATCCGCTTCACGACGCGGGTTTCCCCTCGATTGGTTGCTGGCCTTGCACGCGCGCCGTCCAAAACGGCGAAGATGATCGCGCCGGACGCTGGAGCGGCTCAGATAAACGCGAGTGCGGCATTCACGTGGATTTAGTCGGCAAAGCGAGCGTGCGCGTCGGTTGAGTCGCTCCTGTGGCTGCTTTTAGTTTTAGCCACGAAAAAGCACAAAAAGAAATGCAAGAGGCTCAGAAGTGATAGCCAAAACTAACAACCCTTTGTGCCTTTTCGTGGCTATAACGCCTAAAAAAGTAGAATCTCCAACCGAGAACGCGAAGCGTGAGCGAGTGCATTGTTCAGCCGCCGCAGGCGTTCCTTGTTCTGGCTTGATGCGCTTCGCGCGCTGTTCCATGCACTCGCTTACGCTTCGCGTTCTCGGTTGGAGATTCTACTTTTTTAGGCGCTGCAAAACTAAAACACCGCTTAAGTTCAAATGAAAAACACCCGCGCCATTTGGTTGGCGCGGGTGTTTTTTAATCGAAAAACAACTTCAATCGCTGGTGACGATAGGCGTTGGCGCGTCCGAGGAACGGTTGTCGTGGTCGCGCTCTAAAACGCCCTCGGCCTCGACTTGCGCGGGCGAATCTGCCACGCCCGAATGACCGATTTCTTCGATCAAATCGGCCACTTCGCTCCGCGTTGTTCCGACTTGCACCGGCTTCGCCTGCGTGACTTCGTTGCTATCGTTGTTGGTTGGTGACATAAAGTGGTGGCTCCCCGGTTTCGGTTCGCAAAATCCGCTCCTGTGGCGCCAATCGAACCGCGCAAAGCGAACGCGAAACACGAGAAACGCGGCGGGACTTCAAATGGAAAGCAACTTTTACCGCTTTGTAACGCCCGCGAAACGGGGCGCCCTCATTCTTTGATGTGACAAGGGCAGAAGGCGCCGCCTTGGTTTTGCAAGCAAGCCAAGGGTGGTCGGACTTCACAACTCCGCGTTCCTGCCGCCTGTCCCGCACCTTTCCAACTCGACCCGGCAAAGCGTTCGTTCCCCGCGCCTCCGCCTGAATTGAAGTTCGCGCTTCATCTGGAATCAGGCGTTCCTCGTTGCCTCTGCTTGCCCGTTCGTCCTCACGGCGTTTCCAGCGCCTTTGACGAACGCTTTCCGGGTTTTTCAAACCGCTTCGACGAAAGTTGAAGCGGTTTTTTGTTGGTTGGCCAAACTTTCCCATGATGCGATTTTTGCTGGTTTTTTGTTGTTGTTTTGTATTGGTTCTTTCGGTTGGTGCGCGCAAGGCGCATTGAAACCATTCCCTGCCACACCCAACTCAACTCGGCATTCGGCCAAAACGAAAAAGCGCGGCACTTCGGAAGTGCCGCGCTTTTGTGTTCAACCGAACGCCTACTCTTTTCCGCGCCCGGTTTTTTCCTGCAATTCTTCGATGCGAAGCGAAGCCTCGGCTTTGCTCAGGTTCTCGTTGAACTCTTCGCCCGCCTGATCGGACAGCGTTTTCAAATACGACTTTTGCGCGCCGGTCATCGGCTCGTCGCCCGTCGCCCACTCGTGCGGGTCTTTGACGGCGTTGGAATTGTCGGCGCTGTTGATGGCGTCGTGTTCGGAAGGTGTTTCGTTTTGTTTGCTCATGATGAAACCATCCAAAATGCAAACTTGGAGCCAAAGCCTACACTTGCGCGCGAAAAAATATGCGTCAATCCCACTTTTTTGCTCCCACCATGCGCGCCGTGAAGTCCGACAACGAAGCGCACGGACTGCTTTTGCGCGGCGCTTATGTTCGCCAGTTAGCCGCCGGAATCTATTCGTATTTGCCTTTAGGCCTTCGCGTTTTAAGCAAGGTTGAAAACATCGTGCGCGAAGAGATGAACCGCGCCGGAGCGGTTGAACTTCTCATGCCTGCTTTGTCGCCTCAAGAACTCTGGCATGAAACGGGGCGCGATTCGCTGGACATTTTGTTCCGTCTGCAAGACGTGAAAGGCTCGGAGTATCTCTTAGCGCCCACACACGAGGAAGTCGTGACCGACATCGTGCGCGGCACGGTTTCTTCCTATAAACAACTGCCGCTGACTTTGTATCAAGTCCAAACCAAGTTCCGCGACGAACCGCGTCCTCGCGCCGGACTTTTGCGGGGCCGCGAGTTCGTGATGAAAGACGCGTATTCGTTCGACGTGGATTTGGCGGGTTTGGACAAATCGTTCGACGCGATGGTGGACGCGTATAAAGTGATTTTCGCGCGTTGCGGTTTGCAAACGGCGATTGTCGATGCGGCGGGCGGCGGCATCGGCGGCTTCGACACCAAAGAATTTATGGCGCTTTCGCCTTCGGGCGAAGACCTGATTTTGTTTAGCGAAGCCGACGGATATGCCGCGAATCTGGAGCTGGCGACTTCTCGAATCGAACCCGTTGAAAACCGCAGCGACATCGGCGATGAAATCGAAGAATTCGCCACGCCCGGCATCACGACCATTGAATCGTTATCTCAGTTCGAAGGTGGCGCGCAGGCTCAACATCAAATTAAAACGCTGGTTTACATCGCCGATGAAAAACCGGTTTTGGCCTTGCTTCGCGGCGATCATCAGTTGGTGGAAACGAAGTTGGCGGGCGCGGCAGGCGCCACGAAATTGCGCGCGGCGACTCCTGAAGAGATAGTCGAACTGCTCGGCGCCCGTCCCGGTTCGCTGGGCGCAGTGGGCGTGCAAAACGCGCCGGTTTTTGCCGACCTCGAACTGCGCGAACGCGAACGGATGACGACGGGCGCCAACCGCGACGGCTTTCATCTGCGCGGCGTTTCGGTCGCGCGCGACCTTGCTGATGCGCAGTTCGTGGATCTGCGCGAAGCGCGCGAAGGCGAATCGTCTCCGCTTGGCGGCGGGCCTTTGCAAAGTGCCAAAGCCATCGAACTCGGCCACGTTTTCAAACTCGGCAACAAATACTCCAAGGCGATGAACGCGACCGTTTTAGACGCGAACGGCAAATCGCAAATCATGGAAATGGGCTGTTACGGCATCGGCGTGTCGCGCATCGTCGCGGCGGTCGCCGACGCGTGCCGCGACGAGCGTGGACTTATTTGGCCGCGCGAAGTCGCACCGTTTGCGGTTCATCTCGTGCTGCTCGAACGCGAAGAGGCGGTCGTTGAAGCGGCAGAATCGCTTTACCGCGAGTTGCAAGCGGCGGGTTTCGATGTGCTCTTCGATGATCGAAAAGAAAGTCCCGGAGTCAAATTCGCCGACGCCGATTTGATCGGCGCGCCGGTTCGCGTGATGGCGGGCAAAACGACCAAAGCGAGCGGTGAATTTGAGATTCGCGCGCGCGCGAGTCGGGACGCGGAAGTCGTGGCGGCGAGTGATGTTGTGGCGAAGGTGCAGGCGATGCTGGGTTGAGGTAAGCTGGGCGACGATGGAAAAACTTTCGCTTGACGAGGTTCATGTTGATGAACCTCTTTGGCTTTCAACAGAGGCCGGGTGGAGCGAACTTCATTTCGAGGTGGGGCGCCCGCCCTTTGGTCGCGCTCGCGGCTCGTTGATGCTGGAAGAATTGTCCCGCTATGAAGCACTGCGCCCACAAGTGGCGCGGCGACTCTTGAGCGACATTTTGACAAACGATCAAATCAGGGAGTTGGGCGAAAATGGGGCGCTCAACTTCTTCTACACAAGCGCGGATAAAGAATCGCGTTTCGTGGTCTGCCTGATCCAACATCAGGGAGTCGAGGCGACTTTTCACGCCGTGCCGCGCAGAAGTTGAACGGCTGAAACGCAAAAAGCCCTCGCTCTGCGAGGGCTTTTCATTTTATTTTCGGCGATAAAGCCAAAACCCACCGACAACGGAAACCACGATTTCGATAGTGCAGGCCAAGAGCCTATGCGTCAGGCTGAAAAACTGCGCGCCTGTAATGAGCGTTCCGGCGCAGCCCATCGCCGAGCCTGCTATCCAACCGAAGAGCGGGCCGATTCGATACTGCTGTTCGGCGGCGATGGAGTTCTGTTTGTAATTTGGCGCCGCTTGCCAAGGCCGCTTGGTCAGGTCGCGCTTGTAAAGCCACCACCAGAACACCCAACAACCCAGCATCCCAAATGTTCCCCAGGTGGAGAGGCGGACTTCTGCCCATTGCAGTTGCGCCAAAATCAACAGAAGTTGAACCACGCCAAAAACGGTGGCCGCGATGTTGGAAGGCGTCCATTGCATCCCCTGACGCCGGGAACGATAAACGCCAAAGCCAAAGCAAAGAATGCCGAACACAACTGAAAAGGGCGTCCGCCACCAGGGTTCGGGCGAAATCAACATCAATGCGCAGTAAAAGCTCAACCCAACTGCCAGACGCCATCCGAACTTGCGCACAACA
>JAABUM010006928.1_pt1 | contig 10773 bp, 20 predicted proteins | sample 5559161 | NCBI WGS metagenome assembly JAABUM01 (sample SAMN10711868, study PRJNA513369) | rock metagenome | isolation source: Antarctica rocks | place: Antarctica: Victoria Land, Siegfried Peak nord | reverse complement strand
TCGCGGCGAGCTCAACTCGTTGCTCTCGGTGCGCAACCTGGCTGCCGTGCACACGTTGTACGCCGACCAGTTGAACACCTACGACGTGCTGTGCGCCGACGACATCGTGTTCACCCGCGACTCGTTCAACGCCTTCATCGCCGGACCATTACAGGCCGCGAAGATCGACACGCAGGAGTACGCGAAATGAACAGCCGAATCCACGCCAAGGACCCTCGCGACATCCTGATCAAGCCGATCGTCTCGGAGAAGTCGTACGCCCTGATGGATGAGGGCAAGTACACCTTCGAGGTAGACCCGCGCTCGAACAAGACCGAGATCAAGATTGCCGTCGAGAAGGTCTTCGACGTCAAGGTCGACTCGGTCCACACGCTCAACCGCAAGGGCAAGACGCGTCGTACCAAGGCCGGACTCGGCAAGCGCAAGGACACCAAGCGCGCGATCGTCTCCCTCAAGGAAGGTGCGATCGACATCTTCGGCACCGTTGGCTGACGCCAGCGGATCTGCTGGAAACGCATCGCACATCATGACTTCGAGGGACAAGGACGTAAGGACTAAGTAATGGCTATCCGCAAGTACAAGCCGACGACGCCGGGACGGCGTGGGTCGAGCGTGGCGGACTTCGTCGAGGTCACGCGCTCGACACCGGAGAAGTCTCTGGTGCGCCCGCTCTCCAAGACTGGTGGTCGCAACTCTTCTGGCCGCATCACCACGCGCCACATCGGTGGCGGCCACAAGCGCGCCTACCGTGTGATCGACTTCCGCCGTCACGACAAGGACGGTGTACCCGCCAAGGTCGCGCACATCGAATATGACCCGAACCGCACTGCACGTATCGCACTGCTGCACTATGCGGACGGTGAGAAGCGGTACATCATCGCGCCGAACAAGCTGCGTCAGGGCGACCCGATCGAGAACGGCCCATCGGCCGACATCAAGCCCGGTAACAGCCTCCCGCTGCGCAACATCCCGACCGGTACGGTGCTGCACTGCATCGAGTTGCGCCCCGGTGGTGGAGCGAAGATCGCCCGCTCCGCTGGCACCCGTGTTCAGCTGGTCGCCAAGGAGGGCCCTTACGCCCAGCTGCGTATGCCCTCAGGTGAGATCCGCAACGTCGACGTACGCTGCCGCGCCACCATCGGCGAGGTCGGTAACGCCGAACAGAGCAACATCAACTGGGGAAAGGCCGGCCGCATGCGCTGGAAGGGCAAGCGCCCGACCGTCCGCGGTGTCGCCATGAACCCGGTAGACCACCCCCACGGTGGTGGTGAGGGCAAGACCTCCGGTGGTCGTCACCCGGTCAGCCCGTGGGGACAGGCCGAAGGCCGTACCCGCCGCCCGAACAAAGAGAGCGACAAGCTGATCGTGCGTCGCCGTCGTACTGGGAAGAAGCGGTAAGACATGCCACGTAGCCTGAAAAAGGGTCCCTTCGTTGACGACCATCTGCAGAAAAAGGTGGACGTTCAAAACGAGGCAGGCACCAAGAACGTGATCAAGACCTGGTCCCGCCGGTCAATGATCACCCCCGACATGCTCGGTCACACGTTGGCTGTGCACGACGGCCGTAAGCATGTCCCGGTCTTTGTGACCGAGTCGATGGTCGGCCACAAGCTCGGCGAATTTGCTCCGACTCGCACCTTCAAGGGTCACGAGAAGGACGACCGGAAGGGGCGCCGCCGCTGATCGCGGTGCAACGACTATGACGAACACACACACGATTCCCGAAGGGAGCGCGATGGCGGCCACAGCTTCCGCCCGGTACGTCCGGGTGACGCCCATGAAGGCCCGGCGCGTCGTGGACATGATCCGCGGCAAGCAGGTCGGCGAGGCCATCGCCGTTCTCAAGTTCGCTCCGCAGACTGCGAGCGAGCCAGTGCTGAAGGTGCTTCACAGCGCTATTGCCAACGCCCGCGTGAGTGCGGACAAGCACTCGCAGGCATTCGAGGAGCGCACCCTCGTGGTGAGCGTCGCGTATGTCGACGAGGGCCCGACGATGAAGCGGTTCCGCCCCCGTGCACAGGGCCGTGCAAGCCAGATCCTGAAGCGCAGCAGCCATATCACTGTGCAGGTCACCCAGCCGGACTCGCAGGAAGGACGGCGATAACCATGGGTCAGAAGGTCAACCCGAACGGTTTCCGCCTCGGTATCACCACGGAGCACAAGAGTCGTTGGTATGCCGACAGCAACAAGCCCGGTCAGCGCTACCGCGACTATGTCAAGGAAGATGTGGCGATCCGTCGCCTCATGTCCAAGGGCATGGAGCGCGCTGGCATCAGCCGCATCGAAATCGAGCGAACCCGCGACCGGGTTCGTATCGACATCCACACTGCTCGTCCGGGCATCGTCATCGGCCGCCGCGGCGCCGAGGCCGATCGTCTGCGCGGAGAGTTGGAGAAGCTCACTGCCAAGCAGGTGCAACTGAACATCCTCGAGGTGAAGAACCCGGAGGCAGATGCTCAGTTGGTCGCCCAGGGTATCGCCGAGCAGTTGTCTGCTCGCGTCAACTTCCGTCGGGCGATGCGCAAGGGCATGCAGTCCAGCCAGCGCGCTGGTGCCAAGGGCATCCGGGTGAAGGTTTCCGGTCGTCTCAACGGTGCAGAAATGAGCCGCGCGGAGTTCTACCGCGAAGGCCGGGTGCCGCTGCACACCCTGCGCGCCAACATCGACTACGGCTTCTACGAGGCAAAGACGACATTCGGTCGCATCGGTGTGAAGGTCTGGATCTACAACGGTGACCTCACATCGAAGGAACTGGCTCGTGAGCAGGCAGCTGCACCCTCACGCCCGGCTCGTCGTCGCGATGACCGCGGACCGCGCACCGACCGTGGTGGCGACCGTGGGGCCAGTCGGCCCCGTCGTGATGATGCACCGGCCAGCGGTGATCAGGCCGCAGCCCCCGCAGCTACTGACTCGCCGGCTCCGGCAGCCGAGGGGGTGCAGGCCTGATGTTGATTCCCCGTCGCGTCAAGCACCGCAAGCAGCACCACCCGGGTCGTTCGGGCGCTGCCAAGGGCGGCACCAACGTTTCATTCGGTGATTTCGGCATCCAGGCGCTTGAGCCCGCTTATGTCACCAACCGTCAGATCGAGTCCGCTCGTATCGCTATGACCCGTTACATCAAGCGTGGTGGAAAGGTGTGGATCACGATCTACCCCGACCGCCCGCTGACCAAGAAGCCTGCGGAGACCCGGATGGGTTCCGGTAAGGGTTCTCCGGAGTGGTGGGTCGCGAACGTGAAGCCCGGTCGGGTGATGTTCGAGCTGTCCGGTGTGTCCGAAGACGTTGCACGTGAGGCCATGCGCCTGGCGATGCACAAGTTGCCGATGAAGTGTCGCTTCGTCGCGCGTGAAGGTGGTGACTTCTAATGGCTACCGGTTCCAAAGACCTGATGCCGAAGACGCTGCGTGAGTTGGACGACCAGCAGCTGGGCGAAGAGCTCGACAAGGCCAAGCAGGAACTGTTCAATCTGCGGTTCCAGTCAGCGACCGGGCAGTTGGAGAACAACTCTCGACTGCGGGCGGTCCGTAAGGACATCGCCCGGATCTACACCGAGATGCGTGAGCGCGAGCTCGGCATCGGCCAGGCGCCTTCGGGCGACGCACCTTCGAAGGTGAGCTGACATGAGCGAGAACACGCAGGAGAAGAACGTGAACGAGCGCAACGATCGCAAGTCCCGCCAGGGTTACGTCGTGAGCGACAAAATGGACAAGACCGTCACGGTCGAGGTCGAGGACCGCGTCAAGCACGCGCTCTACGGCAAGGTCATCCGTCGCACGACCAAGATCAAGGTCCACGACGAGAAGAATGACTGTGGCGTGGGTGACCGTGTGCAGATCATGGAGACTCGCCCGCTGTCCAAGCAAAAGCACTGGCGCGTCGTGACCATCCTCGAACGAGCCAAGTAACTTCAGAAATTATCAGTTCCGCAAGGCTCACCCTTCGCGGTGAGAACCAGTGAGACGACAGGAGAAAACCAGTGATCCAGCAGGAGTCGCGACTTCGCGTCGCCGACAACACCGGTGCCAAGGAGATCTTGTGCATTCGGGTTCTCGGCGGCTCGGGCCGTCGATACGCCGGCATCGGTGACACGATCGTGGCGACCGTCAAGGACGCCATCCCCGGTGGCAACGTCAAGAAGGGCGACGTCGTCAGGGCTGTCATTGTGCGCACCGTCAAGGAGCGCCGCCGAGCCGATGGCTCGTACATCAAATTCGATGAGAACGCAGCAGTGATCCTCAAGGGCGACGGTGACCCCCGCGGCACCCGCATCTTCGGCCCGGTGGGCCGTGAGTTGCGCGACAAGCGCTTCATGAAGATCATCTCGCTGGCCCCGGAGGTGCTCTGATCCATGGCGTTGAAGAAGAAGGTGGCGGCTCCCAAGAAGCCGACCATGAAGATCAAGAAGAATGACCTGGTCCAGGTCGTCAGCGGTCGTTCGCAGAAGAACGGCGGTGACAAGGGCAAGCAGGGCAAGGTCATCGAGGTGTTCCCCGAGACCGGACGAGTGCTCGTAGAGGGAATCAACCGGGTCACCAAGCACGTCAAGGCCGGTCAGCCGGGCGGCGGTTCCGGCGGCATCGAGGTCGTCGAGGCCCCGATGCACGTAAGCAACGTCGCTGTCGTCGACCCCGAGTCCGGTAAGCCCACTCGCATTCGGACCCGTGTAGAGCAGGTCGAGCGTGACGGCCGCATGAAGACCGTCCGTACCCGCGTCGCGGTGCGATCCGGAAAGGATCTGTGATGAGAACCCCACAAAGTTCTCCGTTCGCTTCGCTCGCTCCGATACTTTGCGAGGACCCCAAATGACTTCAATTGCCACCGAGGACACCCCCGTTGTGTCGGCGGTCATCACTCCTCGGATGAAGACCCGTTACAACGACGAGATCAAGCAAGCGTTGCGTGAGAAGTTCGACTTCGCGAACGTGATGCAGGTCCCGGGTGTCGTGAAGGTCGTTGTCAACATGGGCGTGGGCGAAGCAGCCCGGGACTCCAAGTTGATTGACGGCGCGGTTCGTGACCTGATCGCGATCACCGGCCAGAAGCCGGCCGTTACGCAGGCCCGCAAGTCGATTGCTCAGTTCAAGCTGCGCGAAGGCATGCCGATCGGTTGCCACACCACGCTTCGCGGTGACCGGATGTGGGAGTTCCTCGACCGTCTGGTCTCCGTCGCGCTTCCGCGTATCCGTGACTTCCGCGGCTTGTCGCCGAAGCAGTTCGACGGCAACGGCAATTACACTTTCGGCCTCACCGAGCAGTCGGTATTCCACGAGATCGACCAGGACCGCATTGATCGGGTCCGTGGTATGGACATCACGGTCGTCACGACCGCCAAAAACGACGACGAGGGCCGGGCGCTGTTGCGTGCACTGGGCTTTCCGTTCAAGGAGATGAACTGACCATGGCAAAAACTGCACTGGTCCAGAAGGCCGCGCGCAAGCCCAAGTTCGCCGTCCGCGGTTACACCCGTTGTCAGCGTTGCGGACGTCCGCACGCTGTTTACCGCAAGTTCGGCCTCTGCCGAATCTGCCTTCGTGAGATGGCTCACCGCGGTGAACTGCCGGGTGTCAAGAAGAGCTCTTGGTAAATCAGCCTGCGGGCCAGCATCTCGAACACCACTTCGTCGTGGGTCGCACCGACGCGATCTTCGACACCACCACTACTAACTACACCGCAGGTCGGCTACGGACATTCCGTAGCCTTGAAACCGCGGTGAGGAAGGGCAGTGCAGCCCAATGACCATGACCGATCCGATCGCGGACATGTTGACGCGCGTCAGGAACGCCAACTCGGCGCACCATGATTCGACGTCCATGCCGTTCTCGAAGTTGAAGTCGCACATCGCGGAAATCCTGCAAGCTGAGGGCTACATCGGTGGCTTCCGGGTGCAGGACGCCGAGGTGGGCAAGACCCTCATCATCGACCTGAAGTACGGACCCAACCGGGAACGCTCCATCGCGGGCGTGCGCCGGGTGTCCAAGCCGGGTCTGCGCGTCTATGCCAAGTCCACGAACATGCCTCGCGTGCTCGGTGGTCTCGGTGTTGCAATCGTGTCCACGTCCTCCGGTCTGTTGACCGACCGGCAGGCAGCTAACCAGGGCGTTGGCGGGGAAGTCCTCGCCTATGTCTGGTGACCAGGAACTAAGGAGGAAGTAACGATGTCTCGTATCGGACGTCTCCCCGTTCCGGTCCCGGCCGGAGTCGATGTGACCATCGACGGTCGCACCGTCAACGTCAAAGGACCCAAGGGTCAGCTGGATCTGACCCTGCCCGAACCCATCACGGTGGCGAAGGACGAAGGCGTGCTGCAGGTGTCACGGCCCGATGACGACCGTGACTCACGCTCACGACACGGCCTGACCCGCAGCTTGATCAACAACATGGTGCTCGGTGTCACCGAGGGTTACACCAAGAAGTTGGAAATCCACGGCACCGGTTACCGCGTCGTGGCCAAGGGGTCGGACCTGGAGTTCGCTCTGGGGTACAGCCACTCGATCACCATCAAGGCGCCTGAGGGAATCAGCTTCGAGGTGCAGAACCCGACCAGGTTCACCGTGACCGGGATCGACAAGCAGCTCGTCGGCGAGGTTTCGGCGAACATTCGTAAGTTGCGCAAGCCCGACCCGTACAAGGCCAAGGGCGTTCGCTATGAAGGCGAGCGCATCCGCCGCAAGGTCGGAAAGGCTGGTAAGTAAGCGATGGCAAAGCAGAAGATCATCAAGCGTTCGTCGAGCAAGGCGGCCGCCCGCACACGTCGTCACTTCCGGTTGCGGAAGCGGATTTCCGGAACCACCGAGCGTCCACGCTTGGTCGTGTCGCGCTCGGCGCGCCACGTATTCGTCCAGGTCGTCGACGACACGGTCGGTAAGACTGTCGCGTCGGCCTCGACCATGGAAGCGGATCTGCGCAACTCCGGCGGTGACAAGACCGCCAAGGCCAAGCAGGTCGGCCAGTTGATCGCCGCTCGAGCCAAAGATGCGGGCATCGAAGCCGTCGTCTTCGACCGTGGCGGTAACCAGTACGCCGGCCGCGTCGCTGCGATCGCAGACGGCGCTCGTGAAGGCGGCCTGGTCCTCTGATGCCGCTCATGACTGAATTCGTAATCTCGAAGGTGAGGAACCACTGATGCCCGGACCCCAGCGTCGAGGCGCTGCCGGTGGCCAGAACACGGCCCAAGGCACCGGACCCGACAATGCAGCCGGCGGCAACGCCGGCGGTGACCGCGGTGGCCGTGGTGGCCGCGGCGGCAACGACCGTGGTGGCCGTGGAGGACGAGGGGGTGATGACCGCAACCAGTACCTGGAACGCGTCATCACCATCAACCGCGTGTCCAAGGTCGTCCAGGGTGGTCGCCGGTTCAGCTTTACCGCGCTGGTCGTGGTCGGTGACGGCCAAGGCAGTGTCGGGGTCGGCTACGGCAAGGCCAAAGAGGTGCCGTCGGCTATCGCCAAGGGCGTTGAAGAGGCGAAGAAGAACTTCTTCCGCGTGCCGATGATCGGTGACACCATCCCGCACCCGATCCAGGGTGAGGCTGCTGCTGGAGTCGTCCTGCTGAAGCCGGCGTCGGCTGGTACCGGTGTCATCGCCGGTGGTCCGGTTCGGGCGGTGCTGGAATGTGCGGGTATCCATGACGTGTTGTCCAAGTCTCTGGGTTCGTCCAATGCCATCAACATCGTGCACGCCACCGTCGCCGCGTTGAAGGGTCTGGAACGACCGGAGGCTGTCGCTGCTCGTCGCGGTCTGCCGCTGGATCACGTGGCCCCGGCTCGTATGCAGCGCGCGATGGCCGAGGCGGCAACAGCCGCGAAGGCAGGTGCCTGATGGGGTCCTTCAAGGTGACCCAGATACGTTCTGAGATCGGCGGTAAGCCCAAGCACCGTGAGAACCTGCGCTCGTTGGGTCTCAAGCGGATCGGCCACACCGTCGTCAAGGAGGACCGTCCCGAATTTCGTGGGATGGCGCGTTCGGTCGCCCACCTGGTGATCGTCGAGGAGATTGACTGATGACTGAAACTGAGAAGAAGTCCGGCGAACACGCGCTCAAGGTCCACCACCTGCGTCCCGCCCCTGGAGCCAAGAAGGCCAAGACCCGCGTGGGTCGTGGTGAGGCCTCCAAGGGTAAGACCGCCGGTCGTGGCACCAAGGGCACCAGTGCCCGCTACCAGGTGTCTGCTGCTTTCGAAGGTGGCCAGACTCCGTTGCACATGCGGCTGCCGAAGATGCGTGGGTTCAAGAACCCGGCCAAGGTGACTTTCCAGGTCGTGAACCTGGACAAGATCTCTGCGCTATTCCCCGAGGGCGGGCCTGTCGACGTGGCCGAGTTGGTCGCCAAGGGTGCTGTGCGCAAGGGGATTGCTGTGAAGGTTCTCGGCACAGGGGAGATCTCTTCGTCTGTGCAATTGACGGTCGACGCTTTCTCGAACTCGGCCAAGGACAAGATCGAGGCAGCGGGCGGAACCGTCAGCACCTCCTGATCGTTGCTCCCTTTGTCGGATCTCGGCTGACACCCCGGACCGCGTTGTACCCTTCGTGGGTCTCGCGCCCGGGGTGTTCGCATGCCGGGGTATCCTCATCCCCGCCCGTAGCACGCAGGCCACGTCTCACCTGAGGCCGGCCGCCGTAGGAGGATCCTGTTGCTCACCGCTGCTGCCCGTGCGTTCAAGACGCCGGAATTGCGCAAGAAAATTCTGTTCACCCTTGCGGTGATGGCAATCTTCCGGCTCGGATCGCATATCCCCACCCCGGGCATCAGCTATCAGTTGATCCAGGCGTGTCAACGAGGGGCCAGTTCCAACCAGAGCTTCCTGGGGTTGGCGAACCTCTTCTCCGGCGGGGCGCTGCTGCAGCTCTCGGTGTTCGCGCTCGGGATCATGCCCTACATCACTGCCAGCATCATCGTGCAGCTGCTGACCGTGGTGATTCCCCGCTTCGAAGAGTTGAAGAAGGAAGGGCAGTCCGGCCAGACCAAGATGACGCAGTACACGCGTTATCTGACGATCGGGTTGGCGCTCCTGCAGTCGGCGACCCTGGTCACCGCTGCGAAGGCGAACCCGTCATCGCTGTTGGGTGGAACGGCGCAGAGCTGTCCGTCGATCATGCCGAACCAGAGCGTCTTCAACCTCACCATCATGGTGCTGGTGCTGACCGCCGGTACCGGTCTGATCATGTGGCTCGGTGAGCAGATTACCGAGCGGGGAATCGGCAACGGGATGTCCCTGCTGATTCTGACGGCCATCGCCGCTCAGGTACCCGGTTCGGTCTGGGCTATCCGCCAGCAGGGCTGGGGCAAGTTCCTGGTCGTGATCGTGATGGGTCTGGCCATTACTGTCGCCGTAGTTTTCGTCGAGAACTCCCAACGGCGGATCCCCGTGCAGTATGCGAAGAAGATGATCGGCCGACGGATGTACGGCGGGATGTCCACGTACCTGCCGCTCAAGGTGAACATGGCGAACGTCATCCCCATCATCTTCGCCACATCTTTGCTGTCGCTGCCTGTATTGCTCGCCGGGTTCGCGCAACCCGATAACAAGACCGAGCCTCCTCCCGCGTGGGCACAGTGGGTGCTGAACAACCTCGCGCGCGGTGATCACTGGTCTTACATGGCGCTGTCGACGGCGCTCGTGGTGTTCTTCACGTTCTTCTACGTCTCGATCACCTATCAGCCGCAGGAAGTGGCGGACAACCTGAAGTCGGCGGGATCTTTCATTCCGGGCGTGCGTGCGGGCAAGGCCACTGCGGACTATCTGGGTTTCGTGTTGAACCGAATCACGGTGACCGGAGCCATCTATCTGGGCGTACTTGCCCTCATTCCGCTGATCGCACTGGCTATGGTGGGGGCCAATTCCAACTTTCCGTTCGGCGGAGCATCGATCATCATCCTGGTCGGAGTCGGCTTGGAGACCATGAAGCAGGTCGACGCCAAGCTCCAGCAGCACCACTACGAAGGGTTTCTTCGCTGATGCGACTGATCATTCTCGGCCCGCCCGGAGCCGGTAAGGGAACGCAGGCGGAGCGTCTGTGTGCCAAGCATGGCATCCCGCACATCTCGACCGGCGATATCTTTCGGGCCAACATCAAGGATCAGACGCCGCTGGGTAAACAGGTGAAGGGAATCCTGGACGCCGGGGGTTATGTCACCGACGAGATCACGAACGAGATCGTGGCCGACAGGTTGGGCCAGGACGATGCCCGGAACGGTTTTCTGCTCGACGGGTACCCGCGAACTATCGCGCAGGTCGATGCCCTGGATGCACTGCTCGCGCAGAACTGTCATCAGGTGGACGGTGTGCTGCGACTCCTGGTGGACGACGAAGAACTCGTCTCGCGGTTGCTTGAACGTGCCAAGACCTCTGGTCGTGAGGACGACACCGAAGCGGTGATCCGCGAGCGCCAAGAGATCTACAACAAGGAAACGCGCCCGTTGGCCGCGACCTATCAGCGGCGTAGTCTGTTGCACGAACTCGATGGGATGGGCCACATGGACGACGTGACCGACCGCATAGAGAGCACCCTCGACGGTCTCGTCGCCGCGACCAGCTGATTGCCGGACTGGAGATGTTCGGAAGGGAACGACTGCCCATCAAGACCCACGATCAGCTGCTGTCGATGCGATCGGCGGGTCTTGTGGTAGCTCGCTGTCTTGAGATGTTGCATGAATTCGCGGCTGCCGGGGTGACGACAGGCGTGCTCGACGAACGCGCCCACACCTTTATTTCTGATGCGGGTGCGGCTCCCAGCTTTCTCGGGTACCAAGGCTTCCCCGCGACGTTGTGCATCT
>JAABUM010006927.1_pt1 | contig 10773 bp, 10 predicted proteins | sample 5559161 | NCBI WGS metagenome assembly JAABUM01 (sample SAMN10711868, study PRJNA513369) | rock metagenome | isolation source: Antarctica rocks | place: Antarctica: Victoria Land, Siegfried Peak nord | reverse complement strand
GGCGGTGGCGGTGGGGGCAAGGGCACCGGCGGCAAGGGCAAGCGGCGGCTCGCCGGCAAGGGCCCCACGCCCCCGGCGTCCGCCCGCAAGGGCCACCCGGCGCAGCGGCGCGCCAATGCGGCGACGCGGGATGCTGCGCGAGGCACAAGCTCGCGCGCCGCAGGCGGCCGGGAGCCCGGGCACGAGCGACCCGGCCCCGCCCGCAGCCGTTACCACGCCCCGGACGAGATCGTCGTAGGGCGCAACCCTGTCGTGGAGGCACTCCGCGCGCAGGTTCCGGCCAACCGGCTGCTGCTGGCCGCCGGGCTCGAGCACGACCCGCGGGTCGACGAGGCACGCTCCCTTGCGGCTGCGAGCGGCGTGCCCGTCGTCGACGTCTCCCGCGGCGAGCTCGACCGGCTGGCCGGCCCCGCGCCGCACCAGGGGATGGGGCTCGCCCTGCCGGCATACGAGTACCTGCACCCCGACGACCTGCTCGTGCAGGCCATGGCGACAGCTGCCGAGCAGGACACCACGGTTCTGCTCGTCGCGCTCGACGGCGTGACCGACCCGCGCAACCTCGGCTCCGTCGTGCGGTCAGCAGCGGCCTTCGGAGCGCACGGTGTGCTCGTCCCCGAGCGGCGGGCTGCCGGTGTCACCGCCGGAGCCTGGAAGGCATCCGCCGGTGCACTCGCCCGGCTACCGGTGGCCCGTGCGACGAACCTCGTGCGCTCGCTGCAGGCCTATGCGAAGGCGGGCGTGATGATCGCCGGGCTCGCAGCCGACGCCGACACCACCCTCGACTCCTTCGAGGCCGCGACGGAGCCGCTCGTCCTTGTCGTGGGGTCGGAGGGCCGCGGCCTGTCGCGCCTGGTCGGCGAGACGTGCGACCTCGCCGTCGCCATCCCCATGGAGGACGACAGCGAGTCGCTCAACGCCGGGGTCGCCGCGGGCGTAGCGCTCGCCGAGGTGGCCCGCCGCCGCCGCGCCGGGTGACCAGGCAAGTGCGCGGTCGCTCAGCCGGCCACGTCTCCCGGATGGTCGGCCAGCCACTGCGCCGCGAGATCCTGCTCCTTGCCGATGAGCGTGCGCACCTCGCGCACTGCGATCTCCTCGATGCTGCCGCCGATCAGCGGCGCCGACACGCCGATGGAGCCAATGACACTGCAACGGCAGCCCGCGCCCGTTGCGGTCACGCGCTGTGTGCCCGACATCGTGGCGGGGATGCCGCGCCCCTCGACCCGCCACTCGCCGTCGATCCGCTCCCCGCTCGGCTTTACCGGCCAGGAGTCGACCTGCATGATCGTCGACCCGCTCATCAACCGGCGCACGAAGCCCGGCAGCCGGTCGACCGGCAGCTCGCGCTGACGGCGCACCACCACCCGGCCGGCATCCTCACTGATCTCGGGCTCGGCGACGCCGCCGTATCGGGCGTCAACCGCGCGCAGGAAGGCAAGGTCCCGCCACAGCAGGACCAGTCGCTCCGGTGCAACGTCGTAAGACCGCTCGGCCTCGAACTGGCGCATCTCTCAGTGCTTCCCGGCGCCGCCCTGGCCATCCGCGACCCGGGTCTCCCGTCGCGCACTGTGATGCGGTGAGCCAGGCGACATGAACCGAATGGCGCCCGCGTGCGAAGACAAGGTATGGGAGTTCGGTTGACTGAGCGGGTGACTCACGACGCCGAGCCGACCGACGGGCGACTGGCCCCGGATCGCTCGGAAGCGGCGAGCCTCGTCCAGGAGCTGCTCGACGGTCACCCCGAGGCGCTGGGAGCCATCTACGACAGGTACGGCAGCCGCTGCTACGCCCTCGCCTACCAGGTCCTGCGAGACGCCACGCTCGCCGAGGACGCGGTGCAAGAGGCTTTCCTGGCCCTATGGCGGGCTCCGGAGCGCTTCGATTCCGTCCGCGGCAGCCTCATCACCTACCTGCTGACCCTGACCCATCGGCGCGCGGTCGACGTCCTGCGCCGCGAAACCCACCAGCGGCGGGGCCGCATTACCGTCGAAGTGCTCGCCGAGGTGCCATCGACGCAGGCCGATGTCGGGACGCAGGCCGAGACCGCCATGAGAAGCGACGTTGTGCGCGAGGCGCTGGGCGAGCTGCCCGAGGCGCAGCGCGAAGCGCTGACACTCGCCTATTTCCAGGGCTACACGCAGCGTGAAATCGCAGCAATCACCGGCGTACCGCTGGGCACGGTCAAGACACGCATGCTCGCGGGGGTTCGGCGCATGCGCGCCGACCTCGGCAACTGGCACCAAGCGTGGGGGAGCTGACATGAGTGACGGCCGCACCACCCCCGCCTCGGCCACGCCGCTCGAGCCGCACGAGGAGTTCGAGGCGCTTGCCGTCGGGCAGGCGATGCACGCCCTCGAGCCCGAGGACGAGCAGCGCCTTGCCGCCCACCTCGTGACCTGCCCGTCGTGCGCCCGCGTCGTCGCCGATGCCGCGGCGCTCGGTGCCGCGATGGCCACCACCCTGCCTCCGGCGTCCCCGTCACCCGGCCTGCGGTCGCGGCTGGTCGAGGCCGCCGCGCGCGAGCCGAGGTCGGCACGCGCCGCCGGGCGGGCTCCGGCGAGCACGCCGCTGGTCACCGACGGTCCCTCGAGGCGCGTCGTGCTGGCGCACAGCGGGCGCCACCTGCAGCCGGCCTGGCGCCGGCCTCGCGTTCTTGCCCTCACGGCTGTGCTGGCAGCGGTTCTCGGAGCCGGCGTCGCTGTGCCCGCGACGTTGTCGGTCAGCGGGTCGCGCGGGGGCGATCCATCGCAGACCGCCCTGGCTCAGGCGCTGGCAGCGCCTGGCGTCCGCAGCGTGACGATGACGGGCGGCGGTGGCGCGACCGGGCACGCTGTCGTGTCCGAGAAGGGCCTGTTCCTTGTCGTCGACGGCCTCCCGCACAACGACGCCCGCCGCAGCACCTACGTGCTCTGGACGCTAACGCCATCCGGCGAGCGCAGCGCGCTCACGACGTTCGACGTCACCGGCAAGTCCTCGGTCGTCGTCGCCCGCCCGGGCGACCAGCCGCTGCCCGAGGGCACCGCTTTCGCCGTGTCGTACGAGAAGGGGCGGTTGGCTCCGGCTCAGCCCTCGGACGTGATGCTCACCAGCAATGCGTGATGCCGGCTGTGCTGCGGCGGCCGGGGCTGTAGTGGCAGTTGATGCCTGAGCCTGGGCCTGTCGACGTCGTCTTCCCCTGCCTGGATGAGGCCCTGGCCCTGCCGTGGGTGCTCGGCCGGCTACCCGCCGGGTACCGGGCCATCGTCGCGGACAACGGCTCATCCGACGCCAGCGCCGGCATTGCCCGGGCCGCGGGGGCGACGGTCGTCGATGTGCCGCAGCGCGGGTTCGGCGCTGCGGCCCACGCCGGGCTGCTCGCCGCCACGGCCGAGGTCGTCTGCTTCTGCGACGCCGACGCGTCGATGGACCCCCAGCAGCTGCCGCGCGTGGCTGACCCCGTGCTTGGGGGCGCCTCGGACCTCGTCCTCGGGCGGCGCAGGCCGACCACGCGGGGAGCTTGGCCACTGCACGCCCGCCTGGGCAACGCCGAGCTGGCGCGACGGCTCCGCAAGCGCTTGGCCCTGGAGCTGCACGACCTCGGGCCGATGCGCGCCGCTCGACGCGATGCCCTGCTCGCGCTCGGCCTGACTGACCGGCGGTTCGGCTATCCCCTGGAGATGGTCGTCCGCGCGGCCGACAGCGGCTGGCGCATCACCGAGGTCGACGTCGACTACGCGCCGCGCCAGGGACGCTCCAAGGTGACGGGCACCGTACGGGGCACCATCAAGGCCGTGCGGGACATGTCTGCGGTGCTCTCGGCGTGAGGCTGCTCGTCATCGCCAAGGAGCCGGTACCCGGTCTGGTGAAGACCCGGCTGTCACCGCCATACACCCCGGAGCAGGCGGCACAGCTCGCCGCTGCGGCGCTTGGCGACACCCTCGAGGCGGTGCAGGCGGTGCCCGGCACCGATGCCGTTCTCGTCCTGTCCGGGCGCCGCCCACAGTTCGTCGACACGGCGCTGCCCGTCGTCGCGCAGCGTGGCGACGGGCTCGCCGCCCGGCTGTCCGCCGCATTCGAGGATGCCACGGGCGACGGTCCCGTCCTGCTCGTCGGGATGGACACCCCGCAGCTGACCCCGACGTTGCTGGCGTCGGCGTGCGCGGTGCTCGCTTCAGCAGCTTCGGGTGCCGCCTCTCCCGTCGCCGTCCTGGGCCCCGCGGCCGACGGCGGCTGGTGGGCCCTCGGCCTGACCCGCAGCCAGCCGCGACTGCTCGAGGGCGTGCCGATGTCCGTCGCCAGCACCGCCGCCGCGACCCGGCAGCGGCTCGTCGAACGCGGCTATCGCGTGCTCGAGCTGCCCGTCCTGCGTGACGTCGACACAGCAACCGACGTCGCCGAGGTCGCAGCAGCTGCACCCGACACACGTTTCGCCGCTCTGGTCCGGCACCTCGAACCAGTGCCGATGGTGACCCGATGACCACGGAGGCACCGCTCCCGAAGACCGTCGGCGACCTGCGGCATCCGGTCGAGCTCTACGAGGCGAGCCTGGCAGGGGCAGCAGTCACGCTGCGCACCCACCAGGGCAACGCGCACCCGCTGCCCGCCGCGGTCTACCTCGCCCAGCACGTTCCAGGGGATGAGTCGATGCTGGCGCGCTGCACCGGTTCGGTGCTCGACGTCGGATGCGGTCCCGGCCGCTTGGCTACAGCGCTCACCCGCCGCGGGGTGCGCTCGCTCGGCATCGACATCTCCCACCGCGCCGTGTCGCTCGCCCGCGCTGCCGGGGCCGACGTGCTGCACGGCAGCATCTTCGACCCGCTTCCCGATGCCGGGAACTGGTCGACAGCGCTGCTCGCCGACGGCAACCTCGGCATCGGCGGCGAGCCGGTGGCGCTGCTCGCCAGGCTCCGCACGCTGCTGTCTCACCAGGGGCAGGTGCTTGTCGAGCTCGAGCCTCCCGGCGCTGGCGCTCACCGGCTCATGGTGCAGCTGGAGGATGCCGCGGGCGCGGCCAGCGCGTGGTTCCCGTGGGCCAAGGTCGGGGTCGAGGCGATCGATGCTGTCGCTGGCGCAGCAGGCCTGCGCGTCGTCGACAGCTGGTCCGACGCTGAGCGCTGGTTCGCCGCCCTCAGCCGCCCGCTGGGGGCCGTGCCCGATCAGCCGCGGTCGAGGATCTGCAGCAACCCGTCGGCGGTCGCGCCCGCTACCACCACGTGACCCGTGGCCTCATCGACGGCTACCGAGTTCGGCTGCTGCACCGTCGGCTGCGGCGCGGCCGGGTCAAGACGCAGCTTGTCGCCTACAACGTGCACCCCGACGAGCAGGTTGCGTCCGGACAGCGCCACTTCGACCCGGCTGCGCCGCAGGTCGGAGCCGAGCCCGTACGGGCCGCCGGCAAGGGGCAGCCGGTCGAGCATCCGCGGGGTGCCAGCCAAGTCGTAGAGCAGAACGGCATCACCGCGGGAGTCGGCGACGAGCACCTTGCTCCCGCCGGCCTCGACCACGTGGGTCGGCCCTTCGCCGGCAGGCAGGACGGCGACCTGGGTCAGGCTCGCGGCGTCGTAGACATAGAGCTTGTTGCCGCGCACGTCGGCAGCGGCAACCCTGCCCCCGGCGGCCGCCAGACCGCCCGGCTGGACGGGGCCCGGCAGCGTCGCGCCCCCGGGGCCGAGCGCGGTGACGGAGGCGGCGAGCTCGTCGGTGACCCAGACCCGGCCGCCGGCAGCGACGGCGTCATGCGGCTGGCGGCGGGTGTGCTCCGAGGAGAGCACGGCGCCGCTGGGAAGCGCGATCTCGGCGAGCACGTCGCTGTCCTCACCGGGCAGCAGGACCGGGCCGCCCGGCTGCCGCAACCGAAGGTGTCGGGCGCGACCGGGCACGCTGATCCGGCGGACGGCGCGGGTACGCAGGTCGACGAAGGCCAGCTGGTCCGGCCGGCGCAGGGCGACGACGGCAAGGTGGGTGGTGTCGTCGACGACGACGCCTTCGGGGGTGTCCCCGATAGGCAGCACGATGCCGGCCGGGCGCGCGCCCGGAGTAGGCGCGGCCTGCGGCTCCGCCGCAGGGCTCAGCACCGGCGACGGCGGCTGGGCACTACCTCCAGTGCCTCCGGTGCCCCTACTGCCCCCGCTGGACGAGCAGCCAACCAGCAGCGCAGCGAGCGCAAGGGCGGACGCTGCGCGCCCAGCCCCACGTCGCGACATGCACCGAGGCTAGCGGGGGCCCGGCTCGCCCTGGTCCTCGCCGCGCTGTGCGGCGGCGTCGTCGTCGCGCTCGAGACGCGGGTCGTCCGGCTCGGCGGGGTGGGCCCAGGTGGCGACCGGCTGCTGGCCGGCATCCTCATCTGGTGGGCGCTGCTCGTTCCCGCCGGGCTGCTGCTGCGGCATGCGGGGCGTGCTGCGTCGCTGCGGCGGCCCGGTCTGGTCGTCGTCATCGGCATCACAGTCGTGCTACAGAGCGCAGCGCTCACCCGCGGCAGCCAGATCTCCGATGACTTGTACCGCTACGCCTGGGACGGGCGCGTGCAGGCCGCCGGTATCGACCCCTACCGCTACGCCCCCAACGCTCCAGAGCTCGCGGGGCTGCGGGACCCGTGGCTGTGGCCGGATGCGGCCACCTGCCAGCAGTTGCACAAGCGGGAGCAGCCGTGCACCCGCATCAACCGGCCCCCGGCCCACACCATCTACCCGCCGGTGGCCGAGGCGTGGTTCACGGCCGTGCACGCGCTGCCCGGGCCGTCGCGCGACCACCACCAGCAGCTCTACGCCTCGCTGGTCTCCTTGGGGCTGATGCTCCTGCTCGCGCGCGAGCTGGTCCGGCGAGGGCGCAGTCCGTTGCTCGCGGCCGCCTACGGGTGGTCACCGGTGGCCGGGCTCGACATCGCCTCCGACGCCCACGTCGACGTCCTCGCGGCGCTGCTCGGTCTGGCTGCCGTGCTCGCCGCGGAGCGAAGCTGGCGAGCCGATCGGCCCGAGCGGCCCGGCACTGCCGGCCGCCGGCGCCCACTTGTCGTCGGGCTGCTGCTCGGCCTCGCCACCGCGGTGAAGGTCTACCCGGCGCTGCTGCTGCCCGCCCTGGCTCGCCGCTCGCCGGTGCGCGCAGTCGCATCGTTCGCCTCGGTCATCGCGGTTGTGTACGTACCGCACGTGCTGGCGGTTGGCGTCGGAGTGCTGGGCTACCTGCCTGGATATCTGAGTGAGGAGCAGTACGCGCAGGGCGGCCGGTTCCTGCTGCTCGGGCTGCTCGGCGTGACGGGATCCGCGGCGAAAGTCGTTGCAGTCGGGCTGCTGAGCGCGCTGGCCGTGGCGGTCGCCCGGAGCCACCTGCGCCCCGCCGAGGCCACTCTCGCGATGCTGGGCGGGACCTTTCTCGTCGTCGACCCGGTTCAGCCCTGGTATGCGGTGCTGCTCGTGGTCCTCGCCATTCTCACTGCTCGGCTCGAGTGGATTGCGTTCTGCATAGCCGGTTACCCGCTGTATGTAGCGGCGCTGCTGCATCGCGACACAGTCACTGCCGGCACGCAGTCCTACGGGTTAGCGAGCGCGTTCGTGCTGGTCGTGGCGCTGCTGCGGTTACAACGCCGAAAAGTCACGGCCGGATAACAAAGCGCGAGGTGCAGGTCACAGATTTGTGGATGAACCATTTTTCCGGCCGACACGAATACAGGACAACACCACCGAGTCAGTGAAAGAGGAATTGCTATGCGTTCCACCCGTATCCTCGCCGGCGTCGCACTCGCCGGCTCAGTCGCTATCAGCGCCGCCGCTTGCGGCAGCAGCAGCACCGGCAACAGCAGCAACACCAGTTCGGCGCCGAGCAGCTCCTCGTCCTCGGCTTCCTCGCCGTCGTCGTCCCCCACGCCGGCCGCTGAGATCGCCTCGCTCAAGGGCGTCGACACCGCCGTCCAGGTCGACGCGAAGACGCTGGCCGCGCTGACGTCCCTGAAGGTCAAGGTCACGCCCACCGGCAAGGCGAAGGCAACCACTACCTACAAGCCCGCCACCTTTGACTTCCCGATCACGGGCGGCAACGTCAAGGTGTTCGCCAAGGGCTCGGTCGACCCCTACGTGCAGGGCATCATCCACCACGAGGGCAGTGGCCTGCAGTTCGCAGCCGGCGGCAAGACGCTGACTGTCGAGAACTTCGATGTCGACCCGGGCACCTCGATGCTGATGGCGTCGGTCAAGGGGTCGAGCGGCAAGATCCCGCTGTTCTTCCTCGACGGCAGCGGCCTCGAGATCACAAAGGACTCCGCGGGCCATGCCAAGCTCGACGGCACCAAGGTCGAGCTGACCGCCGAGGCGGCCTCCACGCTGAACAAGACCTTCAGCGTCACCGCGTTCCAGCCGCGCATGCTCATCGGCATCGCGCACATCACCGCCGGCTGAGCAGGCGGAACGAGCCCCACCTGACCGATCGTGATCCGGTCGGTCAGGTGGGTCGAGGGCGGCCACCGCTGGGGTGTGGCCGCCCTCGAACCATGTCCGGGGTCAGTCGGGTCAGCCGCGGAGCGGGTCTGAGGCGAACCGGCGCATCCCCGCTGCGAAGCTGACCTCGGGCCGCCACCGCAGCTCGTTCTTGAGCCGATCGGACGACGCCGTCACATGTCGTACGTCGCCGAGGCGGTACCGCCCGGTGATGCTGGGGCTGGGGCCGCCGAATGCCTCGGCCAGCGCCGCAGCCATCTGTCCGATGGTGTGCGGCTCCCCTGTGCCGACGTTGTAGACGGTGAGGGTCCCCTCGGGGACCGTCCCCTCGGCCAGGGCGTCCAGCGCGGCGAGGTTCGCGGATGCGACATCCCGGACGTGGACGAAGTCCCGCCGCTGGCCACCGTCCTCGAACACCTGAGGCGCCTCCCCTCGCTCCAGCGCCGATCGGAAGATCGCCGCCACCCCGGCGTACGGGGTGTCGCGCGGCATGCGGGGGCCGTACACGTTGTGGTAGCGCAGGGCGATACCGGTGCTGCCCGTGCTACCGCTGGATCGCGCCCACGTGGCGGCCAGGTACTCCTGCGCCGCCTTGGTCGCCGCGTAGCCGTTGCGCGGATCGATCCGAGCGGCCTCGCTCACGAAGCCTGGTTCGAGCGGGCGGTTGCATTCCGGGCAGGGCGGCTCGAACTGGCCGGCGTCGAGGTCCCTCTGGCGCCGCGGGCCGGGGCTGACCCCCTGGTGTTCCGGGCAGGTGTAGGCGCCCTCGCCGTAGACGACCATGCTGCTGGCCAGCACCAGCCGGCTGACACCCGAGCGGGCCATCTGGGCGAGAACGACAGCGGTCCCGAGGTCGTTCGAGCCCGCGTAGTCGGGCAGGTCGTCGAGGTCGACGCCGAGCCCCACCTTGGCCGCCTGGTGGCTGACAGCGTCGACGCCATCAAGAGCCTCGGCGACGGCGTCGGCATCGCGGACGTCGGCGACGCGCAGATCGACGCGCGGGTCGAGCTCAGGCCGCACCCGGTGGACCGAGGGCAGCAGCGCGTCGAGGACGCGAACCTCATCCCCCCGCGCGAGCAGGGCATCGACGACTGCCGAGCCGATGAAACCGGCCCCACCGGTGACAAGAACACGCACGCAGCGAGCGTAGGGGGGCGGCGCTGGTTGCCGCATCTGCTGATTTGCACTGCCCTTACCGATCGTTGACCGGATCCTCACTGATGTGGGGCTCCGGAGCCGTCCCACCAAGGGGAGCGCCGTGCAATTGTGACGACGCAACCGGGGCGAGAGGTCACCCGACTGCCGCTCCTGTCGCCCGGTCCCGTGGCCGAGACACCCTCGGTGAGGGCTGGCGCGTCGCTGGAGCAGATGTGCGCACGCAGCCTGGCCCGCGCCGCGGAGCACGAACAGGCCGCGCAACGCCTGCTGGCCGAGGCGCAGGAGCACGAGGCGAAGGCGCGGGTGTACCGAGCCCAGGCTGGCCGCGAGTCAGCTGGGCTCGAAGGCGAGCGGGTGGTCGGAGCGGTCCTCGACAGCGTCGCTGCAGCTGGCTGGCGGATTTTGCACGACAGGCGGGTGCGTGGCTCGACGGCGAACATCGACCACATCGCGGTGGGCCCAGGCGGGATCGTGGTCGTCGACGCCAAGGCCTACAGCGGCAGCGCCACCATCGCCGGTGACGAGCTGCGCGTCGGCGGGTGGCGGCGGGTGGACGAGGTCGATGCGGTCAGTCGCTACGCCCGCACGGTCGCCGCGACTGTCGGCTCGGCCCTGCCGGAGCTAGGTGCCGTGACTGCCACCCCGGTCATGTGCTTCGCGCGCCCCGTCGGCCTTCCCGCCCCGTGTCCCTGCGCGGTGTGATGCTGGCCGAGCACGAAACGCTCGCCGCCTGGCTCTGCTCCCTGCCGCCGTTCCTCGGCCAGAAGACTGTCGCGCAGATCGCGCAGGTGATCGACGCGGGCCACCGGCCCCGCACGGAGCCCGCGCCCTCGACCAATAGCCGGCCGACGCGTCCCACCCCGCAGCGGCGGCTCGCAGTCCCGAACCCCCGAGTCGGGCCGGTTGGCCCTGCCCGGACCGGGCCGCGTGCCCGTCCCGCACCGGGCGCGCGATCGAGGACACGGAGCGCTCTCGCCCGCGTACTCCTCGCTCTCGCTCTCGCCCTCGTTGGCGTGTGCCTGCTGACGTACGGGGTGCCGGCGATGGTCCGTTCCTTGCAACCGCAGGTCGTGAAGCCGACTCCGCGACCGGCGCCGCTGCACCCGCCGGCGGCCCGGACAGGGCCGCTCCACTCCCGCTGAGCCGCCTACCATCGCAGGGGCACGCCGACGTGGCGCAATTGGCAGCGCACCCGACTTGTAATCGGGCGGTT
>JAABUM010006926.1_pt1 | contig 10773 bp, 10 predicted proteins | sample 5559161 | NCBI WGS metagenome assembly JAABUM01 (sample SAMN10711868, study PRJNA513369) | rock metagenome | isolation source: Antarctica rocks | place: Antarctica: Victoria Land, Siegfried Peak nord | reverse complement strand
GCCCTCGCGGGTTGCTTGAGCCGTGTGCCGCGACGAGTGGCACGCACGGTTCTGAGGGGGCGCCGGCGCAGCAATGCGCCGGCGCTACCCGACAACGCCCTCCACCTGCTGGCCGCGATGCACCAGGGCATCGGTGTCGTGGCGGGACAACGTGCGGTCGCCACCAAGAGCAACGAAATTCCCGCCCTGGGCTCCAAGACGAGCACATTCGAGAACCATTTTCGCCAATTGGGATGCGGGCGGTGCTTCTTCTCAACACACTTGGTCGAGTGCGCTACGTCGACACGGGATCTCGCGATCCCAAACACGCCCTGGGAACCTGGTTGGGAGAGGCACTCCTTGCCGGTCCTCCTGTCGCCGCCATCCGAGTGCAGACGGGCTTCTTTGGGTCCGGCGCACTCGGCTACTTCGAGGGAGCCCTGGAACTACTCGCGTCCACTGACGGGCACACGCGCTTCCTGGTCGGATCCAACGACGGACAGACTCTACCTGGAGCCATCGAGGACCTGCTTGCAGTGGTTGGCGCTCCGAGATCGAACTTGAGACTCGGGGTCGTCAGCTTCCAGACTGGATTCTTCCACCCAAAAGTCTTCCACGTCGAACGTGATGACGGGTCAGCCACCGCCTACGTCGGCTCGGCCAACTTGACTCCATCTGGCGTCCGTTCCCAGCATGTCGAGGCCGGCATCATCCTCGACAGCAAGGAGGGTGACCCGCACGAGACCTTGGCAAGTATCGCCAGCGCGGTGGATGACTGGTTCATGGAGATGCGTCCCGGCTATTACCCGGTCGTGACTTCAGCCGATGTGTCCGCCCTTGTCACGGCGGGCGTCCTGGGCATCCCGTCCCCTCCACGGACCGAGCGCACACTCAAGTCCATCACGGACGGCGAGCAGAAGGCCCAGCTTGGTCATTCCCTCACCCCGCTCGTTGCGATGCCGACAATCCAGAGGCCACTTGCTCGGAAGCCGCCCGGCGGGAAGGCAGATGCACTGGACGGCACGGCCTCACCGCATGTCGCCTCGACGCCGCCCACACCCCTGACGGGCGCGAAGCGCGTTGCGCGTTGGAGCAAGAGTCTTCCTCCCTCCGACGCCCAACGTCGTGAGGGCCATCAGAGCAAGCTCATAGCGCTTACTCAAGGCGACTATCGGCGACGCATCGATCACACCACGTACTTCCGCAATGACCTCTTCGGTGGCGAGACCTGGAACGATGAGACTACGACAAGCAAGGCGCCACTCGAAGTCGCGTACGTGCCGATTCGGACCACAATTGACGGCACGGATCACGGAGTCCTAACTTTCAGGATTACGCACGCCATTCACCGAGAGAGTGGATCTAACAGCCCCACCACTGAAGTTCACCTCGAGCCAATCGCTTCAGTGTTCGCGAAATCCGATATGACGGGCAAGCGTGTGGAAATCGAGCGCTACGACAACGGGTCGTACTCCCTCACGATTTCATGATTGAGCGGGCTTCTTTCCCTTACCTCGGCGGGTACGCCGGTCACGGAGAGTCCGCCACGAGGAGCGAGCACCCTCGACCTCTTCACGGGTGAAACCGAGTTTGTCGATCAACACAGCGTGGTCTACAACCTCGATGGCATCTTCTATCCGCTTCTCGCGGACCAGTTCATTGACTCTTACAACATCGTGATCTGGGATCAGCGCCGGGTCAGGCACCGGAAGTTCCTCGGCCTCAGACGGTTCCAGTTCCAGGATCCCGCCTCCGTAACTGCGACCGACGATCTCGCTCACAGCAAAGGTGATGCTGTTCATCGCCACGGCTCCCAACTTGGCCGGGTCAACACCCTCAGCGACACGTATGCGATGGACAGTGTCAGTGCTCGTGGCATTCGTCAGATTCGCGACGATCCGGGGATGAGTGTGAATCTGGCGCAGCATGAAGGCGTCCGCCTGCCAGATAGACGGCACCACCCACCACTGCTTCCTTATGCGGCACTTATAGCCAGTGTGAACGTCGTGCTTCTCACCGAGCGCGATGTATGAAGCAAGGCATCTGTGACCCTCAGGGTTCACACCTCGCGCATCCAGAAGCAGCGTCTTTCCGCCGATGCCCGCAAAGTGAACGTGGTCGGCGTCGTCGTAGATAACCCCGGCTAGTTGGGCACTCCGCGACACAAGGGGGATGGTGAGATCTTCGACCTTGCGCTCCTTGGCCTCCGCGGGAGTCATGACAAAGAAGCTGTTGCGACCAGTGACAACGCCGACGTCTACCGACGCGAACCGCACCAAAGGCGCCAAGCGATCGTCAGCACGGAGGGCTCGCAGAGCCTCAATCTCGGGTGGAGATAGGAAGTACTTGGTCCACTTCTCGCGCTCGTGGAGCGGCGCCCGCGCTTCCGGGTCGGTGTCCACTTGCAGGTCGGCGAGAGCATTCGCATCCTCGACCTCGAGGTTCTGGATCTGGGCCGGTCCCTGACCCTTCACAGCCAACAGGACGACAACCTCTTGAAGAATCCCTGGGAACACGAGCTGCTGGAAGCACACCACGCTCACAGCGGAGCAATTGTCGATCAAGTACTGCCGCAACTCCGACGCGTAGCCGACCTGCATCAACTCGGCAGGGATGACCAGACCGATCCGACCCCCGTCTCTGGCCGCCACCACAGAGGCCACAACAAAAGGCACCCAAGCGTTCGTGAGCTTGTTGGGGCGGAGGCCAGCAGAGCGCATGAATGCCAGGGCCAACTCCCGGCTCGGCTCGGCCCAGTGCCCGAACCGGATATAAGGCGGGTTGCCTGCGACGCCATCAAACGTCCCGTGTTTCCTCTCGGTGAACCAGCCAAAGAAGTCTCCGGCGGTCACGACCAAGCCGGTTCGCCGTCGAGCCTTCACGGCCTCATCTGGGAAGAGTTCTACACCGACGGCGTGCGGGGAGTGTTTTGCGAGGCCCGCGAGGATGTTGCCGTCACCGCAGGAGGGCTCCAACAGTCGGGGACCAGAGCGGGAGACCCAGTTGCTCACGAACGCTGCGATCGGAGCAGGCGTGTAGTACCCCCCCCGCAGCTTGTCGTCGCTGGGGGATGTCTTTACTACGAAGCCTGCCATGACTGCATTCTGTCCGAGTTCGCGCACTCCGCTGGGCAGGCGCGGCCGGACTGTGGATAACTCCCCCAATTTGACGATCCTGTGGACGACTGGGGTCGAGATGAAAGCCCCGGACTGTGTGCTCAGCGGGTCCACCATTGGTCCACCATCCGGCTGGCTCCGGTCGACGCGACGACCGTACGCCTGGGACAGTCCGATTGCGACTTGATCCGCAGCGACCCGGGAGGAACGACGAGACGGGGCTAGGGACGCCGATGCGATCGTTGCAGCAGCAACTTGCAGCAACGAGCCCATCCATCGTCGCGGCTCGGCGACCTTCAGAGGTCCCTGCCCGGCCTGAACACGGCTCATCGCTCCCCACCCCGACACTTTGCAAGCAGGGGGTTAGGGGTTCGAGTCCCCTTGGCTCCACCGCAGGTCAGAGGCCCTTTTCCGCTCCGGGGGAGGGCCCTCGTCGGTCCACTTGAGCAGGGTTTTGCAGCAGTAGATGTCCTTCCACTTTCCCTCCCAGGGCGCTGCCGAGTTGCAACAGCGCGGATCGGGTGCTCTCGGTGGAGACCTGTGCGTAGATGTCCATGGTCACTGCGATCTGGCTGTGCCGCAGGATCGCCATCGCGACACGGGGGTGGACGTCCATGGCGACGAGGAGACTGGCGCATGTCCTGCGCTGAATGGACGGGGATCACCGGTACACCGGCCCTGCCGGCGCGTTGCTTGAACATCCGGTGGAAGTTGCGGGGGTCGATCGGCATCCCGTACCTCGTGGTCAGCACCAGGCCCGAACCCTGCCACGCCTCGGCAACGGCGGCACGCGCCGGTTTGGGGTGCGAGGGTCGGTGTCGTCTCGCGGCGGGCCACGAGGGAGGCGAAGTCGGTGACGGACATGTGGATGTTGGTTCCGACGGCCTGGGTGAAGGCCGAACGAACCGCCGCGGCGGTCGCGTCCTGGGACAGGACCGCATACTCGTCCCAGGTCGGGTCGTATGCGTACAGCAGGCCATGGTCACCGGCCACCGGGTGACGCAGGGAGATGCGCTGTTCGCTTGCTGGGCCCCAGCGCATGCCGTAGTCGTGGTCGACTCCCGGCAACGGTCCGAACTGGGCGGCGAACGCCATCGGGCCGAGCCAGGTCGGGGACTGGGCGAGGCCAGATGTTGTGGTCTCACCCAGGGCGGTGGACCGAAGCGGTCCAAGGTCGACGACCCTGTCCTCAAGGGCGGATGTGAGGCGTTCGGAGATGGCGAAGGCGGTGGAGTCGACTCCGCGGGCGATGACGATGCCTGCGGCGTGGGCGTATGCGTTGCGTTGTCCCAGCCGGTACCAGTAGTCGATGTGGTCGCGCTGGTCAACGCTTCGGTGGGCGTTGCGGGCCAACGCGATCATCCGTTCGGCGGCCGGGTCCCAGTGCAGGCGGTGGAAGCCTGAAGTGTCACCTGTTGCCATGGTCGCCTCTCCCTCACCGGGTGCCTTGCGTTCGATTTGGCTACGTGCGGCGGGGGGCACCATCAATGGCGGTGGGCGTCAGTTCGCTTCTGTGGGAGTTGGTTCCACCGTGCGTGCCGCTCGGGGCATCTCAGACCGGTGGATCTGCGCTGTGCACTGGGTCTTGCCGGCGAGGTCCCGCAGCAGGGACTCGACGTCACGGAGCGCCCGAAGCCAGTCGATGCCGGCGGTCGCAGGCGAAGAGTCTGCGTAGGAGGCGCGCTCGTGGTCCCGCAAGGCCGACAGGGTCTCGACCATCCCGTTGTGTCGCAGCCAGCAGGGTGGGATGACTCGAGTGTCGAGGGCGAATCGTAAGACGAGCTGGTCGACCCAATCCAGCAGTTCGTCGGTCCGAGGTTCACGTTCTTCTTCTGTGAGGGACGGCCAATGCACCGGGCTGGCAAGCTCACCGAACCCCGAGCCGTAAAGGTGGCCGTCGATGTCCAGGGGCAGCTGGCTCGTCACGACGCGTACTCGGCGGCGGCCTGGAGTTGGCGGCGCAACATCGCGATGATTCCCAAGGTGGCCGCGGTCCGCCCCAGTCGCCGCCAACCGGCGGAGCCATCCCACACCTCGTGGAGGCGAACATGGTGCCGAGAACAGAGCGCGATGAGGTCCTCCGGCTCCTCGGCGCCAAGCCGCATGTAGGTCAGGTGGTGCAGCTGTCCGGAGCGCAGCGACCACCGGCACCCGCAGACCATGCACGCGGGCGCGCAGGACTGCGTCGACGTCCAGTGGTGGTACCACTCACGACGCTTCTCCCGCCACGCGACCGAGTCCATGTAGGCGGCATACTGCGTCCGCCGGGTGATCCGGCCGCTGGACCATCTGCTACCGGCCCTGGGCATGCGCATCCTGGATCACCTTCTCGAGGTGGGCCCGGCCTGCGCGCAGGGACTCCGCGTCTCGCCGCGCAGTCCACGGCGTCATGGCGAGCACGATGGGCCTGGCCGACCGCAGCAGCAGCACGGCAGTCCCGAACGGCAGGGTGCGCAGCTGGTGCGGCTCGAGGACCGGGACCCGGACGGTGGACGTCGAGGTGGACCGGTGGCCGTTCCCGCCGGTGCTGGTGGAAGTCTGGGTCTTTTCACGCTGGCCGATGAGCCGGGAGAGGTCCTCCAGGTCTCGGGCTGTCGAACCCCCGCCGAGGATGACCTTGACGATCGCGGCGTCCCAGACCGCCGAGGCGGCATGGTCGCTCCAGACATGCCGGGCCTGGGCGAGGGACTGCAGCACCACCACCGTCGAGATCCCGGTGCCGCCGCCCTCAGACATCAGCGACGGCAGCGACGGCAGTGGGTAGTTCGCGGCCTCGTCGAGGATCAACGACAGTGGCGGGTCAAGCCTCGCCCCGGGGGACGCCGCTGCGAGGTGGCGGGCGGTGGCGACGACGTCCTCGACGAAGGCGCCGACGAGTCGGCCGGTGGCCGACGCGCCGCTGGCGGTGCCAAGCAGGTAGAGGGTGCCACGGTCGCGCAGGAACGCCTCGGGGTCGAAGCCCTCACCTTCGTCTGGTGAGAGGGCGTGCAGCACCCTCGGGTCGGCCAACGCCGCGAACGCGATCGCGACCATCGCCCAGACCGAGTCCCGCTGGCGCTGGTCGGCGGTGACGATCGCATCGAGGGCCTGGTCCCACGCCAGCGCGGTGCGCGGGTCGGTGGCGAGGATCGCGACGGCCTCCTGCGCCTGGACCGGTGAGAGCGACCACCGGTACAGGTCGGTCACGGAGCGCTCGCCGAGCGCGCCAGCATGCAGAAGGCATCTGACCGCCTGCTCCGCGGACGCCTGCCAGAAGTTCGCGTCCGTCGTTCCCGTGGCGGTCCCGGTGGTCAGCGCCCTGGCCCGAAGAAGTGCGGTCTGTGGATCCTCGCATCCGCGGATCGGGGACCAACGTGTGGCGGACGGGACACCGGGCGCCAGGTGCTGTGGGTCGAACACGGCGACCGGACCGGCTTTCCGTCTCGCGCGCAGAGTGATGGTCAGGTTGTCTGGCCTCGTGCTTGTGGTGATGACGGCGCCAGGGGCGTCAAGGATGGTCGGGATCACCAGGTGCAGTCCTTTGCCGGCGCGTGGCGGCCCGAGGATGACAGCTCTTCAGCTTCATCATCGCTTCGCGAGACCAGCCTCTCCTTCGGTCCGGTGCTGGCCAACGAGGACGCAGACCTCGCGGCTGGCGGCAGGAACAGCCGACTCGTTCGGGTCACAACCCTGCCCAGATTGATCCGGGCAAGACAACAACCCAATTTCTTACATGTCGATGAATGGGCGCGTCCTTTAGCCCAGATTGACGCGTTGTCAGGACAGGGATTAGGGCACGGAGTTGGGCGGCGTGGCCGCGGGGTAGTGGCTGTGTCCTGGGGAAGCTGAGGCCCGTCAAGCGGTGAAGATGGGTCCGCGGTTTTTGCCGCGCGAGTCAGGGTCGTCGTCTGGTGTCGCGGGGTCTTCTTCCGGTGTCGCGGGCTGTCGTGTAGAACACGAGGATGACCGCCCGACGTCGACCGCGCTGGTCCGAGCTGCAGCCGATGCTCCGCCCGCGCAGGCTACCCATTAGGCCTACGGAACGTCGGTTGGCCACCGCGGCGTCCATCCCGGATCTGCGCCTGTTGGCCAGGCGTCGTGCACCGCGTGCGGTATTCGACTACACCGACGGTGGCGCCGGTGAGGAGATCGGTCTGAGCCGATCGCGGCAGGCTTACGCGCGGGTCGAGTTCCAGCCGACGGTGCTCCAGGACGTCTCTGCCGTGGACGCCTCAACGATGATTCTCGGCCGCCCGGCGGCGCTCCCGCTGGTGTTCGCGCCTACCGGGTTCACCCGGATGATGCACACCGACGGAGAGGCTGCGGTTGCCCGGGTGGCGGCCGACACCGGCATCCCTTACGCCTTGTCCACGATGGGCACCACGTCCATCGAGCGGCTCGCCGCCGCCGTCCCCGACGCGCGGCGGTGGTTCCAGCTGTACCTGTGGCGCGACCGGGAAGCGAGCCGCGACTTCGTCTTACGAGCTCAGCAGGCGGGTTACGAGGCGCTGGTACTGACCGTCGACACCCCGGTCGCGGGCGCGCGGCTGCGCGATGTGCGCAACGGGCTGACCATCCCTCCGTCGCTGTCGCTGCGAACCCTGACCGAGGGTGCTCTTCACCCGGCCTGGTGGTTCGACTTGCTGACCACCAAGCCGCTCGAGTTCGCGTCCCTTAACCGCTTCGAGGGCACCGTCGCCGAGCTGGTGGGGAAGACCTTCGACCCGGCCTCGACCATGGGCGATCTGGCCTGGCTGCGGTCGGTCTGGGAGGGCCCACTCGTTGTCAAGGGCATCCAGACCATCGACGACGCTCGCGCCGTGGTCGACGCCGGGGCGGATGCGGTGATCGTCTCGAACCACGGCGGGCGCCAGTTGGACCGCGCTCCCACCCCCTTGGAGGTGCTGCCGGCCGTAGTCGATGCTGTGGGCGACCGCGCCGAGGTGTACGTCGATGGCGGCATCCTGTCCGGCAGTGACGTCGTTGCAGCCGTGGCGTTTGGCGCCCGGGCGGCCCTGGTGGGCCGGGCCTATCTCTACGGACTGAAGGCCGGAGGCGAGCAGGGCGTGCATCGGGCTGCCGAAATCCTCACAGAAGAGGTCGCCGCCACCCTTGCGCTGCTGGGCGTCGCTCGCGCTGCCGACCTCCGAAGGGAACACGTACGGCTCCGCGGAACATCGGATAGTTTCCGGTGATGGACGTCATCGAGTACACGCCGACCCGTGACCAGTACACGTACACGTTCGGGGGCGCCGCCCCGGTGATGCGGGTCAAGCCGGGGGCCGTTCTGCGGCTGTGGTCCGATGACGCCTTCGGGGGTGCGCTGCGCACCGTGGACGACCTCTCCAGCGCCAAGGTCGACCTGCGGTTCGTCAACCCGCAGACCGGCCCGTTCTACATCGAGGGAGCCGAGCCTGGCGATACTCTCGCGCTGCATCTGGTCGCGCTGGAGCCGGCGCGCGACTGGGGGGCGTCAGCAGCCATCCCGTTCTTCGGCGGGATGACCAGCACCGACCGCGTGGTCACCCTCCAGGACCCTCTACCAGACACCACCTGGATATATGAGCTGGACCGGGACCGCAAGACCGTTGCGTTCGCTGCGCGGCACAGCGACTACCGCATCGAGCTGCCCCTCGAGCCGATGCTCGGCACCGTGGGCGTTGCTCCGGCCGGCGGCGAGGTGCGGTCCTCCTTGGTACCCGAGCGTTTCGGCGGCAACATGGACACCCCAGAGATGCGCGTCGGCTCGACGGCCCTACTCGGTGTCAACGTCGAAGGCGCTCTATTCTCCATCGGCGATGGGCACTACCGCCAGGGCGAGGGGGAAGCGTGCGGCACCGCCGTTGAGGGCGCCATGACCACCACACTCATCGTCGAGCTCATCAAGGGGGGCGCCCCGGGCTGGCCGCGGATCGAGAACGACAGCCATTGGATGACCATCGGCTCCAGCCGGCCGATGGAGGACTCCTGGCGCATCGGCAACGCCGAGCTCGTGCACTGGGTCGGCCAGATGTGCGGTCTGCACCCGATGGACGCCTACCAACTGTGCTCGCAGATCACGCAAGCGCCGATCGCCAACGTCGTCGACGCCAACTACAGCGTTGTGGTCAAGGCGCCCAAGGACCTCCTGCCGGCCGCAGACGCGTTCGGCGGCATACACGCCGAGCTTCGTGCGCGAGCCCGCTCCCGCGGCATCGGTGACACTCCGTAGTCCCTCCCCCTGCGCGAAAGGCTCTGCCTGATGGATCTCCAGCTCAGCGGTACCCGTGTCCTGGTCACCGGTGGCACGCGAGGCATCGGCCGGGCGGTCGTTAAGGCTTTCCTCGCCGAGGGGGCCCACGTCGCCTTCTGCGCCCGCAACCCCGATGAGGTCTCGGCCACGCAGAAAGCACTGAGCGAGCGGGGCACCGTCAGCAGTGCGACCGTCGACGTCGGTGAAGCGGAGGCGCTTGCGGCGTGGGTGGAGAAGTCAGCCGTCTCGTTCGGCGGTCTCGACGTGGTCGTAGCCAACGTCAGTGCCCTCGCCATCCCTGACACCGAGGAGAACTGGCAGGCCAGTCTCAACGTCGACCTCATGCACACCGTCCGGGTTGTCCGGGCGGCCATGCCTCACCTCGAGCGCAGCGCGGCCGCGTCGATCATCGCGATCTCCAGCGTGTCCGGACGCGAGTCGGACTTCGCCTCGGGGCCCTACGGCACCGCAAAGACCGCCATCATCGGCTACATCCACGGGCTCGCGATGCAGTTGGCCCCTCAGGGCATCCGCGCCAACACAGTCTCCCCCGGCAACACCTATTTTGAGGGTGGCGTCTGGGACAGCATCGAGACCGGGGACCCAGAACTGTTCAAGACCGCGATAGAGCTCAACCCGTCCGGCCAGATGGGCACGCCCGAGGAGGTCGCCGCACCCGTAGTCTTCCTGGCCAGCCCCTTGGCCCGCCGGATCAGTGGCACCAACCTCGTGGTGGACGGTGCGTTGACGCGCGGCATCCAGCTGTGAACCCCGGTTCTCCACGCGGCCCGGGCAGGTGCGCAGCGGATGCCCGCGCGTCTGCTGCCGCTGCCTCGAGACCGCACCGTGGTCCGGCCCCGGCCCAATTGAGTCGTTCGGTGAAGACGGATGGAGACGCCTCGGGTCACCGCTCAGCGGTGACAGCAGGGCCATACGCCGGTCCGGGTCGAGCGAACCCTGAAGCGCCTTCCCCCCGTGCCGATCCGCGCCGGACGCGGACAACCGTTTGATCGTTCGAGTCCGCGAAGTGAAGCCTGTTGAATCCCAAGAATTTCCTCTGGTGCGGGTGGGACCGACCTTCAGGAGAAGCCGACCGCCTCGGGCACTACGTCGATGAGGTAGCAGGCCATCTGACGCTCCGACATTACCTGCCGCTTGCCTCAACCTGGTTGTAGCCAATAGAGAAGCTAAAGCCCCGGTTGTTCTCCCAGATCTGTCGATGCGCGACAACGAGCTCGGGGCCGCGTTCGCCGACGTCTGTTGCGCTATCCCGAAGGTCGTCTTGGGCCGCACGCTCGACAGCGTTCAGGGCAACGCGCAGCTAGCCGAGGCGCCGGTGGGAGCTATTGTCAAGACCTGGTGTGCCACGAACGCAGGAGGCCGCGATGAGTGGGTGATCGTGGGTGATGGCGGTGCTGTGCAGTTGATGAAGGTTGGCCCTTCGGAGTCGCCCTGCGGGGGGAGGCT
>JAABUM010006924.1_pt1 | contig 10774 bp, 15 predicted proteins | sample 5559161 | NCBI WGS metagenome assembly JAABUM01 (sample SAMN10711868, study PRJNA513369) | rock metagenome | isolation source: Antarctica rocks | place: Antarctica: Victoria Land, Siegfried Peak nord | reverse complement strand
CCTTCTGCCCCATAAGATGAAACGCTCTCTTGCGTTCTTACACCAATACGCGGCCCGCAGATCTGATGAGGCGCCAAATCAACTGCCCGTATGTCAATCGCTGCCTCTCAGTCGTAATTGCTGCCAAAAGTCACGAACTCCCCCAATAGAGCACCCTCGCCAACATCCTCTCGCCAGCGACATTCATCCAGCCGAATGTTGAACCGCGCCTAACCGCCAGATCAGACCCGGAACCCCGCTTTGAGCGACATGACGTCCGCTTGTGGTCGTGCCCCGAATACGATGCAGATGAACAAGACGAAAGCACCTCACACGACACTGGCTGACCTGAGCTGTACCCATGACGCTTAGTCTGCACATGCAATGATCACCTTCTGTCCACTGCAATGTGTCAATCGGCAGCTATTCCGCTGTGACACCTAGAGAGCCTCATTATGAGAGCACTGAGTCTTGCCACTGTTCCCCGGTACCAAAGCCGCCACTGCCCCAGTCGGCAGAACCTGGCTCGGCGAGAGCAGCGAGGAAGGGGTTTGGCAGCGCTCCAAAGCTGCGCTCCTGGGCTTGGCCCCAGCCTGCGCCGCCGTCGTCCGCCGGAGCGGCACTCGACTCGAGGGTCCAGAGACGGCCAGCGCAATCCGGCCCTGCAGCCCCGCGCTGCAGCCGCCGCTCGCTGCTGCCGCCGCCGATGCTTGTTGCGCGCCAGCCGCGGCTCTCAGCGCGGCCAGCGCCGTGGCGGCATTGCGCTGATTTAGGCTGCGCCTGCGCCTGCGCCTGCGCTCCTCCGGCGATTCAGGATCCACAAAGACTGAAGGCGGCAGGCTGGAGGGCATGCCCTGCTGCGCCTCGGCTATCGTCAGCGGCATGATGTCGCGCGCAAGCCCCTGCGAGCCGCCGCTCAGGGTGCTGATGCTGCCGCGGCCGCTGCTGTGGCTGCAGCCCCTGACGCTGCTGCCGTGTCGGGAGCTGCCTCCGCTGGCTGCACGATCGAGGCTGCTGGTGTAGCTGCTGCTGGTGCCGCCGCCGCTGCCACCGCTGAAAGAGGGCGAGAAGTGCCTCGCGGCGGTCTCGAATGGCGACATGGCTGGAACATACTTGGCGTCAGGCGGCGTGGCGCCCTCTGATGTTGGGAACGGCCCTGCTGCGGCAGGCTGGGCTGTGGTTTTGCTGCAGCCGCCGCGCGTGTTCTCTGAGGCAGCAGCGGCGCCATGCCATGAGGAGGCCGTGCCCAGTGGCAGCGGCGTGGTTGATGCCGTTTAGCCACCCTGGACCAAAGCGGCAGCGGCGGCGGCGCCGCTGGCGGCGCTTTGCGCCTGCTGGGGGGGCGGCGGCGGCGGCAGGCAGGCGCGCAGCGGACTCGATCGGTGTGCGCAGGGAGGCGACACTTGAAGGCGCTGGAGTCTGGGTGTCTGCCGGGCTGCCGCTGCTGCTGATTGAGGTACCGCTGGCGAAGCCCGGCACGTGCAAGGCACAGCTTGCCGTCAGCCGCTCGAGACACTCCTGCGCATGGAGAGACGAGACTCCTTGACCCGGGGAAATGACATGCTCGCAGCACATGAAGCAAAACACAAATCGCACACTTGAAACCACCTAGCAGCCTGCTGTACATACAGCAAGGAAGCAGGCCCGGAAACGGCCTTGCACATTGACTGTCGAACTCGATAGGCTTATTCAGCAACCCGCAGCCGCAGCGGTGTGACTGCTTATAACGGCAAGACGGCACTTCACGTTATGTGTACCTGGGCAGTGGGCCGGTCCTCGGGGCGCCGCTGCATGCAGTCGTCGATGAGCTGCAGTACGTCAGCGGGCGCATCCCACGGCGCTACCGCCTCGCACGGCAGGCCCAGTTGCAGCAGCGGCGTGTGCATCACCACCTGCATAGTGAATGACATCTGCCTGTCATGTGTGACATGTGAAGCCCCCCGGACGAAGGAACCACTACCAGATGCCCGGCTTCGGGCCTGGAAAATTCAATGTTTGGGTGGACATGCGTCAGGGAAGTAATACGCTCACGTATGGCCTTCGAAGCAGCGCCGGTGGTGTACCTCAACAGCGCCAGGAGCTGTGAACCTTGCGATCCCCGCACCTCTTGAAGCAGGACGCCCAGGCTGAAGACGTCTTGCGCAGCAAGGACATGGACCAAAGTTAGGGTTCAAGTGTTATTCCAAGCATTAGGTCATGAGGGTGTTAGCACGGCCACCAAAAAGTCAGATGGCGCACAACAACGTGCAATTTCAATCGTCAGAAACTCAAATATCAATGTACAATGCGCAAATGCCAGCTGGCGAGCTGCTGCATGTCTCGATCACCGGCCTTGGTGGTGAGCGGCTCATCCAGAAGCGCCTCGGGTGCAGCATGAATGCGGGTCCCTGCACGCGTTCACCCAGCATCAGTCGCTTGTGGCAAGGGGATGTATTTTCGTACTGATGCAATGTCCTTCCATCCTGCGCTAGAGGTGTGTGGCATCTTATGGTCAAGGACGAGCCACCACTGATTGGGCCAGTGCGTGGTAAGAAGTGCACATGTACAGAACACAAGGATAGATGCGCACATGCAAACGGATCGTTGACAGCTTGGCGAACGCCCATCACGTTCGACAGGCCGACATCAGCAATCCTGCGCGCATTTCACGAAATCTGCTTGTTGTTGCGGTTGCACGAGAAGAACGCATCATCCAGCCCTGCCATCCATGCAGGGCAGGTGCTGTGACGAAAAGTTGGATTGTATGCAGAGCTCAAGGCAGGCAGCTGCAGCCACTTCTGCCGTTGGCCATGCTGGGCATCATTGCTTGTGATGCTCATCAGAAAGAGCAGATTGCATGACGGCGCACTTGGCGGCATCGTGGCGGCTGTTCAGCAGGACATTTCTGCTTTTGAGGTCGCCGTGGACGACCTGTAGGCGCAACATCATCAGCGGGAATTGTTGCCACTTCTGGTGAGTGACAAAAGTCTCTGCGCTCCTAGTCAACAACAGCCTCCGGTCCCTACTGGGCAACATACGTTCCCTGCAGCAGTCCATATGACGCGACGCTACAGTTGTGCACACGTATGTGCGCATAGATTATACAGGGGTGCAGATATTAGGTTCACTTAACACGGCATCGGCGGAAAAGGGCAGCCCCACATGTCTGTCGGGGTCCAGGAAGACCAGCCCGCGCGCGATGCTGAGCGCGACCATGTGGCCTTGCCGTACCAGGCCAGCTCAGCGTCCGACACCAGCGCCGCCCGCAGGTCGCCGCCCTCCATGAACTGCAGTGAAGAAAGCAGTGACAAACCAACACACGACACAGCATACAGTAATTTTGAACATTCCCCCTGTTCACACACTACTGCGCCAGACATTTACATATGACCATTTTGAGTAATATGACCACGTGCACAGGTGCACCTTGTTCGTGGCACCGAGGTAATGGTGCGGCTGTCGCGCTGCTCGGCTGGCTTGAGCATCACGGGGGGCCAGCTGTGGACAACAGGCGACTGCTGCCACCTGATTCTGCACAGGCGCAGCCCCACTAAAAGGCCCTGCACTTCAGCTGTGGACACGGCGAATTGTCGTGCCGGTCATCAGAGAAGGTGGCTCGACCGAAGCCCTCGGCCCGTTTGAAGCCTGTTGCAGATGTTGCACATGTTGTTGAGGTCAGCGGCCGGCGCCATACCTCAGTAACCAGCATCGGACAGCCATCCGGCGGGATGCAGGCGCCGTAGAACTGCACGATGTTTTCGTGGTGCCCCAGGGCCTCCATGATGCCGAACGCCTGCAGCATGTTCGCAAGTTTGGTGTCAGCAGCAGCCTTTGGCGTTCGCCGAGGTTTACCTCGCCACTTCTGTAGTATCTGGCCCCAAATCGCATCATCTGGATGCAGTGCACGTCAGTGAGCTCGTCCGCCGAGCTCGTGGCTCAATAAGCCTGCAGTGCCGCACTGATGACGCTGTGGCGCGCCTCCGGTGAATGCTAGCAGCATGCTGCTGTCCGGCATGCGCAGCCGGCCCCTGCGGGGTGTGCAGTCTTGCTGAACTTGGCGTGAGATGCACAGCTCTCAGGGAGTCTCACAAGAGGTTTCACACCTCGACGAAGCCGCGCAGCTGGTCATCGTCGTTGCAGGGGATGGTCATCACTGCCACAATCTGCTCGCCGCACCGCACCGCTCTGAAGACTGAGCCGACTGGGCCTACGGCGCGGCAAAAGGCGGGGTCAAATCGAGCTTAGCAGCTGGCAATACAACAATGCCTGATGGCAGCAACGCATTACAAATAACGCAGTCCGACCCTCTGATCGCTGCTGGTTCCCAAACATCATGTCATCATCTGCAGGTGCTCAGACCACTTTACCTTGTCCCAGCAGCCACGGAGATCCGTCGTCGCGCTTGCATATCTCGATCTCGCTGCGCGGAATGGCGCACTCCTGCACCCGCTGGCTGCTGCTCGGCACATTCATTTTGCCGTTCACCAGTCACGTCATTCTGCAGTGCACCAGTCGTGCAAAAGACAACAGGCACAGCTTAGTCTGCGCATGAGGACTGGGCGAGGCAATGCAGGTGTGATCAGCCATGCCTTGGCGGCGGGTTGTGTCGCCAGACGGCTGCTGGGTGTCCGTGTCAGGGCGATGCCACGTGCGCCCTGCGCACAGAACAAGGCGATTCCGCCAAATAATCCAGGTAAAGCAGGGAGACACTGTGTTCCAATGCGATAATAGCAGGCTGCCGCATCACCAGGATGCTATCATGAGTTGCCTTCAAGCATCTTGCTAGTGGACGCACCGCTGACGATCAGCAGCAGCCCCGCAGCCGCCGCCAGCAGGGAGATGGCGATGCCTAGCAGTGGCAGCTGCGTCGTAGGCGTTGTGCTTTCTGTATCTGCCCATATGTCCGGCTGCAAGGCGACAGTTCGGCTGTTCCTCCGAAATTCGAGTGTCTGTTTCAATTATTTCGGCTCGCCAAGGTCCTAGCCACAAAAACCTGGCTCGCGCAAGCAACTTGAGGCTTGCACCAGCTGTATAATCATTATTGGGTGTACCTGAGGAGGTCAATGAGGCTGAGGTTGCCTGCAGCCGGCTGCGCCATCACCTGGTGTCACCGCACGAGAGCGAGCTGGCCACACATGTGTACACTGGCAAGGCCACAAACTGGCAAGGCCACACAAGTTCACACACTGGCAAGGTCACACACTCGCAAGCTGGCCATCTGCAGCAGCTAGCCGGGGCCCAAGCACAGGGGCGGGAAGTGATGTTGATTTCAAGGTGCTGCCATCGTGCCGTCATGCAGCAAGCCACTTCAGAACAAGAACAGATAGACTACGTGCTGGGTTCAATCTAGTGCACGCACCTGCAAGACGGCAGCGATGGCTGCCATCTGACGGCAGGGCTCCGGAGCAGTGGGTGGCCGAATGCGGCGCTGCACTCACAAACATTTCCAGCAGCTTTGGCTTTAGGGTTTGCGTTTTAAGCAGGACGGATGTCAGCGGCAGGGGCCGCCACAGGAAACGATGCCTGCTGTTGTGAAGAGAACACATCAGGGTACAGGCAAGCACGCCCACTCTAGACACGGAGATCTCCGTCTTTTCACGCAGAGCAGGACATCTGGGTTGATATGCAAGCTCCTGTATTGCATGCGCGGCAGGAGGTGCACACCAGTTCCTTGTCCAATGGGTCCCTGCTGCTCTTTGTTGTGTCCCGGTGCCGCCAGTTCAGATGTCGGCGGACACAGCCGTGTATTGTCGCTGTTTCGAATGTGCTCCGCATGCAAGGTATTCTGAGGAACGCGATCCACAGGCAGCCCAGCACCTGACCTCGACATCGTCTGAGTGCTTGGCAGAGCATCAGGGCGGTAAACATGGCGGCGTTGTCATACGGTGACAGCGCCATTTCCTCCTAACATCAAGGAAGACGTAACGCTCCATGAGATTTCACCGATCAGTCTGCATGCATCCGTGTGTTTGACACGCGTGACGACACGGGCACGTAACCCTGTGGTTGAAGCGCTGCCATGTGGCGGCTCAGTTCATCACAACAATGGGAATTAGGGACGTGGTTAAAAGAAGTGAAGACGCTGCTGAGCGAGAGGGAGAGAGATCACACTGAGATTACACAGAGATTACACAGAGATTACACTTCCGGCCTCACTCAGGCTAATTAGCGTTCAGAGATGTCAAGGCTGAGAAATCCGAATCGGCCAAACCCTGTTCGATTGTGAATCTAAAAGCGTTGTTGCGGTATGCCACCAGACTTTTGACGCTGCGGCCATCGTCAAGCGTTTGTGCACCAATAGTCTATGCCACAGAGCTTCCCTGCCGCCATGTCTTGGTCTTCTGATCCTCTTCTGTCACTCGCCATCATCTCTTTCGCCGCCATGCCATCATTCTTCACCCATGGTACTGCTGCCGCCATCTTCAGGTTGGCTGCCGTGACAGCGGCGCGCATGTTCAGACGGCACATGGCCACTGCCTCTGTCTGCGCAGCCCGCCGAGCTTTCTGCCGCTTTCGAGAGCTCTCGCCTGCGCATCAGCATATGAAACACGCGACAGCACCTCACACCGGTCACACACAAGCATGCAGAAATCAAGCAATGCAGTTCTATGCGGCATTCCTTTATTTTACAGAGACATGAGTAGGCTTCACCGAGTCGCTACTGAGGCAAAAAAGAGCTGCTGAACTGAGCCAACGACACGCTGGCTGACGGTGAGAATGGGCCCGCTGCCAGTGGACTGAGCAGAAGGGCTTTTTTTTCTAATTTGTTGTACGAATTGGACACTGCTGTTGGACTTGCGCTCTGGAGGGGCTGATCCGAATACAGGGACGGCGCGATTGCGGCACAGCAATCCTACATTATAGAAGCATGGCTTCAGGGTCATTGAACATCTATGGGAGCTGGCCACTCGCTGTTTCCCTGTCGTTGGTGTTGTATTGCGCCACACGCGTGCACTTTCACCCGCCTTGCCAGGATTCAGGCTGTTGCTGCTGCAGCGGCGTGGCCAGCCTCCAGCGCGGAGCTACAGCGATGGCGGCACTGCTTTATTTTGGGACTTTTTAGCACCTGTACACCGGAGCCACCATGTCTGGTTTCACTTGATCAAGCCGCTGAGCACTCTGCTGCCGCTGCTGATGCCATGCGCATGGCAACGCGGGAACAAGGACACTGCATCACCATGGCCATGACCTCGCATGCGATGCTGCGCAGCCCACGATCATGGAGTGCCCATGGATAGACAAGCCGGCTGCTCCTGCTGTCTCCGGAAAATTGTCTGTACAGCATCCCAACCACCGAACCCTACGCGCCTGCTGGCTCCGGCACCGCCGGGCCTATAGGCCTATATATATAGCTACTGCATCTGTCCGCTGCAGAGAGGGCATTGCGGTGTCCAATGTCGTGCGCCTGTAGCGCGGCAGCCGCTTTCGGTTGGGGCTGGATGCGCTGTGCATGCATGATGCACGTGTGCCGCAACAAATGCTGCGGCGGGCGGTGGCTGCCGCCCGCAAGCCACCTGCGCCGCAGATGCAAAAATGAGAATATGAATTCACTCGGCTGTGAAGCTTACCTGGCGTCCATCTACTCAGCATGCTCCACGTCGGCGTGAACGAGCTGCAACTGGCTTGCACCTGCGAATGGTTGCCACCAGCGCTGACTGCCGGCGGCGCGTCACACACATCTTACACCGAGCGCCGCCCGAGGGGGCAGAAGACTCTTCTGGTGCCGACGCCGCCCTTCCCCAGCAGCCGGCAATATGCGTCAGCACAGGCAGAGCTATTGCCGCGGTTCCGCTCGCCGGCCCAGTGTGTGCTGGCGGGCCCTGCAATGAAAGAGGGATAGCAGGTTCTATTTCTTGGCCCCTACCTGGAGGAAAAGTAAAATGCACAGCTGGGCAGCTGGACGCGCGCGCGGAACGAGTTCGTTTAGAGCGCCGCTTTAATTGCGTTGCCGCCGCCGCCGCACACGACATGACATTGCGACATGAACGTGGGCTGCGCTGTCTGTCATGGCGCTGTCGTCGTTTGGCGTACTAGACGCGCCGCCGCGCCGGCGGGCCTGCAGGCCAGCATGTCCCGGCGGGCATGCATCATCGAACAAAGACGGCCGTGCGCTGCGGCTCTGCGCACGTTGTTATAGTAGCAATTCAAGTGCTGATGTCGATGTCGCTGGGCAAGAATACAAGTCTCTGTCTCTGTCTCTATGCCGCCTAAACCCTAGAGGGACCAAAACCGATTCGAAATTTCCCGTGACCATATATAACCATCGTAAAGCCGGGGCTCACACCTGCCACAACTCACAGATCTCGAAGGGCTTTTCAGCCACCAGGCGCGCAACGCTACGACTGCTCTTACGTTCGACAAGGTACGCACCCGCTCTCAGCCCCTATCAGCACCGAATCCTCCCCACGTTCGGGTGATATCTCACGGTCGTTGCACATGCTCAGCTGCTCCTACCTGGTCGCGATCCCCCCTTCATCGCAGATATGACCCAAATGAAGTGCTTCAACCCCGAACCCACAACTGAATGGACCGGATCCCGTGATGCCTCAGATGGGGGGTCGACTTGTTGTAAACCTTTGATGAGTAATCAGACTGGTATGCTGCGTACGCTGAAACGACGAGCGTGTCATTGGATTCGTAGCCTCCATCGGTCTTCTCATTTTGTTTCCAAACTTCTGTGAGGCTCTGGATCGTGCTCTTGCACGTCACCGTGGGGTGAGCTGGTACAGTTTCCGCCGTTCGGTTTTGGGGATGTTGGTCGCATAGAGCCGTCACAACCGCCCTTGCGATCTCGAGGAGCTTTCTAATGAGTGTACATGCTCAGATGACCATGAACACTCGTTAAGGCATGCTCGTTAGCCATGCTCGTTAGCCCTGCATCATTAGCCACGCTCGTTAGCCAAGCTTTTCTCCGTCGCGGATGAATTTCATTTGAGATGATCTGTCGTCGTCGCACGGCCACAAGACCAACGCAGCACAGCCGTGTAACTCACACGCACATTCTTCCAGTTGAGCAGGCGCCTCCTGCTGACGAGGCTCGCCAGCACCCGAACATACGAGAAGTCGGCACGCGCAGCACTCAAACAATTTGGCTTCATCGCCTGAAATGCAGGTTCCAGCATGCGGATCGCCAGCAGCCGATACGCGGTCTCTCCTGCTACTGCTGCGGCGTTTGCGGTGGGAGTGCTTGTGTGCCTGGCGGCAGCTGGCTCCGCAGCTGCCGTGGACACCCTCGTCATCACCTACCCCGGAAAGCTCACGGTGCGCGGCTCTCGCGCTGTGACCTCGAGACCCGCTCGCACCTGCGCCGCTGTAGTCATGACCAGTCAGCCGCGTGAACGCCGCCCTGCGCCCTTGACGCGCAGCAGACCATCATGCTTCGTGCAATATACACAGAGCAGGCGCACATCCGTGTCCGCACCCATGGTAATGAATTCATGCCGCTGCAGCACTCCCTGAGTGTGTGCCGCTCAGGTGGCAACGGCTGGTCCCGGCCTGAAGGACGGCGGCAACCTGCGCAGCGTGACAATCCCCGGCAACCCCTTGACCAGCGTCGGCGGCCCGCCGCAGGGCATCACGCTTTACACCGCCGTCGCGGTGCGCCGCCGGCTTTGTGCCAGATACAGCATGTGATCGGATGCCTGCAGAGGCGCACCCTGTCTGATTCATCATCATGCCTTGCAGCTGCCGCTGCATCATGTTGCAGAGGTCAGGAATAGGACAACTGGAACTACCGAGGTAGCTGCTCACGTTCTGACGCGCGCTGCTTGGTGGCTGCAGGGCAATCTTGCGTTCACGGGATTCCTGAGCGATGCCGGCAACCACGACCTCGGCCCCTCCTACATCACCGTCACAGACATCACCGGCGGCAAGGGCGGGCGTCCCAAGGTGGTGCATGCATCTCTCCTGCAGTGCTGCCGACTACCTGGCTTCGTCTGGCTGGCTTTGAAATACAACGCACTCTGGACTGATCCATTTGCGCAAATGGATCCCGGTTTTCTGAGCTGCACACCTAAAACGCCATATTTCACGCGTTCCTGCTCTATTGACAACAGGTGTTAAAAAAGCTTATCCCGCTGCCGGGTGTGGACTTCCGCGTGCGCACTGGCGCGCTGCAGGAGTGTCGGCTGGCAAATCCTGGCGGCGGTGACATGGCAGCTGTCAAGAAGCCGGGTGGGTCCTCACGGCGTTCTGCACTCAGTCACCGTCGATCTTTGGTCTCATGCTGTCTCATGCCAGGCAGCCAATGGCGGGCCAAAAACATGCTTGCTTCATGTTTTTTGCAGCAAAACCGCCAATATGTGTGCCATAACGGATTGCCAGTGTGCAATGCAGCGCAGCGCGCACACCCTTTCGGAGCATCGAGAGGTTTTTAATTAAGGCTTTTGCCTTTGCTGATGAAATCTACTGGCATGCAGATGGCACCTACAGCCTATTCGCGGCACTGTCATGCTATGAGTGCGGCTTCGTGGAGGGGCGTGCAGTCGTGGCTGAGTTCACGTACCACCCGACGACCATGACATTCACCGGTGCGTGTGACCTTCGCCATCCACATGACTGCACCACACACGAACAGACGGCGCTGGTCCCAGCCCCTGGGCGGGTCAGTCTGCGCCGCTGACTCAATCGGGTTCCTGCAGGCTGCATCATCATAAGACAGCATTACGTTGTATGGAGTGCAGTTCTTTATCAGTCAACCTGCACCAAAATGGACTGCCGCGGCCTGCAGCTTGTGGACCCTTCACCAGTGTTGTCACCGCTCACTTGTGTCACTGTCGATGCAATGTTGCTCCACTGTCAAGGTCCAGCTGACTAG
>JAABUM010006923.1_pt1 | contig 10775 bp, 10 predicted proteins | sample 5559161 | NCBI WGS metagenome assembly JAABUM01 (sample SAMN10711868, study PRJNA513369) | rock metagenome | isolation source: Antarctica rocks | place: Antarctica: Victoria Land, Siegfried Peak nord | reverse complement strand
GGGTTTCGCGCTGCGGGTGTTTCTGCTGTTCAAGATGCGCGCGGGGCGAAACTGGGCGCGCATTGTGCTCACCGTGCTGATCGGAATGGGGCTGCTCGGCACTCTGTTCAGCCTGGCCTTCGTCCGATTCGTTTTCGATAGCCCCGGTTGGCTGTTGGTCTTGAGTGCCCTCGTGGTGGTGTTCGAGACCGTCGCCGTCGTCTTCATGTATCGGCCGGCCGCCAACCGGTACCTTTCGCCACCGCGGCAATTTGTGGCCTACCCACCCCCAATGCCGGGCTACTACCGTGCGCAGCCGATGCCGCTGCCGCGTGAGCGCTATTCGCCGTGGCACGTGCGTGCGCTGAGTGGCCTGATCGACCACGGGTTACCCACCGTCCTCTTCTTTCTCTTTTACATCCCTTTCTCTAACGGTCGGATAGGAAGTGTCACCGCGCCGAGCGTGCCCGTCATGCTGACCGTGATCGCCGGGTGTATCGCCTTCCAGGTGTACAACAGCGTGTTCCGGCAAGGCCGCACCGGGCAAAACCTCGGCAAGACCGTCGCCAAGACAAAACTGATCGACGAACGCACCGCGCAGGTACTCGGTGTCGGACGCGCCTTCGGCCGGTTGTGTGCGCACTTCCTGGACAGTGCGATCTGTTACGTGGGTTGGCTGTTTCCGGTGTGGGACGGCAAGCGGCAGACCTTGGCCGACAAGATCGTGGGCAGCGTGGTGATGCCTATCGACGACCTGCCCGACTAGACGTGGGCGGGTGTTTACGGCGCGCCGGTGTCTGCGGCGGGTAAGGCAACACTCAATGGCCGCAACCAATGGATCTCGAGGTCGGACTGCAGGTGGTCATCCGCCGGTCCTGGAAGTCGCGCATATGGGCGAGTTCGAGGTGCCGTTGCAGATCCGCACCCGACTGCCAGAGCTCGTAGAAGACGAACAGCCCGGGATCGGCCGTGTCGCGGTGCACCTGGTATTGCAGGGAGCCTGGCTCCGACCTCGTCGGCGCGACGAAGCTGAGCAGCAGCCGCTCGAGTTCGTCGGCGCGTTCCGGCTTGGGGCGGGCGAAGCCGTAGAGCCCGATCGGGCCGCCCATCGTAGGTATGTCAATATCCATACCTGAAGACGCTAGCATAGGTACGAATGAATACGAACCTTGCCGGGAGGTCTGGGGTGGCAGAAGCACTGGAATTAGAGGAAGTGCTTGCCGCGCTGGCGAATCCGTGGCGGCGACGGGTGATCGCCGCGCTCGCCGCCGATGAGCACGACGAGGAACACGCCTGCGGTTCCTTCGAGCTGCCCATCAGCAAGGCATCGCGAAGTCATCATTTTCGCGTGCTGCGCGAAGCCGGGCTGGTCCGCCAGCGAGACCACGGAAACGGCAGTGCCCTCACGCTCCGCCGTGCCGAGATCCAGGGTCAGTTTCCTGGCCTGCTCGACCTCGTGCTCGAGGAGCCTCGCACGGCCGGGTGAGCTAGTTCGATTCCTTGGTGTGGGCGTACCCGTTGTCCAGTCCGCGGAGATCGGCCGCGTCGGTCGGCCAGCTGGACCAGCCGTGCCGGTCCCGGGCGGCCAACGCCAGGGCGTAAAGCTGCACGTCGCGCAGGTCGACCCGGATGCCGGCATCGCGCAGCCGTCCCAGTACCGGCGTGACCTCCTCGGCCCACCAGACGCCGGCCAGTTCCTCGCGATCGGTCAGTCGCCGACCGGTCAGTGATTGCCGAAATCCCCACGCTTCCACGGCGTCGGCCAGCCGGGCCCAGTCGGCCGGCTCGTCGAGCCAAAGACTGGTGCGTACCTCCTCGGGCAGCGGGACGCGCTCGAGGAAACGACGTTCGGCCGCCTTGCTGGGCAGGTGGGCCAAGCGGAGGCAACCCATGGCATAGGCGACGGTGCAGATGCGCAACACGCGGGCCGTGACCGTCGCTCGTCCGAGTTCCCTGGCGACCGAGACGCGATGGTGACCGTCGACGACGAAGTAGAGCTCGCCGAGCTGGATCAGTTCGACGGGCGGCTCGGCACCGTTGGCCATGACTCCGGCGACCTGGCGCCATCGGTCGGCGAGCTTGCGGTTGCGCAACCGGAAGTCCACGTCGAAGTCGCCCGACCGCGCTACTGTGCCCACGACCTGGGCCACCGGAACCTCGTCGTGGCGTTCGCCCATCACGTCGCTGCGGCCGAACGCGGCCAGCGCCTCGTCCAAGGGCACTAACCCGTTCGCTGCCCGCCTCGTCCGCCATCCGCTCATACCGTTTGGCAACGCCTCCATGTCTTTCGATAGTCCTTGGCCGAGTTGGCAACCACGGCATGGGTTTCGCGTAGCGTCGGCCACTCGCCCTGTGGTTTGAGGAGGCTACCGTGCGGGTCGTCATGATCTTGCCTGCCTTGACCGAGGCGACGAGTCCGTTGTTTCGCCCGATCAAGTACTCGCTCTTCCCGCCGCTGGGTCTTGCCACGCTCGCGGGATATCTCAGCCCTGACGACGAAGTGATACTGATCGACGAACACGTCGAACGGGTTTCCATCGCGGAGTTGGACTCGCCGGATCTCCTGGTCGTGCAGGCGTACATCACTTCGGCGCGCCGGTCGTACGAGATCGCCGACCACTTCCGTGCGCTTGGCACCCACGTTGCGATGGGCGGTCTGCACGTCACCTCGCTGCCGCACGAGGCTGCTCGGCATGCGGACACAATCTTCCTCGGTCCCGGCGAGGACACCTGGCCCAGATTTCTCGATGACTTCCGCCGCGGAGCGCCTGGCACCCGCTACAGCTCGACAGAGCGGACGTTGGCCGAGCTGCCCCCCGTCAGGCGCGACCTGATCAAGAGGCACCTATACCTGGTGCCGAACTCGATCGTCGTATCGCGAGGGTGCCCGCACCATTGCGACTTCTGCTACAAGGACGCCTTCTTCGAGGGTGGAAAGTCCTTCTACACCCAGACGGTCGACGCCGCACTCAGCGAAATTGACCGGCTGCCTGGCAGACATCTGTATTTTCTGGACGACCACTTGTTCGGCAACCGCCGGTTCGCCGAGGCGCTGTTCGACGGTATGGCGGGCGCCGGTCGTCTCTGGCAAGCGGCCGGAACTGTCAACTCCGTGCTCACGCCTGGGCTGCTCGAAAAGGCGGTCGACGCTGGGCTGCGGAGCATGTTCGTCGGCTTCGAGTCGGTCAACGGGGCGAACATGCTGGAGAGCGGAAAGCGGCAAAACATCGGCAGCGACTACGCGGCGGTGGTCAGGCGATTACACGACGCCGGGGTCATGGTGAACGCCAGCTTCGTTTTCGGCATGGACCAGGACGGCGCGGACGTCTTCGAGCGCACCGTCGACTGGGCCGTCGAGCAGGGCATTGAGACCGCCACCTTCCACATCATGACGCCGTACCCGGGCACCGGCCTGTACCAGAAGCTCGCTAAGCAGCGACGCATTCTGCACAGCGACTGGGAGCTCTACGACACCCGGCACGTCGTGTTTCGGCCGACGAACATGAGTGCCGAGCAGCTCGAGCGAGGGTACTGGCGCGCCTACGAGCGCTTCTACAGCTGGCGCTCGATCGTTCAGGCCGCACGGAGCAAGCCGGACCGGCGCGACCAACTCCGGCACGTCGCCTACTCCGGAGGGTGGAAGAAGCTAGAACCGTTGTGGGATATGGCCATCAGATCTCGCCGGGTTCTGTATGCGCTGCCCATTCTTGAGCACGTACTCGCTGCGTTCGGTGGGCGTGCCCCGCGCCATCGACCCAGCAGAGGGTTGAACCGGGACAAGTCGGGCTCAGTCAACGCTTAACCGGCGCAGGTACTGCGCCGCCACTACGCGCTGCGCCAGCCGCGCCGCTGGACCCGCCAGCGCCAGAGCCCGGTGGGCTGGTCGGGACCATGCCTGGACCCGACCCGTGACAACACCGTCGGCACCGAGCGCAATCGCGAACCGCTCCACCCCTCGTTCGGGGTGGCCCGGCAAGGTCGCGTACGAAAAACCGGTGCGGAACGCCTCGTCGATCACTTCCACCACGCGGCAGCCAAACCACAGCCGCGCCGGTCCGAGGCCCACGCCCAGCAGCACCGTGGTCCCCAGCTCGTCGCTACGACCGTTGGCGTCGACGGCCATCAGACGGGACCGATGGGTTCCCCAGGTCGCCAGCCGCTCCTTGGCCCGGGCAAAGGACTGCTCTCCGGTACCGAGCTGCCGCCGCACATCCAGCTCGTCCGTCTCCTCCGGGGCAGGCAGGGCAGTGGGCTGCAGTTCGGTGGCGCGCGCGAGGCGGGTGTTCATGGCCCCATCCCACCACCTTGGCTCGTGGTAGCGGGAGGCGCACCGTGCACAATGGACCGCAATCAAGCACCGGTGACGACACGGGGATGGGGCCATGACGGCGTGGTTGCTCGGCGTGATCATCCTGCTGCTCGTCGGACTTCCCCTCCTTGCCCTCGTGGTCGGTCGCTGGTTGCCCACGCCCCGGCCGCGTCCGGGTCCGGCGGACCCGTCCTGGGCGTTGGCTCGCCAGTTCCACTTGACCGGACGTGATGTCGTCGAGGTCGATGCGGCGGTGCGGGAGGGCCGCAGCCGCCCCGGAGCGGCTGCGACCCGCGGCCTGCGCCTTTGCCGAGACACCGCCAGCCTGGACAGGTGGGGCCGGCCGCCGAACAGCGTCCGCAAAGCTGCGTCGCCGCACGGCGGTGGCTCTGCTGCTGTATGTGCTCGCGCTGGGGGAACGGGTGGCCTACGCCATCGGGAATTTCGACGCTGCGCTGTGCCAGGCCCTCATCTACGTCGTGGTCGGCTTCGCAGCCACACCGTTCGCGCACCGCGCGGCGCGGCGCCGTCGAGCTGCTGCCGAGGCGGTGCTGGCGGCGAACCAATGCTCCGAGGCCACCGCTTTCCGTGCACTGAACGTGCATTCTGTGACCGAATAACCGCAATCCGGCGACTGAATGCGGAAAGCTCGGTGGCGGGTCCTTCCACGCGCAGCGGTGGGGCCGCGTCGATGGACGGGAGCTCGGGATACGGTCACGGCCAACGTTGCCGATCGTCAGAACGAGAAGGTGGTACATCCGTGGCCGGACCGCTACAGGGGCTGAAGGTGCTGGAGATCGCCAGCCTGGCCCCCGGACCCTTTGCCGTCACCGTCCTCGCCGACCTCGGCGCCGAGGTGCTCCGCGTCGACCGGGCTTCCGAGGTCCGCGGTGGTGTGCCCGATGCCCCGCCTCGCAACCCACTGGGCCGGGGCAGGCGTTCGGTCGCGGTCGACCTCAAGGACCCGGCGGGCGTCGAACTGGTGCTGCAGCTCGCCGAACGGGCCGACGTCCTCGTCGAAGGTTTCCGCCCCGGCGTGTGTGAGCGCCTCGGGTTCGGCCCCGCCCAGTGCCACGAGCGCAATCCCGGACTGGTGTTCGCCCGGCTCACCGGCTTCGGCCAGGACGGTCCGCTCAGCCAGGTCGCCGGACACGACCTCACCTACCTGGCCTACGCAGGCGCGCTGCACCCGATCGGGCCGATGGGCGCCCCGCCCACCCCGCCGCTGAACTACGTGGCCGACTTCGGTGGCGGGGCGATGGTGCTGGTCGCCGGAGTGCTCGCCGCGCTGTACGAGCGGCAGAGCTCCGGGCGGGGACAGGTGGTGGACACCGCCATGAGCGAGGGCGCGGCGATGCTCACGTCGATGCTGCACGGTTGGCAGGCCACTGGGTTCTGGCCGCAGCACCGCGGCGGCGCCATGCTCGACGGCAGCGCGCCCTTCTACCGGTGCTACACCTGCTCGGACGGCGGCTTCATGGCCGTCGGGGCCATCGAGCCGCAGTTCTACGCCGAGCTGCTCACCGGACTCGGCCTGGACACCGCCGCGGTCGCCGAGCGGACCACCGAGAACTGGCCGGCGCTGTCGGAGAAGTTCGCCGCGATCTTCGCCGGCAAGACCCGCGCGGAGTGGACGGAGATCTTCGACGGCACGGATGCCTGCGTGGCGCCCGTGCTGAGCCCGGACGAGGCCGTCACGCACCCGCATGCCGTCGCCAGGGGATCGTTCGTCGACGTGGCGGGCATGCCGCAGCCGGGCCCGGTGCCGCGGCTCGACCGGACGCCGGGGGCGGTGAGCTCCCCGGCTCCGTATCCCGGGCAGCATTCCCGGGATGCGTTGGCCGACTGGTGGGTGGCCGCGGAGCGGATCGACGCGCTGCTCGACGGAGGCGCCGTCCGAGCCCCCGCTCCGTAGAGTGAGAGGCGTTCTGTCTTCTCCCGGAGGGTCGTGAGCGCGTGAGCCTGCTGCAGAGTGTCCACTCACCGGCCGATCTCCGTCGCCTGGACCAAGCGGAGCTCCGCACCCTGGCCGCGGAGATCCGGGAGTTCCTGGTGCGGAAGGTCTCGGCCACCGGTGGGCACCTGGGCCCGAACCTGGGCGTGGTCGAGCTCACGCTGGCGCTGCACCGGGTGTTCGACTCTCCGTCGGACGCGATGATCTTCGACACCGGCCACCAGGCTTACGTGCACAAGATCGTCACCGGGCGACAGGCGGGTTTCGACACGCTGCGGATGAAGGACGGGCTGTCGGGCTATCCGTCGCGGGCGGAGAGCGAGCACGACTGGGTGGAGTCCAGCCACGCGTCGGCGGCGTTGTCCTACGCCGACGGTCTGGCCAAGGCCTTCGCCCTGCGCAAGCAACGCCGGCACGTCGTAGCGGTGGTGGGCGACGGGGCGCTGACCGGAGGCATGTGCTGGGAGGCGCTGAACAACATCGCCGCCGGCCAGGACCGCTCGGTGGTCATCGTCGTCAACGACAACGGCCGGTCCTACTCGCCGACCATCGGCGGCCTCGCCGACCACCTGGCCGCGCTGCGCCTGCAGCCCGGCTACGAACGGCTGCTGGCCAGCACCCGCTCCACGGTGCAGCGACTGCCCTGGGTCGGCCGCTCGGCGTACACGCTGCTGCACGGCCTCAAGGTCGGGCTCAAGGACGCCGTCAGCCCGCAGGCGATGTTCGCCGACCTCGGCATCAAGTACCTGGGACCGGTCGACGGCCACGACCAGCACGCCATGGAGGCAGCGCTGCGACGCGCGAAGGCCTTCGGCGGCCCGGTGATCGTGCACGCCGTCACCCGCAAGGGCATGGGATTCGCCCCGGCGGAGAACGACCCCGCCGACCAGATGCACTCCACCGGCGTCATCGACCCGATCACCGGCATTCCGGTGGGCTCCGCACCAGCCGGGTGGACCTCGGTGTTCGCTGCGGAGCTGGTGGCCCACGGCCACCACCGGCCCGACATCGTGGCGATCACCGCGGCCATGCCCGGGCCCACCGGCCTGTCCGCATTCGCCGAGGCCTTCCCCGAGCGGTGTTTCGACGTCGGGATCGCCGAGCAGCACGCCCTCGCCTCGGCCGGCGGTCTGGCCCTGGGCGGGCTGCATCCCGTGGTGGCGGTGTACGCGACGTTCCTCAACCGTGCCTTCGACCAGCTGATGATGGACGTGGCCCTGCTGCGCCAGCCGGTCACCCTGGTACTGGACCGGGCCGGCGTCACGGGCTCCGACGGCGCGAGCCACAACGGAGTGTGGGACCTGTCCATCCTCGGCGTCGTGCCGGGCATACGCGTGGCCGCCCCGCGCGACGCCGCCACCTTGCGTCAGGAGCTGGGCGAGGCGCTCGCCGTCTCCGACGGTCCGACGGCACTGCGGTTCCCCAAGGGCGCAGTGCCGGAAGACATCCCGGCACTGCAGCGGCTGGCCGGCGGCACCGATGTGCTGACGAACCCCACCGAAGGGGCCGAGGCCGATGTGTTGCTGGTGGCGGTCGGCGCCTTCGCCCAGCTCGCCGTGGCGACGGCAGGTCGGCTGGCCCGGCAGGGCATCGGGGTCACCGTGGTCGATCCCCGGTGGGTGCTGCCGGTGAACGCGGACATCATCGAGCTGGCCCGCGGGCACCGCCTGGTGCTGACCCTGGAGGACGGCGGGGTGCACGGCGGCGTCGGCTCGGCGGTGTCCCAGACGCTGCGTACCGCGGAGCTGGACGTGCCCTGCCGCGACCTCGGCATCCCGCAGAAGTTCCTCGACCACGCGTCCCGCGGAGAGGTGCTGGCGCTGCTCGGGCTCACCGCGCAGGATCTGTCCCGCAAGATCACCGGCTGGGTGGCCGCGATGGGCCCGCATGAGATCGAGGGCACCCACGAGTCCGCTCAGGAGTCGGGGGACCCGGAGCGTCACTGACGGCTTGGGGAATGCAGACCGGCAGCCATGGCACGCTAGAGGTGTGCGCATTCTGATCGTCGAAGACGAAGAGCCCCTGGTGGAAGCGATTGCTCGCGGCCTGCGCAGGGAAGGGATGGCCGTCGATGTGGCGCTGGACGGAACCTCCGGGCACGAAAAGGTGTGCGTGACCCGGTACGACGTCGTGGTCCTCGACCGGGACCTGCCCGGGATATCCGGCGACGCGCTGTGCAAGGAGATCACCACGGGCGGTGGCCTGAGCCGGGTGCTCATGTTGACGGCGAGCGACAGCATCGACGACAAGGTGGCCGGACTGGCCCTGGGCGCCGATGACTACCTCACCAAGCCCTTCGCGTTCCCGGAGCTGGTGGCCAGGGTGCGGGCACTGGGCCGTCGGGCGACACCGGCCACCCCGCCGACCATGGTGGCTGGGGAGCTGGCGCTGGACCCAGCTCGGCGCCTGGTCACCCGCTCCGGGTCGCCGGTCGAGCTCACCCGCAAGGAGTTCGGGGTGCTCGAGGTGCTGATGGCCGCCCGGGGCGCCGTGGTCAGCAGCGAGGAGCTGCTGGAGCGGGTGTGGGACGAGAACGCGGACCCGTTCACCACCACGGTGCGGGTGACCATGATGACCTTGCGCAAGAAGCTCGGTGATCCCGCTGTCATCGACACCGTCGTGGGTTCCGGGTACCGGTTGCCCGCGGCGAGCTGAGCCCGGTGCCGCCCGACTCACCCCCGCTCGCCGTGCTCCGATGGGACTGAGGCTGCGCTTGACCGCGCTCGCAACGGCTCTCGTGACGGCGGTCAGCGTGGTGCTGCTGGCGCTGGCCTGGTTGCTGGCCGGTAGGGGAGCGTCGGCCGTTCCCACCGTGGCGCCGGATGCCCCGGTGTTGCTCGACGGAGTGCTGACCACGTCATCCGTGCTGACCCGGACTCTGCGCAGGCAGGCGCAGCACGATGTGCTCATCTACGGGTCCGCGGCACTGGGCCTGGTGGTGCTCGCCGCGGCTCTGGCGTCCTGGTCGCTGACCGGGCGGGTGTTGCGTCCGCTCACCCGGGTCACCGAGGTGGCACAGGAACTCTCGCAGAGCACCAACCTGCACCAGCGGACACGGGTGTCCGCCGGCGCGGACGGGCGCGACGAAGTGGCCCGCCTGGCACAGGCCTTCGACCGGATGCTCGACCGATTGCAGCTGACCTTCGACACCCAGCAGCGTTTCGTCGCCGACGCCAGCCACGAGCTGCGCACCCCGCTGGCCGTGATGCGCACCGAGGTCGACGTGACGCTGGCCGATCCCGACGCCGACGTTGCTGAGCTGCGCCGGATGGGCGACGTGCTGCGTGGCGCCACCGATCGGGCGGAGGCCATGGTGGCCGGGCTGCTGATGGTCGCCCGGACGAGCTCCGTCGCGGTGGCGGCACACGAGGCCGTGGACCTGGCCCGTCTGGTGGCTCCGGCGCTGGATGCGGTGCGTCCAGAGGTGACCCAACGGGGCATCCGGGTCACCGTAGACCTGCATCCGGCGGTGACGGTGGGCGATGCGGCGCTGCTCGAACGGGTGGTGGGCAATCTGCTGGAGAACGGGGTGCGGCACAACGTCGATGGCGGCTGGCTCCAGGTGCGCTGTGCCGGCGCTTCCCACGGCGTGCAGCTGACGGTGCGATCCTCCGGCCCCGTGGTGGACCCCGGCGAGGTGCACGCGTTGTTCGAGCCGTTTCGTCGGGGGGGAGCGGCCCGCACCGCGCACCGCGGATCAGGGCTGGGCCTGGCCATCGTTGCCGCGGTGGTGAAGGCCCATGCGGGCTCGGTGCGCGCCGAGCCCGTGCCCGAGGGTGGGTTGGACGTCACCGTCACGCTCCCGGCGGCCTCATCCACCCCACCACATCCCGTGCACTGAACGTGGACTTCCGGGGCCGAAACGCGACGTTGCGGACACGCAATGCGGGGGGCTCAGGCGGTGCGTAGCGCCTGAGCCAGGGGTCGCGCGACGAGGGAGCGCTGCCACGGGCGCGCGCCGCCCGCCCGCAGGGCCTCGTCCACCGAGTCGACGTCGAGTTGCTCGGGGGGCGTCCAGCAGAGCCGACGCAGCAGGTCCGGCAGCAGCAGGTTCTCCACCGGGACACGGTGCTCGGCGCTGAGCCCGGCCAGCGCCGAGCGGGCGGCCGCGATCCTGGCTGCGGCCTCCGGTTCCCGGTCGCCCCAGCGACTGACCGGCGGAGGCCCGTCGTGCTGCGGAGCGACGCTGGGCAGTTGATCGACGGACAGGGCGCGGGCGCGTTGCAGGGCGGAAAGCCAGGTGTGCGCCTGCCGGCGTTGCATCCGTCCGCCGAAAACCGGCAGGGCGGTCAGCGCGGCGAGGTCGGTGGGGTCGGCCAGCGCGGCGGAGGCAATCGCCGAGTCGGGCAGTATCCGGCCCGGAGCGATGTCGCGGGCGGCGGCCAGCTCGTCCCGCTGTTGCCACAGCTCGCGCACCGCGGCGAGCTGACGGGGCTTGCGGACCTTGTGAATTCCGGAGGTGCGGCGCCACCGCTCGAGCTTGGGCCGCGCCGCCGCCGCTGTCCGCACGTGCTCGAACTCCTGGGCCGCCCA
>JAABUM010006922.1_pt1 | contig 10782 bp, 16 predicted proteins | sample 5559161 | NCBI WGS metagenome assembly JAABUM01 (sample SAMN10711868, study PRJNA513369) | rock metagenome | isolation source: Antarctica rocks | place: Antarctica: Victoria Land, Siegfried Peak nord | reverse complement strand
ATAAGCCCCCATAAGGCGCCCATAGAGGGTTCTATGGGTTTTTACATCGCCATAGAACCCACTTATGACACCCCGGCACCAACCCCCCATACGAGGCTGTATTGGGGCCATAATGGGTACCCCTTACCAGCTTCAATGTCACATAGGGGCTCTACCAACTCGGGTCGATCCATGGCGGAGCACCCATAGAGGGGTTCATACACCCCCCCATAGAGGGGGTGTATGAACCGGCCAGGGCGGGCCAGTTGCTGGAGTGGTCAAGCCTGGTGGCGGACGTCGGCGCCGCCTGCCACGCCCGGGACGCCGACTGCTGGCTGCACAGCGGCTGGAACACCCGGGACGCATGGGGCAGCGCGACAGCATACCTGCTGCTGACGGCGGCCCAGAGGCTGAACACGAGGCCCGACAGCGCCCCTGCCGCCGGCGAATCGGCGACCGAGCAGCTGCTGTTTGAGGTCACAGCCGGCTGGTGGCTGCAGAATATGTTGCTCCGGCGGCGTCGCCGCGGAGCTCGAGCAGAAGGCAGCCCAGGCGGCGATGCGCAGCCTGGCGATGCACCTCGACTGCAACATGGCCCGGTTTGTGCGGTCGCTGCAGCGACGGCAGCTGGCGGGAGCGCAGCAGCCGAGCCGGCGGCGACATCGACGCCGCTGCCTCATAGCAAGAGCGGCGCTGGCACTGGTGGACACTCACTGTCCAGAGGGGCAGCGACGCCGTGCCATCCGCCGCCCAGCCTGGCAGTGCGGCGCTGCCTGCAGCGGAGCGGGCTGCTGCGCCGGCCGCGGCGGGTCATACTCTCTTGAGGCAGCAGCCCACAGAGCCTAGCGTCCCTAAACCCTAAACCCTAGCGTCCGGCGTTGCCGCTGCTGCCCTCTCGGCACTTGCTGATTTCATCCAGACCATAAACAGGTCGGATCCAGGGGTAGGCGTGAGAGGGTCAGAGAAGAATTGTGCTGCATGCGTCGGCGCCTTGCCTTTAGTCTGCAGAGCCTGCATGCAATGCATTTCGATTCACACCGCGGGAGCGGCATGTGCATATGCGGACGCATTCACATTCTCTCCTGCTGACGGCTGCAAACTGCTTGCAGGTGCCCAATGAGTTGCGGGCCCGACTGCGCTCAGCCCTCCACAAGCTGCTGGAGGGGCACGCGCCGCAGCTAGGGGCGGCCTTCCGGCGGCAGGGCGTGATGGAGCAGGCAGAGGAACTGCGGCCTAAAGCCATCCTGCAGATTCTCGCGGCGTCATTGCTGTTGCTACGCGCAAGCAGGAGCAGCACCTGCAGCACGCCGCAGAGCACATTCTCGTGTGGTGAGCGGCCCCCTACATGTTTCGGATCCCTGTATGAACTGCATGCCTGCCTGCCTCATGCCACCGCCAAGAAGGGATGCCCGGATGCATAGGACTTTCGCTGCGACTTCTAGGTTCACAGGGCAAGTTGCCATGGGGTGGGGAACTGCAGCAGTAATTGTTCACACGTCACCCCGTTTCCAGCACGTGTCCCACATGCTGTACCAGCAGACACTGATAAGGGGCTTGCCCTGCGCATACAGGTGGGCTGACATTGACGACATTGACGGAAGCAGGCCGCAGTTCAGCCTCGACCTAGCGGTGCTGACCTTCGTCCAGCTGAGGCTGGCGTACGTGGACGCAGCAAACGGCGGGCTGCTGCAGCCAGATGTGCTGCCGCCGTTGGCGCAGGTCATGTCCTGCGCGGCTGCCGGTGCCACCTCTGCGGCCGGCAGCGTGGAAGCCTCGGTCAAGCCTCGACCAGGGGAGGTGCTAGTGCGGACGGAGGCGCTGACACTGGGCCTGCACGCTCTCAGCCTTGTCGCTCCGCGGCACGGCGGGCTGGAGATTCTCACCCGCGCCGAGCACTTCAAGTGGAAGACGTGGCCGCTTGTCATCGCGGACGTGGTGAGTAAGTTCTGCTTCGAGGCCGCGCAACACGCCGCGCAGCTCGCCTGCATGCACGCCGCTGGCGCCGACATCGAGGGACGGGCGTCAAACGCCTTGCAACTCGCTCTGGCGGCACTGCCGGCCGAGCGGGGCACCTTCATTGCCATGCTGGATTCCGCTCGGCGGTTACGCAGGACGTCGCCGAAAAGGGCCCGCCGGGGAGTTGGGAGCACCGCCTCCGCCTGTGGTCGCAGCTGCTGCACTGGTCCTGGCTGGCGGCGGACATTCCGGCCGGCTGCCAAACACAAGACGCGGGCTGCTGCGCTAGACTGGCTGTACACCGCGGCGCCATGCGCTAATAACGGTGGCTTGGCATGGCCCTGGGCGCTGCCGCAGCTGCTGCAGGAATGGCAGCGACCAGCTCGGCGGCGGGGATTAGGCCGCTCGCTGCGGCCGCGCTGCTCGTGGCGGCCGGCGGCGGCGGCGACGGCGCCGGCGGCGGCGGCATGTCAGCGGCGGCAGCAGCGGCTGCAATGCTCGAGGGGCCAGAGTGGACGGCCCTCCTGGACAGCATGGTCAGCTACCTGGGCTGCTCGGGGCATGTCTGCAGGTGGGCGCTGCAGCAGGCGGGCGGTGCTGGGCCAGCTCCAGACGCCGCCATGTCATGGGCCCGTTTGGCCAGGCCGGCATTGCGATGCAAGCTTCGTGGCGGCGGCGGCCGCAGCGGGCGCCCAAGTGTCGCCGCGGCTGCTGCGTTGCGCCGGGGAGGCGGCCGGGGCGGTGCTATTCTACGCATCTGGGGAGCAACAGTGCGCGTTCCCGGCGGGGAGTCCTGGCGGCGGTTCCTGCAGACGATGGCGCAGGCGGCTGCCGTGTGCCCGGTGCTGCACGTCGCCGGCGGCAAGGCACGGCGGCAGCTGGCGGAGCTGGGGGCCGTCTTGGGTTTGATGCGCACGCTGCCCAGCCTCGCCGCCGACGAGCTGCGGCCCTCCCAGGCAAGGCTTCTTGGTGGGAATGCGTTGGCTTAGCTTGGCATTGCAGCATGATGCGAAGCCTTGCCTTGTGCAGCTGTGAGGCTTGCGGGGGATTTCTAGCTGCTTCGCCCACCCTAGGGGGGCTGCCGCTGGCCGGCCTGCTGCCGCTGCTGCAATCATGGTGCGTCATGAGACTGCAGACTGTATGCAAGAGTCTTGTCATGCCCTTATACGTCTTCGTTTGTTGGGATCTGAACACGTCCGCGCATGGACCCTGATACTGTTGTATGCGATGCTGCTTGCAGGTTGTGTGCACGACTTTGGCCACCATGCTGCGCGACAGTACCGCTGCCAGGCGGGTTCGCGCGCAGCATGCAGCCTTGGAGGCAGCTGCGGACGCGGCGCGGCAGGCGTTCCGCGAGTAGCTGCTGCAGCATCGCCGGCTGTTCGAGCGGGCGCTGCACGAAGTCGAGGAAGCTGCGCGGCTGCCGCTGCAGGATGCGGCCGCCGACGAGGTCAGTGCTGAAGCAGCGATGCGCTCTCTCTTGCTGGTGCACCTTCAAGGAGAAGCAGAAGTACCATGATAAGGTACTTCTGCCTCTGGGCCTCGCTCGTGCACGACAGCAGCCCATGTGCACGATGGTGCTTGCATGTCCTGGCTTTGTACCTCTGAACGCAGAAGAATCAGCGAGGGCGACAGCGACCTGCGCTGGCATACAGTCCATTCAGAAAGCCTTCAGCATGACCAATTTTGTTTCCTCTCTCACGACATGCATCGTGTTACCTCTCATGAGGAGGAGGGGCAGCAGCCGGCCAGCGACGCCAGCCAGCAAGGCGGCGCAGAAGCGGGGGCGGAAGAAGGCGACAGCGGCGGCTGCAAAAGCGGGCGACGAATGGTCGTCAGAGCCGGCGTTGGCGCCCAGCCGCAGCAGCCACCGAGCGGTACGTCACAGCCCCATCGAGTGCCGTGCCTGCCGGGGACGCAGAGGCGACAGCGCCAGCGGCAGCAGCAGCAGCGCCCGGAGCAGTAATTGCTGCAGCGCCAGCGGCAGAGGCACAGGTCATGTGGCCTCGGGCGAGTGCTCCAGCAGCGCCGATGCCCGACAGCAGCCTGGGGGCGGAGCTTCGCCTGCTGCAGCGGCGCCGGCGCCGGCACCGGCCACAGCTGTAGCCGCTGCAGGGGCCGAGGCGCAAGGTCAGCAGCCACAGTCGCCCTTGGACGGCGCTGCAGCGGCGGCAGCGGCTGCCGCTCGCCTGGGCGGGGTGGCGGCAGGCGGCGGGGCTGATGCCACTTGTACGCTGCTGCGGCGAGCAGCCCCCGACTGGACATAGTGTCACCTGTGTCCCATCACTCAGGTGACATTATTGCATTGCCCAATACCTGAAGCTGGAAACGAGTAGATGATGCTTATTTCAAGGGTCTGCAGCTCGGCACTGTCTTTCCAATCATGTGCTGCCATGACTGTCTCATCGTCTGAGTGGTGGTGCCCTGCCACCGCAGGAGGTGATGGCGGACCCGGTGCTGTGCGCCGACGGGCGCACCTACGAGCGCGTTGCCATGGCTGCTCGGCTTGCCGCTGGCAACTGCATCTCGCCGGTAACGGAGCAGCCGCTGCCGCAGCGGCAGCTAACAAAAAAACCATGCGCTGCGCAATATGATCCAGGCGGTGGCGGCGGCGGCGCGATGAGACAGTATTATCTGCCACGTGCTTTTGTAAGATAGAATGACTGTATGCCATGGACTTCTCTGGTTGTGCTTGTGGTTTGAGTAGCATCCTGCTTGCAGCGGATGAGGCGGTGCTGTCACAGGCACACACTGGTAGATACGTGCTGTGGTGGATACGTGCTGTGGTGTACACTGCTGTGGTAGTACCGGAGTAGTACCGGACTGAGGACGGGCGAGGACCTGCAACCGAGAGCTTTATTCCTTCGAGACTTGTCAGAAGTCGAAGAATTTCTTAAATGATTGTCATGATTCAGAGACACAAGTTGAGCTTTGGCTGTCGGTGGGAAAGACCCTGCGAGAACTCTTGAAACTCTTAGTAGAATGGGTCACCGACGAAATTGCGGGCATCCGCCAACAAGCAGTCGTGAAACAACCAAATGCACCGACCGTGTTGCCGTCACAACCTCGTGAACCCTGACGAAAGGAACACCACAGTCTTACAACAGTATACACTGCACGGCACATTCGCATGCGAGTAGCCAAGCAGACAGAAACATCTCAGACAGAGACTGCACGGGCGACAGGCACAGGTCCGCACATTATGGGGTAGGCGTTGCGAACGGAGTAGATGAAGCTGCTGCGGCGGTTACCGCGGCGGCCGTTTTCATAATTCCCAACACCCTGCAGAAAGATCAAAACACATCAGCAAAGTTCGAGTACCCTGATTTCGACTGCTGCCACCATGCAAGCTTGTAAAGCCGAGTCTCTAGATAGACAAACCGGTGCTGCACAGTTTCGGCTATTGCAACGCGGCTTCCTTCCAGGGCGGAACCAATGTTGAGGCTCCATCAGCATGTGGCCAAAATTATAGCAAGGGCAAGACACCTGCGCACCACTGCTGGGCGATGCAGGCATGTGGCATGATCCAGGGGCGCGGGACGCCTGTCTTCAGCGCATCGCCGCCGCCTGGATGAGGTTCCGTAGTGCATGGTTCGGCAGCAGCCGCTGGTGCTCCAGTGGCTGCCCCGTCACCGGTGAGGCGCAGTTGTCGCCGGCAAACCGCGCCGTGATGGCGGCGCGCTCGTAGGAGTGCCCGTCGGCGCACAGCACCGGGTCCTCCATCACCTCCTGCATTGCCAGCGTGTTAACCACAAGGCGTCAGCTGCCTGACCATTGGAAATGTTGAGCCGCTGAGTCATCAACGTGGAAAATCTCGGAAATTGTCAACACATTCTGACAAAATCTGAGAGGCGTCGCAACAGCAGCGGGCGCCAGCAAGGTCGCGCAAAAGCGGGCTTGGAAGAAGGCGGCTGCCGCCGCCACAGGAGCGGCGGCCGCGTCGGCGTCAGATTCTGAACCGGCAGCAGCGGCAGCCGTGTCCATGGGCGGAGCAGCATGGGAAGCCAAACAGCGGCGGCTCTTGACACTGGCACAGCCACGGCGGCGGCCGCAGGAGCCTTCCGCGATGGCGTTCTCGGCTCCGACAGCGCAGTGCGACTCAGAGGCGGCGACGCTAACCAGCTCAATGGTCAGCCTGGGATTGGCACCGCAGCGGCGGCAGCGGCGGTACCAGATGCAGAAGAGGATTCTGTCATCAGGCAAGCCGTTGCCAGGCCAGCAGCCGGTGGCGCCCGTCAGCGCAGCGGCAGCTGTTTGCAGCCGCACGCCAACGCGCAGCGGCGGAGCGGCGCCAGTGGGGGAATGGAACAAAGAAAACAAACCAATCTGGATGCTGTGCTCTGTCACCAAGGTGAGCCCTGCAGGTCACAGTGTCTGGCAGGGCTACTGCTCCTCCTCTTCCTGCATCAGTCCAGCTGAGAGTCAGCGCGCAAACCGCGGGAATGACCGCAGAAAGGGAAGGTCTGCAGACATAATCAAGCCGCTGAGATCATGAAACCACAGTTGTTGACATGTGGCTGCCCGGCCGCCCGGCCGCCCGCCCTTTCGCCACAGACCATGGCGCGGCGTGCCGCGCGCGGATAGCGGTGTTTATGGCGATCACGCTGTCAGTCAGGGCGAGACGACCTGCTCACCGTTAATGCGGTTGCACCAGAGGCAGCACCTGCAGCCTGCTGCTTGTGCTGTGGCCGCGGCCCAGGAAGCCTAGTCAGTGCACAGCTGACGTCGTGGAGCCTTCGTCGATGGCAGCGGCATCTTGACTGCATGTCTGAGTGTCGACCCTGCCCTCTGCAGCGCCGGCCGCCGGCGGCGCGACTGCTGCAGCTGCATCGGGACGAGGCGTCTGAGGACTCTGACCCGGAGTGGGATGCGGAAGAGGCCCCGCCGCAGGCCCTGCCGCTGCAGATCTGCTTTGGCATCGTCTGCACTGACGGTGCGCTTTTCAGGGTGTAAACAAGTCCACACGGTGCTTCTGTACCGCTGCTTCAAAAGCTGGCGGCGCCAGCGTCCTTCCGGAACGCAACACCCTTGGCAAAGTGAAACCATGTATATGATGACCTCTTGTCCTCAGGATGGGCACACCGGCGTCACATCAAAAATTGTCTCCTTCAGCGCCTTCGCCCCCAGGCAGTGACACCGGTGTCCGCGTCCCTCGTGGCGCGCACCGTACCTTTGCACCTAATGGTCAAGATTGGCTGTGTTGTCCTCCTCTGCAGGCGGGTTCGGGCCGGGGCTGGTGACGCCGGCGTCCTTCGCGGCGTACAGCCGCCTGGCGGCTGGCAACGGCTACCTGTGCGCGGACGAGACCCCCATCCCCTTCACGGGCCAGGTGCAAACGCCACATGGACTCTTTGGGATATGTTCCTGGAACACCTGCTGAGTGCGCTCTCATGACTGGCTGTTAAGGACGATGTTTGCTGGCGGAAGCCGCACGTGTGCTGGTGGAACGTTCCACCAGCCTGGTTAACCAGGGTGGGGGCTGTCCCACCTGGCCTTGTGGGATGCACGACCGCAAACCGACCTTCTTTTTCCAATGGTGTTGTCTCTGCCCTGAGAATGCACATGGAGCTGAAATAGCTGCCGGCGCTGCCGTCTGTGGCCTGGCAGGCAGCAGCCACCCTGTCGGATGCCGCTATTGAAACTCGGGAGCTCGCTTGCTGATTGTTGTCCTTGTCCCACCACTGCCTTGTTCACTACCCTGTTCCACCCTCAAATCATGGTTACACACAAATGCAAGGCGACCGGAAGGGGGTGTTCGACTTCTGCTGCACGGACGCGCGGCGCACGCCCGACTGGCTGCGCGCGGGGCGCACGCCCGAGGCGCTGCGCCCGCTGGCAACCTGCGGCGGCGGCGGCGGTGGCAGAGACGACATCCCAGCGCCCTTCAGCGCCCTGTCCGACGAGGCCATCGAGATCCTGCGCAACCTGGATTCGCCGCGCTACTACAGTGCGTCTTTCTCAGATGTGCCACCCCATGTCATGACACTGGCGGTGAATTTCGAAATCGCTCTGCTTCCGGGGTGAGCGCCTTTTCGGAACCCCTGCCGGGGGCGCATCTGCCAGGCCCTCTTGCAAGTCACACGAGGTGGAGATTCATGAACCTGTTTCATAATGTAGGCTGCATGCCAATTAGACTTGCTCGCCCGCCTGCAACACCTTTTAACTCGGCCGCGGAAGGCCGCATCCTGCACAACCCTCAACAGCTGATGCCGGTCTGCCCATACCTGGGAAAAGCCATGCGGGGTACCTTGTTCCACTGCAGCAGCCCACTCGTCTTGATTTTTATTTGCTCGTCCTTCCCGTCGCGGCGCCTATAGGCGCCGCCGCTGCACAGGCGGCATTGCTGTGACGGCCCAAGCAGCACGAAGACTGCATGAAGGCGTTAAAGGGGCAACTCAAGCCAAGACGCATCACCAACAACCATCTTCTCGAGAACAAAGTAAGAATCGCAGAATGACACAGAACCAGACGAAACAAGACGGAAACGCGACACGATATGTAAACAAGAGAACTGCTGAAGACAGGCTCTGTCTTGGAACAACCAAATGCGCTTGGCACGCACTCCGCCAGCAGGCGCTCTCGATGAGAGGCTCTTCCGCCAGCTGTGCGTGCCAAGCACATTTGGCTGTTCCAAGACAGCGCCTGTATTCAGCAGTTGTCTTGTTTGTCATATCGTGTGCATTTCCGTCTTGTTTCGTCTGGTTCTGCCAGACGAAACCCACAGGCTGTGTCATTCTGCGAGAGCGCCTGCCGGCGGAGTGGAATTTGCGATAACCTGTTTATTCAGCTCTCCGCCTCTGAGATGAAGCGGCGAGATGCGACCAGCTGCAGCGGTGGGTGTGTGACTCAGCCCCTGCAGCTCATTGTGAGCAGCGGCAATATGCAGAGGGCACACGCGTGTAAATTTCTTCGTACGAAGAAATTTATGTGGCAGGGCAGTGCTGTGTACTGCAGCGCCCGCCACTCGAGTCGAGAGCGATGGCGTTACTGTGTGTCTGGTGGGGATGGACGTGCGGAGGGGCTGTGATGGATGACACAGCCCTCAATGCCTGCCTTCGCCAATAACACATAGAAAACGGCGCACTACCGCAGCAGCGGCGGGTGGCAGCGCGACATTGTTGTCACCGGTTGGTTTTGCGAGCTACTAGCTCGCATAGGCTATGCAGCGCCCGACAGACCAACGGCGGAGCCACTGCAAATTGACGACGCCTCGTGGGCCTCGCCAGCAGTGTGTCATCGAGTGACAGTGGTATTTCACTGTGGTATTTCTATTGTTTTTGCTGACTGCTGCGGAAGCAGAGCTTTTGACATATTGCAACGTTGCCGTTGGAATCACTGCTGCCTGTGCAATATTCGGACCAGCCAATGATGTGTACCTTATGTGAACAGATTCCTTATTGCATGCTTGTGTATTACATATTTGCTTGCCTTTGAAATGTAAAAAAAAACTGCTGCGCCGTTGCACCGTCACCGAGAGCACACAGTACTCTTGGTAGCCAATCAGCAAATATGCATAACAATAAACTGCATACATGAATTGCATATAAATCTTATGTATAAAACCTTCGTCTAAATGCTGGCGCCGCTCAGATACAAGCGCCGCTGTGGTCTTACCAGCTGATACATGGCGGTGGGTATTTTTTCCAAGGGAAAATCCTATGATACATCTCGACTGCATCTGGTGTGGAAAAATACACCAGCCGTCTCATTGGCCTGCTGTGGTGACGCAGCGCTAGAGTCCTGCTTGTGGTGCGAGGTGCATCGCGGCACCACACAAGACTACGGCCGTCGACTGCCTGCTACCTCTTTGTATCCGTCTTCTGATTCACAGGGCGACGTGGAGGTTGTGGTCGGAGGCCGCTCCTGTCTTCCAGGTCGCGCTCCAAGAAGCACGAAGCGATTTCCGGAAGCGGGTGGAAGCCGCAGCCTTCCACGCTCAGGAAGCGGAGGGCAGTCAGACATGCCACCGCCTGCATGCACCTGCGGCAGAAAGCAGACACTGCCAGTACGCATAACCTGTTCAGGGTTTGGCACGGACATCAAATACCAAGGTCTCTAAAGAGTTTCGCAATGACGGGTGCCGACACACCGGTAGAAATGCAGGGGTGCCGGCAATCGCTCAGCAGCTATTTGAGAGTCCTGCGTCTACAAGCGCCGATGCCAGACAGATGGACGCGGTTCTGGAATGCGGTGCCATGCATGCAGCATAAGGCGGGCATGGAGCATCCCGCTTGGCTCATACAGCTGTGCTGGATGTCACAGCACCAGCATTTAGAGGCATGTGCACGTGTGTTTTGGTCGGATCAATTCGGTCAAGCCGATGCAGAAGCTGATGCAATAAGTGCGGAGCTCTCACGTATGGTCCAATCTGGCATTGCCTCTGGCGGTCAGGCGGGTGAGGCGCTGCAGGCCGGTCAGGTGCCAGATGCCCTCGTTGTTCAGCTCCTGCAGTGAAAGGATACAAACACTATGTAAGAAGCTGCCCAAAACTTGGGTGGAGATCGATACCTTGCAGGCCTTACGAGTCAGCTCGGTTTTGCTGCAGGTGAAAGCTGTGGCAAACGGAATCCTCTTTCGTCAACAGGTGCTGGAGGATGCTGGAGTGTTTGCTGAAGGATGCTATATGGACGAGATCGAAACCTAGCGCGTGCGACCTTGCACAGCGTCCGCAGGGCGCGTAACGCATACAGCCAACGCAAAAAATTCATTGCGACCTCCAGCAGGCTGGGTGCAGGCATATGAATCGCACAAGCGCCGCGCATAGACTTCCAATATGCGACAGCTGGCAGCCCTGTGAGCCGTCAGACTGGTGTCAGACGCGGGCGTGCACAGCCGGAGTTTGCTGCA
>JAABUM010006921.1_pt1 | contig 10782 bp, 16 predicted proteins | sample 5559161 | NCBI WGS metagenome assembly JAABUM01 (sample SAMN10711868, study PRJNA513369) | rock metagenome | isolation source: Antarctica rocks | place: Antarctica: Victoria Land, Siegfried Peak nord | reverse complement strand
GAACACGGCGCTTACCGAACGAGTCGCACGCCTCACCCACGAGCTCCACGAGACCTTGCTCCGGGAAAGCGGAACGTCGGCCTGACCCAAGCGCTCGGTCAGTGCAGCCCGTGTGCGTGGGCAACGGGTTCTCCCGAGACCTCGCCGGCATCCTCCTAGAAGGACGGTGACCGAGCCGTCAGGCGATCTGCGGGCCTCTTTCCCCACCAGGCGAGCCGCGTTTCGGCGCACGCGCCTCGCCGGCGCGACGCATGACATAGGCGACGACGGAGTGCCGTTGATCATTACTTGACGGACTTGGCCTTGGTGTTCGTGCTGCGGTAGATGTAGTTGGTGAGCGCGTCGATCTGCTTTGCGCTCAGCCTGGTGCCGTAGGTGAGCGGCATGACGTTCGCCTTGTAGCCCTTGGCGATCTCCTTGTTGGGATCGACGATCGACTCGCGCGTGGGGGCGGGTGGATCAGCAGTCAGTTCCTTGTCGAGGTTCGGCCCGATCGTCCCGGTGGCATCGGCCGCTTTCATCGTGTGGCCTCGAGCCGCAACTGGTGGCGCCTACGCTGGGATCCCCGGACACGAAGAGTTGCCTACTGAGCGCGTCGCCGGTGAGCGGGCGAGGGCCGCCCGCGGGGCCCTGCCCAGCGGATTGCGCACTCTGGACAGTGACCGTCCGTGTCGAGCCCCCGCTGTTGATCAGCGCGATCATCGACATGACCAACTAGATCCTCGCCTCGACCGATGACGCGCGCGCGATCGCGCTGATGATCCCGGCGAACGAAAGCTTCGACGATCACCAGGTGCACGAACGCGCCTGGGTGATCGTGCTCGACGGCGAGGTGGAGATCAAGACCAGCGCCGGCGATAGCGTCATCGGCCGCAGCGGCCTGCTGGTCGAGTTCGCTCCCAACGAGCGTCACTCCGTACACGCCCGCTCCAACGCCCGCATCTTGCTGTTGCTTACGCCCTGGCCCGGCGTCGACCGCCCCGGGGCGATGACATTGGAACAGAAGGCGAACGCCGTACAGAACGCCGCTGAGCATCGAGCAGAGTCCAAGGACCACCGCCCGCGCTGACCACCGCCGGCGGCGACGCCGCAGCCCCCACGCCGCAGCGACGGCAGCGGTAAAGGACCGGGGCGAGACGCCGAAAAAAACTGACTGGTATGCGTTCTCTTCGCGCGATCATTGCCGGTCTCGGGACGGCGGGCTTGCTGCAGGCGGTTGCATGCGTGCTGGTGCTCGGCAGGCGCCCTGATGGCCTTCCATGGCTCGCCGGGGCGTAGAGACCTCGGTGAGGGCGGCGTCGCCGTGCGCCCCTCATCGCGGGGGTCGGGCGCTTCATCGCCTGGTCGTGGCCGTGCCGTCCAGCCGCCCGAGGGCCTCGCAGTAGCCGCGCCGACGGGGGAAGCGGCGGGGCCTCCGGGCGGCGGTCACCCGCCGGCGCGAACGGCGCCGCCCTGCCGGCGCTGACGGCTCCCGGTGGCGCCTATGCGCTCGTCGGGATGGGGGCGGTGTTCGCAGGCGCGGCGCGCGCCCCGATCACCGCTGTGCTCATCATCTTCGAGCTCACCGGCGAGTATTCGATCATCCTGCCGCTGATGCTGGCGGTCGTGCTCGTCACGACCGCCAGCGGGCGGCTCTCGTCCGACACGATCTACACGCTGAAGCTGCGGCGGCGCGGGATTCTCGTCGACCGGCCGCGCGTCGTCAGCGTGATGCGGACGGTGCCCTGGTCGGGGTGATCGCCGCTGCGGACGTCGAGGCGCAGGCGCTGGCAGAGCGCTCAGATAGTCCGAACGCCGCCTACGTCGCCACGCCACGGCCCGGCTCCACGTCGACGACACGCTGGAGGAGGCGGTCCGCGCGCTGGCGCTCTCCGACGGCGCGGGCATGCCCGTGCTCGCCGCGGCGACGGGCGAGATGGTCCACGCATCGCGAGCTCCTGCGGGCCTACCACTCCGAGCGCGAGCGCCTCTCACCGCGCGGCGATCCGCCGGCCGGGGGGCGAGGATCAGCGCCGCCAGCGCTCGACGAGCGTGACCTGCAGCGCGACCCCCAGCAGGTACACGGTCGTGGCGGCCAGAGAGGCGACCCCCCAGCTCAGTGGTGAGCTGATCGTCCGGGCAAGCTCGGTGGCGGTCCCGAGCGCAGCCGCGACGGCGAAGAGGTTCAGTGCGCCCGCCAGAGGGAGGTCGGAGGACGGCGGTGACACCGCTTGCCCCGGAGTCACCCCGAGGATCCCCTCCAGCACGGCGAAGGCGGCGAGCCCTCCGACCGCGAAGAGAAAGAGGTCGCCCACGCTCGGGCTGCCCCTCACGGCGGTGAGCTCCGAGATCGAGGTCGCGACCGTCAGCGTGTAGCCGTACGCGGCGGCCGTGGCCCGCAGCGTGCCGGCGAGGGCGGCGCGGTAGCGCGGTCCGACGCCACGGCTCACATGACCTCCTCGATGCCGCGCCGGAGCAGCCAGACCCTCACCGGGTAGGCCGTGGCAAAGGCGAGAGCGACCGTGGACCAGACGACGACGGTGAGCCGGTCCGGCGGCATTCGCGAGTCATACCCAGCGCGGCCGTCCTCAAGCGGGCCGGTGAGCGTCCGTACGCCCGATCGCCGCCCCGCACCGGGACCTGCCGCGGTCAGCCTGCGGACGCCGTGGTTTTGGCTCTCCGGGCCTGGGCACAGAGGTCGCATGGGCTTTGACCAATACCATGAGCCGCCGCACGACCTGTCCGAGGAGGCGCGGACCTTCGCGCATGAACGCCTCGCTGACCGAAGAGGCGGAGGCCATCGGCTGGTACCAGCAGCGCCTCGCCGTCGAGCGCGACAAGGAGGCCCAGGCGATCATGAGGAACGCCCAGGAGGAGGAGTTCAAGCACTTCTGCATGGATCTGGAGTTCCTCTTGCGTCGCACTCCGACGTGGCGCGAGATCGCGAAGGGGATCCTCTTCCAGGACGGGGACATAGTCGACCGCGGTGAGGAGGCCGAGGACGCCGCGTCGTGAGGGCGAGCCCCGCGGCGGGTTCCTGGCGCCGCGCCGCCCAGTCGCGCTCGTCATCGGCGGTGCGCCCACTCGCCGCCGGCGCATCACGCTGCTCCTGGCCCTCGTGGGTCTGGGGATCGCGACGTACCTGACCCTGTACCAGATCGACATCCTCCCGTCGGTCTGGGATCCGGTCTTCGGCCACGGGAGTCGCACCGTGCTCGATCTCACGAGCCCGGTTCCGGATGCCGCCGCTGGCGTCGCCGCCTATGGTTTCGAGGTGATCCTCACCCTTCTAGGCGACAACGAGCGCGAGCGCACCCTGCCCGGAGTCGTGCTGCTCTTCGGCGCAGTCATCGCCACGGGCGGGCTCGCGTCCGTCGGTCTCATCGTCGTCCAACCGACCGTGGCGGGGGCATGGTGCCTGCTCTGCCTCGGCTCCGCCGCGCTCTCGTTCGCCCTCCTGGCGGTGGGCGCTCCGGAGATCCCGGGAGCGCTTGAGCGCGTGCGGGAGCTGCGAGCCCGGGGCGCCCGGCCGCTCGACGCCCTGCTCGGCCGCGACCCGAACGCCGCGTGAGCCCGCCCACCGAGCGCACCGGCGGCTTTCTGCCCATCGAGGGCTACGCGGCGATCGGCGATCGACACACCGCGGCCCTCGTCGGGGCGGACGGCTCGGTGGACTGGCTCTGCCTTCCGTCGTTCGACGGGAACTTCGTCCTCGGCCGCCTCCTCGATGCCGACCGGGGGGGATTCTTCACGCTCGCGCCGGTGCTTCCCGGAACGGTTGAGCGCCGCTACCTCCCGTCGACGAACGTGCTCGAGACGACCTGGACGACCGCCACGGGGCGCGTGCGGGTCACCGACGCCCTGACCCTGGCCAAGGAGCCGCGGGAGGTGCGCGAGCTCCTCCGGCGCGTGGAGGCCGTCGAGGGCGAGGTCGAGGTCGAATGGCGCGTCGAGCCGCGCTTCGCCCACACCGAGCGCCCGTCGCGCCTCGACCGGCGTGACGGCGCCGTGGTCGCGCGCCTCGACGGCGACGCCGTGGTCGTGCAGAGCTGGGATATGGGAGACCTGGAGATCGGCGACGGCGCCGTGTCCGCCCGGGTCACGCTGAGCGCCGGGGGCAGCGGCGTCGTCGTCCTCTCCGCGGCTCCCGTCGCGCGGGGAGCGCTGCCGTTCACCACCCGCGACGCCGCCGAGGCCCGGCTCGCGCACACCGAGCGCTGGTGGCGCGAGTGGACGGAGGCGCGTTCCTACAACGGGCCGTGGCGGGAGGCGGTTCTGCGGAGCGGGCTTGTTCTCGCTCTGCTCACCTTCGCGCCCAGCGGGGCGGTCGCCGCCGCTCCGACCACGGGCCTGCCGGAGGCGATCGGCGGCCCGCGGAACTGGGACTACCGCTTCTCGTGGCTGCGCGACTCCTCCTTCGCGATGGACGCCCTCCTGCGGCTCGGCGACGCCGACGCGGCCCGAGCCTTTCTCGGATGGCTGGAGCGCGCGGCCGGATCGCCGCCGCTGCAGCCCTTCTACCGTCTGGACGCGTCCAGCGGCATCGGCCAGACCGAGCTGGACATCAGCGGCTATCGCGGCTCGCGCCCCGTGCGAGCGGGAAACGGAGCGGTGTCGCAGCGCCAGCTAGGCAACTATGGCGACCTGCTCCAGGCCGTCACGCTGTACGCCGAAGACGGGCACGACCTCGGCGAGGATCTGGCGGCCGGACTGGCTCGCATCGCCGATCACGTCTGCGATGCCTGGCCAGAGCGCGACTCGGGCCTCTGGGAGCTCGGCGCCCATCGCCACTACACCACCTCGAAGATGCTCTGCTGGGTCGCCCTCGACCGCGCCGGCAAGCTCGCACGCGAGGGAAAGATCCCCGGCGAGGGTGCCGACCGCTGGGCCGAGAACGGAGAACGCCTGAGGTCATTCGTCGAGGAGCGCTGCTGGTCGGAGGAGCGAGGCAGCTACACCCAGGCGGCCGACGGCGAGGAGCTCGACGCTGGGGTGCTGCTCGGCGTCTTCTTCGACTACCCCCCCACCGACGACGACCGCTTCGACCAGACCATCGATGCCGTCCGCGGCGAGCTCGGGCGGGGGCCGCTGCTGTACCGCTACAGCGGAATGGATCGTCGCGAGGGCGCGTTCCTGGCCTGCTCGTTCTGGCTCGCCCACGCACTCGCCCGGCGCGGACGGCTCGCCGAGGCCGAGCGCTTGATGGACGAGCTCGTTCCGCTCGCCAACGACGTCGGGCTCTTCTCGGAGGAGATGGACCCGGCCACGGGAGCCATGCTCGGCAACTTCCCTCAGGCGCTCACGCACCTCGCGCTCGTCAACGCCGCCGTGACGATCGCCGAGCGCCGTTAGTGTCACCGGCCGGCTTCCCTCTCCCGGCGTCCACTCAGCCGAGGCAGGAAGAGCAGGCTGGCGAAGATCGCTGCGCTGCACACGCCCCACATCGCCTGGTAGCCCTGCGTGGCGGAGAACGGCTGCTGGAGCGTCCGCACGGCGATTCCGGCGAGCAGCGGCCCGAGCGCGATGCCGATGCCTCGGCTGAAGGTGTAGAACCCGGTCAGCGCGCCGTGCCGGTCGTCGGGCATGAGCGGAGTCAGCACCGCGTAGGGCAGCGACATGACGACGCCTCCGCCCAGCGCCGCGACCGGCGCGACGACGGCCACCGCGAGGGGCGCGGAGAAGATGAGCGGGACGAGCAGGCCGGCGCCGTAGACCGGCAGGGCGATCGACAGCACCCGCACGCGGCCGATCCGGTCGCCGAGCTTGCCGCTACCCACCGCGCCGGCGAGTATGAACAGCGCGGCGGCGCCCACCGCGAGCGCGGACATCGTCGTGCTCAGGCCGAGCCCCTGGGTCAGGTAGAGGATGATGAAGGTCTTCAGGGCGGCGAGCGAGAGCTCCCAGAGCGCGTTGGCGAAGAAGAACGCGCGGAGCTCCGCGCTCGCGCGCACGAGCACCCACAGGTCGACGAAGCCATCGCGCAGGGTCGAGTCTTGCTCGTCGTCGCCCCCGCCGTGAACGTCGGGGGGGCCACGGCGCGCGATCGCGACGCTGAACGCGAGCAGCGTCACTCCGAGTAGCGCCCCGCCCACGATGAACGGCACCGGCTTGCCGAGCGTCACGAGCAGCCCCCCGCCGATCAGCGCCAGGGCGGTGCCGACGCCACGGAACGCCGCCTGCGTGCTCTGCGCGCGGCCCGCGACCGCCTCGGGAACCGCGTCGGGGTACAGCGCGCGGTAGGGCTCGTAGGCGACGAAGTAGCTCATGAAGAACAGCCCCGCGACAGCGCGATCAGCCCGCCGGAGCGCACGAAGCCGAGGACGCCGAGCGTGGTCGCCGCGACGGGCGCGGCGAGGATGACGAAGGGCAGGCGCCCGCCGAGGCGTGTGCGCAGGCGGTCCGACCACGTGCCCACGACGAGAGGCACCCATAGGCCCATCAGCCCCTCGAGCCCGATGATGAGCCCGATGAACACCGTCGAGCCGAGGACATCCTTGGCGACGACGGGGAGGTAGGTCGAGACGACAGTGATCGAGAGAGCGAGGGCCAGGGTCGGCAGTCCGAGCAGCGCGAGGATCCGCTTTTCCTCCGGTCGGAGCGGCCTGCCGCCCTGATCGTGAACGGACCCGTCGGCTTCGGGCTGGCGTGCTTCGGCGGAAGTGCCCACCCCAACGCGCTACCCGGAACCTCGCCGCGCGACGCTCCGCGATCGCGCGGCGGACATCCTGTGACGGACCGTGCGCCGCAGCTCGCGGATTGTCCTAGGGTGTCGATGATCTTGACGTCGTGGTCGGTGCGCGGAAGGCTCGAGCATGCCTACGAGAATCTGGGGCGTCGTGTCGGCGGTCGGGAGCGGGCGAAGGTCATCGTGCTCCTGGCCGGCGTGCTCGCGCTCAACACCGCGGATATCTCGACGGTCGGCGCGGCCGCCGGCGAGATCGAGAAGGGCCTGGGGCTCTCCCACACCGACATCGGCATCGTCGTCGGGGTCGGCGCGCTCGTGGGCGCTCTCGCCACCCTTCCGGTCGGCGGCTTGGCCGACCGCGTGCCGCGCGTGCCCCTGCTGATAGGGGCGATCATCCTGTGGAGCCTGGCCACGGCGGCCAACGGCTTCGCGACGTCGTTTCAGATGCTCCTCGTCACCCGGCTCGTGCTCGGAGCCCTGGCGGCGGTGGCGGGCCCCGTGCTGGCATCGCTCATCGGCGACTTCTTCGCTCCCGCCGAGCGCGGCCGGGTGTATGGGTGGATCCTCTCCGGTGAGTTCGCCGGCGCCTGCTCGCACTCGTGGGAACCGCCGCAGTCGCGGGCGTTCTGCTCGGCGGCCGCATAGCGGATCGCCTCCAGCGCCGGCGCCCCGACGCCCGCGTGCTGGTTCCCGCCGCGAGCTACGCCATCGGCGCCGCGATCTTCGTGCCCGCGCTGCTTATTCGGACGCTGCTCATCGCGCTCCCGCTGATCACGCTGGCCGTCGCCGCGTGTCGGCCGCGAACCCGCCGCTCGATGCGGCACGGCTCGACACCGTCCCCTCGTGGCTGTGGGGACGGGCCGAAGCCATCCGCACAGTCCTGCGCCAACTCGCCGTAGCGTTCGCACCCTTCCTGTTCGGCCTGCTCGCCAACACCCTCGGCGGCCGCGGCACAACCAGCTTCGGGAGTGGCACCCAAGGGGTCGCCGCTGGCGACCTGCACGACTCCTTCCTCATCATGCTCGTCGCGCTCGCCCTGTCCGCCGCGATCCTATGGCGCAGCCGGCGCTGGTACCCGGCCGACGCGAGGGCAGCGTCGCGCTAGCTGATGCGCCCAGCGCCCACGAACCCGAGCGGTGTCAGCGCGCGCCGCGCGCGAGGGCAATGGCTGCGGCCGCGAGGCCGGCGGCCCCGCCCGACAGCGTCGCCCGCCGGTGCAGGGAGAGCCAGAGCTGGGGCGAGCGGCCGTGGGCCTTGGAGTCGAACTCCCCGCGGAATCCGTGATCGGCGTCGTCGTCGAGCGGCCCGTCGAGGTAGTCCGGACGGTCACCGAGCGGCTGGTCGGTCTGCTGGCCGGAGACCGCGGTCTTGGCCAGATAGAGGTCCGCCGCCCACGACGCCAAGCGGTTGCCGAGGATCGTGTAGACGGTGGGGATTCCGACCCAGATCTCCTTGCGGCGATGGTGCGCGGCCCAGAAGATCGCCCGGGCCGCCACCTCGGGCTGGTAGATCGGAGCGACGGGCTGAGGATGGTGCTTCGTCCGCGCGCGCACCCAGGAGAACTGTGTCGTGTTCAGCCCAGGGAGCTGCACGATGGTGAGCTCGACGCCGGACTTGCGATGCATGAGCTCGGTGCGAAGGGATTCGACGAAGCCCTGGAGCGCGTGCTTGGCCCCGCAGTAGGTGGCCTGCAGCGGTATCCCGCGATATCCGAGCGCGGAGCCGACCTGCACGATCTTGCCTCGGTCACGCGGCAGCATCCGCTTCAGCGCCGCCTGGTGTCCGTGGACCGAGCCGAGATAGGTCACCTCGGTCACCCGCCGGAACTCCTCCGCGGTAGTGTCCGCCACCTCCGCCAGTACCGCGACCATCGCCACGTTGACCCACACGTCCGGCCCGAAGGTCTCCTCCACCTTATCCGCCGCGCGATCCACCGCCTCCGCGTCGACGACGTCGCACGGGATCACCAACGGCTCGCCGCCGAGGTCGCGCACCTCCTGCGCGCAGGCCTCGAGCCCCGCCCGGCCTCGTGCGACGAGCCCGATCCGAGCCCCGGCCTTCGCGAACTCATGAGCCGTAGCCCGTCCAACTCCGGCCGAAGCGCCGGTGATGACCACGACCTCACTCATGTGCTCCCTGGCCTTTCTCCGCTTGAGCGGGTTCAAATGAACATGCCCGCAAGAAGTGGTGACCTACCCGCTCGAGGGCCCCGCGCACCTCACTGGTCAGTACGCGGACGGGAACGACGTGCTGTCAGCCGCCCCGGCCCGCTCGAGCGCTTGGCGCAGGGGAGGGGCCACGCTCAGTCGGGCGGGCCGCCCGTGGCCTGCTGGTGAGCGCCTCGCAGCTCCACAGGCGGATCCCCGTGCAGCAGCCAGAGCCGGTCGCCCCGGCGCTCGAGCAGTCCGTCCTGCTCGAGACGGCCAAGGCCCGTCGTGACCGACGGTCGCTGGGCCCCAATCACGCCCGCCAGCAGCGCGTGCGTGATCGGGAGCCGGATCCCCACTCCCTCCCGAGTCACGCGCCCCCACCGGTCGGCGAAGTACCAGAGCACGATGAGCAGCCGGGTCTCGATTCGGCGCATGTGGCACACGGCGAGATGAAAGGCGAGCCAGCGCGAACGGAGAACCAGCCGATCCATGAGCGTGCGCGTCACTCCCGGTCGTCGAGGATGGCGATCTGCGCATAGTCGAGCACTCGCCAGTTCGACTCGATGGAGATCGACGTGTCTGCGCCGAGGGAGACCCAGGGCCGCAGCACGTCTCCCGGTCCAAGCACCTCCACGCAGTGCCGGCTGCCGAGATGCACCTCGCGGACCATCAGCCCGTCGAGCAGGAGAAGCCCGAGAGCGCTCGGCTCGGCGGCCTGTAGGAATCCGCTGGCTGATCCGCGCTCGAGATGGGCCGCGCGCACGGTGAGCAACGGCTCGCACCTACGCAGCGTCGCTTCGTCGACCTCCGCGAACAGGTCCGGGTCCGCAGCGAGTAGTGACGTGTGGCGAAGGCGCACGAAAGACCATCGGACGGCGGGCACGTGCCGCTTCGCATCGCCACCCTAGCTACTAGTCGCCGCCGACCAGCTCGACCGGGTTGCCGTCCGGGTCGGTCAGGGCGTCCTGCCGGCCGCCGGCGAAGGCCAGGTACGCGGCCTGGGTCGGCTCGCGAGCTCGACCAACCCAAGCCGCAGGCGCGGCGCCTACGCGCGATCGAAGGCGGAGAGCCATGACCCTCCCGCTCGGGCTGCTCTCGATACCCCACAACGTCGGCTGTCCCGCGCTCGCCGGACTGGTCGGCGCGGAGTCCGCCGGCGTGCCGGTACCCGGCGAGACGACGCTCATCTCCGTCGCCGCGCTCGCGAAGACCGGGGCGCTGAACATCGTCTGGGCCTAAACGCATCCCGGAGGCGGCCCGCGGTCTGGGGCATGGCCTTCGCGAGTTCAAGGACTCGATCGGCGGCCACGACGAGGACCACGTCCCAGCACTGGGCACACCGTCGGTTGGAACGACGAGCTCGGGGGACAAGGTGCAACAGGCCCAAGCCTGAGGCTCGTTCCTTTTCATGGTTCTCGCAGTGCGCGTCGCCACGCTCGCTGGCTGCGGTTCCGCGCTCGCTGTCTGGTCCCCTGCTCCTGGCTGCAGAGGGAGCCGGTTCTGGCGGGTCATGGGGTAGGTAGGCTCCGGGTGATGAGCAGATCGAGTTGGGCGGCTGTCGCGGCGCTTCTGGCCGGTGTGGCGTTTGTGGCCTTCTCTGGCATCGCCGTCCAGGAGTTGGGTTATGCGAATGCGCATCCGCATAGGTATGGGCCGGTGAAGGCCGTTGGGCTCGTGGCGGTCGCGGGAATGCTCCTCTGCGCAGCGCTCGAGGCGCTGGCCTTCGCGCTCGGAGCCGGACGCGTCTTTGGCGCGCTGATGACCCATACCTATGGGGCAGACGGCCATGCGGAGACCGAAGCCGCGGAGCACCGGCCGCGAGCGCACTCGCGCGACCCGATCCTCTAAAGAGCACCAGGCCGCTCTGCACCTCGAGATGGCGCGTCCGCCGATAGCTGGTCGAGTGGGGTCCGTGCGCCGCGCGGTTGACCATCGAGACCCTTTCTGGCCGGCGCAGCTCGCGATTCT
>JAABUM010006920.1_pt1 | contig 10783 bp, 9 predicted proteins | sample 5559161 | NCBI WGS metagenome assembly JAABUM01 (sample SAMN10711868, study PRJNA513369) | rock metagenome | isolation source: Antarctica rocks | place: Antarctica: Victoria Land, Siegfried Peak nord | reverse complement strand
ACCTGAGCTCCGTCTCGGACATTCCGGACGCTGCGGCGTACCTGGCGCGCGACAACACCGATGCCGCGCGCGCTGTGTGGCAGCACGTGACGCAGGCCGATCGTCGCGAGACCCTTGTCGCGGCGCTGTCACGTATCAATGACCAGCAAGCGGGGTCGTTCCGCGCCGACGGGCTCGCCGTCGCATGTCCGCCGGAGTTCGAACCGGCCACCAGCGAGCGCGGCGCCGACCCCGGACGGATTTGGCTGCTGACCAGCGGTTCCACCGGTCGCCCGAAGCGGGTGGCCCACACCCTGGAATCTCTCACGACCGTGGGAGGCGACCAACCGACGCGCACGTGGCTGTGTCCCTACGCCACCGGCGCATACGCCTGGTGGCAGATCGTGACCCTCTCGTTGCAGGTGCCCGGGCAGGACGTCGTCTTCGTCGAGCCCGATGAGATAGAAGCGTGGCCCTCGATCGCAGCCGAGCACGGTGTGACTGCCGCATCGGGCACCCCTACCTTCTGGCGGCAGGCGATCTTCCGCGCTGTCGACACCCTCGCGGACGTGCCGTTGGAGCAGATCACCCTGGGCGGCGAACCGGTCGACCAGGGCATCCTGGACCAGCTGTGCGGGCTCTACCCAGCAGCCCGCATCTCGTGGATCTACGCATCATCGGAGGCAGGTGCGGCGATCGCCGTCCACGACGGGCGCGCAGGGTTCCCCACCGCTTGGCTGGATCGCGAAACCCCCGGCCGCCCTCGGCTCAGCGTCCTGGACGGTGAACTGATCATCGCGTCGGCGAAAGCTGCGGAGGGAATGGGCACCGCGATCCATACCGGCGACCGCGCCGAGATAGACGGCGATCGGGTGCTGATCACCGGACGCATCGCGTCCGATGAGATCAACGTCGGAGGTTCCAAGGCCTCTGCATCGGGAATCCGGGCAGTACTCCTGGCGCACCCGGATGTCGTATGGGCCGCGGTGAAGGGTCGCCGTGCGCCGCTGGTCGGCAACGTCGTGACCGCTCAGGTCGTGGTCTCCGGGAATGCCACAGAGGCCGACCTGCGGAACTGGTGCGCGCTGCGACTGCCCGACTACAGCGTGCCGCGCCGACTGAAACTACTACCCGAAATTCCCATCAAGGAGTCCCTGAAGTCCGATGTCTGAAACCCTCGCGAAGCCTTCTTCGACGCTGACCCCCATTCCTGCTGCCACCTGCGTGCTCGTCTCCGGTGGATCGCGCGGCCTCGGCCTGGCGCTCGTGATGGACGCGCTGAACGCCGGAGCCAGGGTCGCAACCTTCGCCCGCACGATCACCCCCGAGCTGGAGGCGCTCGCCGCCGAACGCCCGGACGACGTGCACATCGGATCGGTCGACATCACCGATGAGAAGGCAGTGCGAACCTTCATCAAGGAGGCCGCAGCGCACCTGGGCCCGATCGACGCCTTGGTCAACAACGCTGCCATCGGCCAGGACTCGTTGCACATCCACACCTCGCCCGAGCGGATCGGCGCCATCGTGGCAACCAACTTGACCGCCCCGCTGCTGGTCGCCCGAGCCTTCCTGCGACATGCGATGGCCAAGACCGGTCGCGGCCGCATCGTGATGGTCACCTCGGTCTGCGCGCAGCGCGGGTACTCCGGACTGGTCACCTACTCCGCCACCAAGGGGGGCCTGGATGCAGCCATGCGCACCCTTGCCCGCGAGATGCACGGCCGCTTCCTGGTCAACTCGGTCGCGCCGGGCTTCTTCGCGTCCGAGATGTCCTCGGTGCTGGGCACAGAGCAACTCACCACGATTACTCGTCGCACCCCGACCGGGCGTCTGGTCGAAGCCGAGAACATCGCGCCGGTCGTGCACTCCCTGCTGTTCGACGACACCAACATCAACGGTCAGATCATCACCATCGACGGCGGCGGCAGCATCTGAGCCTGCGTGACTCCGAGCTTGCAGGACCCGGCGGGGTACCTCGCTGACTACGCCCGGCCGGCGTATCTCGTGCTGGCTGCATCTCTGTCTGAAGCGCGAGCGCTGGGCGGGGTTCGCTCCTACCTTCCCGATGGGCGGGGAGTTGTCTGGACGGCGCCAACCCACGCCGTGCGCGCTCGGGCCATCGACGTCGAACCAGCACGCGCCCCCGTCTCAACCCGGCTGAGCAGGCGCGCCGGCTCCGATGATCCGATCGTGGTGTGGCCGCTCTGGACCCGCGCCGAAGTGGCCGCCAAGTTACTCGACCTGCCCGTGCTCTCGTGGCTCAGCTGGCCTGGCTTGGAGCTCCCTGAGCGCTTCGCCGAGCAGCTGGCACTGACCACCCTCGTGCTGCCGGACGCCGCCACAGGAGGAATTACTGTCACCTGCGGCGCGACCATCGCCCGCCAGGCGTGACGAAAGGCTCAGTAAAGCTCGAGAGGCACAGACCGGCCTGTGCCTCTCGAGCTTTACTGAGCCTCTCGTCAGGTAGCTTTCGGCGGGTCAGCCGTCGGCGAGCGCACCCATCGGGTCCCAGGCGGGCAGCACGATCGGTTCGGTGCAAAGCGCTTCGCGCAGGTCGGCTGGCAAGCGGTCCTTGTGCGCGGCGATCTCGAATACGTACGGCGCGAACCATGAGTCGTTCATCGTGTAGAAGCCCTGGTCGGCCTTGCTGTCACCCCAGGAGTTCTCGACGCGCCATTTGCGAGGGGTGTCGCCGTCCATGTCGACACCAGTCAGGAGCATGGCATGCGTCATCAGCGTGTCGTGGAACTCCAGGCGGCTGGCCTTGTCCATCTCCAAAGAGGTGTTGTAGACGGCGTCGTAGTCAAAGAGTCTGGCGTCCCAGATGCCCAGGTTGCGTGACATCATCTTGCTGACGTCGCAGCCGAACCAGACCGGTTCGCCGTCCCTGATCGAAGCCGCCGCGATGCTCTTGAGCAGTTCGGGTTCGACGTTGAGGTAGAGCACCGGGGTGGCGCCTACGACGTTGCCCAACTCCTCGACGGTGAAAGTCGCGCCGCGCGGGCTGCTCTCGCGCGGGTCGTCGACCAGGCAGACGTAGTCGGCCAAGTCCTGCTCGATGTACGCGTCGCGGAACTCCTGCGGAGTTAGCTCGCCGTCGCGGTGGAACTGCTTGTCGGTGTCGGTCCACTGCCACTGAAAGCTCTCAGGCGGTGTGCCCAGGTGCATGGCCAGAACCCGGTAGGCGTCGGCCATCACGTAGTCACGGATGCCTTGGACGTCCTTTTCCTCAGCGGAACGCAAGTCGCGCGCGGCCTTGCGCATGAGGGTGCGCAGCACGTCGTTCATTGGTGAGGTTTCGCACGACGAACGCGTCTCAGGCATAGCCGATTTCGGAACCACACCATGTTTCTGAACGAGCGCGACGAACATGTTCCACTGTCCGCCGTCACCCATCACCTCATCGAGGACGAACCCGAGGGTGCGGTCATCGGAGGGTCGATCGCGCAACCGGACGACGGAGTCGATGAAGTAGTTGCACCGCTCCAACTTGTCCCAGAACATCAGATGGTTCTGGGAGAACTCGAAATCCTTCAGGCCCATCCGGCGGGCAGCGCCCACTCGCACCAGGTTGAGCCCGGCGAAGAGCCAGCAACGGCCGGACTTCTTCTGATCGGTGACCTTCCAGTCGTCCAAACGTTGCGACATCGAGGTGTCGGTGCGGGTGACGATCTCTCGGTCCAGCGCGATGTCGGTAAGAGCCGCGTTCGTGAGCGCGTTCTGCATGATCCGGTGGGTGGGCGTGGCGTCGAACTGCGTTCGAAGGTGTTCGATATCGCCCGCGCTCAGCGCAGCAGGCGAGGTGTCGGGGCGGGTTGTAGTGCTCATCTGAAGCATCGTTGCACGATCGTCTGACAGGGGGTCGGCAGGTCGGCCGTCCGGCGCCTGCCACCGCGCGGTCCCCTCAGCCCTTGCTTGTTCCCCGTCGTAATCGGCCCCGGGCGGCCTCGAGCAATCGTGAGGTGGGGGCTGTCATTACGAACAGGGCCTGTCGGGCCCGGGGTCCGTGCTCGGTAGCGATGGCGTGTTCGAGAGCCCGGATGCGTCGTTCCTGACGGGCTGCGAGGGTCTGCAGATACGCGATCTTGCCCTGCCGTTCCCTCAGTTCGCCCTCCAGTGCGAGCACCCGTTCTTCGGTCTTCGATAGGTCGTCCTGGGCCACAACACGGTAGTGGCGAACGGGTAGGACATCCGACGTGCGTAACGCTTCGGCTTGCGCCCAGTCCGGCATGTCGGGTGCGTTCTGGTCGCTGAAAGCGGCCAATTCGCGTGCGAGGGCGCCAGCGTCGGCTTCCGGGGCGAAGGGGTGCTTGTTCGTTCCGGCGACGAGATCGGCCACATCGAGGAGACCGAGGGCGAGACAAACTGTTGGAGCGAGTGGTTCGCCGATGTCAGGAGCCACCCGAGCCGCTAGGGACCCGTCGGTCGTGACGACGAGATTGCGGGGCACAGTGCTGACCGTCGGGTTTCGCGACGGCGACTGCAGATACGCCGCGTACGACGTCACCAACGTTTCGAGCTGCCCCCGGTCACCGCGTCGCAGGGCGGACGCGAGAAGAACCTCCAGGGGGTTGCCTTCGGCGCTCGAGCCGGGCCGGCCCGCGGTGCCGTTCGGGACTTCGTCGTCCGACCCCTCGACAGGCTGCTGCAGGCTGGGCGCGAAGACTGCGCATGGGTCGGGCAGGTCGTTGCCGCGGACCATGATCCACCCGGTCGCGAGCTGGGGCAGCGCCTCGGCACGGATGGCGTCCAGCCAGCCTTCGTGTGTCGGGAAAACGGCTCGAAGTGTCGTTGCCACCAACGGATCTGCCAGTCGGTCGACCTGCACGACCGCCATGTCACCCAGCACGAGCCACGACGGCGCCTCGGGTAGGTCGGTGTGCACCGGCGGGCGTGCGTCGTACCCAGGCGTACCCACCCACCACGCTTCGTCGCCAGAACCCGTCTGGCGTGACATGCGCTGCATCGCAAGCGCATTGGGGACGAAAGCGATCAAACGGTCAGCAGCGTGTGTGGACGCGAGATCGAGCAGCTCCCAGTGTCCAAGGCCTGGGGAGTCGGGGGTGAGCACCCGCTCGGGCGGATCGAGCATCACCACGGTCTCGTAGGTGTCGCTCGCCAGACGATCCAGGCCACCGCAGCGGACGTGCACACCCTGCGATACCAAGCGGCGCGCATCTACCGTGCCTCGCACCACGACCGTCGCGCGGTCACCCAGCGCGCCGGCGAGAAGCGCTGCACGCGGCCCGATCAGCAGGACGGCGCCGCTCGCTCGCTCGAGGGCCGCGGCCGCCCAGGCGGTGAGGGCGGTCGGCGGGTCTACGCCGTCACGCCCATCGGTCATCTCCCCGCCGAGAAGCGTCGGCTCGGTGTCGGGATGCCCGCTCGCGCTCGTCACTCTCGTAGCCTAGGGCGGTCTGAACCGGTGCCAGCCGGTTCCAGCAGGCAACGGGACGACGCGAGGAGACACAGGTGATCACAAGTGCCCCCACTGCGCCCTCGATCGGCGTGGTGATGCTGCACATGGGCGACCGCCCGATCGAGCTCGCCGAGGCGCTGCGCACGCTGCGCGCCCAACGGGACGTCGAGCTTGACGTCGTGGTCGTCGGTAACGGGTGGGCGCCGCAGGGGTTGCCGGACTGGGTGCGCTCAGTGCATCTGCCCGAGAACGTAGGGGTGCCCGAGGGGCGGAACGTGGGTGCCCGCGAAGCCCGAGGGGACTTCCTCTATTTCTACGACGACGACGCCGCTCTACCACAGACCGACGTGCTGTCCAGGCTCGCTGCAGTCATCGTCGGCGACCCAGCGATTGCTGTCGCCCAACCGCGTGGAGCCGATCCGCAGGGCAAGCCGACGCCGCGCCGCTGGGTGCCCCGCTTCGACGTCCGGGACGGCGGAAAGGCAGGCCCCGCGACGTGGTTCTGGGAAGCGGTCTTCATGATCCGCCGCTCGGCCTTCGAGCAGGTTGGCGGCTGGCCCGGGCAGTTCTTCTTCGGCCACGAGGGTATCGACCTCGCCTGGCGGTTGATCGACCACGGGTGGCGCATCGAGTACGTGCCGTCGGTCGAGGTGCACCACCCAGCGACCCCCGCAGCCCGGCACGAGATCTTCTACCGCACCAACGCCCGCAACCGGGTGTGGGTAGCGCGCCGACGACTACCGCTGCCGCTTGTCCCTGTATACCTCGGCACCTGGACGGGCGTCATGATGTTGCGGGTGCCCGATGCCCGCGCCCGTTCGGTGTGGCTCAATGGATTCCGCGAGGGATGGCGCACCGACGCCGGACCGCGCGAGCCGATGTCGTGGCGCACCGTGGGCCGGTTGACCCGCGCCGGCCGGCCCCCGGTCATCTGATGCGGGCCAGCTGATGCAGGTCGTCGTGACCGGGGTCCGCAGCCGCACGCACCTGGTCCACGTGTCCGCCTACCTGCGCCGGCTCCTCGCCGAGAACGAGGGCGGTGACACCATCGAGGTCGGCTACCTCGCTGGCGGTAGTTTCATCGGCAACGCGAACGTCGACGCCGACGATGTCGCCCACCTACTTCCGGGCGGCCCGCGGTTGCAGGTGCGTTTGCTGCGGCGACTCGATGACCTCAGCTCCCAATGGTCAGCAGAGGACCTGGTCTATGTCGCGGTGGGTGCGCCCGGTGTGAAGCCCTGGCTGGATCTGCGCCGGCGCGCAGGGCGCTCCCGCATCCGTGTCGTCGTGACCGATGAGGGCCTCGGCACGTACGGCACCTGGACCACCCGGCACGACGCCTGGCGACGACAAGGCGTGAGCGAGCCGTGGTGCTCGGTGCGCACGACGGCGGTACGACTTGCCGGCAGGTTTCTGACGTCGCAGCGTTTCGCGATGTACGACCGCGACCGCGGCTGGGCTCTCGACCCCGACATCGCTGCCGAGTTCCGTCGCCGCACCACCGATGGCGACGGCAACGGCGCAGGACGGGTGGTACTGCTGACCCAGCCATGGGTGGACATGGGCGCATTGCCCGAATCGGACTATCTGGCGCACGTGAACCAGATCCGCGGGCGGGTGACAGCCATGGGCCACCGGTTGGTCATCCGTGCGCACCCGGCCGAAGACCCCTCTCGCTATGCGGAATTCGAGACGCTCCCCGGGGATCTGCCTGCCGAGCTGGACGGTCGGGTCGTGCAGAGCGCGGCGGTAATAGGTGGATCGAGCACAGCCCTGCTGAACCTCGCCGCTCTGCACCGACGGCCCGCATGGCGGGTGCTGGTGCCGGGCCTGGAGCGTCTCGAGGGCCGACTAGGAGCCGACCAGCGCTCCTTGATGGGCCGCTACCTGCCCGCAGCCGTCCCGGTCGCTGACCTACCCACGAGCTAGCATCATCCGGGTGAAGGGAAACCCCACGGCCGCGGAGCGCCTTGCCAGTTCGCCCGCTGTCCTGAAAGCTTTCGGTCGGGCACGAGCCGCCGCCCACGGCGCCCGCGGGGCAGCTGCCAAGGTTCCCGGTCCTGCTGACGGGCCTGCCTCCCTCGGGGCAGCCGACCTGCGTGACGTGCGCTTGACCGCGCTCCTGATCGACGGTGGTCAAGCCCGGGCAGCGCGACAACAGGCCCGGCGACTCGGCCTTTCCCGTACGCTGGACGACACCTCGGCCTGGGCCGCGCTCGGCGGACTCGCGGCGTTGTTGCGGGTCATCGATGACGGTCGCCGACTCGCCGTGGTGGTAGACACCGCAAGCGCGCGGTCGGTCTTCTCGCGCTGGGCCGTCACCGCCGGATTCGTTCCCGTACACGTGGACGTCATGCGGCCCGAGGTCGTCGGTAGGGCGATCGATGCTCGATCGGTCGACTTCGTGGCGCGACTGCACCCGCATTCCAGTGTCGTCGAAACTGTCGACGCCGACCTCGCTCACGCTGCAGATGCGCTGCGTCGTGGCGGTGTGGTCGTGTTGACGGTGCGGTTGGGCCCGGCTGATCTGGGTGCGGTGTCGGTTGCTGATCTGCGGTCGCTGGTCGCGCGCGCCGATGAGCAGGGGCTCACGTTGCTCGGCGATCTCGACCTCGACGAAGGGGTGCGCGCCCGCGAGCTGCAGCGCACGGACGAGACCGACACGATTGGTCTGGCGCTACTCGCGTTCCGCCGTAGGTGACCTAGGTGCGCTCCCCGGACAGCGACTGCCCCTCCACCGGTACAGGAGGGAGCGGTCGTGAGCACGGTTGACCTTGATGTCGCAGGCTCCGACCGGGCTGCTGACGCCGAAAGCGATTGGGCACCGGGTCGTCCGATCCCGTTGCGTTCGATTCTCGGGCCTCTGCGACGGGGAGCGGGTGACCCCACCTGGCGGGTGCACGAAGGCGCGATCTGGCGCGGGTCGATGACCCCGGAGGGTCCCGGTACGGTTCGCATCTGGCGCGAACCCGCACGGGATGGGTCCGACCGGGCATTGCTGCAGGCGTGGGGACCCGGGGCCGACTGGTGCGCCGGGTCGCTCCCCGACTGGCTCGGTGCCCGAGACGACCCCAGCACCTTTGCCATCCATCACCAAGAGTTGCGCGACGTCGCGTTGCGCTCGCAGCACTGGCGGGTCGGGCGGAGCGGCCTGGTGCTGCAGGCCCTCATTCCCGCGATCATCGAGCAGCGGGTGACCGGTAAGCAGGCGTTCGCGGCCTACCGCACGCTTGTCCGACGCTGTGGTGTGTCTGCTCCCGGCCCCGGCGCAGACCTGGGGCTGCGGTGCCCGCCCGACGCTGCCGGATGGCGCGCGATCCCGTCATGGCAGTGGCTCCGGGCGGGGGTCGATGCACAACGCGCCGACACGGTCATGCGGGTGGGGCAGGTGGCACACCGGATCGAGGAATGTGTCGACCTGCCCCTTCCAGCGGTCTGGAAACGGCTCTCCTCGATCCCCGGAGTGGGGGTCTGGACCATTGCGGAGACAGTGCAGCGGGCGCTCGGCGACGCCGATGCCGTCAGCTTCGGTGACTACCACGTGGCCGCCGACATCTGCTGGGCGCTGACGGGCGTCGTCGGCGACGACCTGCAGGCGGAGCAACTACTCGAGCCCTATGTAGGTCATCGATATCGAGTGCAGTACCTGGTCAACGCCGGTGGACTCACCCGTCCCCGACACGGCGCTCGCCTCACGCTGCCGACCCACCTCCCGCGGTGAATCGTGCTGGGTGTCCGCGTTTTCGTGGTGACGGGTGCCCGATCTTGCGGACACTCGTGGGGCTTCAGCGCTCGAGGACCTGCAGGGTGATGCTTTCTGAGCCCTGGACCGCCGAGCAGCTCAGCCGTTCACCGGCGAACGCCACCTCCAGGCGTGACCACACCCGACCGAGGTTGACCGCGTCATCCGCACTCACCGTGAGCTGGAGCTTTACCGGGTCGATGTCGACACCCGCGACGTCTTCGCCGTTCAGCGCGACCCGAACCGCCCGCACCATTCGTTCGGCGGCGGGTTCGGGAGCCACCGACTCGATGCCGACCCGCTGCGAGAGTGCGGTGCCGGCCGGGATGCCGAGAGCGTCGCGGACTGCTTCGGCCCGGCCGAGGGCAAACCAGTCCGACGGGCCGGTTCGGACCAGATCCTGAGCGGATGTGCCAGCCTCCGGCGGGACCACGAGGTGCGCCAGTCCCCGGACGATCGCGACGGGCACCCGGTTGATCTTTCCCTTGACCAGGTCTGCGGCGGCGGCGATCTCGTCCGCGACACAGCGCACCGTCACGGCCAGATCGCGCCCATGGGTGTCGGCGTGGCCGCGTAGATCGTCCAGGGCGTCCAAGCCGGCCAGGCCGAGCGCGAAATCGGTGAGACCGGCGCGCCACGGGCGTCCGGAGGTGTCGCTGAGCAGCACCGCGAACCGCACCGGCGCACGGGCGGCCAGTTGTCGGTGCAGGTCGGCGGCAGCGGCATCGGGGTCGCGGGGGAGCAGGAGCAGTCGGTCCTCACCGGCATTCGAGGCATCGATCCCGGCACCGGCCATCACTGGACCGCTACGTGCTCTGACGACCCTGGTGACCGAGTCGACCGTCCGTCGTTCGGCGAGGACCGACACCGACTCCGCGAGCACCAGTCCGGCACGGTCTGTCGACTCGGTCTGCAGGTCAAGGGCCTTGGAGACGATCTTGCTGCTTACGACCACGATGTCGCCGTCCTGGAGACTGAGGCCTGCGCTACGCAACCCGGCCAGAACGAGCTCCGCGAGTTCGGCGAGGTCGGCGCCTGCTGTGATCTCGGGCAGCCCCGGCACGCTGAGGACCTGAACCGCCGCCCATCTCGCCCCCGCATGGAGGTCTGTGGTCATTATCGATCAGCCCCGTCGCGGCTGCTCGGCCGCCAGATCGAGTGCGGCCTTCGCCATGTCGCCGGCCGCCTTGATCGAGGTCATCAGCAACGGAACGCCTCGTACCTGCAGGTGGGCGTCGTACCCGGCGTCGGAGGCATCGTCCTCGGCGACCAACCAGCCGGACAGGAAGTCGGCGTACAGCCCCGCGACACCGACCGGCGTCACCGGCACACCCAGTGCCGCCAGACAGGCGTCGGCGTGCCCGCGCACGGGTGCGCCGTCGACCAGCGGCGAGACTCCGACCACGGGCGCTGTGGTGCCGCGCAGAGCATCGCGAACCCCCGGCACCGACAGGATGATGCCGATCGAGACGACCGGATTGCTGGGTGGCAGCAGCACCACGTCGGCCTGCCGGATGGCATCGAGCACGCCGGGTGCAGCGGCCGCGCGATCCATCCCCGCGACGACGAACCGCTGGGCCGGCGCGGAGGCCTGCATACGCACCCACCACTCCTGGAAGTGCACGGCGCGGTGGCCCTGTTCG
>JAABUM010006918.1_pt1 | contig 10784 bp, 10 predicted proteins | sample 5559161 | NCBI WGS metagenome assembly JAABUM01 (sample SAMN10711868, study PRJNA513369) | rock metagenome | isolation source: Antarctica rocks | place: Antarctica: Victoria Land, Siegfried Peak nord | reverse complement strand
ACCTGCGCGGCGTCGACACCAAGCGCCCGGACCGCCTCTTGCCCGTAGTCGGTGGCTCGGGGGTCGTGGTCGAACCGATGCAGGGCAAACACCACATCTGCCCCGGCCAGCACCCTGGTCGCAGGAGTCACATTCGCGTCGGGTGACCTTCGGGTGGCCTTCTTCATGCGCTCATCCTGCCCGACCCTCAGCCGTGCGGCGTGTCGAGTGCGACACGCCGTGCAAACAGTATTCGCGCCCACGAACTTGACGCCAAGGTCAGCCCGCTGACCAGCTAATACGTGCATAACTGCAGGTCAGCGGCGTGTTGACTTCCGGTGAGCGGCGGGTAGATTTGCGATCGCGCCGTGGGCCGCAGATGGCGGCCACTGGCCATGGATGGATCCGCACTCTCAGTAGAAAACATGCGCCTCGGCGCGTACTGGTCCCAACGGAGTGCGGGTCCTTCCCCCGCACTGTCAGGCTCTGCCGAACTGCTCGCATACTCTTGCGCACGTGTGGCGACGGCTTCTCCTCAGCGCTTCAGGGGGTCTCTGTCTCTGGCTGTCGTTCCCGTCGTTTGGTATCTGGCCGCTCGCCATCGTCGGCGTTGCGCTTATCTGTCTTGCCACCTGCGGCGCTCGGGCACGAGTCGGATTCCTCTGCGGTCTTATCGCCGGCGGCGCGTGTTTCCTCCCGGTCCTGCATTGGACCGGCATCTATGTAGGTGCGCTGCCGTGGATCGCCCTCGGTATCACGGAGTCGATCTATCTTGGATTTTTCGGGCTAGGCATGGCGATCTTGCAGTCGGCGGGCTCGCTGATCCGGATCCCGCTATGGGTGGGGTTCGTCGGCAAGCCGAGGGTTCGCCCCTTCTTGGTGGCGGTCATGTGGGTTGTCCAGGAGGGCATCCGCTCGAGCTGGCCGTTCGGCGGGTTCCCCTGGGCTCGCCTGGCGTGGTCGCAATCCAATTCGCCGCTCGCTCACCTGGCCTCGATCGCCGGCGCACCGGGCCTCACCTTCACGGTGGCGTTGCTCGGGGCAGTGCTGGCTGCAGTCCTGCTACGGCTGTGCCCGGCTCTGGTTCCCGCCCTGAAGACCAATACCGACCCGCGCGTCAATCCTGAGTTTCACATCGCCACCGAGTCCTACCCTGATGCTGAGCCTGTTGGACACCGCACCGGCCGTTGGCGTGCGTTGCTGCCCGCTCTTGCCGTCCTCGCCGTGGTTGCCGGGTCGATCTGGTACCCCACGCCTACTTCGGGGTCCAGGCTGCAGGTCGTCGGCATCCAGGGAAACGTGCCCACCATCGGCCTGGAGTTCAACGCCCAGCGTCGCGCGGTCTTGGACTACCACGCACGCACCACGGCGCGTGCGGCGGCCATGGTGCGCCGCGGCCAGATTCCGGCTCCCGACCTGGTGGTCTGGCCGGAGAATTCCTCCGACATCGATCCAACCCGCAACCCGGACGCGATGACGGAGATCCTGCACGCCGTTCGAGAAGTCAAGGCACCGCTCATCGTGGGCGCCGTACTCCAGCAGCCGGCACCGGAGGTTTCCAACGCATCGCTGTTGTTCCTTCCGGGGAAGGGCATCACGACGACGTACGTCAAGCAGCACCCGGTGCCGTTCGCCGAATACATGCCGTACCGCTCGTTCTTCCGACACTTCAGCAGCAAGGTCGACCTGCTCACCGTGAACTTCACGGATGGCAAGAAGACCGGCCTGTTCACCATTCCGACCCGTACGCACGGCGCGGTGAAGGTCGGCCCGGTGATCTGTTTCGAAGTGGCCTACGACGCTTTGGTGCGCGCGCCAGTCACCAAAGGTGCGCAGTTGATCATCGTCCAGACCAACAATGCAACCTTCGGTCGTACGGCGGAGTCGGAGCAGCAGTTGGCTATCTCACGGATTCGGGCCGTTGAGCACGGGCGCTCGGTGGTACACATTTCCACGGTCGGCGTCAGTGGTCTCATCACCCCCGACGGAGTGGTCCACGACCGGTCGAGTCTGTTCACCAGCAAGGTGCTATCGGGTGCGATGCCCCTGCGAAGCACGCTCACTCTGGCAGACCGTGTCGGAGAATGGCCTGAATACGCCGCCTACGTACTCGCTGTGGCATCGTTCCTGCTGGCCGGCATCGACGCCCGGCGCACTTCCCTACGCACGCAGGAGACCACCCCGAGAGGCGAGCAGCTTGCCTGACAATGCCCCCGCGCGCGTCCTGGTGCTTGTGCCGACGTACAACGAGTACGGCAGCCTGCCCTCGATCGTGGACCGGTTACGGCAGTCCGTGCCGGACGTCGACATCCTGGTGCTCGACGACGCTTCACCCGACGGCACGGGCGAACTTGCCGATGAGTTGGCCCTCGCTGACTCGCGCCTGCAGGTGCTGCACCGCCCCGTGAAGCAGGGTCTAGGCGCCGCGTATCTGGCGGGGTTCGCGTGGGGGCTGGAACGCGGATACGACGCACTCGTCGAGATCGACGCCGACGGTTCTCACCCACCCAGCGTGCTCCCGCAGATGATTCAGGCTGCTTCGAACGCAGACCTCGTCATCGGTTCGCGGTGGGTACCAGGGGGCAGTGTGCAGAACTGGCCCAAGCAACGCGAAGCCCTCAGCAGAGGCGCCAACCTGTACACCCGGGTTCTTCTGGGGATGCAGGTACGCGATGCAACTGCTGGATATCGGGTCTTCCGGGCAGATGCGCTACGTGCCCTGCATCTGGAGGATGTGGCATCGGCGGGATACTGTTTCCAGATAGATCTGACGTGGCGGGCCGCGCAGGCCGGCATGCGGATCGTGGAAATACCGATCACCTTCGTCGAACGTGAAGTAGGGGTGTCGAAAATGGACAGCGACATCATGCGCGAATCACTGGTGAGCATCACCGTGTGGGGGATCCGGTACCGCGTCGGCCAGGCATGCCGGCTGCTGGGCGGCGGGCGATTATGACGACATCTGCAAAGCGACCTACTCCATGGCTGCGCTGGATCGTACTGGTGCTCATCCTCACCGTCCCCATCTGCGAGGTCGCGCTCGTTATCGAACTCGGGGGAGCGATCGGCGGATGGAAGACATTCGGGCTGCTCATCATCTGGTCGATCATCGGCGCCTGGCTGGTGCGACGCGAGTGGTCTGGGGCGTGGCGAGGACTCCGAGAGGCGATGCGTACGGGAGTGATGCCGGCAGACGAGCTTGCCGACGCCGCTCTGGTTCTCGTCGGGGGGCTGCTGATCCTGTTGCCGGGCTTCATCACCGACGTCGTGGGTCTGTTGATGATCCTGCCGTTCACCCGGCCGCTCTTTCGGCGCTTGCTCCAGCTGCTGGTCGCGCGGCGCATCATGGCCGGCGGTGGGCGCGTCACCGTTGTTCAGGGGGAGCGTGTTCCGCGGACCTACAGGGCCACCCCCGACGGCGGCTCGACGACGAATCCGGACGCGCCGATGGCACCGGGCGAACCCGGTGCCATCGAAGGAAAGATCGTGCGGGACTAATAAGCCCTGCGGTGATCTGACGGAAGTGGTCAGGCGGTGCGCTTGCGGCGCGGCTTCTCGCCACGCGATGCCCGCAGCCAGGTGAGACGCTCTTCGAGCAGCTCCTCCAGCTCGGGTACGGAACGACGCTCCAACAACATGTCCCAGTGGGTACGCGCTGGCTTGACCGGCTTGCGGCTCGGCTCGGGCCCATCCACCAGGGTGGCTTCCTTGCCGCAACGGCATTCCCAGATTGAGGGCACGTCGGCCTCGACCGAGAACGGAAGCTCGGTGATCTTGCCGCACTGGCACTCGTAGCGAACGGTCTGCCGCTCGCTGTATGCGATGTTCTCGTCGGTCTCCAACGACAACGTGGAGAGGTTGGTACCTCTTAGTGAACGCTCAGCCATAGTCTTTTCTCCCTGCTTGGCAGCCGCAGCTCATCGGCAGCACTGCGGCGGTCTCTTACGCATAACGAACCGATGGACTCTCGTGTTCCTGCGCGGTAAGAGGATTGATAGTTCGTATTCGTAGACAACGGGCCACTCGGATTGGTTGCCCTGGATGTTGCCCCTCGGGGCGCGATCTCGTGTCTGAAGTCGCAGACGAAGATACTCAGAGTGTCGATGCGGGGCAAATCGAACGATCCGTTTCAGACGACCGCAGGAAGGTCGTTTCCGGCCGCCCGAACTCCGGCGCGAACGTCGACCGTACGCAGCAGTAGGGCACCGACCACGAAGAAAAAGATCAATGCGACGATCGAAAGACGGTAGTCGCGCAAGACCTGGTACACGAGGCCGAAGATGAGGGTGCCGAGCCAGCTGGTGCCGCGGTCCATTGCCTGGTAAAGGCTGAAGAACTCCGACTCGCGACCGGTGGGGATGAGGTGGGAGTACAGCGAACGCGACAGCGACTGGGTGCCGCCGAGTACGAGGCCGATGCCGACCGCCAGCACCAACCACGGCGTGAATGCGCGCTCAGGCACGAAGAACGCCACCAACACCACGACGATCCAGAGGTGAAGACTGATGTAGACCAGCTTCTTGGCGGGCACCGATCTGCTGAGCCTGCCGAACCCGAGGGCGCCACCGAACGCGACGAACTGCACCAGCAGGATGGTGATGATCAGCTGGGTCGCGGAGAACTTGAGCTGTTGCCCGCCGTACAGGCTCGCGGCCACGATGACGGTCTGCACACCGTCGTTGTAGAACAGGTAGGCGAGCAGGAACCGCAGCGTCTGGGGGTATCGGCGCAGTTCGAAGAACGTGGATCGCAGTTGGCGAACACCAGCCGCGACAGGGTTTCCTGTGATCGAAGTCATGATCGGCTCGTGTGGGGCATCACGCAAACCGTTGATCGAGTAGAGGCCGAAGGCTGCCCACCACACGCCGGTCACCACGAAGCTGAGGCGCACGACGTCGGTGGTGCTCATACCCAGGCTGGAGTGTGCACCGAGGATGAGGAGGTTCAGAGCAAGCAGGAGACCACCTCCCAGGTAGCCGTAGGACCAGCCGCGCGTCGAAACCCGGTCGCGATCGTCTGGGGGAGTGATGCGACACATCACCGCCGAATACACGATGAGCGAGGCTGCGAGGCACACGTTCGCCACGATCGCGAGAACTACGCCGAGCGCCCACCGTGTGCCTACGACGAAGCCGAGGCAGGACGCGCCGGTCGCACCGATCAGCGCGAACGTGGTCAGGTAACGCAACGGGTGGTGGGATCGATCGGCCATCGCGCCGAACACGACAAGCACGAACGCCGACAAGATGGTGGCGACGGTGATCGTAAAGGCCACTAGCGACCCCGGGGCGACGCTGATACCGAGCACGGACAGGTCGTTGTCACAGGTCAGATCGGTGGCCTGGGTCGGGCACGCAGCTGCATTTGCGATGGAGGTCAGGTAGGGCGCGAACAGCACGGTCGCAGTGACTGTGACGTACGCGGAACACGCCCAGTCATACCAGTACCAGCGCGACTGCAACCTGTGCTGCTTCGAAGTCGACCGGTTGTCGACGTCGACCGTCACGAGGCCCGCGCTACGGCGTGATCCGGCATGGCTCGGAATCTACCTCGCTGCCACCGGGGGAGCGCACCACCGCAGTGGTCACGTTTTGTGATGACGGTCGTGCAATTGCATGGCCCTCATCACAAAACTCGACCGGAGCAGGTGCGGGTCGGGCCGCGTTTGTCAGTCGGTACCGGGGCGCCCGTTATGGCCGAACCAGAACACGTGAGGGGCTCAAACTCAATAGCTCCCGGGCGCACGGCAGGTAATGGTGAGGTCGCCACGCCAGGTAGAGCGTGCGCAGGCTTCCCACGCACCGCACTAGAGCAATCAGGGCCAGGGATCGGTCTGCGGGCCTCGGCACCAGCGGATCGGGTGTTCCGGGCTAGATTTGCCGTGATGAGCAATAACTTCGGTCTCCCACGTCGCACGTTCGCCGTGATCAGCCACCCCGATGCGGGGAAGTCGACGCTGACCGAGGCGATGGCGCTGCACGCCCGGGTGATCTCCGAGGCCGGCGCCACCCACGGCAAATCCGGGCGACGAGGAACCGTGTCGGACTGGATGGAGATGGAGCGGGCCAGAGGCATTTCCATCACCTCAGCGGCACTTCAGTTCGAGTACGACGGTCACGTGGTCAACCTGGTCGACACGCCCGGTCACGCCGACTTCTCCGAAGACACCTACCGGGTGCTGTCGGCCGTCGATTCCGCCGTCATGTTGGTCGACGCCGCCAAGGGCCTCGAGCCGCAGACCCTGAAGCTTTTCCAGGTGTGCGCTCAACGCGGGATCCCGGTGATGACGGTGATCAACAAATGGGACCGGCCGGGGCTTGACCCGCTCGCGTTGATGGACGAGATCCAGGAGAAGATCGGTCTGCGGCCGACCCCTCTCACCTGGCCGGTCGGTAGCGGGCAGGACTTCTCGGGGGTGCTCGACCGGCGTACCGGCGACCTCGTGCACTACACGCACACGGCCGGGGGAGCGACCCGGGCGCCGGAGCAACACGTGCCGGCCGCCCAGGCGCAGGCCCTCGTGGGTGACATCTGGGCGGCGGCCGTGGAGGAACACGAACTGCTGACCCTCGATGGGGCCGACCACGATCAGGACCTGTTCTTGCGGGGGAGCACCACACCGGTGTTATTCGCGTCAGCGCTGGCTAACTTCGGCGTGGCCCAACTCCTGCAGCGCCTGGTCGAACTGGCTCCGCAACCCGGTCCGACCCCGGCCGTCGATGCGGAACCGCGCCCGGTCGACGGCGACTTCAGCGCCTTCGTGTTCAAGGTGCAGTCCGGCATGGACAACAACCACCGCGACCGGTTGGCGTATGCACGCGTCTGCTCGGGAATGTTCGAACGCGGGATGATCGTGCAGCACGGAACAACGCACAAACCTTTCGCGACCAAGTACGCACAGGCTGTGTTCGGGCGCGAGCGATCCTCGGTGGAGACGGCTGTGCCCGGTGACATCATCGGACTGGTCAACGCGAATGCGCTGCGAGTGGGCGACACCATCTACGTCGGGACGCCCGTGCGATACCCGCCGATCGCCAGTTTCGCGCCCGAGTATTTCGCGTCGGTTCGCGCCACCGACACCAGGCGCTACAAACAGTTCCGCCGCGGCATTGAACAACTCGATCAAGAGGGCGTCGTCCAGGTGCTCAGGTCGAGCCTGCGGGTAGATCAGAGCCCGGTGCTGGCCGCCGTCGGACCAATGCAGTTCGAGGTGCTCCAGGCGCGGATGGTCAGCGAGTTCGGCGCCGCGACCCACCTGGAGACACTGGGCTATTCGATCGCCCGGCGAACCGATGCGGCAGGCGCTGAGGCTCTACACCCGATCCGTTCCATCGAGGTCATGCAGCGCTCTGACGGCACGTATCTGGTGCTGTTCCCCGATAAGTGGCGCGCGCACACCGTCGAACGAGACAACCCCGATGTGATGCTGGAGGAACTACCCGCCAGCGGCGGGTAATGCTGACCGGACAGCACTTCCCCAGATCGCCGATAATCGACATTATGACAACTAGAACTTATGGGAGGGGCACCTCGGGCTGCTGCGCACTGCAGACGCTGCATCCTCGTACTTCTTCATCGCCTGCGGTGCTTTTTCGACGGCCCCACGCCACTTCGTCATATAAGCGCCGACGGGCGTTTCGGACTTGGTCTTCATGTCGCTGAGGTGACCTTCCCACGCGGCAGCTACCGGGCCGATCGTGCTCGCAACTTTGTTGTTCGCGCTGGCGTGCTGCGTGCACTTCCGGGCTGCTGCAACGACTGAGGGCGGCATCTGGCTCATCCCGGAACATGATCCTTTGACCTTGTCGTAGGCCGTCGACGTGGCCACGAAGTTTTTGACATCGGTAGGGCCTGCCTTCTTGGTGCGCGCCCAGTCCGACTTCGCCTGGGCGACCGGGATCTTGCCTGCATCCACCAGCGCCTGAGCAGAGGTGTGAATGCGCCAGTGCGCAGCCAGCGAACCGGCGACGGCTGCCAAGGCGTCACCACGCGAGACCTCATTCCTGCACGCGGTGAAGGCCCCAGAGACATCGGCTGTGCCCGACGGCGGCGGCGACGGCGTCGCGGCGGGACTGGGCACCGAGGTCGACGACGACGTGCTCGAGGTCGTGGGTGCGGCTGACGCCACCGTTGCAGCCGAGGTCGGCGGGGACTCCCCCGATCCACGGGTCATCGCCCACCCGGTGCCGCCCACAGCGACCAGGGTGGCCACCGCTGCTGCTGCGACGATGGCACGAGATTTTCCGCTCGCTCCGCGCTGATCACGACGTCGAGCACTGCGTTCGCCAACCGGCCCGGAGCTCGGGCCATTGGAAGAGTTCATCGGTATCTGGTCCTCGAAGTAGAAGAGTCCCCTGTGACGTTACCGTCCAGAATGAATCCGAGTGACTGTTCCGGCCCCATTTCGGGCCCCGATCTGTTATAGAAACTCCAGTCCAATCCCCCAGCTGCGAGGTACAGCCGCCATGATCCAGGACACGCTGGCATCGAAGGTCGAGGACTGAGTCCGACGAACTAAGCCGGGTCGGCCAGGCCCATCAGCGTGATCAGTTCCCACGCCGTGTGGGCGGCCGCCAACCCGGTGATACCGGCATGGTCATAGGCCGGCGCCACCTCGACCACGTCACAGCCGACGATGTCCAACCCGCGCAGCCCACGCAGCGTGCAGAAGAACTCTCGCGTGCTCAGACCTGCGACCTCCGGGGTTCCCGTAGCCGGGGCGAATGATGGGTCCAGCACGTCGATGTCGACCGATATGTACACCGGCCCTACGCCGACCCGGCGCCGAATCTGGTCGACGATGTCGTTGATCGAGCGTCGTTGAAATTCGTCACTGTGGATCAATTCGAACCCGTACTCGGCGTCGTCGCTCAGTTCGGACGGATCGTAGATTCCGCCACGGATGCCCACGTGCTGACACCGAGTCACGTCCATCAGTCCTTCCTCGGCGGCCCGCCGGAACGGCGACCCGTGCCAGACAGACGCACCATGCAAGGTGTCCCAGGTATCCAGGTGTGCATCGAAGTGCAGCACCGCCACCGGGCCGTGGGCATTGCCCGCTGCGCGCAAAAGTGGTAGCGCCACGGTGTGGTCGCCGCCGAGCGCAACGATCCGAGCGCCAGCGCCCGTCAACTGTTTTGCTCGAGTCTCTATCGACTCCACGGCTTGCCCGATGTCGTAGGGGTTGGCGCCCACGTCACCGGCATCGGCGACCTGCGAGGTCGCGAACGGGAAGGCCTGGAGCACCTGGTGGTAGGGATGCAGCTGACGAGAGTTCTCCCTGATGTGGCTCGGCCCGAATCGCGCGCCCGGTCGGAAACTGGTGCCGGAATCGAAGGGGATACCGAGCACTGCGATGTCGGCGTGCTCCACGTCCTCCATCCTGGGCAACAGGGCGAAGGTGGCCAGCCCTGCGTATCGCGGCATCGAGTTCTCGTCGCGCTGGCCGACGGGCGCTTTGGCTGTCATGCACCTGAGTCTGCCGCACCACGTCACACCGCTGATCCAGCGTGCCGAGCCGAGTCATGTCGCGCGCGGGCCGATCGGTGACCAGGCCCTGAGCAGCGGGCGGCGGGCTTCGTTGTCAGACTGTCATGGTGATCTCCGCCCAGATTGCTTTTTTGGTGGCCGCTGCCGTGCACGCGGGTTTCCAGCTGACGGTCACCGAGCTCGTCTACCCCGCCCTGGCCAGCGTCGGGGAGCAGGACTGGTCTCGCGCACACATTCTGCACAGCAACCGGATCCTCCCGCTGGTAGGAGTCATCTACATCTACCTGGCGGGCGCAACAATCTGGTTGCTCGCCGCCGACCCGGGCGGATGGACGTGGGCGGGGGCGATGCTCGCGTTCCTGGTCGCAGCGGTCACCGCAGCCGGTGCTGCTCCCCTGCACGGGAAGCTCACCGAACCAGATCAGAGGCTCATCACCCAGCTGTTGACTGTGGACCGTTGGCGGGCGGTACTGGCTATGGCATTGCTCGGCTGCGCGATCGCCGGCGTTGCGACCTGACGCCGCAGAACCCCTGGCCGCCGCGCACGAATCAGCGCAACGTTCGCTGCAGCAACTCCCGAAGGTTGCGCAAAGCCCGCTCGGTGGCCTCGGGGCGGCAGTGTCGGCCATCGAATATCCATGGGGCGCACCCGAGTAGACCTCGTTGGTCGCCGTCAGGCTCGAAGCGTCCAGGCTCTGCCCCAACACTCTCACGCTGTCCGGGTTCATCGACCCGTCGTTGTCCGCGTGGCCGAAAAGGAACTCGGCACGCGCGCGCGCCAGTCCGATGTGCGGGCTGTCCGGATCGTCTGTGACCAGGCCACCGGCGTGGAAACAAGCACATGCGGCCACCACATCCGGATGATCACAGGCGGCTCGCACCGCCAGCCGGGCACCCATACAGAAGCCAACGACACCGACGGGCGTGATGACGTCATCCCGACCGATCAAGGCGTCCAACCAGGCAATCGTGTCGGGCCGGGACTGGGCCGGCAGCAGGCCGTTGACCCGCGGCATCGACGCTCCGAAGAATTCGGCACGTTTCTCGTCGGTGTCCAACGGGCTGTCAGGTGAGGTTTCCTGGGCGGAACCGTCTCGATAGAAGACGTTCGGCACCATTACCACGTACCCCCACGACGCAATCCGATCAGCTATGTGGTGCAGTGCAGGACGCAACCCGATGGCGTCCATGTACAGCAAAACCCCGGGATGCCGAGTTCCGTCATCCGGCGTGGATATCCAGGACTGGGCCGGTCCGCTCGGTGCTTTGACGTCGATCATCACGACGGCGACGTTACCTAGCCGTGCTTATCGTTT
>JAABUM010006913.1_pt1 | contig 10789 bp, 8 predicted proteins | sample 5559161 | NCBI WGS metagenome assembly JAABUM01 (sample SAMN10711868, study PRJNA513369) | rock metagenome | isolation source: Antarctica rocks | place: Antarctica: Victoria Land, Siegfried Peak nord | reverse complement strand
ACGGCGCGCAACTCGGCGACCGAAAACCCCTCAAGCAATGCAGCGTCTGGCAGCGACATGCAGGCTGTGAATCACGCTGCCATCCTCAACGCAACTCCCCCGCCCGGGAATCTGCCCCGGTTACTGCTGCCCGTAGGTAAGCACCTGTTAAGTCATCCTCCCTACAACCAGAACCGACCGCCTTCCGCGGCACCGTGCAACGCCAGGATGGCACGCCGCAGGACTTTCCTCATGGCCTCCAAGCTTCGCCTCCAATACTGGGACAGCCTGCCCGACGACGCCCAGCTTGCCCTTGCCGGCCAGGCGCTGCACCGCGCGGCGGAGGCCATCGCCGCCCAGGCCGAATGCCTCGCCGGGGGGATGGAGGACGGCACGCTGGCCGACCGCGGCGGGGCGGAGGCGCTGCGCCTGCTGATCGCCGTCGTGCGCGCCACCGGCCCCGATGCGCTGCCAGCGGCAGGCCATGCATGATGCGCGCGGCGGGCCGCGCCGCCCTCGCCGCGGCTCTGCTGGCAGGGCCTGCCTGGACCGCCACAGCCTGGGCTGCCACAGCCTGGGCGGCTACGGGCGCGGCGCCGGCGGCATCCCTGGCCGAACCGGGGAAGGCCACGCCCGCCCTGGTGCCCGAACCCGCGTCCCTGGCCATGGTGGGCGCCGCGCTGGCCGGGCTGGGCCTGTGGCGCCGGCGCCCGCCGGTGCGCCGCCCGGATCTTTGGACCAGCCGGCCCGGCACAGCCGGCACCCGGCTCAGCGGCGCCCGGCTCAGCGCCGGCTGCAGCCGCTGCGCCGGGCCACCGCCTGCAAGCCCGGCGGCAACTGCGACAGCGCGTCCATGGACGCCAGCGCTGCACGCCCCGCCTCGGACCACCGCGCCGGCCGCACGTCCGGCTTTGCGAACGCGCCGCTGACCCGCACGGGGATGTCCAGCGCGTAGCCGCTCGTCGTCGGCGCCTCGCTCCCAATCGAAAGGTCCAGCACCCGGCGATGCAGGTCGAACCGGCCATACCCGGCAATGGTCCCGTCCGCCGACCGCACCCGCAGCGGCGACAGCGTGCCCACCCCGCCGCGCATGTCCACCGCTGCCAACATGCAACTGACCCGGCTGTTGCCGCGGGCCGAGCGGAACAGCAGCCGCACATCGGTGGAAGCCATCTCCAACACCTCCCGCGCAATGGAGCCGCCGGCCAGCGCCACCACCGCCGACACCCGCGCGGACCGCACTGCGGCGTTCAGCGTCGCGCCGGACGCCTGCGCCTCGACCTGCGCCGACAGCCGCCCCTGCACCGGCATGGCGCCGAAGCCCAGCGCCCGACCCAGCCGCTGCACGTCGGCGCCTCCCACCAGCAGCTCCGCCGACGCCTGCGCGCCAGGCCCGGCGCCGACCACCCGCCCCGACGCCTGCGCCCGGGCGCCGAGGTAGGTCAGCGCCAGCTCCCGCACCACCGCCCGCCCCGGCTCCAGCGCGCCGGAGAACACGGCGTCCTGCGCCTCCATCTCCGCATAGTCCAGCATGTCCGCCGTCACGTGCAGGTCCACCAGGGTGTCGGGCGCCGGGTCCACCCGCAGCGGGATGTCCGCGCCGGAGCGCCTGCCGCGGGGGCCGCTGCCCAGCAGCTCGTTCAGGTTCAGCCGGGCGAACGCCAGGTCGGCCTGGACCTGGTCCGGCTTGCCGCCGCTGCCCTCCTGCATGGCCAGGGACGCCGCCTGCACCTCGCCGCCGTTCAACGTCCCGGTGCCGCCGGTGAAGGCCCAGTCGTTCCCCGTATGCTCCAGCGTCCCCGCCAGATGCAGGGACGGGTCGGCGCCGTCCCGGACGCCCATCATGCGAAGCAGCGGCCCGGCGTCGGCAGCGTCCAGCGTCAGCGCGCCCGACGCGCCGTCCACGTCCAGCGGCGCCAGCATGGTCCCGTCGAAGCCGAGCGTGCTGCCCTGTGCCTCAAAGCGCAGCTTGGCGCCGAACGGCACCGCCCGCCGCAGGGCTGCAACCGGGTCCAGGTCGCCATGCAGCGTCAGCGGCACATCCTGGTAGGCGCCCGCGGCCTGCAAGCGGACCGGGGCGTCCACGCCGTCCATCGCCAGCGCCGCGTTGTCCAGCCGCACCCGCAGCAGGGTGCCGCCGGAGATGCGGAACGCCACCTCGCTCCCGCGCAGCCGCGCGTCCCGCAGCAGCGGGAAGCCCGGGCGGCCCACGGCGGCAACCGGCGGCGCCGGGCCATCCGGGCGCGGCGGGCCGAACCGCCAGTTGCGGACGCTGCCCGCCCCGCGCTCCAGCAGCACCTGCAGGCCGTCCAGCTCCAGCCGGCGCACCACGGCGGGGCCGCGCAGCAGGGACAACGCCTCGACCTCCACGGCCAGACGCTCCAGCGTCGCCATCGCCGGGCGGGTGCCACCGTCCACGTTGTCCAGCCGCACGCCGCTGGCCTCGACGCGCAGCCAACGCCCCGGCGCGACGCGCAACGTGCCGACCTGCACCGGCCGTTCCAGCGCCGCCGAGGCACGCCCTGCCGCCAGCGCCGCGAAGTCCGCCTGCCCCACCCACACCCAGGCCGCAGCGCCAGCCGCCGCGACCAGCGCCACCGAGCCGAGCAGCCCCAATGCTGCCCGACCCCACCTCATGCGTGCCGCCGCACCTGGCGGCCCACCGCGGCGCCGACCAGCGCAAGGGTCGGCCCGCCGGTGGACCAGGCCCGCCCGCCGGCCACCAGCTCGTCCAGGGTGCCCATCAGCTCCCGCTGGTCCGCCCGCCCGCCGCGCTCGACCAGCGCGGCGGGCGTCGCAGGGTCCAGCCCCGCCCCCAGCAGCCCGTCGCGCAGGGCCGGCAGGCTGTCCAGGCCCATATAGACCGCCAGCGTGCCGCCCCGCGCCAGCATCCCGAAGTCCAGGTCCAGCGCGCCGTCCACCAGGTGCCCGGTCGCCAGTGTCAGCGTCCGCACTGCGCCGTCCCCGGCGGCCCCGTCGCCCCGGTGGGTCAGCGGGATGCCCGCCCCCGCCGCGCAGGCCAGCGCCGCGGTGACGCCCGGCACGACCTCGAACGCCACGCCCGCCGCGGCCAGCGCCGCCGCCTCCTCGCCGCCGCGCCCGAACACGAAGGGGTCGCCGCCCTTCAGCCGCACGACCTTGCGCCCTTCCTGGCCCAGCCGGACCAGCAGGGCGTTGATCTCGTCCTGCGGCATGGAGTGGTTGGACTTGGACTTTCCTACGCTGACGCGGTCGGCGTCGCGCCGGGCCATGTCCAGCACGTCTTCCGTCACCAGGCGGTCATGCACGATCACGTCCGCCTCCCCCATCAGCCGTTGGGCGCGCAAGGTCAGCAAATCCGCGGCGCCCGGCCCGGCGCCCACGAGATAGACGATGCCCGCCCGGTCCGGCTCGCCTTGCAGCACGCGCTGCATCTCCCGGTCCGCCGCCGCGTCGTCGCCGGCCAGCATCAGGTCGGCCACGCGCCCGCCCAGCGCCTGCTCCAGCACCCGGCGGCGCAGCGCGACCTCCGGCAGGCGGCGGCGGAACTCCTCCTTGTAGCGGTCGGCCAGCGCCGCCAGGCGGCCGAAGGCGGGGGGCACCATCGCCTCGATCCGGGCGCGCAGCAGCCGGGCCAGCACGGGGGCCGCGCCGCCGGACGACACGGCGATGCTGAGCGGCGCGCGGTCAATCACGCTGGGAGTGATGTAGCTGCACAGGCTGGGCTTATCTACGATGTTGACCGGGATGCCGCGCGCCTGCGCCGCCGCGGACAGGGCTTGCAGCTCGTCATCGGGGGCGTCGGCGCCGATTACCAGGGCGCAGTCGTCCAGCAGGCCGGCGTCGCCGGCGCCGAAGTTTGGCGCGGTCGCGACCATGCCGCCGGCCCGGCGCAGCGCCCCGGCCTTGCGCTCCGCGGCCTCGCCCTCACCGATCACCAGAACGCGCCGCCCGGTCAGGGACAGGAAGATGGGGAAGTATTGCATGGGTCTAAAGTTGCGGCTCTGCGCCATCGGGGCAAGCGCCATCAAAGATTTACCGAGGGCAACCGCACAGGGCTGCTGCCTGCTCCCTCTCCCTCCGGGAGAGGGCCGGGGTGAGGGGGTCTTGGCTGCGGAGCGGGGAACGGGGGTGCTGTACGGATACGGCCCTGCTTCGGCAGGAACCGCGCCTCAAGACCCCCTCACCCCAACCCTCTCCCGGAGGGAGAGGGAGCAGGACGCACCTGCTTTCCATGCGCGACCGGCCGGGGGCTTGCCGCAGCGCCGCCGGGGCGTGCAGAACCATGGCCCAAAGCGAGGGAGATGCACCGATGCGGGCACTGGTGATCGACAAGACCGAGGGTGGCCAGGCCACCACCCTGCGCGACTTCCCAGAGGCCGACCTGATGGAGGGCGACGTGACCGTCCGCATCTCGCACTCTTGCCTGAACTACAAGGACGGCCTGGCGCTGACCGGCAAGGCGCCTGTGGTGCGCCGCTTCCCGATGATCCCCGGCATAGACTTCGCAGGGGTCGTCGAGGCGTCCAGCAGCCCGGACTTCAAAACGGGCGACGCCGTCCTGCTGAACGGCTGGGGCACCGGCGAAACCCACCTGGGCGGCTATGCCGAGCGCAGCCGCGTCCCGGCGGAGTGGCTGGTCCCGCTGCCCCCCGCCCTGACGCCCGCCCGCGCCATGGCCATCGGCACCGCCGGATACACTGCCATGCTGGCCCTGATGGCGCTGGAGCGGCACGGGCTGCGGCCCGCCCACGGCCCGGCCGTGGTGACGGGCGCCGCGGGCGGCGTCGGCTCGGTCGCGGTGGCGCTGCTGGCCAGCGCGGGCTGGCACGTCATCGCCAGCACCGGGCGCATGGAGGAGACGGACTACCTGCGCGACCTGGGCGCCGCCGAGGTCGTGGACCGCGCCACCCTGGGCGGCACGCCGCGGCCGATGGCGAAGGAGCGCTGGGCGGCAGGGGTGGACAGCGTGGGGTCCGCGACGCTGGCCAACCTGCTGTCCATGACGCGCCATGGCGGCGCCATCGCGGCGTGCGGGCTGGCAGGCGGCATGGACCTGCCGGGGTCGGTGGCGCCGTTCATCCTGCGCGGGGTGTCGCTGCTGGGCATTGACAGCGTGATGGCGCCGCTTGCCCGCCGGGTGGAGGCGTGGGGGCGGCTGGCGCAGGAGCTGGACCTGGCCAAGCTGGACGGCATGACGACCACCATCGGGCTGGACCAGGTGCAGGACGCCGCCGCCCGCATCATCGCCGGCCAGGTCCGCGGGCGCACGGTGGTGGAGGTGGGATGACCCTTCTCCCTCTCCCTCCGGGAGAGGGCCGGGGTGAGGGAGGCGGCAAGCGCAGTCCTTGCCGAACCGGGAGCTGCGCCAGCATCAGGCGGGGGCCGGCGCTTGCGGCTTCCCTCACCCCAACCCTCTCCCGGAGGGAGAGGGAGAAGGCGGCATGAAGGTGCTGCAAGTCACCAACGTGGACTTTTCCCTGCGGCACTTCTTGCTGCCGCTGATGCTCGCCGCGCAGGCACGCGGCCATGACGTGCTGGGCGCATCCGCCGACGGCCCGCTGCTGGACGACGCGCGGGCGGCCGGGCTGCGCGTCGTCGCGGTGCCGATGGCGCGCAGCCTGTCGCCCCTGGCGCAGTGGCGGGCGCTGCGGGCGATGCTGCGGCTGCTGCGGGCAGAGCGCCCGGACCTGGTCCATGCCCACATGCCCATCAGCGGCTTCGTCGCCCGCCTGGCCGCGCGCATCGCGGGCGTGCCGCGCGTCGCCTATACCTGCCACGGCTTCCTGTTCAACCAGCCCGGCCCTTGGCCCCGCCGCGCCCTGGGCTTCGCGGTGGAGTGGCTCGGCGGGCGCATGACCGATACCTACCTCACGGTCTCCACCGAGGAGGCCGCGGACGCCCGGCGCCTGGGCATCGCCCGCCGGGCCACCCCGGTCGGCAACGGCCGCGACCCCGCCCGCTTCCGCCCGGACCCGGCGGCCCGCGCCCGCGTCCGCGCCGCGCTGGGCGTGCCGGACGGCCGGGTGGTGGTGGTGATCGTGTCCCGCCTGGTCCGCCACAAGGGCCACCTGGAGCTGCTGGCCGCCATGCGGGACGTGCCCGGCGCCGATCTGTGGGTGGTCGGCGACCGCCTGCCCAGCGACCACGGCCCGGACCCCTCCGCCCTGTTCGCCGCGGCGCCGCCCGGCAGCTTGCGCCTGCTGGGCTACCGCACCGACATCCCCGCCGTGCTGGCGGCGGCCGACATCTTCGCCCTGCCCAGCCACTTCGAGGGCCTGCCCATGTCCGTCATTGAGGCCATGCTGACCGGCCTGCCCGTCGTCGCCACCCGCATACGCGGCCCGCGCGAGCAGGTGTCGGACGAGGAAACCGGCCTGCTGGTCCCGCCCATGCAGGTGCCGCCCCTGGCCGCCGCGCTGCGCCGCCTGGCCGGCGACCCGGCATTGCGCGCCGGCATGGGCGTTGCCGGACGCGCCCGCGCCATGGCGCTGTACGACGAAGCCACAGTGCTGAACCGTACGCTGGACCTGCTGGGATTATAGGCCGGGCGGGATGGCCCAACCTCGCGTCCTGCCATATATCGGCCTGGCAACTGCTCCGGAGATCCTGCCATGACTCCCCTGCACAACGCCGCCCTCCTCGCCGCCCTCGCCCTGGCAGCGCCTGCACTGGCCCAGGCCCCGGCTGCCCCGCCGCCGCCCGCCAGCACGGCGACCGAGACCGTCAACGTCATGAACAAGCTGTGGGGCCGCCATGCCGGCCTGCGCGCCAACCACGCCCGCGGCGCGGTGGTGACGGGCAGCTTTGTCCCCACGCCCGAGGCCGCCGGGCTGAGCGTGGCGGGCATCTTCTCCGGCAAGCCGGTGCCGGTCACGGTGCGCTTCTCCGACGCGACCGGCCTGCCGGACTTGGCGGACGGCGCCGACGCCGCCAACCCGCACGGCATGTCCATCCGCTTCCAGCCCGAGGGCGGCAGCTACGTGGACGTGGTGCTGAACTCCCTGCCCTACTTCCCCGTCGCGACCGGCGAGGAGTTCCTGCAACTGCTGCAAGCCGCCTCCGAAAGCGGGCCGGACGCGCCGAAGCCGACCAAGATCGAGCAGTTCATCGCCACCCACCCCGCCGCCGCCACGTCCGGCGCCAACGTCCGCACGCCGGTCAGCTTTGCCCGCCAGGTCTATAACGGCATTGACGCCTTCATCTTCGTGGACGCCCAGGGCAAGCGCCAGCCCTTCCGCTTCCAGTTCCAGCCGGTGGCCGGCACCAGCTACCTGGAACGGGCGGATGCGGAGAAGATGCCGCAGGACTTCCTGCTGACCGAGCTGCCGGAGCGCCTGAAGAAGGAAAAGGCCGAGTTCCGCGTCATGGCGCAGCTCGCCAACCCCGGCGACCAGACCAAGGACCCGTCCCAGCCCTGGCCCGCCGACCGCCGCATGGTCAACCTGGGCACCATCACCCTGACCGGCGCGGTGGCGGACGAGGCCAAGGCGCAGCACGACCTGCGCTTCCTGCCCAACCACCTGCAGCCCGGCATCGAGGTGTCGGACGACCCGCTGATTGACGCGCGGGTGCGATCCTACGTGATCTCGTTCGGCCGCCGGGGCTAAGGGCCGCGTCCCCGGGCGGAACCGCCCGGAGATCGTAGAAGTCGGGTCGAAAGGATCGTGCGATGCGTGGCCCGGCCCATCTCGGTTAGGTCCCGCGTTGCTCGCCGCCACGGGCGTTGCCGAACGCACCGTGGCGTTGCACGACGAGGTCGCAGTGCTGGCCCGGACGCCGGGTCTGCAGGGTCGCAAACCCGTAGCCCGGCCAAGCCGCATTCGGCATGGCCGTATATTTTACACCACCTAATCCTAACAGCACTGCCCCAGTGTTTTGGAAACGTTGGGAAGCATCTTCAACGACCATGCTGTCATTAGCAGATGTCTGCCTGGTCCATGCAGCACAGCGCTACACATCGGGTGCCATTCTGCGCCCAGGTCATGGCAAGCATCTGTTTTCGTTGCACGGCACCGTACTTGCGGGTTCTGAAACGAGGCGCGCTTCCGCGTTTCGAACGCCAAAGGTCCAGCCAGATGAACATCCGCACCATGCTTGCCTGCACCGCCGCCCTCATCGCCGCCTGCGCTATGCCAGCCGGGGCAGCCCCGATAATCGGCCTGTCACTGCTGATTGACGAAAGCGGCAGCATCTCGAACGCCAACTTCGCGCTGCAGAACAATGGCTACATCAACGCCCTGACCAACGAGCTGCCGACCGACGGCAGCGTCGCGCTGGAGATCAAAACCTTCGGCAACACCGTGGTGTCGCTGTTCAGCCTGCAGACGATCACCGCAGCCACCAAGGCCACTGCGCTGGCGGCGCTCGGCGCGAACACCCAGTCCGGAGGCGGCACCGCGACCGGCCCGGCGATCCAGGCCGCGCAAGCGGACCTGCTCAGCTTCGCCGGCCTGCTGCGGCGGATCATCGACGTGTCCACCGACGGTTTCGGCAACGTCGGCATCAACGAGACCACGGCGGCGCAGAACGCCGTCACGGCCGGCATCAACCAGGTGAACGTGCTGTGCATCGGCGGCTCGGCCAACTGCGCGTTCAACAGCGGCACGGGGTCCTTCACCACCGCCGCAACCTTTGCAACGTTCGAGACCACGCTGACCGCAAAGCTGCGGCGGGAACTTGGCACCGACGTTCCGGAGCCGGTGAGCATGGCGCTGCTGGGGACGGGCCTTCTGGGCCTGGGCCTGGCCCGCCGCCGGACGGCCTGAGGTCAGCCAACCCCGCCCGGCAACGGGCGGGGAAAGCCGGCCTGAGCTGCGCCGCACGGAAACCGCTTGGTAGGGGGCAGGGCTTGGCGGTATCCGGGCGCCCATGACACGCACCCCCATACGACGCGCCCTGCTGTCCGTCTCCGACAAGGCCGGGCTGGTCCCCCTCGCCCAGGCCCTGGCCGCGCACGGGGCCGAACTCCTGTCCACCGGCGGCAGCGCCCGCGCGCTGCGGGAGGCCGGCATCCCGGTGCGAGAGGTCGCGGACCACACCGGCTTCCCCGAAATCCTCGACGGCCGGGTCAAGACCCTGGTGCCGCAGATCCACGGCGGCATCCTGGGCCGGCGCGACCTGCCGGAGCACCTGGCCCAGATGGACCGGCACGGCATCGCCCCCATAGACCTGGTCTGCGTGAACCTCTACCCGTTCGAGGCCACCGTCGCCGGGGGCGCCGCGCCGGACGAGTGCGTGGAGAACATAGACATCGGCGGCCCCGCCCTGATACGCGCCGCCGCCAAGAACCACGACGGCGTGGCGGTCTTGACCGACCCGGCCCAATATCCGGACCTGCTGGCCGAGCTGGCCCGGGGCGGCACCACCCTGCCGCTGCGCCTGCGCCTGGCCGGGGAAGCCTATGCCCGAACCGCCGCCTATGACGCCGCCATCGCCACCTGGTTCGCCCGCGACACGCCGTTCCCGCCGCGCATGACCCTGTCCGGAACGCTGCGCCAGACGCTCCGCTACGGTGAGAACCCGCACCAGCACGCCGCCTTCTATGTCGGCGGCACCGGGGTCAACGACGTCCGCCCCGGGATCGCCACGGCCACCCAGGTCCAGGGCAAGGAGCTGTCCTACAACAACCTGAACGACACCGACGCCGCCTATGAGGCCGTCGCCGAGTTCGACGCCCCGGCCGTCGTCATCGTCAAGCACGCCAACCCCTGCGGCGCCGCCGTCGCCACCACCCCGGCCGAAGCCTGGGACCTGGCGCTACGCTGCGACCCCGTCAGCGCCTTCGGCGGCATCGTCGCGCTGAACCGCACGCTGGACGGCGCCACGGCGGAGCGAATCGCGGCCATCTTCACCGAGGTCATCATCGCCCCGGACGCCGACGCCGACGCCCGCGCGGTGCTGACGCGCAAGAAGAACCTGCGCCTGCTGCTGGCCGGCGGCCTGCCGGACCCGGCGGCGCCGGGCCTCGTGGTCCGCAGCGTCGGCGGCGGCTTCCTGGCGCAGTCGCGCGACGCCGGGCGCGTGGCCGCGGCCGGCCTCCGCACCGTGACCCGGCGCGCACCCGCCCCGGCGGAGCTTGAGGACCTGATCTTCGCCTTCCGGGTGTGCAAGCACGTCAAGTCCAACGCCATCGTCTATGCCCGGGGCGGCGCCACAACGGGCATCGGCGCGGGGCAGATGAGCCGCGTGGACAGCGCCCGCATCGCCGCCTGGAAGGGCGCGGAGGCCGCCCGCACCGCCGGGTTGCCGGCGCCGCTGACCAGGGGGTCGGTCGTGGCGTCGGACGCCTTCTTTCCCTTCGCCGACGGCTTGCAGGCCGCCATCGCAGCCGGCGCCACGGCGGTCATCCAGCCTGGCGGCTCCATGCGGGACGCCGAGGTGATCGCCGCCGCCGACGAAGCCGGAATCGCGATGGTGCTGACCGGGATGCGCCACTTCCGGCATTGAGGCCCGGCCTGGCCGGCACGGCTTGCCGGGTGTCCCAAGCCGTCACGGCGAGCCGCTTGGGGCGCGGCGATCCAGGGCGGTAAGCTCGCGTTCCCGATGCGCCGGGCCATTCGTTAGACGGATCAGGACGCGCCGGGCTGCGCCGGACGGCTGGCAGGCGGGCGCAGGTCCGGCGGGGCATGTGGACAGCCGGCACGGGCGCGTGGCCGGTGGCAGCGCTTGCAGGCTGGATGCGCCTGCCGCAGTGTCGGTCCGGTCTAGAGCATGTTTGGATCAGGTGAAGACGTATCCTGAGTTCCTGACGTAATTGGCGCACTCTGTGGCGCTGAACTTCTTGAGCAGGGTGCCGATGCGCTTCCAGGTGGCTTCGACGGTGCGCTCG
>JAABUM010006912.1_pt1 | contig 10791 bp, 7 predicted proteins | sample 5559161 | NCBI WGS metagenome assembly JAABUM01 (sample SAMN10711868, study PRJNA513369) | rock metagenome | isolation source: Antarctica rocks | place: Antarctica: Victoria Land, Siegfried Peak nord | reverse complement strand
ACTGGCGCTGCTGGTCGCCGCTGCCCCCGCCACCCGCGTTGTGGTGTCTGCTTGAGCACCTCCGGCACGGTCACGGCCTCGACCTGTACGCCTCGCCCTGACCCAAGTCAACAAAGTACCGGTATAGTTCCGCCCCGCCCAGGCCACGCCCGACTCCCGGCTGGCGCGCGCATAACTCTCGCGGACGCGAATCCCCTCCTTGCCCCGGATCTGCTGCAAGGTCAGCTGCGGGGCGAGGTGCTCGGTGAAGCGCACCTCGTACATCCGGCGCACCACGCGCAGGTGGAGGTCCGGGTCGGCGCAGAGTTCCGCCTGGCGCAGGAGGTGCCGCGCCCCGCGCGTCTCTCCCATGCCCTGCGCGTAGGTGCGGACCCCGTGCTCGCCGACCCAGAGGATCGAGCAGCCATTGTCGGCCAGCGTCCGCACCGCCGCGTGGGTGACCGTCGTCCCCGGCCCGAGCATCAGCAGGCCGAGCGTGGCGCACGGCACCGGCGTTCGCCCGCCGACATCGTGGACCGCGATCGCCTTGTCCTCCTGATCGACCCGGCAATGCTCGACGTAGAGATAACTCCAGCTATCCCGCACCTTCGGCAGGATGTGCAGATCCTTCGGCATCGCGTCCTCCTGCGTTTGTCACGCGCTCGTGGGTGTGATTGTCGAAGCTGGCGGCGGTGCCCGTGCGCCGCGCCCTCAGCCGGGGCCGAGCGACAGTAAGCCCAGCCCCAGCGCTTTTCCGTGACCGATCCCCGTGCGTATCGCTTGTCCGAAGAGCACCGGATCGCGCACGGCCAGGTAGCCATCGAAGAGGACCGCGTAGAGGATGATACGCTGCACCCGGTTGTGCTTCTGCAGGACGAGGCGATCCTGGCGCGTCACCACCACGCTCTCGACCGCGAAGCCGCCACGATCACCTTGTTGATTCTGTTGGCCCTGACGATTCAGCCAGGCCAGTTGCTCTTCTTCCTGCCAGAGGCCGTGCCGCTTCCCCTCGCGGGTCACGGTGGGATTTGCCTCCAACCGGAAGCGCAGGCGCTGCCCCGCGCGCAACCCTTTGGACAGATCGCGTTCTTTGCTCTCATGCGCGAGGAAGTAGCCCGCGTGCCGCCCGGCGAGCCGCCCCCAATCGGGCGCGGCGAGGCTCTGCACCAGCAGGCACGGTGCCTCGCCGGGCCGCGTCAGTTCCATGCACCAGAGCGGGTGGGCCTGATCGTGGTCCTCGAAGGCCCAGCAGAGGGTCGCGTGCAGATCGTAGCGATTGGCGAGATCGCGCCGCACTTGCCCGCTTTGTGTGTCAAGCGTCAGTCGGCTCAGGTACATCGCAGACCCTCACTTTCACGATGCGCCCCCCGAAGCGCCGCTCGGCGAATGGGGCGAGCGGCTGATCCATCCGCAGCGCGCCCTCCGTCGTCTCCCGATTTTCCAGCACGAGTCGGCAATGGCGCTGCTCGCTGGCCGTGGTGTCGCGCTCGCGCCGTCCGCGCGCGGTATAGGTGCCAAGTGCCTCTTCCAGACTCAGCTCCTGTAGCCCATCTTTCAGGTACGGGCCGGGGCTGGGGAGGTAACTCTTGCGCCCCAATGCCAGGGGCCAGACCGGATTGCGGAGCGCCGCGTGGATCGTGTGTAGCAGCGCCCGGTCCTCACCCTCCAGCCCCGCCACGAAAATGGCGTCGGAGAGGTAGAAGCGGCGCGATATCGTCGTCGGGTGCCGCTTCGACTGATCGGCGGCGATGACATTGCTGGCGGTCTGATAGTCGTAGCGCAGGACGCCGGGGCGATCGACGCGCACGCCGAGGCGCAGCGCGGCCAGATCGTCGAGCGGCATGGTGCGGTCGCGGCCCAAAGCGGCGCAGACGAGGCCCAGCACGCCGCTCTTCGAGGGCTCCTGATCGGTCTCGCGCCGGTCGAAGCGGCTGGTGGTCCCCCACGATTGCAGCGGACCGGCCAGCAGCAGCAGCAGCGTCGGCATCTCACACCCCCAGCGCGCCGCGCACCGCCGCCATCGTCTCCGCGACCAGCGCGTCCAGGCTCGGCACCGCCGTCCCGACCGTGCTCGGCGCATCGGACAGGTTCATGGTGAAGGTCGTCCCGGCCTGTCCATAGGCGATATCGAGCTTCTGCCAGGTCGCTTCCAGTCGCTGTACCGAGGAGTCGGTCAGCCCCGCCTTGATCCACTCGCTCTTGCCGACCGGTCGCTCGAAGGCGTTGGCGAGGTTGCGCGGATCGGCGTCGCGCCGCACGGTGCAGGCGATGTAGGCCGGGTCGTTGTGCGCCGCGAACGAGTTCTGCTTGCCGGTCGGCTTCGCCTTCGCCAGCGCCCGCAGGAACGCCTCGACGCCGCGCAGCAGCAGGGTGTCATCCCCTTGCAGATTCTTCCGCAGTTGCGCCAGATCGAGCGCGACGTAGCGATAGAAGCAGGCCGAGTTGAACTCGATCGTGCCGAGCATCCCCGCGCCCGCATCGGCGTTCACGTCCAGATCCTTCACGTCGTCCACGGCGGTATAGAAGTCAAATTCGCGCTCGACCGCATGGGTGGACAGGGCGTGCGCCACCTGACAGGCCGCGTCCTGATTCTTCTCCGGCAGGTCGGCCAGCATCCGCCCGAAGAGCGCGAGATCGACCGCCTTGCCGCCATCCAACACGCGCTTCAGCGCATCGGTGACCGCTTTCGGCACCGCCTTCCGGGCCGCCTGCTTCCCCGCCTTGCCGGTCGCTTTCGCCGCGCCCGGCTCGGGGGCGGTCAGGTCGAGCTGATCCCAATGCTGATCGATCAGTTCGGCGAGCCGTTCGAGTTCGCGCCGCCCCATGAAGAGGAGGTACTGCGCCTGATAGGTGTCGCTCTCCTGATCGTGCTCGAATTTCAGCCCGACTCCGCCGAGCGCGGCGACGACGCGCGGCTGCGACTCCGTTTCGACCCGCCCCCGCGCGGTCAGCAACTCGACCAGCTCCCCGACCACCTGTTTCGTCCGCACCGCCATATCCTCCGCGGCCAACCCCTGCGGGTGATCGCGCACGTACTCACGCATCGCGCGCTTGAGCGACTGACTGGAGATCCGTGCCCGCCGGTAGCCGCCGAAGATCGCATCCTTCGGGCTGCCGGTGTCGTCGCGGTTCAGGTTCGAGGGCGCGAAGTTTTGCAGGATGTGGACTTCGATCAGGTTCGCCATCTGCTCACGCTCCTTCTACGTTCGGTCGCACAGCGGTATCGTCGTTCGCCTCGTTCGGGATGTTCACCGCGCGGTAGAACTCGCGCGCCCAGCGTTGTTGCACGCGCCGCTCGTCATTGTTCCAGTAGCGCAGGTCGTCCAGCAGCGTCACCCAGTGGATGCGGATTCCGTCCCCGGCGCGCGCCAGTTGGACCAGTTGGCGGAGGTGGTGCGCGAGTTGCTGCGCGTCGTCGGCGTCGAGGAGGGCGATGAAGCGTTGTTCGATGCTGTCGATCTCGCCGCGCTGGCGGTAGACCTGCGCGACTGTCCAGCCGAAGGAGCGGCGCTCCGGTCGCCCGCGCTCGCCGAGCGCGACCCCTTTCGGCGCGGGCGGCGGGGCGTCGGCGGTCGGCGTTTCCGCCTCCGCTTCCGCTGCAGTCGCCTCGGTGGTGCTCGCGATGACGCTGGCGGTATTGACCGTCGCCCAGAGCCCGGCGACGAGGTAATACATCTGGCGATCCCAGTCGTCGTTCCAGGGGCGATCGGTCGGCAGATAGCGCTCGACCATTGGGAAGGCGCGCACATCCTCCCCCGGATCGCTGCTCAGGCTGCGGCGTAGTGTGGCGACTTTGCCGAGATCGCCCCGACCGAGTCGCCACAGCGACGCGATGAATGCTCCCGACTCGCTCATGCCGCCTCCTTCCGTTGTTTCGCCAGATAGACCAGCAGCAACCCTTCGCTGTCGAAGATCGCGCGGAGGGCGCGGGCATCGTCGCCGACGGAGCGCGCGGTGAGCGCCCAGGCTTGCCGCGCCCGCCGATCGACCCTTTCCAACCACTGGCGTTTGGTGGTGTTCATGTGTAGCAGGTCATCGGGACCGAGACCCGCGAGCCATTCGGCGAAGTCCCGCTCCAGCGCCGACCAGTACGCCGCCCCGTGCGGCAAGCTGCCGACCAGCTTGCTGATGTCATCCTTGTGCGGATCCCGCTTCCCTTGACTGAGGAGCTTCTTGGCGAGGGCGCGGGCGGCACCGTTCAACCGCTGCCCCGTCTCGTCCGCGAGTGTTAGGCTTTGGTGAATAAGTTCACGGAGGTCGTAGTCACCCAGCAGAGCGACAGGCAACTCGTAGCGCTCCATCCGCCAGAACTCGATCTTGGCCTGATCGTTGGCTTGCCCGATGACCAGCACCTGGATCGCCTGGGAGATACCACCGTCATCCAGCGCGAGTTCCTTGTAGAGCGCCCCGGCATACTCGATGATCGCCGCCCCTTCGACCGGCGCACCGTGATGGCGTTCGGGCACCGGCAGCAAGGCATCGAAACTGCGCCAGAGGGAGCGACCATCGCGGAAGAAGCCGATAGGGTAGCGCCGCGCCGCATCCTTCTGGTCGCGGCGGTATGCGACGAGCGGGTCGCTGATCTCGGCGGGATCGTCGCAGCGTACGCCGGACGCATAGCTGATCCGGGTGACGATCGTCTCGCCGTCGTGTTCCTCGGGGTGCAGCTTGATCGCGCGCGTCTGCCAGGTGTAACGGTCCACGATCCCGACCGGCGCGCGCCGCGCCACTTCGCAATCTTTCAACTGCGCCACGGTCAGCGGCGGCTCCTCCCACGACGCGCGATCGCGCGCGGCTTGCCGGGCGGTGTACGGGGCAAGGTTGAGACAGAGCGTTTCGCGCAGGGTGTTGCCCTGCACCAGCACGGTCGCGGCGGTCGCGATCGGGGCGGTCGCGGTGTGGCAGAGGACGCTCTTCCCCGCCGAGAGGGCGAAGACCTGATTGGCGACGATGAGCCGCGCCTGTGCTGGCCGTTTACTTCGTCCGGGGTCACATCCTGGCACTCAGTCGACCGGACTGGCAGGAAATCAGGCCGGATGGAGTAAACGGCCAGCACAAGGGTCGGCCGTGTCCACCGGGCGAGCTGCGCCCGCGCGGCGACGAGGAACCGGCGCGCGTTGACGCAGACGCAGGAGGGGAGGGGCGAACATGGCGGGCTCCTCGGAGTAGGACACGGCGATTCGGCGCACCGTCATGCCGCTGCGCCGGATTCTACCGCTCGCGTCGCCCCACGTGCACCATGTGACTTCGCCGCGAGCCGCGCGGATGACTCAAGTAGCCGGATCAGGGACGCGGCACCCAGCAGAGACTTGTTTGTGATTAATGGAGCAAACCCGACACCGGGTGTAGAGTGTGGAGAAAGGTATAGTGCTGACTTTTGTAACTCCGTCGTGCCCTCGGTAGCACCACAGGGAACCGTGGATGCGGGATAGCGAGATTCGGTGACTGTCCGTTCGCCGCGAGACGCACTTCGTGACGCTGGATCCGACGTGGATCTGCCGCCAGCGCGAACAACCTCTGCCGTGCCGTCGCGATATCCTGACCAGCGCCGTGCGACGACGCCCACCCTGGGGCACAGAACTCCGACCACGGTTCCCTGTGGTGCTACCAGTCCCGTTGAGAGCCGAAGGTTGTAATCAGGAGGTGAGCGTCAGATGAGTACCCAGTACACCTTCCGCCTCGATAACTTTCGCATTGACAATACGCGCTCGCGCCACGAGGACACCGATTTCGTGTCGGTGAGTCTCGCGGTTGGCGCTCGACCGCCGCAAACGCAATCGCGCGCGATGGGCGACTTGAACAACGGCACCTTCGACGTGGGGCTGGTGTTTGACAACATCAGCGTCGCGGACAATGAAACGGCGGTCTTCACGTATGCCATCGTCAATAGCGGGCATACCGACCCAAGCGCCGCCGAAAATATACTGATGCAAGCCACCGCCAAGGTCGCCCAAGTAGGTGCCCAGGCGGCAGCAACGGCGGTTGGGGAAGCGATCGGTGTCGCCGCGGGGGCGGCCATCGGTACGGCGGCGCTGCCGGTCATCGGCACCGCCCTGGGCGCGCTGGCCGGCTGGCTCGTCGGCGAAGCCGGTAACCTGATCTTCACCAACTGCGACGGCGCGGTGGCGGCGGGGATGCATCCCCTCACCGGCGCGCAGCTCCGCGCCGCCACCGCGGGCGGAAACGCGCTTCAGCAGTCAGATGACAACCCAGGGACCGACTCGAATTCCGGCTGCGGCAGCAACTCGCAATATATCGTCAACTGGTCGGTGACCTTTATCTCTGAAATTCCAGAGCAGGCGGACTGGCGGTTCTGCAGCAAGTGCTCCGCGCTCTTCTTCGACGGCTTCCCGGAGCAGGGGGTCTGCCCCGCGGGCGGGGCCCACGACAAGGGGCAGAGCTTCAACTTCGTCCTGAAACTTATCTAACGCGGCACCCGCGTGAACCGTCAGTAAATCCGGCCCTTCTCGGATGAACGGCTGATACTCAGATGGCGGCGATGGGTAGGCATTGTGTCAGTCCTCGCTCGACCACGTGCAGGCAAATCGCATATGGGGTAGCTAAAAGTACATTCACATTACTACTGCTGGTTTGTCGTGGGCGCTTTCGTAACTGGAAAACGAATACTTCGCCCACGCAACTTGCAGACCTTGTGTGAATGTGCTTAGTCTACCCATATCGTGAAGCTTATTCAACTGTGTGCTGAGTTCTCAGACCCTCGCAGCCCATACTTCCGTCCTTCTCCCCATCCACCGCTCCGGCTGCTGACGATCAGCGGCAACGAAGCCAGCCGGGTGGTCAACACGAGCGCGAACCCGGTCAGCATCGCTAGTACATGGCGGCGTAGATGCCCCCATAGTATCAGGGCTGAGAAGCCTGCTACAGTGCCGCAAAAACTACCGGGCTACTTCAGCCCCGCTGTACTAGTACAGCGCGGTCGAAGTGTCCCAACGGTTTTCGCGGCGCTGTGGCACGCTTTTCCCGCCAAGAAACCAGGAGGCTATCTACGCCGCGCTGTACTAGTCTGACCATCGCGAACGGCTACGCGACCGCGCCTCTCGGCGGGGCGATCTCCAACGTCGGCACCCTCACGCTGACCGCGGTGGCCGCGCTCGGGGGGCTGGCGATCCGCGACGTGCCGCAGACCCTCACGGTGATCGTCTGTGCCGGGCTCGGCAACGCCGCCCTCACCGCCAACGACTGGCCGTTCCTCACCGAACTGGTGCCGGCGATGGCGGTCGGGCTCTTCGCCGGGCGCAAAGCGGCGAGCGAGTCGGTCGCGCTCCCGGTGTCGGTCGCGCTCGCGAGCGCGCTGATCGGCCACTGGGGCTACCGCGCCTGCTTCCCCGTGGTGGATTCGCCGTTTCGCCGCCGGTTCACCGCCGCAGGATGGTCGGCGTTACACGCCGCCGGACGGTTGGTGTCGCTGCCCTGGGGCATGCCGCGGCGGCATACACGGGCGCGATCACCGGCGACGGGCGCGGCCGCACGGCTCCCGGCGCGTATTCGCCTGGAAAATCGCGCGATTTCCTGAGCGGGTCTCGCCTCTTGGGTGGGCGGAGCCCCTGCGCCAGGGCGGGCCCACGGTCTCCCCCCTGCCTGCGCCGACGGATTCGGACCGCGCCCGCCCCAACTATCCCGATCCCGGGGCCACTGCCGGTGCCGGCGATGGCCAACGCCGCGCGGGCAACCCCTCGGCGAGCCACGCGGGATCGCGCGCCCGGCCGAGGGCGAAACGAGGGCGAACCAGAGGCGAATTATCGGTTGGATAGGCGTACGCGAGTGGATATCGAGCGAACCGTGGCGGTCATGCGTGACGCCACGAGCGATACCCTGCGGCGAATCGACGACCGGCCCCTGCCATGGCGGAACATGGCCAGGGACGATCACGACCGCCTCCCGCACCATCCGCCCGCGACCCCGTCCGCAGTTTCCGCGGACGCTTTCCGTGGTGTCATTGACGGCGTCTCGCCCTCTGACCGCACTATGGGGCGAGCGGGCGCGTCCACGCCGGAGCTCCTCGAGCGTCGCGGCGCCCACTCTAGCGAGGCGTGCTGCCCATCGCCGCACCGCAGTTTGCTGCCGCGCCCACCCGCGTCGTGCAGGGGCAGTTCACGCGCTGGTAGGCACTCGACGAGCAACGGTGTAGAGTTGAGGCGTGACGGTTGAGTTGGCCGTTTAGTCATCCATGCCCCATCTCTGAGCATTTTTGGTGCCTCGGGGCCAAAAGTTTGCAACGGATGGAGTAAACGGCCAGCACAGGTGATCACCATTTTAGTCATCACGCGCGGCGCTCCATCGCGCCAACTGCACAAATGCGCATGTCGGCGCATCGCTGGCTTGCCCTGGCAAAGGCTTGCGGTGTACCTGGATTGCCAGCTGCGCCGCTTGTACTACCGCGCGCCGCCCCACCCGCCTCGCCATGGTCATCGCGGCCCTCGCCTTCGCGCTCGGCACGGGGTCCCGTTGCCGCCCGGGGCCGGCCGACGCGAGCGGCCCCATGGCACCCGCGTCGTGGACTTGGAGCGCCGCCGCCCAGTCGACGTGCTGCCAGCGCACAGCGTGGTGCAGCTGGCCGATCGTTCCCATCTCGCCAAGTACGCCGGCGACATGCTCGATCGCGCCCCCAGCGCCGTCGTGCCGCCTGCGGGCAGGCCATCGCCCGGCCTGCAGAAGGATGTCGGTGACACCCCCGCGGCCGCTAGCCTGCTTGCCACATCTCATGATTGCAGGGGGTGGCAAGCAGGCCAGGGGCCGGGCCGACAGGTCGCGAATGGCCGCGACAGGATCTCTTCCCCACGGCGTAATTGTCATGCGGTCGTCATTCGGCTATGCTCCAGTCTGCGCCGTCTCGATCATGGATACCATGACGAACGGGCACCGAAGCCTCACCGTTCCGAGCACCGCCACGGGATGGGCTGGGGCGAGGGGTCGGCGGCAGAGCATCCGCCTGGTGGCCGCTGCGGGCGGTAGGCGGGGTTGCGTCATGCTACCGCCGTGGCAGAAGGTGGGGCGCATGATGACGAGCGTGCCTTTCGGAGAACTGATCAGGCGCTATCGCGCGCGGATGAGCTGGAGCCAGGAGGAGTTAGCCCACGCGGCGGGGGTCTCTCCCCGGGCCGTGAGCGATATCGAGCGCGGTTTGCGGCAACAGCTGCAACCCCATACCGCCAGGCAGCTGATCGATGCGCTGGCCCCGCCGCTCCACCTCGCCGCTGAGGAGCGCGCGGCCTTCCTCGCCGCGGCCCAGAACACGCGGGGGGGCACCAACACGCGGCTCGCGGCGCTGCCCCTCGATTCGATCCCCGAGCCGGCCCCCCTGCCGCCCGGCTCGCACATGCCGCTCGCCCCGAACCCGCTATTCGTCGGCCGCGACGATGACCTGCGACACCTGGCGGCGAGCCTGAAAACCGGGGGGATGGCCACCATCGTTGCCGCGACCGGGTTGGGCGGCCTCGGCAAAACGCAGCTCGCCGTCGAGTTCGTCCACCGCTACGGGCAATACTTCGCCGGCGGCGTCTTCTGGCTCAGCTTCGCCGCACCCGAGGCAATACCCGGTCTGGTTGCCTCCTGCGGGCGCGAGGGTGCGGGCGCGGTCCGCGCCGTCGGCCTGCCCGATGTCGCGGGGTTGGCGCTAGCCGAGCAGGTGCGGCTGGTCCGCGCCGCCTGGGAGGGCGACCTGCCGCGCCTCCTGGTGTTCGACAACTGCGAGGATCAGGCGCTGCTCGAGCGCTGGCGCCCCACGAGCGGTGGTGCCCGCGTGCTGGTGACCAGCCGCCGGGGTTGGTGGAGTCCCACGCTGGGCGTGTTCACCCACGCGCTGGGGGTCCTCGGGCGGTCGCACAGCGTCGCGCTACTGCGCCAGTACCTCGGCGACAGCCCCACCGCCGTGACGACACTCGGTGCCGTCGCCGAGGCGGTGGGCGACCTACCGCTCGCGCTGCACCTGGCGGGGAGTTACCTCGCCCTGTATGGCCACGCCGTCACGCCTGAAGCCTACCTGGCACGCCTGCGCAGCCCGGACGCCCTCGCACACCTCGACCTGCCGGACGCCGCGGGCTTCTCGCCCACCCGGCATGAGGAGTCCGTCGCTCGCACCTTCGCACTGAGCTACGAGGTACTGGATGCCGCCGCCCCGACCGACGCGCTGGCACCGGCACTGCTAGCGCGCGCGGCCTACTTCGCCCCGGGCGAGCCGATCCCCTCCGACCTCCTGCTCGCGACGCTCCGCGCGCCTCGCGGTGGCGGGCCACTCTCCTCCCGGCGTGCAGTGACGTTGCGGCGCTTGGTCGAGCTGGGGTTGCTGGAAGAGACGGTTGGGGTGGGGGCGCGGCTGCACCGCCTCCTGGCGGCCTTCGTGCGCGCGCGGGTGGCCGATACCACGGCTGAGATCGCCGTCGAGCGGGCGCTGCTCGCAACGGCGCGCCACCTGGACGTCGCTCGCCACCCGGCGGTGCTGCTACCGCTGCTGCCGCATCTGCGCGCGGTGGCCGACGCAATGGGGGAGCGGACGGACGGACGGGCCGTGGCCTTAGGCCGGGCGCTCGGTCGTCACCTCCATACCATGGGCGATTATGCCGGCGCGCGGCCCTATCTCGAGCGGGCGCTGGCCATCCGCCAGGCGGCGCTGCCCGCCGGCCACCCCGACTTGGCCACCAGCTTCCATGACCTGGGCATGCTGCTCCGGGTCGGGGGCGACCTGGCCGGGGCGCGGCCCTATCTCGAGCGGGCGCTGGCCATCCGCCAGGCGGCGCTGCCCGCCGGCCACCCCGACTTGGCCACCAGCTTCCATGACCTGGGCATGCTGCTCCG
>JAABUM010006910.1_pt1 | contig 10793 bp, 12 predicted proteins | sample 5559161 | NCBI WGS metagenome assembly JAABUM01 (sample SAMN10711868, study PRJNA513369) | rock metagenome | isolation source: Antarctica rocks | place: Antarctica: Victoria Land, Siegfried Peak nord | reverse complement strand
CCCCGCACGCGCCGCTCCTCGCGCCCATCCTGCGGGTCACGCGCCTTGATCAGCTTCGGCATGGCGGCCTCCTCCAGCGACTCCCGCTCAGGCCAGAAGTCTACCGCATTTGAGGAATGGCGCACTAAGGCGTCCGCCTCGCGCTACGCACGGCGCTGCGATCCCCCCGGCCAGGTGGCGGGAGCAGGCCCACCGGCGAGCCGTGCGGGTATCGGCGCTAGCGCCAATACCGTTTCGATAAGGGCGCATACCGGCGCCACTATCGCGTGCTGGGAAGTGCGGGCGCACCACCCGCACGCCGGCTCTGGCACGTTACGCCGCCCATCGCGCGCTAACGAAACCGTATTGGCACCAGGGTGGAACGAGGTGATCCGCTCGTCGGCCACCCACCCGCGCCGCGCGAGTACGCGCTCGTCCTCCGGCACGATCAGCGCGAGGTCGCCAGCGCGGGTGAGCAGCGCGATCGCGCTGCCCCAGCATCGGCCAGTAGCCGGTCAGGAGCGGCACGTTGTGCGACAAGCGGCAACAGCGGGCATCGAGGTTAGCCGCGTCGAGGGCAGCTGACCGCTGCCCGAGCCGTTCTGCATCACGTTCCCTGCGCGCCCTCCCGCGCGCGCCGCGCCGACGAGGTGCGCGTAGCGCGCCTCCTGGACGAACTCCGCCGCCCCGGCGGCGCGCATGATCGCCTCGACCTTCTCCTTGCCGAACGCGATCAGCTTCTTGTCGTTGTCGCGGAGATTGAAGGTGACCTTCGCCACCCGCAGCCCGTGGCGGTCGACCGGGAGCCGCCGCCAGATCTCGTCCCCGGCGGGCGGCTCGCCCCGGTGGAGCGTCTGGGGGACGAGATCCCGGGTGAGCGGCTCCAGCGCGACGAAGGGCCGCTCATGCGGGTGCCGGGCGATGGCGTCGATCCCGCGCAGGCCGAGGCGGTGCGCCTCGCCATCGGGCGGCATGTCCTCGTAGCGATAGCCATCGATGCGCCCCGCGTGCAGCCGCGTGTCGATCTGCTCTGCGATCGGGATCTGATGCGCCGCATCGCGATCGTCCTGCGGGAGGACGCGCGCGCAGATCGCCCGCAGGAGCGGGATCTCCTCCGGGGTGCAGAAGCGGAAAGGTGGCACGGTATTCACGCGGTCCAGGACGGTCCGCCGCGTCGCCTCGTCCCAAAAGTTCTGCTGGCTCAGGGTGTGGTAGCCGGGGTAGTATCCCGGCCGGGCACGCGGTATCAGCGGGTGCCCGGTGTCCGGGTCGATCGGCAGGCGGTCCGCCATTTCGGGGGGGAGCGACACTGCCGCCAGCCGCGACCGGCGCTGGTCGCCGCCGCAGCCTCAGCCGCCCAACCGGCGCTGGTCGCCACCGGAACCGAAGGCGGCAACGCCTGGCGTGGCGGCGACGGTGGTATCGTGTATGCGACAAGGCCAGCGGGCGGGCGGGCGCGGCGGTAGGCACGGTACAGGACTGACGCGGTTGAACGTGGATTCGCGCCGAAAGCACGCCCGATCCGTGCTCAACCGCGTCGGTCCTACGGTACATCGTCCGGTGGCGCGCGAGCAGCGACGTAGCGGGAGGCAGGGTGCGCGATGAGAGACCAGCGCCAGGGGCTGCGGCGAAGCCCGCCGACCCGACGATACTACCCCCGCACCGAGGCCGCCGAGAAGGCGGAGTTCCGGCGCGCGGGGTGGGCGATGTTCAAGATCGTGGTCATCGGCAAAGTGCTGATCATGCTCGCGCTCATCGCCGTGGCCCTCGCCCACGTCGATCATACGGGGCCGGGCCTGGGCATGATCCTGTTCCTCAATTGGGTCTGGTTGTTGCCGCTGGCGGTGTTCGGCGTCGGCCCCGCGTGGTACCGGTTGCGGCTCTATCGGGTCCGGCGGCGGCGGGCGGCGCTGATCCATGCCGAATGGCACCTCGATCGGTGACCGAGCGCGGGACTAGCGGTCTGGAATGATTCGGGGACGTCATCTGATAACGGCGGCGGATAGAGCAAGCGGGGGGGCGGCACCATGTGCCGCCCCCCCCGCTTGCTCTGGGGCTCTCCCGCTCGCCGTGTCACGCGCCCCCCCCGCTTGATGCCCTATGGTGTGCTGTGCCGACCGTGCCCTTGCCAGGTATCGGACTCGTCCAGGTCGCTGGCTTGCGCGTCGAGCTCGGAGGCGTGGCTCGCGGATACCGGCACGTTATGGCCGCCCTCCGCCGCCAACTCGCGCAGCGCCGCTGCCAGTTCGCGCACCCCCTGGAGGAGGCGATCCTCGAACTCGGTCCCCTGCCCGCCGAGTTCCGTCCGGCGGCGCTGGAGGAGGCGGTCGGCCTCGCGCAACGCCTGTTCCGTACGCCGCAAGCGCCCGGCGATGTCGATCTCCTCGGTCATCCTGCCCCCTGTTCTGCGACTCGTGCCGTCGCTGGCCGGTCGCGTATGCGCCGGTCGCGCCGCGTCGCGCGAGCGGTGCGGTGTTGCCTACCGCGCGGTGTGCGGCCGATAGACGGTCGGCCCCGGCTCCCCGGCGGGACTGCTCGTATCGGGGTGCTCCTCGTGTGCCGGGTCGGCGCGCAAGTGGCGCTGCGACCGTTGCAGGTATTCCAGGATCGCCGTGCGCGCCGCCCCCGACACGCGCACCGTCCCGCCGTTCACATCGTTGTTGAGCCAGAGGAGCAGCGTGCCATCTTGGCCCTCGTGGATGCGCGAGACCTGATCGAGATTCAGCCAGGCTCCTTCGGCGCCGAGATCGATCCATGCGGCCATCGGTGTTCTCCCGCGATTCACTGCGGCGCTCGCCCGCCGCTGTCGTGCTGCTCGCCCGGTCTGCTGTCGGGCTACGTCAGCGCCGCCGCGCGCTGTCGGGCGGCGATGGCCTGGGCATAGGGGAAATGGAGCTGCCCGACGTGGTACGCCTCGTGGCGCAGGTAGAAGACGATCCACTCCTCGACCGTCATCCTGAACTGCCCCGTGCCGGTCACCGCGGCGGCGCGCGCGGGATCGAGCATCGGGAGGGCGGCGGTCAACCGCTCCTGTGACGTGGCGATGGCGTGCAGCAGCGCGTCCAACTGGCCGATACCGGGCTCGTCGCCGAGTACCGGGGCGGAGTTGGGCGCGTAGCGCTCGGCGAGCGCCGGGTCGAGGGTCGGTTCGGCACCGAGCGATCCGAGCAGGCGGTCGCGGAAGGCCGCGATGTGGCCGACTTGCCAGTTGAGGCAGTTCAGGCCGGGGAATGGCGGTTGGAGCACCGCTTCGGCGTGGGTGAGGTCGTCGGTCTTCTCGCGCAGGAAAAGCAGGTTGCGCCCGTAGTTGAACAGGAGGCCCTCGGTCATCATGGCATGGTACTCCTCGCGACGAGTGGCTGGCGTTCCGCTACCGAACGCGGATTGTAGTCGGCGGTAGGGTACGCGGCAAGCGCGCGGCGCGGGGGCGCGATCACGCCGGGCGCGGCACCGCGATGCCGGTGTCCAGCATGGCGGCGCGCGCGAGCAGGCCGATGGTGCGCTCGGGGTCGTCGGCTTCCGGCAAGCCCGCGGTGAAGATGGCGAGCAGGAGGACGCCGCGCGGGCTCGCGATGAAGCCGATATCGTTGGCGACGCCGCCGAGCGACCCGGTCTTGGATCCCCAACTGATCCCGTCGACGACCGGGACGTAGCGCCCGATGCGGCGCGGGTTCTGCTGCTGCTCCAGCAGGGCGCGCATCGTGGCGTTCGACGCGGCGGAGGCCGCGCCGCCAGCGAGGATCGCGCCGAGCACGCGCAGATAGTCGTCGGGGGTGCCCCAGTTCTCCGGCTCCCCCGGCTCCGCCGCGCGACCGCGCATCGTGCGCTCCAGCGCCGAGTCGGTCATGCCCAGATCGCGCATCGTAGCGTTCACGGCGGCCATCCCCGCGCGCTCGATCAGGATGTTGGTGGCAGTGTTGTCGCTGATCGTCATCATCAGGTAGAGGAGATCGCGGTAGGTCACCGCCAACCCGTCGTGCAACGCCAGCAGGACACCGCTCCCCGGCACCTTGTCGGCGGCGGTGAGGGTGTGCAGATCGGTGAGCGCGAAGAGGCCGCGATCGACCTGCCGGAGGAGTTCGATCAGCAGCGGCACCTTCACCGTGCTCGCCGCGCGGAAGCGGCGCGCGCCGTGCCGCGCGAAGTGTGCCCCCTGCGGCCCGCGCACCGCGATGCCGACGGTGCCGCCCGCCCGCTCGGCCTCCGCGAGCGCTGCGATCAGTGCGGGCCAGCCGCTGTCTGTGGTCATCTGGCGCTCCTTTCCCGGTGGTGCCGCGTGTCACGGAGCCATGTGGCGCTCTTGCTATGGCATAACAATTGCGTCCGCCGTTGTGGCGAGCTAACCTTGCTAGGGTGGCGTATCCAGTATAGAGGAGGGTTCTATGGTTGATCGGAATCGCGGCAACGAGCGTGCCACAGCGGCGAATGCGACCGGGGGGGGACAGTCCCAACCGACCACGCCGGGCGGCAAGGCCCAGCAGCAGGCGACGCAGGTCAAGGAGCAGGTGCAGCAGACGGCGGCTGATCTGAAGGGCCAAGTGACCGAGCAGGCGACCGGGAAGCTGGAGGAGCAGAAGACGGCGGCGAGCGGTAGCCTGAACACGTTCGCCCATGCGGTGCGGCAGACGGCTGACCAACTGGAAGAGGACGACCAGGAGTCGATCGCGCGGTATATCCATCGCGCCGCCGCGCAGGTCGAGAACGTCGCGGATTACCTCGGGCGGCGTGACCTGCGGGGCCTGGCACAGGATGCCGAGCAATTTGCGCGCCGCGAGCCTGCGCTCTTTCTGGGCGGCGCATTCACGCTCGGCCTTTTCGCCGCGCGCTTCCTGAAAAGTTCGGGATCGGCCAGCAGCGGTGCATCGTCCGGGCAGGCGACGCCGGGGCGCGGTGGTGCCTCCCTCACCCTGCCCGCCACGTCATCGTATCAGCCCCCGGTGACGCCGCCCAGGATGCCGACGACCCCGCCATCGACGACAGCAGCGCAGCCGCCGGTTACCCCGCCGCCAACGCCCCCCGCCACGCCGCCGAGCGGCCCCGGCCCCGCGCCGCGCCTCGGCGGCACCCCCGCCAGCGCGGACGCGATCGTCGGGGGGCCGCCGCTCTCGTCGGACATCGTGGTCGGTGGCCCGCCGCGTGAGCCCGGACAGGAGCCCCGCCGATGACCGGGCAGCAGGATAACCGCTCGCTCGGCGAACTCTTCGGCGATCTCGCCCAGAACACCGGGACACTGGTGCGGCAAGAGGTCGAACTCGCCAAGACCGAGATGACGCAGAAGGCGACGCGCGTCGGCAAGGACATCGGGTTCTTATTGGCCGGTGGGGCGGTGGCCTACGCCGGTTTCCTGGCGATCCTGGCCGCGATCGCCATCGGGCTCGGCCAACTCGGCCTGCCGTGGTGGATAGCGGCGTTGCTCGTCGGCCTGGTCGTCGCCGGGATCGGCGGCTTCCTGGTCATGCGCGGCCTGAGCGCGCTGCGCCAGGAGACCGCCGTCCCGCAACAGACGATCGCTACGCTGAAGGAGGACGCCGAATGGGCCAAAGCGAAAACCCAATGAACCGGCCCGGTCAATCCGGTGTCGGCGACGCAAGCTCCGATGTCGCTGTGACACCGGAGACGGAGCACTTGCGACGTGATATCGCGCATACCCGCACCGACATGAGCGGCACCCTCGACGCGATCCAGCAGCGGCTGAACCCGGAGACGATCGGGGAGCAGGCGAAGGACACGGCGGGCGAGATCACGTCGCAAGCCAAGGAAGCCGCGATGGAGGTGGTCGATCATGCCCTCGCGGAGGTGAAGGGCCAGGCCAGCGAACTCCTGGATCAGGCGCGCGAGGTGCTGGTCGAGGCGCGGGCCACCACGCGCGAGGTCTTAGGGGAGGCGCGGGTCACCGCACGCGAGGTCTTGGGCGAGGCGAAGTCGACCGCCCGTGAGGCGGTCGAAGACGCCACCACCCAGGCAAAAGCGGCCGTCCGGGGGGCGACAATCGGAAAGGTAGAGACGATGGTACGCAGCGCGAACGACACGACCAATGCCGCACGAGTCGGCCTGGTAGAGACGATCAAGGCGAACCCGTTCCCGGCGGCCCTGGCGGGGCTCGGCCTCGGCTGGCTCTTCATCAATAGTCGCAACGCCGCTGCACGCGGATCGGCGGCGCAGCCGACCCACGAGGCGCGGTATCGGGAGACGATGACCCCGACCTATGGTGCCGCGCCGACCGGCGGCAGCCCGGTTGGCGGGGCCGTCGATCGGGTCCAGGCGACCGCCGGGAACGTCGCGGGCCAGGTCGGCGACCTCGCCGGGCAGGTCGGCTCTGCTGCCGGCAACGCGGCGGGGACGGTCGGGGAGACGGTCGGCGATGCCGCGAGCGCGGTCGGTCAGGCCGCCGGGAATGCCGCGAGCACCGTGGGCCAGACCGTCGGGAGCGCCGCGAGCACGGTCGGCGAGACGGCCAGCAATCTGGCGAGCGGGACCGTGGAAACGGCGGGGAACATCGCCGAGCAGGCGCAGTATCAGGCGATGCGTCTCGAAGATGGTTTCCAGCGCGTGCTGCGCGAGAGCCCCCTCGCGGTCGGCGCGGTGACGCTGGCCCTCGGCGCGGCGGTCGGGCTGGCGCTGCCCCAGACGGCGCGCGAGAATCAGCTGCTCGGCGAGGCGCGCGATAATCTGGTCGAGCGGGCGCAGGATCTCGCCCAGGAGACGATGGGCAAGGTCCAGAGCGTCGCCACCGAGGCGCAGTCATCGGTGCAAGATTCGATGCAGGCGGTGAAGGAGACGGTCAAGGACGAGGCGAAGAATCAGGGGCTGACCCAGTAAGCCCTTCCCGAACTTCGGCTTCGATCTACCGGTGGGGTGGGGTGCAACAGGCATCCCACCCCACTCTTGCTGGGTCTCTTCTGTGGCGGGCGGGTTGGTCGTGGCCCTCGCCCTGCCGGGATGCGGCCCTGTGAGAACGACGGTAGGGCGTTCCAGCGCGAGGCATCCGGCGGTGAGACCGTCCGGTGCCCCGCCCCGCCGCCCCGCCGGTGGTTGCCTACTCGAAATCGACGCGCGCGCCGTAGGCGCGGGCGAGGAGGACGGCCTGGACGAAGTCGAGCCGGGTCGTTTTCAGGTCGAGCGCGCGGAAGTCGACGCCGTCCATCTTCGCCCCGCGCAGATCGGTCTTGTCCAGCCTGGTCTTGACGAGGTTGGCGTGGGTCAGGTCGGTGTCGCGCAGGTCGCTGCCGCGCAGGTCGCACTCGTAGAGGTCCGCATCGTTGAGGCGCACGCCGCGCAGATCGCGCTTGCGGAGATCGTGGAAGCGCAGGAGGGTGTAGGACCAGTCGCCCCCCGCGATGCGGATGCCGCCGAGGTTCGCTTCCTCGAATGAGGAGCCGGTCATCTTACACTCGTGGAACTCGGCGGCGAAGAGATTGGCGAGGCTGAATCGGCAGTTGAGGCAGGCCGATTCGGTCAGGATCGCGCCGTTGAGCCGCGCGCCGGTGAAGTCGCACCGCTCGAAGAGGCAGTTGGTGAGCTGCGCCTGCCGCAGATCGGCCTGCCGGAAGTTGCAGCGGACGAAGCGGCAGCCCTGCACGATCGCGTCTTCCAGGGCGGCATACTCGAAGGTCGCCGCTTCGTGTTCCTGCTCGGTCCAGACGGCGCTCATCGGCATCCCCCACGCGCGGATCGGCCCCGGTCAGCGGTGCGGGGTCGGCGCAGTATACGCCATCGCGCCGTCGCAGAGGGCCGCGTGCGCGGGACACCCCCCGTCCCGCGCGGAATGGATCCGTTGGCTCGTTCGTTGCGATCATGGACGGTTGTCCGCCCGGTCCGGCCACGCTGCCGGCGGCGCGGCGACGATGCAGACCTGTGCACCGCGCGCCGCCGCGCGACCCGCGAGCGGCCATACCGAAAGGGAAATACCATGACCCGGCCCCTCTCATTGCTGGACCTGACGCCGATCGAGCGCGGCTCGAACGCCCCCGCCGCCCTCAGCGCCGCGACCGAGTTGGCGCAGCTGGCCGATCGCCTGGGCTATCACCGCCTCTGGTACGCGGAGCACCACAACACCGAGGGGCTGGCGAGCGCCGCGCCGGAGATCATGATCGCGCACATCGGGGCGCACACGCGGCACATCCGCCTCGGCTCTGGCGGCGTGATGCTGCCGAACCATTCGCCGCTGCGGATCATCGAGGCGTTCCGGCTGTTGGAGGCGCTGCATCCGGGGCGGATCGACCTCGGCCTGGGCCGCGCGCCCGGCACCGACACGCTGACCGCCTATGCGATGCGCCGCTCGCGCGACGCGATGACCGGCGACGATTACCCGAATCAATTGGCGGAACTCCTGGCCTACGACGACAATTCCTTCCCCGCCGAGCACCCGTTCTCGAAGATCAAGGCGGTGCCGGTCGATGTGAAGATGCCGCCCCTCTTCCTGCTCGGATCGAGCGATTTCAGCGCGCAACTCGCCGCCCAGGTGGGCCTGGGGTACGGCTTCGCGGCGCACTTCAGCGCGGCGTCGGCGGAGACCTCGATGCGCCTCTATCGGGAGCAGTTCAGCCCCTCCGATTCGTATCCCAAGCCGCACGCGATCCTGACCGTCTCGGTGACGGTGGGCGAGGACGAGGCGCACGCGCGGGAACTCTCGAAGGTCAACGATCTCTTCCGGCTGCGCCTGCGGACGGGGCGCCTGGGCCAGTACCCGACGCTGGCGGAGGCGCAGTCGTACGACTGGTCCCCGGCGGAGCGCGCGCTGCTCGACGCGATGCCGCTGAGTTCGCTGGTCGGCGACGCGGCGAGCGTGCGGCGACAGATCGACGATTTCGCGGACCGCACCGGGGCGGACGAGGTGATGATCACCACCACCCTGCCGAACCTGGCCGACCGCGCGCGCGCCCTGACCGGACTGGCGCGCGAGTACGATCTGCCAGAGCGCGCGGACGTGGCGGCGCGGGAGTTGGTGGGGGTGTAAAGCCTCTACGCCCTCACCCCGGCTCGCAACTGCTCGCCACCCCTCTCCCAATCTGGGAGAGGGGCTTTTTTGTGGGGAGTAACGCTGCTGAAACCCTCACCCCGCCGCCTGCGGGCGGCACCCCTCTCCCCATCCGAGGAGAGGGGAGGATTGTTGCTAGCGTTGTCGTTTCCTGCGAAGTGGATAGCTTTTCGGAAGGGGCTATTGTAACCAAACACCAATGCGGTAATCCAAAAGTGTTCGGGACGGCGATGGCCCCCGCTCCTCGGATGGGCGGGTGCCCTCTGGGCGGCGGGTGGCGAGCAGTTGCGAGCTGGGGTGAGGGCCGTCAGGGCGAGTGCAACCTACTTCACCTCGTACACCTTCATCACCTCGTCGCCGTAATGGTTGATGACTTTGACGGCGATCCGGTGCTGCTCGGGGACGGGGAAGGGACGGCTGACGGTGCGGTAGAGGGCATCCCAGGCGGCCTCGTCGATCTCGGCGCGGAGGGCGCGTTTCAGCTTGTCGTAGGGCTGATCCGCGCCGGTGAAGTAGGCGTGGCGGACGAAGAAGCTCTCCTCGTTGTAGTTGGTGTCGATGAACCAGCAGGCGATGTCGTCCGTGGCGTTGCTGCGGATCTCGCCGGTGGTCGGGTCGTAGACATCGAGGCCGCGAATCTCCACCGTCACCGTGTCGCCCGCGCGGCGCACGGCGATGTCCGGCTCGCCGAAGACCATGAAGAGGTTGCCCGCGCCGGTCTTCTTCAACAGATCGTCGCCCATCGCCAGGTCGGGGTTCATCTTGGCCGGGAGGACGGTGATCCGCCCGTACCGCTTCGCCTCCTCGGAGACGTGCGGGTCGAACGCGAAGCCGCAGACGATCACCAGGTCGTAACCGAGCCCGCGCGACGCTTCCTTGACCGCATCACGGATGATGTCCGCGCCGACCGTGCCATATTCCGGGCCGATGCAGACCGCCACGCGCCGCGTCTGCTCCCCCTCGGTGTATTCGCCCTCCGCGTGCAGCCACTCGCCCGCGTATGGTTCGAGGCGGTCGAAGATCAGTTTCTCGCCCCGCTTGCCGTTCTGGACGCCCGATTTGCGGAGGTTCTCGATGATCGTCAGCGCGAAGCCGCCACCACCGAGGACGCGGACGCTCGCCCCCGCGATCCCCTCCTCGGCGTGCTGGCGCTTCGTCTCGGCGCTGATCTGGCGGTGCGGCGACAGGCTCTCCACGGTGAAGGGGCCGGTCACGCGGACCCGCCCGCGCTCCTCGTAGGGCTGGTCGTAGAGGGTTTCGCTGTCCGCGTGGCGGGCGATGGCGGCGTCGATCTCGGCGCGCGTCAGCCCCTCGCGGATGTCGGGGTTGTTGGCGATCGACTTGAGGGTGACGTGCGGCACGCGCCGGTAGACGAAGCCCGCGCGCACGTCGTTGGCGGGCGCGCGGTCGGGCGGCACCGCGCCGGTCAGTTCCGCCTCCCGTTTGACGCCCTCCGCCGAATCGGCCAGGAGGTAGTAGGGGAAGCGCGCGGTCATCAGCCGCGTGCGCGCCAGCGCCAGCGCGACCCGACTGGTGTCGATGGTGATCCAGCGCCGCCCCCACTGTTCCGCGACATAGGCGGTGGTGCCGCTGCCACAGGTGGGGTCGAGGACGAGATCGCCAGGGTCGGTGGTCATGAGAAGACAGCGAGCGGCCACTTTTGTGTTTGTTTCAACCACATATCTCTTCTCAGAGGCATCAAACCCCCATCTAAGTGGGCGAGCGGCCAAAGTTCGTAGAATCTGATATGCTCCGGTCCATGTATCGAATAATGCTGACACCTGAGCAACGCCAAGACCTGCACCAGCGCACCCGACAGGCCGGACTTGCCCCCCGC
>JAABUM010006909.1_pt1 | contig 10797 bp, 10 predicted proteins | sample 5559161 | NCBI WGS metagenome assembly JAABUM01 (sample SAMN10711868, study PRJNA513369) | rock metagenome | isolation source: Antarctica rocks | place: Antarctica: Victoria Land, Siegfried Peak nord | reverse complement strand
GCGACTTCAGCCCCCAGCTCGGACGCGCATCGGCGATGGGATTCTGGACGCTCGGCCCGGTGCGCGGCAGCCTTGTCGTCAGCATCATCGTCAGCATCATCGTCAGCAACTCGAGCATCACAACGCTGTGGCGCAACCAGTACGTGGTATGTGGTGTGGTCGGTCTGGTGGTCTTTGCCATCGCCGCGGTCGGCCTGCGTGAGCTCACGCCCGGCCTGCGTGACCAGCTCATGGTCAGCAGCCGCGACCGCGCCCTCATCGAGGCCCGCGCCAACGGCATCGACGTCGATGCGGAGCTCAAGAAGCCCTTTCGGCAGATGCTCAAGCTCGACATTGTCGGCTCCGCCTTCGCGATCAGCGTCTTCCTGATCATCTACTACATTGCTGTCGGCTTCTTCCCAGTCTTCTTCCAGACCATCTTCGGTTACAGCCAGGCCAAGGCCAATGCGCTGGGCAACTGGTTCTGGGCCTTCGACGCCGGCGCGCTGCTGATCATCGGCTTCCTGTCGGACAAGATCCGGGTCCGCAAGCCGTTCATGCTGGTCGGGGCCATCGGGGCCATCGTGTTCACCTCGATCTTCGCCACCAAGGCGACGCAGCCGGAAACCAGCTACTCCACGTTTGTGATCATTCTTGTGCTGCTGAGCGTATCCCTCGGTGTCGCCTACGCACCGTGGATGGCGAGCTTCACCGAGACGGTCGAGCGGCGCAACCCTGCCCTGACCGCCACCGGCCTGGCGGTCTGGGGCCTGGTTATCCGGGTGGTCATCGCGGTCTCCGTCTTCTTTGTCCCCTACGTCGTCAACACGGTGACGACACTCGTCGACGACGGCGCTCCCGTCGCAGCCGCCCAAGCGGCGGTCGAGGCGTCGAACCCAGGACTGCTCCCCGCGATCCAGGCGAACCCCGATGTGGTCGCGAAGATCGAGCAGATCGCCGCGCGGGACGGGGACGTCCTTGCGAAGGTACAAGCCAACCTCCCGCTGGTGGGGCAGTTGAGCCAATACACCAACCCGGCTCAGATCCCGCCCGCGCTGCTGCAGCAGGCCGCGGCGGCCCTCGGCCCGGCGGTGCTACAGAAGCTGTCCGACCCGCAGGTGAAGGCAGATCTCACCTACCTGCAGACGACCGCCCCACAGAAGTTCGGCCCGGCGAACTTCACGGCGCTCACCGACACGTCCAACACCACCTTGCAGGCCAACCTGGCGACGCTGGGCACGCCGACCGCCGCAAAGGTCGCCCAAGCGGCCAAAGACTCGCCAAAGCAGTGGCAGACGTATTTCTGGATCTCCGTCGGAGCTGAGGTCGTGTTCATCCCGCTGATCTTCGTGATGGCCGGGTTCTGGGACCCGCGCAAAGCGAAGCGCAAGGAAGAGGAGCACGAGGCGTGGGTGGATGCCGAGCTCGCCAAGCTGGCCAAGGGTGACCCCACGGCGGTGTGAGCAGGCGTCAGTGTGCGTTGGTCAGTGCCGCGTACGTCTCCTGAGTAGACGAACCCGAACGGTGCGGCAGGCACGCCCCGGCCGCGAGGGCCAACGCGACTGCGTCCTCGATCAGGGCCGCTTGCCAGTCGGGCATCTGTTCCTTCGCCCATGCGCGCCACGCGACGCCCGACCACGAGCCGGCCGCTGCTCCGGCTGCGCCCAGCACCGTGGGCCAGGTCGGTTCGGCGTGCTCCCGATGCGCCAGCGCCACCGCGCCGCCCGCCCCGGAAAGCACGCGGAGTGCCAGTGCCGGCGGCTGCAGCCTGCTCGGCGTCGCGGGCAACTTGTCGACCACCAACTCACCGCCGACCATCAGGGCGGCGCCGGAGGACACCACACCTCCCGCCGATCCGGTGAGGGCTGGCGCCGACAGACCCAGTGAGCTACGAGCACCCGCGGCCATCCCGAGAGCCGCCGAGCGCAGCAACAGTCCCGCCGATGCTCGGCGGGGCGGCCCCTGCAGGCGCTCGGCTTCCGTGGGTTGGGAGTGAACCACGGCACGCGCAACCAAGCCATAGGCCAGATGTGGGACGACGTCGCTCAACCACGACGACGGCGCCCAGCTGCGGGGATCACTGACTCCGAGCGCGGCCATCGGCAGATCGCTGGCGGCCATCGCGGCAGCACCGGTGACCAGCACACCGAGCGGCGCAGGCAAGTTGAAACCCACCGCGCGGGCAGTGCTGACGGCGACGCCGGTACCCATCCCGGAGAGCGCCCCGAGCGCTGTCCGGCGGTTTCGTCGAACGTCACCGCGACCGGGAATCTCCGCTCCGACCGTCTTGCTCAGCGCATCCACCGTCTGCTCGGGTGCGCCGCTGGGGGCACGGCCCCGCAGCGCCATGTCCAGGTAGGTCACTGCATTGAGAGCGGTCACTCCCGCAGCACCCGCAGCCACACCTCGTCTGAGCACTGTGCTGATCACATCGAGCTCCCTCCGGTATCGGAGCTACCACGATGCACCTGTGCGCGCGCTTGCGCACGTCGAGGCAGCAGCGCCGCGTTTCGATCGGTGGCCGCGACGGTGCGTAGTGTTCGAATCATGACCGCTGACGACGACGTCCTGGAACCCGCCTATACCAGTCGGCTGGGGACAAACCCGTGCCCGCCGCGGTACTCCCCGCCGCGGAGATGGATCCGCAGGCCGCCTACCGATTCATCCACGACGAGCTGATGCTCGACGGCAGCTCTCGGCTGAACCTGGCCACGTTCGTCACCACCTGGATGGACCCCGAGGCCGAACGGCTGATGGCCGAGACCTTCGACAAGAACATGATCGACAAGGACGAGTACCCGCAGACCGCCGCCATGGAGTCGCGGTGCGTGTCCATGGTGGCGGACCTGTTTCACGCCCCCGGCGAGGCCAAGGATGCGATCGGCGTGTCCACCATCGGCTCCAGCGAGGCGGTGATGCTGGCCGGGTTGGCGATGAAGTGGCGCTGGCGAGCGCGCCGAGCCGGCCAGGACACCAGTCGGCCGAACCTGATCATGGGTTCCAACGTGCAGGTGGTGTGGGAGAAGTTCTGCCGATACTTCGACGTCGAGCCGGTGTACCTGCCGATGGAACCCGGCCGTTACGTCATCACCGCCCAGCAGGTGCTGGACGCCGTGGACGAGAACACCATCGGTGTGGTCGCGATTCTGGGGACCACTTACACGGGCGAGCTGGAGCCGGTGGCCGAGATCGTCGCCGCGCTCGACACGCTCGCCAAGGACGGCCCCGACGTGCCGGTGCACGTGGACGCCGCCAGCGGTGGATTCGTGCTGCCGTTCCTGAATCCTGAGCTGGCGTGGGACTTTCGGCTGGAGCGGGTGGTGAGCATCAACGTCAGCGGCCACAAGTACGGCCTGACCTACCCCGGCATCGGCTTCGTCATCTGGCGGGGCAAGGAGCACCTGCCCGAGGAGCTGGTGTTCCACGTGAACTACCTGGGCGGCGACATGCCGACGTTCACACTCAATTTCTCCCGCCCCGGTAACCAGGTCATCGGGCAGTACTACAACTTCCTGCGCCTCGGGCGTCAGGGCTACCTCCGCATCATGGAAAGCCTGCGGGACGTCGCCGTGTGGCTTTCAGCGAAGATCGCGGAGCTGGACGAGTTCGAGCTGCTCAGCGACGGAGACGGCATCCCGGTGTTCGTGTTTCAGATGTCGGGTGGACAGCAGTTTGATGTCTTCGATGTGTCCCACGAGCTGCGGGCCCGCAGATGGCAGGTGCCCGCCTACACGATGCCCGCGGACGCCACCGACATCGCGGTGTTGCGGGTGGTGGTTCGCGAAGGGTTCAGCGGTGACCTCGCCCGGATGATGTACGACGACCTGTGCGCGGTCGTCGCGAAGTTACGCGAGCGCGGCTCGACCGGCTCCGACGCCACGCACTTCGCGCACTAAGCGCACAGCTTGTCCGCGGCATCCAACGCGGCGCTTAGCCGGGCAGGCTTGACGGTGACCAGGGTCTTCGTGCCGTCCGCGCCGGGCGGCAGCGCCGCGATGGCCTGGTTGTTGAGGTCGTCGATCGAGTCGCGCAGCTCGGTGAACACTGCAGCCGACTCCGGCACACTCGTGATGGCGTCCGCCGCCGTCTGGCGCAGGTTGATCAGGAACAGCGCTGGTCCACTCGCCAAGATCGGGTTCGCCGCAGAGGTGACCACCTGGCGAGCGGTGACGTGCGCGGAGTTGTACCGAGTGCACACCGCCTGCAGAGCCGTCGGTTTGGGTTGTGCGGTGGGCGCCGTGGGTCCAGCACTGGTCGGTGCGGGCTGGGTGGTCGCGGGGGCACCGCCCCCGCTGCACGCGGACACCGCCGCGGCCACCAATACTGCCAACACTGCTGATCTGCCTGCACGGCGCAACGGAAAATCCTTCACTGGTGACGGTTCGTGCCGGGTAGGGCCACTGTCCAGGGTGCCACGCCGCCTACCGGGGCGGCGCCTGCAGCCGGGACAGGGCGACGAGCCGGGAGGTGGCCCGCAGGTACTTCTTGCGGTACCCCCCGTCCACCATCTCGGCGGTGAACACCGCATCCAGCGGCGAACCTGAGACACAGACGGGTATGGCCTGGTCGTACAGCCGGTCGGCCAGTACGACCAGGCGCAGGGCCATCGCCTGATCGCCTGCGGCATGGACACCGCTGAGATACACGGCAGGCACACCGCGGACCAAAGCCCCGTAGCGCGAGGGGTGCAGCGTCGCCAGATGCGCGCACAGACTGTCGAAGTTGTCGAGCGTCGCCCCGGGCACCGACGCAGCGGCATCGGTCAGGTCCGTGTCCGCCATGGGCGCCGGTGCCGGCGGGAGATCGCGGTGCCGGAAGTCCGGGCCCTCGATGCGCAGCACGGCGAAGCGATCGGACATCGCCTGGATCTCCCGCAGAAAGTCGTCCGCTGCGAACCTGCCCTCGCCGAGCTGGCCGGGCAGCGTGTTGGAGGTCGCCGCCACGCTCACCCCGGCCGCCGTCAGCTCGGCGAGCAGGCGCGAGACCACCATGGTGTCGCCGGGATCATCCAGCTCGAACTCGTCGATGGCCAGCAAGCGATGGGTGGACAAGTGCGCCACCGTGGCGGCGAAACCCAGCGCGCCCACCAGGTGGGTCAGCTCGACGAAGGTGCCGTATGTCTTGGGCCCGTCCACCGCCTGCCACAGCGAGGCGAGCAGGTGGGTCTTGCCCACGCCGAAGCCACCGTCGAAGTACAACCCCGCACCCGGAGGCGGCACCTTGCGGCCGAACAAGCCACGCTTGGCCCACTGCCGATCGTTGATCTGCTTGGCGAACGCCTCGGCGGCGATCACGGCCTCGGCTTGGCTGGGTTCTGCCGGGTCGGGCCGGTAGGTGTCGAAACGGACATCGTCGAAGCGGGGCGGCGGCACCATCGCAGCCACGAGCGCGTCCTGGTCGAGCTGGGGACGGCGGTCGACGAGGCGGGTGGGCATAACACGAAGAATATCGACGTGGTCTGATCAGCCGGTGCGACAACTGCTCCCCCCGGGTGAGTCCTTCCCCACACCGGAGCTGACCGAGGAGCAGCTGCACAGTCTTTACGCCTACCCGCAGCCGTTGCCCGAGCCGTGGCTGCGGGTGAACTTCGTGTCCAGCATCGACGGGGCGGTCAGCGTGCAGGGCCGCACCGCTGGGCTGGCCACACCCGCCGATCAACAGGTATTTGCGTTGCTGCGCGAACTGGCCGACGTCATCCTCGTCGGCGCGGGCACCGCGCGGGCCGAGGGTTACGGCGGGGCCCGGACCACGACGGCACTGCGCGCCGCGCGGGTGGCCCGCGGACAGGCTCCCGTCCCGCCGATCGCTGTCATCACCGCCAGCGCCCGACTGGACCCTACGTCGGCCCTGCTCACCGACACCGCCGTGCCGCCGCTGGTGCTCACCACTGAGCGGGCCGAACCGGGACGACGTGAGCTGCTGGCGGCCGCTGGCGCCACGGTGCTCACGGTCGGGGAGAACGTGGTCGACCCCACCGCGGCGCTGGCCGCCCTCGGCGAGCGAGGACTGCTCCGCGTGTTGTGCGAGGGCGGTCCGACCCTGTTCGGCGAGCTCATCGGCGCGGACCTGGTGGAGGACCTGTGCCTGACCACCGCGCCCTGGTTGGCGCCGGGGGCGGCCGGCCGGATCTCGGCCGGCCCGAGCGTGGAACCCAGGGCGATGACGCTGGCCCATGCACTCAACGATGCCGACGGCACCATGCTGCTCCGCTGGCTGCGCCGGCGTTAGGCTCGCACGTGATGGATAACCGACGCGCACAGCTGCGGGCCGAGCTCCGCACACTGCACCCGGACGTGGGGGGCGACCCCGCCCGGTTCCAGGAGGCGCTCGCGAGCTATCGAGCGCTGTCCCCCTCGTCGTCGGCGGACGCCCGCGACTACCGGGGCGAGGTGCGCTTCGTCGTCCGTCCGCACCGGGCGCAGAAGGTTCTTCGCGCCTGTGCGCACCCGCTCCGCACGCTGGCCACGCGGCGCAGCGCCGCACCGCGGGTGCACTGACCCCGACCCGGATCACGGTGCGCTCACCCAGCTGCTGGCATGCTGCGCGGGTGAGACGCGCCGTGCAGCCCCTGCTCGCCGCGCTCATCGGCGCGACACTTCTCGCCGCCTGCAGCGCCGGGCCGTCGACCCGACCGGCTATCGCCGTCATCGACACCGCACTGGCGCCCACGCCCGCGACCTCAGCCCCGGCCGCCCCGCAGCTACCAGCGCTGCAGGCGCCCGTCGCCGACCTTGCGTGGAGTGACTGCACCACCGTCACCTTGGCCAAGCTGGGGCTCACCGCACGCCAAACCGGACTCGTGTTGGAGTGCGCAACCCTCGCGGTGCGGCTCGACCCGAAGCTGGCGGGAACGCTGCCGCTAGGGCTGCTGCGGGCACGGCTCACGGGCACCCCACGCGACGCGGCACCGCTGGTGCTGACCACCGGGGTGGAACAGCCGTCGACGGCCGCGCTGGCCGCCCTCGCCGCGTCGGGAAGCGCGACGCTGCTCGCGACCCGACCACTGGTGGCCCTCGACCGTCGCGGCGTCGGGACCTCGGCCGCGCTCGGCTGCCTCAAGCCCGAACAGCGCATCGCGCTCGAGAACGTGGACCCGGCCACCCCTGCGCCGGGCGATCCGCTTGCGGCCACCCTCCTGCTGGGTCGCGACGCCACCCAAGCCTGCACCGATGTCCTCAGCCCCGCCGAGCTCGGCTTCGATACCACGCACGCCGCCGCCGACCTCGAAGCCCTGCGGACAGCGTGGAAGGTGGACCGGCTGTCCCTGTTGGGCATGGGCGACGGCGCCGCGGTCGCCCTGCGTTACACCGTGGAGCATCCCCAACAGGTTGCCCGGGTCATCCTCGACTCCCCCGCCGTGCCCGGCGCCGACGAGGTAAGCCTCGCAAAAAACCAGGCGACGGGGGCGGAAGCGGCATTCACGGCGTTCGCCACCAGCTGCGTGGCGGCGGGCTGCCCGGCGGGCGCCGATCCCCGACGCACCGCCACCGACCTGCTGCAGCGGGCGCGAACCACGGGTGGACTCCCCGCAGCAGGGGGACGCCGCATCTCGGCCGGCGCGGTTGTGCGCGCTGTTCTCGAGGCGTTGCGCACCCCGACCGGCACCCAAGGACTGGGCCCCGCCCTGGCCTCAGCCGGAGCTGGCGATGCCGCGGCGCTGCTCGGGTACCTCGACCAAGCCGCGGGACGCAACGTCGCAGGTAACCCCGGCACGGGCATCGACGCCGAGTTCGTCGGCCACTGCAGCGACGCGGCGCTGCGCCCCACCCCCGAGCAGGTGTCGACGCTGGTGGCGCAGTGGCGCAAGGACTACCCGTTGTTCGGCGCTGACGCCGCTGCCCGGTTGTTGCTGTGCCTGTCCTGGCCGACGCCGTCCACTCCCCCTCCGGTACGCAAGCTCGATGCGGTGCCGCCCGCACTGATCTTGAGTCCCGCCTCGGACCCGGTGTTCGGGACCGCAGGCACCGCTGCGACCTTGACCGATGTACAACAGGCGGGCAGCGACGCCACGGTGCTCAGCTGGCAGGGCACCGGCCATCCCGTGTTTCTCTCCTCGCCGTGCGCCAGAAACGCGGCCGCCGCCTACGTCGCGGACGGGACGCGACCCCAGTTGGGCACTATTTGTCCGCCCTGAGCGCTACCGTGTAGCCATGAGTGCAAGCGCCGCCGGCGGCATGGGTTGGACAGAGGACCCGCTCCCTCCGCCTGGCCGCTTCGGCGAGGATCTGGTGGGACTCGACCCGAATGACCCGGACGCGCAGGCCTTTGCCGCGCACCTGGATCGGATGGAGCGGTCGCACTCCAGCTTCACCGTCGAGGGCTACCTGGCCGATGTCGGCGACTTTGCCAGCTCGGCCAACCGCGCAGGCGGCCTGCGCCGGGTGGTCGCCGTCGGTGTGGTCGGGCTGCTGCTGCTCGTGGTGGTCTACACGCTGTGGAACGCCATCGTGGCCACCCTGAGCATGCTGTCGTAGCGGCGGCAACGTGCCGCGGGCTGCGCAGCGGGTTAGCGTGGAGGGATGAGCCGTACTACGCATGCCACCCCGTCAGTCGTGCACTCCGAGCAGGAGTGGCGCGAGAAGTTGAGCCCGCAGGAGTACGCGGTGCTGCGCAAGGCGGGTACCGAGCGCCCCGGCGTCGGCGAGTACACCGACACCACCACGACCGGCGTGTACGAGTGCCGCGCCTGCGGGGCGGAGATCTTCCGCAGCGACACCAAGTTTCCTTCGCACTGCGGCTGGCCGTCGTTCTTCGCCCCCTCCGACAGTGACGCGGTGATCCTGCACGAGGACAGCACGTTGGGCATGAAGCGGGTTGAGGTGATCTGCGCCACGTGCCACAGCCACCTCGGGCACGTCTTCGAGGGTGAGGGCTACGACAACCCCACCGACCAGCGCTACTGCATCAACTCGATCTCGATGCGTTTGGTGCCCAGCGCCTGACCGGAGTGAGAGAGAGATCAGGGCAGGGCCGCGACCAGTTCGGTGACCGGAACTCGCGGCCCGGTGAAGAACGGCACCTCGGTGCGCACGTGCCGCCGGGCCTCGGTGGCGCGCAGATCTCGCATCAGATCGACGATGCGGTGCAGCTCCGGACCCTCGAACGCCAGCAGCCACTCATAGTCACCCAGCGCGAAGGCGGGCACCGTGTTGGCGCGGATGTCGGCGTACCCGCGGGCCGCTTTCCCGTGATCGGCCAGCATGGTGCGCCGCTCGGCGTCGGGGAGCAGGTACCAGTCATATGAGCGGACAAACGGGTAGAGGCACAGGTATTTGCCCGGCTCCTCGCCCGCCACGAACGCAGGCAGGTGCCCCTTGTTGAACTCCGCGGGGCGGTGCACCGCCGAGTTCGACCACACCGGCTCGCTCGCCCGGCCGAGCGCGGTGTCCCTGCGCAAGGTCGAGTAAGCCGCCTGCAGCTGCTCGATCGACTCGGCGTGGGTCCACATCAGCCAGTCACAGTCGGCCCGCATCCCGGCGATGTCGTACACCCCGCGCACCGCGACGCCCTTGCTCTCCAGCCCGTCGAAGAACTCGGCCGCTTCCTGGGCGGCGTCTCCGCGGTCGGCTCCCAGCACGCCGGGGCGCGTCTTGAAGGCCGAGAACATCGTGTAGCGGACCTGGGAGTTCAGCGCTGCGTAGTCAAGGTGTGCCATGCACCCATGGTGCCACCATGCCGGGTCGCCGTGCAGGTGCGGTGATGTGGTGCGCGACACGCTCGGCGGCGGCTCGTCCGGTGGCCACGCAGGCGGGAACGCCGACGCCGTGCAACATCGACCCGGCGACCGCGAGGCCGGGAAGCGCTGCGACAGCCTCCGTCAGGGCAGTGACCCGCGCCGGGTGGCCAGGCCCGTACTGCGGCAGTCCGCCACCCCACCGCTGCACCACGACGTCCAGCGGCGGTGCCACAACGCCGTGCAAGACCGCGAGATCGGCCAGCACCCGCGACACCAGCTCGGCGTCGTCGACCTGCAACGCGGCGGTGTCGCCGTAGCGGCCCAGTGAGGCGCGGAGCAACACCGTGCCGTCGTCGACCAGATGCGCCCACTTGCGGCTGGAGTGGGTAAACGCCTTGGCGTGCAACGCTTCTCCCGTGGCCACCAACAGTCCGGACGTCTTCGGCAGCTGCATCTGTCGAGCGTCGAAGGCCAACCCCACCACCACGCACGAGGCCAGCGGGATCTCACCGGCGGCATGTGCGGCGACCGGGGCAACGGTGGCGAGCAGCTTGCGTGCCGCGGGCGCAGGCACCGCCAGCACCACCGCGTCGACGTGTTCCCTGCGCCCCTCTCCGGTGTCGACCCACCACCCCTGCGCGTCCGGTCCGATGCCGGTGACAGTGCAGGACGACCTGATGGACACCTGAGCGGCGAGAGCCGTGACCAACACCGTGTAGCCGTCGCGGAGCGCCCCGAAGACCGGGACTCCCGGTTGGGCCGCCGGTACGGCGGCGGCGGCGGCCGCCAGCAGGCTCGGCGCACCCTGGTCCAATGCGGCCGCCAACGTCGGCACTGCCGCCCGCACACCCAAGGAGTCCGCGCGTCCCGAGTACACCCCGCCGAGCAGCGGATCCACCGACCGTGCGACCGTCTCCGCACCAAAGCGACCGCGCACCAGCTCGCCCACCGAGATATCCGCGGACAGATCCCAGTGCAGTGCTCGCGCAGGCTCTGCAGCGACCCGGGCCAGTCCGTCTACGGACAGCACGCCCCGCATAGAGTCGACAGTGGAGGGAATGCCCATGACGGTGCGGGAAGGCAGCGGGTGTGTCCGCCCGCCCGCCCGCACACTCGCCGGGACACCGGTGGGATACACCAGC
>JAABUM010006907.1_pt1 | contig 10798 bp, 9 predicted proteins | sample 5559161 | NCBI WGS metagenome assembly JAABUM01 (sample SAMN10711868, study PRJNA513369) | rock metagenome | isolation source: Antarctica rocks | place: Antarctica: Victoria Land, Siegfried Peak nord | reverse complement strand
CCATGCCCAGATCGACAAGGGCAGCGCGTCGGGGAACGGCCGCCACACACTGTTGACCACCCACGCCAACCCTAAAGTCACCAGCACCGACCCGACCGCGACCGCGGGCAGCACCCGGGTGCGCCAGCGCCGGTCCGATCGGAACAGCAAAAACCCGCCGGCCGCCGCTGCGCCGATCAACAGCACAATGGGCAGCGGGCCCGAGAACAGAGACCACTGCAGCGGACCAGACACGTCGAGCCTCCCTTCAGTGCGGCAGTGCTCGCGGAAGGCAGCGTCGCACTCGGACGACTGCTACCCGAATCGTAGTGATGCGCGGGACACTCTCGGCTATCTGTGAGTAAACGCCGGGCAGAACCTAGCGACAGCAGCAAACCGACGCCGGCGACGGCAGATGGTCTGCTTCGGGTGGACGAACAGACCCGCCGCGCGTATCTCGGTGATATCGAAGTGGTGCTGCGCGTCAGGGAGTTCGATCTGCTGTCCCGGTTTCTGGCCTCACCGGGAGCTGCGTTGTCCAGGGCGACCCTGATGGCCGACGCCTGGGACCCGCAGTGGTTCGGATCGCCGAAGACTCTTGACGTACGCGTGTCCAGTTTGCGGTGCAAACTGCAGGCTGCCGCGGCGCTGGCCGAGGTGGGCGCACCGGCGATTGCGGCCATGACGGGCGTTCGGGTACCGCTTCGAGAGCGGCATGACGACCGCGACGTCGGGACACAATGAGGTGTCCCGACGTTGCCGAATAGATCGTTACTCGAATCGGCACCAGCAGGGCCTTACGTTCCATCTACAGCTCCCGCAGGACGCTGATTGGCGGTCTGCGAGCGATGCGGATTGCGCTTGTTCCGACGGCGGCCAGTGCGAGGAGGGTGACCAGTGCGACGACGGCCAGGTAGAGCCATGGGATGGCGATGATCGATGGGGGTGGGTCGAAGACGCCGGTGAGGACTTTGACGAGCATGTGCGAGAGGATCCAGCCGATGATCCCGCCGGCGGCGAGGCCTCCGATGGCCAGCACAACCACTTCACTGAAGATCATGCCGCGCAAATGCTTTCGCCGGGCTCCGAGGGCGGAGGCGATTGCGAAGGTGCGGCGTCGTTCGGTCAAGCCCAGGCCCAGGACCAGACCGCCGGCGGCGGCGGCCAGCAGGAGCGCGAAGGTGAGTTCGACGCGGGTGAGCCCGGTGAGGTCGACGGCGGTGAGGCTGGAGCCGACGGTCTTGCGGGTGGTGCTGATGTCGGTCACGGTGGCGTTGTGCCCCAGGATGCTCTGGATGCCTGACGCGACGGCGGCGGTGTTCTTGCCGCCGGTGTTGACCAGGAAGGAGCCGATGGCGTCGCTGCCGGTGTGCTGGGCGATGTAGGCGGCGTTGGCGACGAAGAAGCTGTCCTTGGGGGCGGTGGGGAATTCGCTGACCACCCCGACGTAGTGGAAGGTGACGGCGGTGAGTTGGTGGGTGCGGCCGTCCATCAGTCGTAGGTTCAGCGGGTCGCCGGGTTGGAGTTGGTAGTCCTTGACCGTCTCGGCGGAGACCAGGATCGAGTCTGGTTTGGCGGCCAGGGTGGTCATCAGGGCGGAGGCGGTGCCGCCGCTGAAATAGGCGTCCTGCAAGGCGGTGGCGGAGGTGATGCTCGCCGGCCGGACACCGTAGAGATCCTGCAGGTCCGTGCCGATGTAGGCGAAACGGTGCTGCACCGGTTCCACCGCGGTGACCCCCGGCACGCCCGCCAGCGTGGCTGCCGCCGCCGGATGGACGATGGTGCCCGGGGGTTGGGTGACGGTGACGTCGGCGCCGTTGGTGAGCTGCGCGTCGGCTTCGGCCTGCTGGGCGTAGGTGGCGTTGAACGTCGAGGTGGAAGCCGCGAACGACAAGGCCAGCGCCAGCAGCACGATGGCGCGGGCCATCGGTCGTCGCTGCCGGGACAGTCCGACGGCCACCGGCGCGGCCAGCCGCCCGGTCAACGGCCTCAGTAGTCTCTGCAGCAACGGGCGGCCGCGACCCAAGAGGAAGTCCGCTGCGCGCCAGGCGAGCAGTCCGGCGCCGATCCACAGCAGCGCAGGTCCGGCCAGCGCCCAGTAGGACACCGAGATCGTCGGCACCCCTTCGGGTGCGATGACCAGTTGGTAGCCGTTGCGGCTGGTGGCGTTGAAGACCAGTCCGGCGACGATGAGCAGCGCCCCGTCGAGTCCGTAGCAGGCCCAGGTCGGGTACCGCAAACCGCGGACGGTGGCGCGACCGGCGGCGACGGTGGCGTTCTTGAGATCGCGGCGGGCGGGTACCAGGATGGTCAGCGCAGCGATGATCAGCCCGACAGCGGCGGCGGCCAGGCCCCAGACGATCGCATCCGCGGTGGTATTGCCGAAACTGGAAGTACCGAAGGCGATCTGCCCGACGAGCGCGGCGCCGAGGAGTCCTACTACTGATCCGACGACGCCGGTGAGCAGAGCCTCCACGCCGGCCAATCGGATCAACTGGGCGGCGGTGGCGCCCCGGGCACGCAGCAGAGACTGCTCACCCCGGCGTCGTCCCGCACCGGCAGAGGCGATGGTGGCCGTGAGAAATCCGGCCAGGATCGCACCGGGTAGCCCGAGGAACAGGAACAACACCTGCGAGTAGGCGGCGTCGCCGCGTGCACCGCCAAGGGCGGCGCCGAGGTTGTCGCCGACAACGGCGCCGCCGGCGGTGACCGCTTCAAGATTGTGCGCCGCTGCGGTGACGGCGACGTAGGCGACAGCAGGGTCCCTGGGTAGCGCATGTGCTCGCAGCACATGGATCTGGATGGATAGAAGATCTGGTCGGCTGGTGGCCAACGGGTCGAAGACCTTGTGCCACAGGGTCTGTGGCAGCAGCATGACGTTGTCCGGTGGCGCGGTCCGGGAGGCACCGACCGCGGCGCCGACGGTCTGGAACAGCGAGTCGGCCTGTGGTAGGTCGATGACCCCGGCGACGGTCACCGCCACCGCCGACAGTCCGGCGCGCCGGATCAGCACCTTGTCGCCGGCGGCGGCGTGCAGGTTGGAGGCGGTCTGCTGGGCCAGCAGCACCCCGTTGTCGGTACCGGCAAGGAGGCGGATGACGGTGGGGAATTGGCTGCGGTAGGTGTCGGGGATGCCGAGGATGACGGCGGGGCCGGTGGTTTGGGTGCTGCCGCCGGCGGTGGCGCTCAGGCCGCTGCTCTGCCCGAAACCCACAGTGGCGGAGGTGATGACACCTGGGGTGCGGGCGACGGTGCCCGCCACCGCTGCGGGGTCGGCGCCGCGTTGCACCTGCACTTGCCAGTCGATGCCGACACTGCGGACGGCCCGGTCGGTCATGGTGGCCTTCGAGTGGGCCAGGAAAGCGCCCAGGGATGCCAGCAGGGCGACGGCGACGGCGATCCCGAACGCCGCAGCGGCCAACCGGGTCGGTCGACGTAGGAGGAGCCCGCGTATCCACAGGGCGATCACGACGCCACCGCCGCGGGGGACAGACCTGCGCCCGGCGCCAGCATCGCGCCGTCGCGCATCGTCCACTGTTGCGGGAGGCGTCGGGCGATCAGCGGGTCGTGGGTGGAGATCACCAATGCAGCGCCGAGTTCTTCACTGGCCCGCAGCAGCACGTCGATGACCAGGGCCGCCGCCTGGTGATCGAGCTGGCCGGTGGGTTCATCGGCCAGGATCAGTTCGGGGGCGCAGGCCAGCACTCGCGCGACCGCCACCCGTTGGGCCTGTCCACCGGAGAGGGTCTCGGGTAGTTGCTGGGCCAGGTCGGTCAGCCCGAGTGTTTTCAGCGCATCGGAGGCATAGTTGCGGGCAACCCGGCCACTCACGTCGGCGAGCAGCAGCGGGAACGCGACGTTCTCGATGACGTTCAGCGCCGGGAGCAGGCTGGGCCCCTGGAACACGATGCCGATCCTGCCCGCGGCTTCCAGCGGGGGACCTCCCCAGGCCGGCCAGGTCAGCGAGCCGCTGGTCGCCGGGACCAGTCCGGCCATCATGTGCAGCAGCGTGGACTTGCCTGAACCGGACGGTCCGGTCAACGCCACCTGGGTGCCGGAGGTGATCAGGGCGTTCACCCCGTGGACGGCGACCACGGCGGTGCGGCCGGATCCGTAGGTGTGCGCCGCACCGACGCATTCGACGAGGATGTTCTCCGGCTTGGCTGGCATGTTCGTTCCCTGGTCTGTGAGCGGGACGGCTGGGTCCGGTTGGGTGGGCATCAGCTGATTGCGCCGTCGGTGATGGTGATGACCCGGTCCGCGGCGGCGGCGACGGCGGGACTGTGGCTGGCAACCAGAATGGCGACGCCGGTAGCTGCGAGGGCCGAGAAGACACGTAGCACCTGCGCTTCGGTCTCTGCGTCCAGTTCGCCGGTGGGTTCGTCCGCCAGCAGCACCGCCGGGCGGTTGGCCAGCGCGACGGCCAGACCGGCGCGTGCGGTCTCACCGCCGGACAGTTGACCGGGATAGGCACCCGACCGTCCATCGATGCCCAGGGAGGTCAGCAGTTCGGGGACGCCCGGACGGTCCTTGCGGTTGGCCAGGCGTTGCGCCAGCCGCACGTTGTCCAGGACGCTCAGGTGGGCGATCAGGTTGGCGGACTGGAACAGCAACCCGATCCGGCGGGCCCGCAGCTGGGCGCGGATCGGTTCACTCTGGTGACTGATCCGGTGATCGCTGACCCGGACGGTGCCGCCGTCCGGTTCGTCGATCCCGGCCAGGCACGACATCAACGTCGATTTCCCCGACCCGGAGGGGCCGACCAGCGCGACGAACTGCCCGGGGTGGACTTCCAGGGAAACACCCCGCAGGGCCAGGGTTTCCTCCTCGCCGGCGCGGAAGAACCGGTAGAGGGATTCGGCGTGCAGCGCGGCACTCATGCCGGCCAGCTGAAGGAGTCGGTCACTTTGCGCCACGGGTCGACGTTGTCCCCGCCGACCGGAGCGCCGACCGTGATCAGCACTTCCGTTCCCGCTTTGAAGAACACGCAGCGTTCGAACGCTGCGGTGGTGACCTTGCCGGTCACCGCATTGGGGGGAGTGTCTGCATGGTAGGTGAGAAGTACTGCGGTTCCTGCTTTCCGGCTGACTGTGGTGATGTCCCCGAGCTGGAAATTGGGCGCCGAACCGGACAGCGTCGGGACCTCCGACGAACGGATCGAGGCCGTCGTCGGCGGCCTGGTCGCCGTGCGAGTCTCCACCCGGATGCTGTTGTACTTGTCGGTGAACAGCACACCGGCCGCAGTGTCCGTTCTGGCCCAACCCTCGGGCACCGTGACGGTGAACTTGCCGGAGCTGGGCGTGTACGGGACGAACGCCTGATTGTCGGGGATGTCGCCAGCTGGATTCACCTCACGCTGCGCGGAATTCGTGGCACTGGTGCCCGGCGTGGCCGCGGAGGTGCTCGCCACCGGCGGAGCGTTCACGGTGCCGGGTGCGGACGATTGGATCGAACGCCTCGAGGAGGGCACCGTTATCGACATGACTGATGGCGAGGAGGTGCTGGTCGTCGGCGCGGCGCTGGATGTGCTGGCGATTCCAGTTGACCTCACAGCTACCGGCGAGGAGCTGCCGCACGCGGCCACACTGATCAGCCCGGCAAGGACAGCGAAGACGCCTAATGCGGTGCGTAGAGTCGAATTCACGGGGGCTCCATAGCTGAGTGTCGGAACGGATCTCGCGCCCCGGAAGGGCATGCATCCGACGCTACGAGCCGAACGACAACGCACAGCCAGCAAAAGGTAAGCGCTCGGCAAAAACATCACCCCACTCGGGTTCGAGGCTGCACACCGACCGCAGGACCACTGCGCAGCGAAGGAAGGGAGGACCGTCATGAGGCGGAGGATCGTCCGGCTGAGCACCGCCGTCACGATGTGGCCGCGGCATCGCACAAGGCGGTCTCCGGGGACCAAGATCTACGGCAACTCCCGGTGAATGCCAACGCCGACCCGGAACGACGGTTCGCCTCTGGTTCCAGTGGGCGCAGGAGCAAGATCGCGGGTGCGGCTCCGGCGTCCTGTGCAGGCCTTTTCGACACAGCACTGCGCGGCACCGTCGTCGACGGTCGGGTCGACAGCAGATGCGCCGCGTCGTGGTGCCCGTGACCGACGGGAACACCGTCGTCGGAGCGTCCTGGCCACCGGATCGGACACACTAGTGTTGATCGCGGTCAAACTTGTCGTCGCGATCGGCGTCGCAGTTGGCGGCCTGGTCGACCACCTTGCCGGCCGATGAGCAGCGCGGATGTAGACCCGCTTTTCGTGACAGCCACCGACGCGCAATCTGGCACCGCCGTCCCGTCGCCGACGGCGCGGCGACGACCGCTGCGGCAGGCCTCGGTGGAATTGCGCAGGGTCGACCCGTGGGCGATGTTGAAAGTCGGCCTGATCGTCAGCATCGTGATGTTCTTCGTCTGGATGCTCATCGTCGTTGTGCTCTACCTGTCCTTCGGATCCCTGGGCGTATGGGACAACGTCAACGACGCCTACGCAACGCTGGCCACCACCAACCCCGGCCCGCTGATCACCGCCAACGGGGCATTCATCGTCGCCGCCATTTTCGGCGCGATTAACATCCTGCTGTTCACCACCCTGTCCACCGTCGCCTCGTTTCTCTGCAACGCCGCCGCAGGAATGACCGGAGGCGTAGAAATCACCCTGGCCGAAAGGTCATGACGCCCAGGCGCAGTTACCGCCAGGGCGCCGGACCCTGCCCGACGGGTCCACAGCGCTCGCATCATGGATGTCACGAATGTCGCGGAGGATGAAGGGGCATCAGTGATAGGTGCCCAGTTCAGGTCAGCAGGCATCCAACCGCATGGCCGATGAGATGGAAGGCAAACGCGTGATGGCAAAACGCACTGGTCGACTCTTGGGACGTGTGCGGTGACTGCGCTGCTGGACCGCTTGTTCAACGTTTCAGGCGTGTTGGTGTATTCGATCGTTGCCGTGTTGGTGTTCGCCGAAGACGCGTTGTTCATCGGCTTCGTCATCCCCGGCGAAACGGCAGCGGTTCTCGGCGGGGTGATCGCCAGCCGCGGCCACGTCCAGCTGTGGCTGATCGCGCTCATCGTCGTAGCCGCCGCCATCGTCGGAGACACCGTCGGGTACGAGGTGGGCCGGCATCTGGGCCCTCGACTGCTCAACCTCAAAGTCTTCAACAAACGGCGGGCACGCCTTGACGACGCCCAAGACTTCCTCCGCCGCCGAGGCGGCGCGGCCATCTTCCTCGGCCGGTTTGTGGCGTTCTTCCGCGCAGTCATGCCCGCCCTGGCGGGCACAGCTCGCATGCGGTACCTCAAATTTTTGGCGTTCAACGCCGCCGGCGGTCTGACCTGGGGCGTCGGCTTCACACTGCTCGGCTACCTCGCCGGCAACTCATACCAACGGGTCGCAAAGACGGCTGGCACCGCCGCGGCCATCGTCGTTGCCGCAATCGTCCTGGTCGCAGTCGTCATCTGGCGAATCCGTAAACACCGCGCAGAGAAAAGCTCCACCTAACTACCACAAAAGACGGCGGCGGCCTTTGAAGCGAATGTGGAAGTTCGGTGTGTGGTCACGGCGGGATCGCAATAGATGCCGTCGGGGTCCAGGCGTCCGCTTTCGGTGTCAATGGCGCAAACCCCTCCACAGGGTATCTGCCCGTCGGGGCTGGACGGTTCGGTCGGTGCTCGCCGCAGCAGCGCAGGAACCTGGCCAGCGGTTCCTCGAGCTCGAACGGCTCGGCCAGGCGGTCATCTGCGCCCGCGTCCAGTCCGGCGATCCTTGCGTCCAGCTCCACCCGGGCCGTCAGCATCAGGATCGGCCGCGTGTCGTCGGCGCGGACCACCCTGCTCTCCGGGACCGTCGACCCCAGGCATCATCACAAAATGATCAGGTCAGGGTTCCGGCGGATCGCCGACAGCGCCTGACCCGTCGGCCCGAGGTGACCGAATAGCCCTCCAAATCCAGTTGGACGCTCCAGCGACTGGCGGATCGCGCGGTCGTCGTCGGCTAACAGCAGGGGAAGGCTTGCCTGACCATGGTGGTCACGCCGTAACGCCGAATCCAGTCTCCTACCGAGTTCACACCCACGACCGCCCTTCCGGCGGGACGGACAACTCACAGCCGACATCGAATCCCTTCGGACCACCCGAAGTCGCAGTTACCCTCTGCGTTCGCCACCAGACGGCCGTCCGACGTTGTCGCCGCCGGAGTGTACGGCGGCGACACCCCGGTGGCTGGGGACGGCACGGCCGACCAGCACGAGGGAGCGGCCGATGTCGACACCAGCAATGTCGAGGCTGTCGCAGCTGTCGGTGGAGCAGGAGACCTACGGGCGATGATGGTGGAGGTCGGCGCGGCCGGCGAGGAATTGCCGCCCGCCGTCACACCGACCAGTGCGGCGACAGCGGCCAATTTTTGATCTGTCGTGTCGATTTCAAGAGATCTCTGTAGGTGCTTCGTCGAAATGCGTGTCCGGCGCCCTGGAGGGCATGATCACGACGCTACGAGGCGAAGCCCGACCGACGGTCTGATGAACGTAAGCGCTGGGTAAACCGTCGACTTTGAGCCAGTCACATCGATTGCAGGTAATCACGTACCACGGCGAAGGAGAGCGAATACCCATCCACGTGGCCGTCGTTCAGGCGATTCGTGACATGCGGGATATGGATCACCGGCGGCGGGGCCCTCAGAAATGGTTGAACCGAGGTCACCTGTCTCGTCCCTTCATCGTCTACACAGCTTTCTCTCACTCGCAGCGAATATTATCGTTTTGGTAGTAGTTCTGCGGTTCACAGGAGACGGGAAACGGTGTTGGTGAGCGGTTCGACCGATCGGAACGGGTCGCTCGGGTTCGGGCTGAGCATGCCCGTGAGGACCGGGACGGGTCCGCTCACACCGTCGCCTTCTCGCCGATGGTGTGCCGGGAAGTCACGGCCCGGTTGGATGCTGGGCCGGGGTCGACGTCGAAGGTCCGCCGTCTGGGCCGCCGGAATACTGCGGTCGTGCCGCCGCTGGTCTGGGTTCGCAGCGGACACGACGCTGCAGGCGGCCCGGGCACGCGTTGGTGATCGTTGGGCGCAGCTGCCCGCGGATCCGGTTGGACCGCTCCGGCTGCTCGCGGTGCTCCCCGCTGCGAAATTCGCGGGGTGGCTCAGCCGCGTGCTTCGCCGCGGCAGCGGCGACTCTCTGCCGGGAGTGGTGGGCGACTATTTGCTCCCACAATTGGGCGGCATCCTGGCTCGACAGTTAACCCGCGGCGTGATCATCGTGACGGGAACCAACGGCAAGACCACGACCACCAAGTTGCTCGGCGAAATGCTGACCCTGCGCGGCGAAGAAGTGGTCAGCAACCGTAGTGGGTCCAATATGAAACAGGGGATCGTTAGTTCTCTGATCGCGGCTGCCGGTGTTCGCGGTGCGCTGCGGGGCAGTCCCACAATCGGTCTGTTCGAAGTGGACGAAGCCACGGTCCCTTTGGTGGTTGAGGCTATCGGCGCGACGGATATTGTGGTGACGAACCTGTTCCGTGATCAACTGGACAGATTTGGCGAAGTGGACGCGATAGCGACCACGGTGGGAAAAGCCATCCACAGGACCAACGCCCGGGTCTACCTCAACGCTGACGATCCGACGGTGGCGTCGCTTTCTCGGTTCGTCGCCCCAGAACGACTGGTGTACTTCGGCCTCGAGAGTCCGGCCGATGGGGTTGCTGCCCTCAAGACCGCGGTTGATTCCGCGCATTGTCCCCGATGCGACGCCACCCTCCGGTTCAGCCGGACGTTCTACAGTCATCTGGGCCACTATCAATGCCCCCGGGGCGACTTCGCCCGGCCGGGAACGACCGTGGCCGTTTCCGGCATCGAACGCGCCGACGCCGCCGGAAGCGTCTTCACCGTGCAGACAACAGGTCATTGTTACCGTGCCGAAATGTCCCTCGGCGGTGTCTACAACATCTACAACGCCCTGGCCGCTGTGACCGTGGCCCGTGGTGTCGGCGTACCGATCAGGACAGCGTTGCGGAGCCTGGAAGCGGCGAAGTCGGCCTTCGGTCGGGTCGAAGAAGTCGATTGGGACGGCCGACTACTTCAACTGATCCTGGTGAAGAACCCGGCCGGCTTCACCCAGGTGCTGGATACCTTCCTGCGTTCCCGAACCGGAACGAACATCTTGATTGCCGTCAACGATCTGGAGGCCGACGGGCGGGACGTATCGTGGTTGTGGGACGTGCCGTTCGAGTGTTTGGCCGGCCGGAGGCACAACATCATCGCGGCGGGCACCCGGGCCGGCGACGTGGCGGTGAGGTTGCATTACGCCGAGGTCGAATCAACGATCATCGAAAGCGTCCCTGAGGCGCTGGAGGAATTGCACCGGCGGACAGGGCCCGGTGAGCAAGGATATTTACTGACCACCTACACAGCGATGCTGTCCGCCCGTCGGCGCCTCGGTCAAGCTGTGGCCATGTCGAGCATCGGATCAGTGAACCGGTGAGTTCCTTGACGATCGCCCACCTGTACCCGCAGGAAATGAACACCTACGGCGATTCGGGAAACATCGTCGCACTGCAGAAACGGCTGCAGTGGCGCGGGTACCAGGTGGAAGTGGTCGATGTCCACCCAGGTCAAGCGTTCGACTTCCACCGAGCCGACATCGTCTTCGGCGGCGGCGGGCAGGACTCCGGCCAAGGGCGCATCGGTGACGACCTGGCCGAGCGCGGCGAAGAACTCAAATCGGCGGCCGCTGACGGTCTGCCCATGCTGATGGTCTGCGGGCTCTACCAACTGTTCGGCGTCGGCTTCCTCACCGACACCGGCCGCTACATCAACGGTATCGGGGTGT
>JAABUM010006905.1_pt1 | contig 10801 bp, 10 predicted proteins | sample 5559161 | NCBI WGS metagenome assembly JAABUM01 (sample SAMN10711868, study PRJNA513369) | rock metagenome | isolation source: Antarctica rocks | place: Antarctica: Victoria Land, Siegfried Peak nord | reverse complement strand
CTAAAAGGGGGAGGAGCGACCCGTGTCCATATCGGACGCGGGCCGCTTCCTCCCTATCGGATCCATCCGCCGCGCGACGCCGGTTTAGCTCGTGCCTGCCCTTTTGGGCGTGTCTACGGTCGCCCTCGGTGCCTCGTCGGGCTCGCTGAGGATCGGTTCGTGTGTGGCTCCGCCCTCCTCGGCCATTGTCGGCAGGCCGGGATCGACCAGCTGTGGACTGTCGGCGACCTGTTCGTCGGGGCGCTGCTCGGTGAATTGCCCTTCGATGAATGTGCCGCGCCGCGCCGCATTGCGGTTCATGAACGGGAGCTTCCGCGCCATCTCGACCGCCCGGAGATAGAAACCTTGCAGTTGCTCGCCGGTGGGACGGGTGCCCTGGAGGTAATACAGGTTCGCGGTCTGCCCGGCGACCGCTGTGCCCGCATAGGCGACCAGCACCTTGGGGATCGTCCCGGCGGCGAACGGGATCAGCGCCGAGAGTTCGCGCGCGATCGTGCGCCAGAGGATCCCCACCCCGACGATCGGCAGCATCTCGGCGTAGATGCGCCACGGCTGCCCGAGATCGCGCCCGTGCAGCGCCGCCATCTTGTAGATCAGCATCAGTTGATTCTTGGTCAACACCAGGAAATCGGCCCCGGCGGCGACGATGTTGCCGACCACCGGGATCAACGCGGGAATGTTGGACAGCAATGCGAACTCCGCGTTGGCGCGCGCGGTCTGCCCGATCACCGCCGAGGCCGCCTGCTTGCGGAAGGCGGGGAGGTAGCGGCCCAGGGCGAGCTGTCGGTGCGACAGCCGGGTCACGATCCTGCCGCGCAGGTCATCGATCAGCTCGCTCGGGATCGCGGCGTCGCGCTGACCCAGCGTCGGGGGGAGCTGGCAGGTGAGGGTGCGACCGGCGGTTTCGTCGCTGTTGAGGAGGCGTGCGATCGTCGGCTCGTTGCGCTCGCTCGGCGAGAGGTTGACCAGGACGATGCCATCGTAGCTATCGAGGTGGGGCAGCGCATCCCCGACGAGCGCGAGGTCGATGAACTGCGCGCCACTCTCGCCGACGAGTGCGCCGCGTAACGTTTCCAGCGTTGGTTGCTCGTTGCCGAGCAGCAATAAGCGCGGCGGCAATGTCGCCTCGTCGCGGAGTTCGTCGAAACTCAGCTGTCGTACCACGCTGAAGAGGTCGCCGACCGCCGGCACCCTCGGGCGTAAACGACTTAATCCGGTCCTGCTGCCCGCCATCACCCCTCCTCACAGCGCGCCACGCGGGCGTGCCCATTCTCAAGCTTCGTGCCATTGCCGCCCGCACACCGAACGACTATGATCGCCCCCGCGCACCGTAACGGCGGTTGCGCCCTGCGGGTGCCTCTCTCTAGATACGGGGAATCATGCTCTGGGTCGCAGCGTTGCTCGCCATGATCATCTGGATACTCGGACTGGCAAGCGGTTTTCTCGGCTTCGGCATCCACATTTTCCTGCTCGCCGCCCTGATCGCCGGGTTGGCCGCATTGCTACCGCCCGCCCATGACTCGGACCCCGTCGAACACCCGGAGACAGGCGCTTCCCCTGCCAGTTCTGTGCCAGCGTCTGCGATTGAATGCACACCCGCCGCGAGCATCGACACCGACGATGAGCGCGATGCGCGCTGACCCACGCCACCAACGCGGCGATGTCGAATACACCGCGCGTCACTTGTGCCATATCGGCGGTGCGTAGCGCTGCTGGTACGGCGCTGGCCCGCAGCTATCGCGATTTCCCTGTGCAATCTTGAAACAATACCGATCATCGCGTATCATACACACGATGATACGCACTCAGTATGCATGGGGACAGGCGAGAGGATAGTCGGTGCAACGGTTGAACTTCACGTTCGATGGGGCGACATGCGCGCTTCTCGATGAATTGGCGACGAAGTACTACGCGGGCAATAAGTCGCAGACGGTGCGCGCGGCGCTACAATCGCTGGCGGCGCACGCCGGGCATGAGGGCTGGGTCGTGGCAGGCTACAGTCCGGCGGTGCTCGATACGGCGGCGGCCTGCCACACCTGCGGCACGGCCCACGATCGCGGCGATCTGCTCTACCGCCCGACGTTCGAGCGTGGGCGTGGACCGGATGTGCTCTCGTCCCTGCCAACGGAGAACTGGCTCGACTGCTCGCGCTGCGTGGAGCGGCGCTGAGCGCGGCAAATGGGGCGCGCTCGTGCCGCTCCGGCGAATGTGGATTCGACTATTCAGCGAGTAGCGGTAGTATCCGCAACGGGATGGAAGCGTACATGGTGTCGAGCGTAGCTGAGCGCGGGGCGCGCGCTGGTGGCCCGGGCGCACAGGTGCAGGGTGTGCTGGTGCGGGGGGATTGGGCGGGGGCATTCGAGCTGCTGGCCCCCCTCTACGGGGCCGGTTATCCGCTCACCCTCGCGCCCGACGATCGTCTCTGCGATTGTGCGTTGCCACGCGCGCCCGGCCTGGTGCTGCTGGCCCTCGACGACGACACGCCGCGCGACGCGGCGGCGTTCGTCCTCGATGGGCGGCCCCTCCCCTGGATCGGCTGGGATCGCCACGACGATGCGACCGCGGCGCTCGCGGCCTATCGGGCCGGGGCGCTGACCGTCCTCCCGGCGACCCTGAGCGGCGAACTCCTGTTGCAGAGCGTACGGAACACGCTGGCGGCGGTGACACCGTTCGGGGCCAATGGTGTGACCGAACGGCGTTACGAGAAGGATGAACTGATCGCGCTGGAGCGCGATGCGATCCTGGAGGTTCGTGACGGGATTGTGGTGCAGACGGTCATCCACGCCGACGGCACGGAGGTGTTGCTCGGCCTCTGCGGTCCGGGGCAATTGCTGATCGGCCACCCGGACGATAGCTGTTGCCTGCAACTGCTCGCCTACACCGACGCCAGCGTCACCATCCGCAGCTGGTCGGCGGCTGCCGCGCAACCGCACTTCGCCGAGCGCCTGCGCGCGCGCCTGCGGCAGCTGGAGGCGTGGTCGGCGATGGGCGCGCGGCACTATCTCGATCAGCGCGTCATCGGCATCCTCGGTTTGCTCGGCGAGCAGTTCGGACGCCCGCAGGATGATGGCCTGCTGATCGATGTGCGGATCACCCACGCGCAGCTCGCCACTGCGGTCGGGGCGACCCGCACCACCGTGACCCGCATCCTCGGCGAGTTGCGCGCGCGTAAGCTGCTCACCACGGTCGGGAGCGGCGCGGGCGAGCGCTTCTGCCTGCGAAGCTGGGAGCGGATCGATCACCAGTTACGCTGGTGCGCCGTGTCCTCTTCGCTGGATGTGAAAGCACACCGTCCTCCGATGTGGACGTGATCGGCTTCGTCTATATAGATCTGCTCGGGGGCGAGCTCCTACGTCGGAAGATGCGATAGCGCGCCACTCGCTTGGGCTTCTCTGCCGACGAGACAAACGGGCGAATGTGATGATCAGCAGCCCTCCGTGGAATCTAAAGCTGAACGGGCCGGTGCGATTAAGCACCGGCCCCGCCGCTGTGTCGGTGCCTTTTCAGACCACGCTCGTGTATGGATCGCGACCGCCCCTGCGCCGTCATGGGCGTAGAGTTGCAATGAAGCGGCCAGAGATGAGCGCCGCGTGTTGTCTGTGCATACGTGTATGCGGCGCACGAGCGGAAGTAGAGTTGGAAACGACATGACAGGGATGCATAGGGCGATGAGCGGGCGACGGGTGACGCGGCGTGGTTTCTTGCTGGCGCTCTCGGCGGGTGCCACGACCACAATACTGGCCGCGTGCGGTGGCGGCGCGACCCCGACGTTTGCGCCGACCACGGCCCCGGCGGTCGCCCCGACAGCGGCGACTACCACGGCTGCGATCACCGCCTCTACACGGGCGGCGACCGCCGCCGCTGCGGCGACGAGCACCGCCGCGAGCACGGCGACGCGGGTCGCCTCGGCGGTCGCGGCCACCCCGATGCGGCAGATCAACGTGGCGGCGACGACGACGCACATCCAGGATTTCCTGAAGGATGTCGGCGGGAATCGTCTGGCGATCAGCGGGATCCTGAAGCCGAATGTCGATCCGCACGACTACGAAACGTCCGTGCAGGACGCGCAGACGATCAGCCGGGCGGAGATCATCTTCGTCCACGGTGTCGGGCTCGATGCGTTCATGGACAAGGCGATCGCCAACGCCAACAGCAAGGCTCCTGTAATTATGGTGACGCGCGGGATCACGCCGCTCGGCGGGGACGACCAGGAACCGGATGGCGACCCGCACATGTGGTTCGACCCGACCCTCGCGCAGAAGATGGTCACGAATATCGGCGAGGCGCTGGCGCAGCTCGACCCGCCCTCAGCCACTTTTTATCGGCAGAACGTGCAGACGTACAACGCGCAGATCGCGCAGATGGACGCCCAGGTGCAGGGGGTCTACAACCAGATCCCGAGCGCCGACCGCAAGCTGGTGACGAATCACGACGCCTTCCAGTACCTTGCCAACCACTTCGGCCTGAACATCGTCGGGGCGGTCATCCCGAGCATCTCCGACGCCGCCGAGCCGACCGCCCAGGAGATCAACGGCCTGATCGACACGATCCGCGAACAGAAAGTCAGGGCGATCTTCGCGGATTCGTCGGCGAATCCGCGCGTGGCGCAGCAGGTCGCGCAGGAGACGGGGATTAAGATCGTGGACAACCTCTACGGCGATACCCTCGGCGAGCCGGGGAGCGACGGCGACACCTACCTCAAGATGATGGTCGCCGACGCGACGACGATCGTGGCCGCGCTGAAATGAGCGAAGGCCCGCTGACGACACCAGCGATTCCGGCGATCGCCGTGCGCGACCTGACCGTCGAATATGGCGGCGCGCGCGCCCTGGATGCCGTGACCGTCGCCATCCCCGCCGGGGCGGTGACGGCGATCATCGGCCCGAATGGTGCCGGGAAGACGACCCTATTGCACGCCCTGATGGGGATGCAGCGGGCACAGGCGGGGTCGGTCGCGTTCTTCGGCGAGCCGTTGGGGGCGGCGCGGCGGCGGATCGCCTTCGTCCCGCAGCGCGAGGCGGTCGACTGGCACTTCCCGGTCACCGTGCGCGATGTGGTGCTGATGGGACGCTATCCGGCCACGCCGGTCGGTCGTCGCCCGACCGCCGCCGACCGGGCGATCGCCGCCGAGTCGCTGGCGCACGTCGGGATGGAGGCGTTCGCCGGGCGACAGATCGGCGCGCTCTCCGGCGGGCAGCAGCAGCGCGTTTTCATCGCGCGCGCGCTCGCGCAGCGGGCCGAGCTGCTGATCCTCGACGAGCCGTTCACCGGCATCGACGCCGCCTCGCAGGAGACGATCTACGGCCTGCTCGCCGAATTCAAGGCGGCGGGGCGTTCGATCCTCCTCTCGACGCACGACCTGATGAGCGTGCGCGCGCACTGCGACTACCTGCTCTGCCTCAATCGCCAGGTGATCGCCTTCGGCCCCGCCGAGACGACCTTCCGGCTCGACGTGCTGGAACGAACCTATGGCGGGCGAATCTTTCACTTGCATGACAGCGCTGCGGCGCTCGGCGAAGGAATACTGCTGCGATGATCGCCCCCGCTACCCTCGTGTTCGCCTCGCTCTGGTCCGATTACGCCTCGGTGCTGGGGAAGCAATTCTTCCAGCACGCCCTGGTCGCCACGATCCTGATCGGGGCGCTCTGCGGGGTCGTCGGCACGTACGTCGTGTTGCGCGGCTTCGCGTTCATCGGCGACGCGCTGGCGCACGCCTCCTTCCCCGGCGTCGCCATCGCCTACCTGCTGGGGACGAACATCCTCGGCGGAGCCTTGGTGGCCGGCTTCGCCACCTCGGCCCTGATCGGCTTCCTGGCGCGGCACCGGCGCGTGAGCAACGACACCGCGATCGGCGTCCTCTTCGCCGGGGCGTTCGCGCTCGGGGTGATGATCATCAGCCGCCTGCGCTCGTACCGGAAGGATCTCGCCTCGCTCCTCTTCGGGAACATCCTCGGGGTGAGTCGCGCCGATCTGCTGATCATCGCCGGGATCGGCATCTTCGTGATCCTGATGGTCGTCGTCTTCTACCAGGAATTGCTCGTCAACTCCTTCGATCCGACCTACGCCGCCTCCCTCGGTTATCGCACCGGCCTGCTCGATCTGCTGACGCTCGGGCTGCTGACGCTGACGATCGTCGTCGGCTTGCAGGCGGTGGGGAATGTGCTGGTGGTGGCGCTGATCGTGACGCCGAGCGCGGCGGCGCGGCTCCTGACCGATCGGGTGCCGACGATGATGGGACTTGGCGCGATCATCGGGGCGGGGGCGGGCGTGATCGGCCTCTTCGTCTCCTATCCGCTCGATCTCGCGCCCGGCGCGACGATCGTGATGGTCGCGACCGTCTGCTTCTTCCTGGCGCTGCTCTTCTCACCGAAGCAAGGGTTCATCACCGTGCGGTTGCTCGGGCGGCGTCGTGGCGACGTCGTGACCGCGCCGTTGGAGCGGCCACTGGCGGGGTAGGGGTTGTGCAGGGGTACGGGCGATGAGGCGGGGCGGCGACAACGCCCCGTTAGCCTTGCTTGTCAACGGCGGGGAAGTGACCGGCCCCTTGCTCCCAGTGCAGCATCTCCACCTCGACCAGTGCGTCGGCGGCGAGCGCTTCGACCCCTTCCGGGATCACGATCAGGCCGTTGGCCCGCGTCAGCGCCGTGAGCACCCCGGAGCCCTGCTCGCCGGTCGGGCGCACGATCGGCCCATCCGGCCCGGCGGTGACGAGCGCGCGGACGTAGTGCTGTCGCCCGCCGCCGTTGCGTACTCGCTCGGCGAGGCGCGCGCGGATCGTCGGCTTGTCGAGCGTGACGTGGCCGAGCTGGCGGAGGATGATCGGGCGGGCGAAGAGCTCGAACGACACGTAGGCGGCGACCGGGTTACCGGGCAGCCCCAGGAAAGGCTTGCCACCGAGCTGGCCGTAGGCGAGCGGCTTCCCCGGCTTCATCCGCACCTGCCAGATGTCGATCCGCCCCTCCGCGTGCAGCACATCCTTCACCATGTCGTAATCGCCCATCGAGACGCCCCCGGAGGTGAGGATCAGGTCGGCGTCGCGCGCGGCGGCGAGGGTGGCGGTCAGTTCGGCGACCGTATCCCGCGCGACGCCGAGGAGGCGCGGTACGCCGCCATAGCGCCGGACGAGCGCCGCGAGGGTGGTGCTGTTGCTGTCGCGGATCTGGCCCGGCGCTAATGGCTGACCGGCAGGAACCACCTCGTCGCCGGTGGAGACGATCGCGATCTGCGGGCGGCGGTGGACCCGGACGCGCCCGTACCCGAGCGAGGCGAGGACGCCGAGTTCGGCGGGGCGCAGCGCCGTGCCCGCCGCGAGGGCGACGCTGCCCGCGCGTAGATCCTCGCCCGCCTCGCGCACGTTGATCGCCGGGCCTTGCGCCACGAAGACGGCGACCTCCGGCTCTGCGGCGGTGTGCGCCGGATCGCGCGTCGGCTCGTCGGTCTCCTCGAAGCGCACCACCGTGTCCGCGCCGGGTGGCAGCGGTGCCCCGGTCATGATCCTGATCGCGGTGCCGCGCGTCACGGTGCCGCGCGGCGCGTAGCCCGCCGGGCCTTCGGCGATCACGCGCAAGCGGGCCGGCATCGTGCGGGTGGCCGCGCGGAGATCGGCGGCGCGCACCGCGTACCCATCCATCGCGGAGTTGCGGAAAGGGGGGATGTCGGCGGTCGCGGTGATCGTGTCGGCCAGCACGAGGCCGAGGGCGTCGAGCAGCGGCACCTCCTCGATGGGCAGGGGGACGACCCCCGCGAGGATCGCGCGCCGCGCCGCCGCCACCCCGATCATGCCATCATCGTTCGCGCCCGTCATTTCGCCGCCTCGTGCCGCTTTCTCAGCCGACAATACGCAGGGCGGGGGCGTACACCGCCCCCGCCCGCGTGTGATCCCTGTGAGTGGTGCGCCGCTACGCCGCCGCGCGGAGCCGATCCATCGCCTCGACCAACTCGCTCACCGCGCCCGCCGACTTGTTCAGCGCCGCGCGCTCCTCGTCGGTCAGGGTGATCTCGATCACTTCCTTCAGTCCGCCCGCGCCGAGCTTGATCGGCACGCCGACGTAGAGGTCGTTGATCCCGTACTGCCCGCTCAGGTAGACGCTGCACGGCAGGATTCGGTTCTTATCGAGCATGATCGCGTCCACCATGTCGGCGGCGGCGGCACCGGGGGCGTAATAGGCGCTGGTGCCGAGCAACTGCACCAACTCGCCGCCGCCGTTCGCCGTGCGCGCGGTGATCGCGGCGATCCGTTCCGCCGCGATCAGCTCGGTGATCGGGATCCCGGCCACCGTGGAGTAGCGCGGCAGCGGGACCATCGTGTCGCCGTGACCGCCGAGGACGAACGCGGAGACGTCCTCGATCGAGACGCCGAGTTCCATCGCGATGAAGGTGCGGAAGCGGGCCGAATCGAGCACGCCGGCCTGGCCGATCACGCGCTCCTGCGGGAAACCGGATTCCTTCAGCGCGACGTGGCACATCGCATCGAGCGGGTTCGTGACGACGATGATCACCGCGTTCGGGCTGCGCCGCGCGATCTCGCGCGTCACCGAGCCGACGATGTTCATGTTGATCTTGAGGAGATCGTCGCGGCTCATCCCCGGTTTGCGCGGCGAGCCGGAGGTGATCACCACCACATCCGAGTCGGCGGTCGCTTCGTAATCGTTCGCCCCGGTGATGAGCGAGTTGAAGCCGATGATCGGTCCGGCCTGCATCAGGTCGAGCGCCTTGCCCTGTGGCATGTTCGGCACGATGTCGATCAGCACCACATCGGCGTAGCCGCGCCCCGCGACATACTGCGCGGTCGTCGCCCCGACCACCCCGGCCCCGACCACCGTGACCTTGCCCCGCATTTCGTCCCCTCTTTCGCGCGCGTTTTCGGCATGTGCCGCCGCCAATGCGGCTTCCAAACGGGAGCATGATACCATACGAAGGTGCTCGATTCGGCCCCGTAACGGTTGCGGTCCCTACAGGCCACACGCAAGTCCGACTCCACCCTACCCATAAGCACGAAAGTGTCTGGAGAGTGGTTGCCCATGAATGAGTACACGATCCCCTTCGCCGCTGGCACTCTGACCTTCACCCTGCCCGCCGGGATGCGCGGCACCGTCGCTGTCTCACGGCAATCGTCGCCGCTCGATGCGGAGCGGGCGATCCGCGAGGCGCTTGGTGCGCCACTCGGCACGCCGACCCTCGACCAACTCGCGAAGCCGGGCGACCGGGTCTGTATCGCCGTCACCGACGCGACGCGCGCCTGCCCCGATCGGCTGCTGGTGCCGCCGATTTGCGCGATCCTCGAAGCGGCGGGCGTGGCGCGGGAAGACATCACGATCCTCGTCGCCACCGGCCTGCACCGCGATAGCACGCCCGCAGAGAAGCGCGAGAAGCTCGGCCCGGCGCTCGTGGAACGCTATACGGTGCTCGACCACCATGCGCGCGATGCGGAGTGGCTGGCCGATCTCGGCGCGGGGCCGGGCGGCTGCCCGCTCGTCGTCAATCGTCGCGCCTACGAGTCCGACCTGATCATCGCCACCGGCGTGGTGGAGCCGCATCAATACGCGGGCTACAGCGGCGGCGGCAAGACGCTGGCGATCGGTTGCGGCGGCGAGGCGACGATCGCCTTCACGCACGGGCCGGAGATGCTCGACCAGCCGGCGACCCGGCTCGGGCGGATCGACGACAATCCGTTCCAGGCGATCGTGCGCGAGGCCGCGCGCCGGGCGGGTCTGCGCTTCGTCCTCAACGTCATCCTCGACGACGACGGGGGGATCATCGCCGTCGCCGCCGGTGCGCCGGAGGCGGTCCACGATCATCTGGTCGCGACCGGACGCGAGCACTATCTCGCGCCGATCCCGCATCAGTACGACGCCGCGATCGCGGGCGTCGGCTGGCCGAAGGACGTGAACCTTTATCAGGCCACGCGCGCCGCCTCGTATCTCCACTTCGCGCCGACCCCGACGGTGCGGGCCGGGGGGATCATCATCGTCCCCGCCTCGTTGCCGGAAGGGGCGGGGCACGGGGCCGGTGAGGAGCGCTTCTATCGCGCCCTCAGCGAGGCACCGAACCCGCAGGCGGTGATCGACGACGCGCACGCGCACGGTTATCCGCCCGGTCAGCAGCGCGCCTACATCATGGCGAAGGTGCTGGAACATTGCACGGTGGTGATCGTCGGGGCGCGGGATCCCGAACTGGTCCGCCGCGCGCACATGGAGGCGGTGGACACGATGGATGAGGCACTGTCGCTCGTCGCCGCACGCTGCGGAGCGGACGCGGACGTGCTGATCGTGCCGCATGCCACGCTGACGTTACCGGTGGTAACACCAGGGTGATGCCGGTGTGCTGGGGTGGGACGATCCCCGTGGTGATGGTGTATGACGATCCGCGACAGGGTGCTGCGGGCCGTCGTCGCGCCCGATCGCGGTCGTGCTCCACAGCGCCCTGTCCGGCGGCACGGCGATATGCTACATATCCCATCGCTTGAGAAGACCGATGGCGGCGGCCCCGGCACTGTGCCGGGGCCGCCGCCATCGGTCGTGGGCGCGGGTGATAAAAGGTGTCTAGCGCCTAACCTGGAGAGGCGGGAGACTTCCAGGCTGGCGGTGACGGCCCTGGCGACCACGCGGCGACCCTATAGCCGGGCGAGCGCCGCGCAGGAGCGTCATCCGCCGTGCCCGGAGTTAGGAGATGAGTACTAGTGGGTCGGTTGCCATGCACGTCGCCATTGTTGGCGCGGGGTGCGATACTGTGCGCGGCCGGCACGTCGCCCGGCGTCGCAGGAGGATCGCGATGACCCGCCGCCAGAAAGACCCGCTGCGCC
>JAABUM010006904.1_pt1 | contig 10802 bp, 13 predicted proteins | sample 5559161 | NCBI WGS metagenome assembly JAABUM01 (sample SAMN10711868, study PRJNA513369) | rock metagenome | isolation source: Antarctica rocks | place: Antarctica: Victoria Land, Siegfried Peak nord | reverse complement strand
CCTGCTCCTCGGCGGCGTCCTCGCCGACACCCTCGGCATCCGCGCCGTCTACTACACCGGCGGCGCCCTGCTCCTGGCCGCCGCACTGACAGGGCTCCTGACCACCAGCCGACGGCCGTAGCGGCTCGCCAGCAAGGCATACGGCCGAAACAACACGTTCCTGTTCCTGGGCAGGCCGGCTCCGTAGCCTGCCCTGACGAGTGGCACGGCACGGCCCTGTCGGTGACCGCGCGCGGCTACCTGCTGGGCCGACGGACGGCGCGGCGCAGGCTCACCGCAGTTGCCGTTACGACCGCGGCAGGAAGCAGCAACCAGGCAGGCAACTGGGCCTGCCGAAAGCCCCAGGTCCCGACCAGGGCCACGGCGACGGCAGCGGCCACGGTCCAGTCGTCACCGACGATGAAGTCGACCCAGAAGCCGGCTATCGCCTTCAGCCACCGCAGCACCCTCATCCGGCGGCTCGCCGAACCGGTACCGATCGGGAGCCGCCGATGACGTCGGGACTTCGACCGAGCCGCTCGGGGTGCTGTCGGTCGCCGCCCAGCTGCTCGACGTTGCGGGCTGCACGGCCGCCCGGGGGCACGGCGGCAGGCGTCGATCAGCGGTGGACGCCGGGCCCTGGCTGGAGTCCTGGCACACTGCGGGGTGAACCGTCGCGGCAAGTCCGGTGAGAGTCCGGGGCAGTCGCGCTACTGACGTCGATCCGCAGTACCCCGCTGCGCGATCGCGAGCCAGAAAACCGGCGGCTCATGCACGCCTCCCACTGATCCTCCGCGCCTGAGGAGAGCTGGCATGCTGACCGCTGCCGTCATAAGAACGACTCTGCCCGCCATCGCGCTACACGGGCCGCTGCCGGTCGCGCTCGCCCGGTTGTCCTGGCCGACCCTGGGGGTCGCCGGCACCGGCTTCGTCCTGGGCTGCCGGCACGGCCTGGACTGGGACCACATCGCCGCTATCACCGACCTGACCGCCGCAAACACCGATGAGCTGCACCACGGCGACGAGGCCGACGCCGGCGAGCAGCCCCAACCGGGCCAGGGCTACCGCCATCGCCATCGCCATCGCAGCAGCTTGTCGCTGGCAGTCTGGTACTGCATCGGGCACGGCCTGGTCATCGGGCTGCTCGGGGCTGCCGTCGGGATCCTCGGACTGGACCTGCCCGGCGGCATCGACCGGGTCTTCGAGTCCGTCGTAGGCACGACCCTGCTCGTGCTCGGCGTCGTCGTGCTCTGGCAGCTCGGCCGCGACCGCGCCGACTACCAGTACTCCGGCCGCGTCCGGCTGATCATCGGGACGGTTAGGCGGGCATGGTCGCGGGCCCGTCGGCGCGGACCCGGGCCCGCCCAGCCGCTGGACGACCTCAACCGCCGGACCGCGTTCGGAGTCGGAGTGCTGCACGGCACTGGCGCCGAGACCCCCACCCAGGTCGTACTGTTCGCCTCCGCTGGCGCGGCCGGCTCGTCGGTCGGCGCCGCGGTGATCCTGCTCGCCTTCCTCGCCGGCCTGATCCTGTCCGACGTCGGGATCGCCGCGGCCTGGCTCACCGGCCTGCTCGGCACCCGACGCCTACCCGCCGTCCAGATCGGCCTGGGCGCCCTCACCGGCCTGTCCTCCCTCGCCGTCGGCAGCCTCTTCATCGCTGGCCACAGCGCGGTCCTGCCCGCCTTGTTCGGCGGCTGACCAGCTCCGCAACGCAGCGCGACCCGACCGGGGAACGTCCTACAAGGGCGGATTCCAGTGACCATCGCGAGAACGCACTTAACTCACTTCGAGCCCGGCCGCGGCACGAGGGGCCAGTCGAGTCCGGATCTACCCTGGGTGGGTGAGTGTGCCGCCGGGCGGGGTCGGGGTTCTGAACATGGAGCCGGGTGCCTGGGCCTTTGCGGGGGTGGCGGAGAGCCTGGCACGGGCGCTTCATGTTCCGGTGGTCGACCGTCCGGCCCACTGGAACTACTGCTTCTACCGGCCGGCCGACGTCGACGCTTACAGCTTCATCCCGGCCAAGGCGGTTCGGGTGGCCTCGGACAAGCGGCTGCAAGCCGACCTGTTCGCCGGTGCCGGTGTGCCGACGCCGGATACTTCACTCGTTGCCGACCTGGCCGAGGCGCGTCGCTACGCCCAGCGTCCGGGTCGCTGGGTGCTGAAATATCCGGTGGCCTGCGGCGCCGCCGGCCACCGCCTGCTGACCGAAGACACACGGTTGCCGAGGGACTGGCCGAAGCCGCTGCTCATCCAGGCGTTCGTCGAGATGGACAGACCGGAGGTCTACCGCCTCTACGGTGCCGCCGGCCGACCGTTCGGCTGGAACGTCCGCCGCTGCGGGGACGACGTGCCCGACCCGTCGCCATGGGTGGCCCACGCGACCGGCGCCGACTACGAGCTTCTGGGGGTCCCGCCGGCGGGAGCGGTAGAAGCTGCGGCCGCGGCGCTGAACGTCACCGGTCTCAACGACAGCTTCGGCTGCGTCGACCTGCTCCCCAGCCCGGGAGGCTGGCTCGTACTCGAGGTCGGCACGGATGGACCCGACGCCCACGTCGACCGAGCCGTTCCGCAACCTCTCGCAGGCGAGATCAACGACCAGATCCACGAAGCCTTCTGGAACTGGGTCAGCCGCACCTGAACACACCATCCCGGCCACCAATCGGCACTTCGTGCTCGCTCCGTAAGGCGGATGTCTGGCGGGTGGGAGCACAAGCGAGGACACCGCAGGCGGCGCTCTTCCGGCCGGGCGGACTCCGCCTCCTTGTGGAGGCCGATCGGTGGGACCGAGCTGACGACCCTGCGGCTGTGCTCGGAAAAGCGGCCGGCCGGTATGCCGAGGCGGCGCGCCGCGAAGCCGACGAGCTGACAGCGACTAGCGAACGGACTAGACGGGAGTGCGAGACACGCGGTCGGCGAGACGCGTGGAGCGAGCCAGGCGCTGCGCCTGGCCGCCAGATTTGGCCGGTCCGTCCCCGTCAATCGCGCGGCAGCAGGTCACCCCAAAGAGAAGCTGCCGCCGAGCGCACACTGGGCAGTGTGGTGCTCATCGGCTGTGTCATCGCGGTGCTGGCGGTTCTGCTGCTCAGTGCCGCGGTCTTTGACCGGCGTGCGCGCGCCAGGGGCCATCAGCTGCGCGACGCCGGCTCCTGGAACGCCGTCCGCGAGACCCGACGGGACATCAAGGCCGGTCAGACTCAGCTCTATCTCGGCAGCGACCGCAGCTGGACAGCGGCACACCGCCGAGACGTCGACGCAGACGCCCAGCGCTGGCTTGAAGACGGCGGCTGAGCCCGAGACGGCGGACGAGTACGCCGGCCCAACCCCGAGCGGACAGCAAGTGGGGCCAGATCAGACCGGCCACTCAGCCGGCGCGGCTTGCAGCCCGGCGCGCGCCACTCTGGCGGCGATGGCCGTCGCCGTCCTGACCACCGCAGGGTGCACCGCGTCCCGGCCGGCAACCGCCGACCGCGGGTCGGTACCGGCGCAGGCGAACCAGGAGCTGGTGTCCGAACCCGTGCAGATCGGCGACCGGTGGCAGTGCCCGCTGGGCGTCGGGGTCATGGTGTTGGCCGGCCAGCGGACATATGAGCCGGCAGACTTTCCCGGGCTCGAGCGCGGCTCTTCGGTCCGTCCCCGCACCTGCTACCAGAGCGTGCAGGGGGCTCAGGCAGCCGGGTACACGCTTGCACCGACACCGCCAGGCGACACGCTGGTGGCCGGCGTGTACCTGGTGCCGACGTCCCTGGCGCTCCGCGCCCAGTGCGCAGCTGCCGCACAACGGCTGCACAGCCCGGTGCCATGCTCGGGTGCTCTGCCCACGACTGCCCTACCGGCCGGCTGCGTCGACACCTGCCAGCCCGGATCATTGCCAGTGTTCACGCTGGAGTTCAGCTCCTACCTCAGCCCGATAGCCGGCGAGGACCCGCACGCCTACATCATCGGCACCCCCGACCCCTTCGCCTACTTCAGCAGCTACTGCGATCACGACGCCCCCGACCCCTTCGCCGCCACCCGCGCCGGCGAGCTCGTCCTCACCTGCCCGAAGGGTTCTGCGTTCAACAGCGGCCACGTGATGGTCTGGCTGCTCCGAACCCACCTCGCCGCCGCCGTCAGCATCCACGACCCCACCAACGAGCACCGCAACATCGCCCAAGCCATGGCCGACCGGCTCAACTGGACCGGCCCCAGCCCCTAACCGTCCGCAGATGAAGCTCGTGCCCGCCAGGGGGGAAGTGGTGCCGCAGCAGGGCGTTGGTGGTTGGGACGGCGGCGGGCGCTGGTATAGGCCAGCATTCCCACAAAATTCGTCAGCTGGGACTACTCGGGGTTGGCTGGCTCTGCCGAGTCGAGGCATCGGCCAGGGCTCGGGCGGCTGCGTCGGCGACCGTCCGGTGCACGGCGGGATCGGTGTCCGGCACAGTGGGGTCGAGCAGGCCCGGGCCGCCCCGGAGCCCGTCGCCGTCCCTGTGCGGAGCCAGGTTGAAGTGCAGATGCGGGGTGCGTTCCCCGAAGACGTAGATGTAGGTCAGCTCGGCGCCCGCCGCCTCCCGCAGGACTCTGGTTGCCAGGGCGAGCACCGGCCCCAGGGTTGCCGCCTCGGGCCCGTCCAGATCGGTGATGAAGGGGATGTGCCGGCGTGTCTCCAGATGCGCGAACCCGGGGATGGCGCCCTGCAGGACGGCGGAGAGCCTCCAGTGCTCGTCCTCCCACAGCCGCACCCGGGTGAAGAATGTGTCGGCGATCTCTGGCCGACAGAGCATGCACTCCTTGGCGGCATCGATGGCGTCGGTCACGAGGCCAACCTGTCACATGTCCCGAGCGACGATCGTTCTGCGGACGGCTATGCGTGGGGATCGAAGCCCGGGTCGGTTGGTGCCAGCGGGGGCCGGGTCTCGGCCGCGACCGGCAGTGCCGCCGGGGGACCAGGGTCGGCTACGGGGGTGAAGCTGACTGTCCGCACCGGGCCGGGGGTTTGCAGCCGCTGGTAGTCGGCGGCGCTGACGAGGGCGGCGACGAGCTTGCCGTGCCGGGTCAGCTCGATCCGCTCCCCTGCGTAGGCCACCCGGTTGACCAGCTCTGCCAGCTCTGCCCGGGCCTGCGTCACCGGAATCTGCTCACCCATCCCCATACTGTACGTTCTGTGACAAGAGTACAACGGATACAGAAGGCGGGTCATCGGTGTCTGTCGCTGCTCCAGACACTCGAGCGTTGGGTGGCCGCTACTGGGCGGCTGTGGTCGGCCTCGACCGCCTCCGCGCTCGGTGACGGGCTGCGCCGAGTCGCACTGCCGCTGCTGGCCGTGCATCTGAGCACAGACCCCCGGCAGGTGGCGCTCGTCGCCGCCGCCGGCACCGTCCCTAGGCTGGTGTTCGGGCTGCCGGTCGGGGCGCTGGTCGACCGGTGGGACCGGCGCCGCACCGTCTGGGTTGTTGACCTGCTGCGCACCCTCACCGTCGCGGTCCTCGCCGGGGCCGCCGCTGCCGGCGCCCTGAGCGTCGCCCTGCTGGTCGCGGTCACCTTCGTGCTGGGCACCGGTGAGATTTTCGCCGAAAGCGCCGCCCTCGCCCTGGTCCTCCAGCTGGTCGCCTCCTTTCAGCTGGAGCGGGCCAACGGCCGGCTGCAAGCCGGTGAGGTCACCGCTGGCCAGTTCGCCGGCCAGGGCCTGGGCGGGGTGCTGTACGCCGTCGCCCTCGCGCTGCCGTTCGCCCTCGACGCCGCCACCTTCCTGCTGTCCGCGGCGCTCGTTTTCACCCTGCGCACCCCTACCCGGCGGCCCCTGCCGGCAGCGTCGCTGCGGCGGCTGCCCGCCGAGACCGCCGAAGGGTTGCGCTGGCTCGCCGGTCACCGGCTGCTGGCCATCCTGTGTGTCCTGCTCGCTGTCCTGGCGGCGGTGTCCGGCGCCTTCTGGGCAGTCGCCGCGCTCTACGCCGCCAGCATCCTGGGTCTTGGCCCCACCGGCTTCGGGGTCCTGCTAGCCGTCGGCGCCGCCGGGTCACTTGCCGGCAGCCTGCTCGCCGAACCCCTCGCCGCCCGGCTCGGCACCGCGGGCGCCATCCGCCTGGCCGTCGCCCTCGTCACCCTCGCCATGGCCGGCCTGGCCGCCACCGGCAGCCCGCTGGTCGCCGGCGCCCTGCTCGTCGTCAACGGGATCGCGGTCCTGGTCTGGAACGTCGTCACCGTCTCCCTGCGCCAAGCGATCATCCCCGACCGGCTGCTCGGCAGGGTCGGCAGCGCCTACCTGTTCATCGGCCTGGGCGCCCAACCCGCCGGCGCCCTGGGCGCCGGCCTGCTCGCCCACGCCGCCGGCCTGCCCGCCGTGTTCGCCGTCAGCGCCGCCCTGCTGGCCCTCACCGCGCTCGCGACCGCCCCCCGGCTGCGGGCCGGCGCCTTCACCGCCGCCCGCGGCCAAGCCCAGCAACCAGCCGCGCAGCCATCCCACTGAGGACCTGCCGCCAGCCCCCTCAGTCCCTTAAGTCGCCCGGGGCCTGCAGCCGCCGGGGTGCCGGCAAACCGTTCGCCTGCCCGGCAGGCACCCCCAAGGATGGGCACATGCTCGACCCAGCCCCAACCGACGTCGTCCTGGCAGCGGAGGCGCTCACCCCGCTGGCAGCAGTACCCGACCAGGACCCGCGCTGGGAACGGCTGGCCGTCCCAACCCTGTGGCCCGCCGACCGAGCGTTGCAGCACATCACCGACGCGCTGCTGTACTACTGCGGCCACGTCGCCCGCCGGGCCGACCGGCGCCTGCCGCCGCTTCGTACCGAAAGCTTTGCGCCACCATCGGAGCTGCTCGACAACGTCCTGACCGCCGCCCATGTGCTCGCCGGGCTGCTGCGCGACCTGGGCACCGGGCGGGCCTGGCACCCCAGCGGCCAGGCCGACGCCGCCGGCTGGACCGGCATGGCAGTCACCGAGATCCTCGTCCACGGATACGACACCGCTACCGCGCTCGGCGTCACACTCCCCCTTCCCGCCCAGGTCTGCGCCCGGACCGTCACCCGCGTCTTTCCCTGGATGCCCACCTGCACCGTCGCCCGCATGGTCGCCGCCGACCAGCTGCTGCTGGCAACCACCGGCCGCGTCGACCTCGACGGGCTGGCCTGCGACCCGCACTGGTGGTGGCAGTCCGCGCCGCTGCCAGAGTGGAACGGCCAGCCCCGCCGGCGAACCACCCGCTGCTCCCAACAGCCAGCCCGAGCCCAAGCAACGTGACGCGGCGCTGGTGTCATCCGGCCGGCCAAGCGGCAGCACGTGCTGGCCCTCCGCCCGCGGAAGGAGACCGATGCCGAACGACCCGGTCACCGGCGAGCAAAGGAGCCGGCCGACGATGTACGTCATGGTCGGGCTGCCGGCATCGGGCAAGACCACCCGCGCCCGGCAGCTCGAGACAGACTGCCGAGCGCTGCGGCTGACCCCCGACGAGTGGATGATCCCGCTCTTTGCACAGGCCGAGGCCAGCGGCAAACGGGACGTGCTCGAGGGCCGGCTCGTGTGGCTGGCGATCCGGATCCTGGGAGTAGGGGTCGACGTGATCGTGGACTTCGGGGTCTGGAGCAAGGACGAGCGTTCCGCGCTTCGCCACCTCGCAACCCAGGCCGGAGCCGATTGCGAGCTGGTGTACCTGGCGGTGGAGCAGGCCGAGCAGCGCCGCCGAGTCGAGGCCCGCTTCGCCGCCGACCCGCAGTCGATCTTTGCGATCCACCCTGGCGACCTGGCCCTGCACAGGGGACAGTTCCAGGCACCGGACCAGGACGAGCTCACATCCGCGGCGGTCGACCCACCCCCGGCCGGCTACCCCACCTGGATCTCGTGGGCATCGGAGCGATGGCCGACATCGACCTCATGACCAGTCACGGCAACGGCGAGCTGGGCCGAGGGCGCGGGCCGGTTGCGAGCGCGTCGGTTGACCCCTGGCTGGAAACGGCGGTGGTGATCATCGAGCGCCATTCCCCAGCGAGATGACTCAGAGCTTCTTGTAGTACCGGACCAGGGGCAGTGCAGTGAACCCGGCGCGTTCGTAGGTGCGCCGCGCCGGGGCGTGCCCTGGGTCGCCACCGGTCGCGATGACCGCGAGGCTGCAACCCGACCTGCGGATGTACTCGACAGCCAGCTCCGTCAAAGCCCCGCCAATGCCTCTGCGTTGGTGATCCGGATCGACCGCGATCATGTCGACCTCGCCGGTGCTGGCCTCTGGGTCCACGAGTACGGCGACAAAGCCGGCCGGACGTCCATCCCGCCTGCGCGACCCAGACACTGGCCTTACCCGACAGGCAGACCGCACGGACCGCCTGAGCCTGCGTGCTGGGCCAGTCCGGGTACAGCCGGAGGAAGACATCTCGGCCGAGCATCTGCTCAAACGACGCGAAGACCGGAGCCCATGCCCGTACCGAGAACGCGACCACGTCCTCGACGTCGGTCGCCAGCACAGGGCGAACAGGCAGTCCCACGACTCCAGCATGGGTTAGGCGGTCAACAAGTTCACGTGTGCGTGTTACCGCAGGCGACATCGAAGGCCCAATGACTGTGTGCGCCCCAGGTGACCTTCGCAAGCGGGATCCCTGGCCTAGCTTCTTCGACCTGAAGAAGCTAGGTGGCTGGCGGTCTGAGGTCCGGGTGCGTGGCCTCGTCTGCGATCAAGCAGAACGGGTGCCCGGCCGGGTCGAGCATCACGCAGAACGTGGGGTCGTCCATGTCCTGGTCACTCGCGAGCGTTGCCCCGAGTTCCTCAAGGCGGGCACGCGCCTGCGCCAGATCATCGACCATCCACTCGAAGTGGATCTGCTTGGGGGTGTCCGAGGCTGGCCACGTCGGCGCCCGGTAGCCTTCGATTCGCTCAAAGATCAGCAGAAGTCCGCGGGCCCGTACGGACACTCCTTTGACGAGCTCTCCGTCGAGCGCCTCAAGGTAGAAGCGCCTGAGCCCCTCCTCGGCAGCCGCGTCGTCCGCGCAGTCGATAGTCAGGGCCATCCACGTGACGGCCGACACAGCGGACTCCCGGCTCTGCGTCACCGCATCATCTTCGCCGCTTGCGCCTCGGCAGGTCCAGCGGGATACGGCGCCCGAACGACAGGGCGCGTCCACCAACCTTGCCAGCAGTTCCTCAGGCCACACGGTGTTGATGGCCTGTCCGGGGCCGTGCACAGCGCCGATACTCGCGCCATGGCCACGACTCGACGCGCCGACATGTTCACCGAGGATGGCAAACCGTCTGCCGACGACCCGCGCGAGCACCGACCGAGGCTCGGCGACGAGCGCACCACGCTGGTCGAGTCCCTTCGCGGTCAACGCCTCACGCTGGAGATGAAGTGCGTGGGACTCGACGCGCAGGCCATGGCGCGGCGGCCCGTCGAGCCGTCGACGATGTCACTGCTGGGACTGGTGCGACACCTGGCTGAGATGGAGCGCGCAACCTTCCGGGTGCTGATGGCGGGCCAGGACGTGCCCAAGCTGTACACCTCCGGCACCGACCGCGATGCCGACTTCGAGGGTGCCGTGCCCGACCCTCAGGTCGTTGCCCAGGCGTGGGACGCCTGGCACGCGGAGGTCGACTTCTCCACCCAGTGGGTCGAGCAGGCACCCGGTCTTGACATCACCGCTGACGATCACGGCAATCAGCACGGCAGCGGCGGAGGGCCGATGTCGTTGCGGGAGGTGCTGGTCGGGATGATCGAGGAGTACTCCCGCCACCTGGGTCACGTCGACCTGTTGCGCGAACGGATCGACGGACGCCGCGGTCAGTGACAATCACCGGACAGGCCAGCGAACTCGTCGAGATGCAACGGACGTGTCCACCTGCGCTGCTCGTCCTCCGTCTCAGTATCAGCGCGACCTACCTAACTCACCCGCGGCCCACGGCCAGCAGGTGAGCACTCGCGGCGATCAACGCCGGGGCGCGCTCGACGATTCGCGCGCACCGGATGGCGGCCGGCAGTAGCTCGTCGACCCGGTCTAACCCGTGGGCGTCGAGGGCGGGGCCGGTCGGGCCCTCGACGCCGAAGACGTCGACGGCGCGCAGACCCGCCGTGCGCATCTCGCCAGCGAGCTCCTCAGGGCTGTGGACGTAGGCGGTGGTGAAACCAAGCCGTGGGTCGTGCCGGCCGGTGTCGATCACTTCGCGCAGCAGCGGCTCGGTGTGCTCGTCGAGCAGACCCAGGGCCGCGAAGTCCAGCAGACCCGCGTAACGACTGATCCCCGCCGCCGCGACCAGGCCGCCTGGCCGTACGACGCGTCGCGCCTCGGTCAGGGCGGCCACCCGGTCGGCGCGCTCGAGCAGGTGATACAGCGGCCCCAGCAGCAGCACCACGTCCACCGAGGCGTCCGGCTGGTCAAGGTGGCGGGCGTCGCCGACCGCGGCGGTGACGCCCGCGATGCTGGCCGCCTGCGCGACATGTGCCGGGACGAGGTCGACCACGTGCGTCCGGTAGCCGTTCTCGCTCAGCCAGCGGGCGTGCACACCCGTCCCGCCGCCGACGTCGAGCACCCGGGCGGGCGCCGGCGGCAGGTACCGCTCTAGCAGCTCACGGGTCCGGGCGAACTCCAGCCGGCCGTGCGGGCTCATCCGCAGGCGGTCGTCCTCGGCGTAGCGCGAGGTGTAGAACGCGAACAGGTCCGGCTCCGGTCTACGGGTCACCATTCGAGCATCGTCGAAACCGGGGCTGAAGCATCAGCTGATGCGACGCCTTCGGGAATTAGGGGCTCTCCGCACTTGACGGGGGTGTCGTGAGGTAGGTGAGGCTCGTGGCCTCGCCATGCTGGTTGTTCTTCAGGCATCCAGTAGATGAGGCCACGAGCATGAAGGACCGTACGACGCTGTTGTTTGG